>Ga0308175_100002641_pt1 | contig 12283 bp, 12 predicted proteins | sample PhyCR1_3_FD_203893 | JGI IMG/M metagenome (GOLD analysis project Ga0308175, IMG submission 203893) | Soil microbial communities from UC Gill Tract Community Farm, Albany, California, United States - DLSLS.C.R1 | ecosystem: Environmental > Terrestrial > Soil > Agricultural land | place: USA... | reverse complement strand
CGCAAGCAGCATGGAGACGCGGGCATCCTGGCCGCCCTGGTCTCGGGAGACTCTCAGACCGCCCTTCCACCGCCGCTGAGACGCCGCCGAGGCCACGGCCGCCAGCCGCTGGCCGCCGACTTCCGGCCGAACGGTGACGGCGCGCAGATGGCGCTCCTGAAGCTCGTGGCTCCCCTGGCGGGTGCGCGGCTCGACGACCTGATCCACCGCGACGGCCAGCGCCGCATGCGCCAGCTCGCCACCGGCCTGGGCGGGGCGCTGGCGGCCACAGTAGTGGTGGCCGTCCTGAGCGTCGTCGCGGTCACCGCCCGCCTCGACGCCGCCACCCAGCGCAGCCGCACCAACGGGCTGAGCCAGTTCATGCTCGACGACCTGCGCAAAGGCCTCAAGGCGGCAGGGCGGCTGGACCTTCTGACGGAAGTCGATCGCGCCGCCCTGCAAGCCTATCCGGGAGAGCACCTCGATCGCCTGACGCCGGAACAGTTAACGGAACGGGCGAAGGCGCAACACGCGCTGGGCGAGGACAGTGAGAAGCGCGGCGACTTCAAGACGGCGCGCGCACAGTTCGAAGCGGCCTGGCGCGCGACAGCGACCCTGCTGTCCGCCAAGCCACAAGACACCGGACGCATCTTCACCCACGCTCAGAGCGAATATTGGGTCGGCTTCATCGACTGGCGCGAAGGCGACGGCGTCGGCGCACGCAAGCACTTCGAAGCCTATGCAAGACTGGCCGCGCGCCTCGCCAGCATCGAGCCCAACAACAACGACTACGTGATGGAGACCGTCTACGCCGCCAACAACCTCGGCATGCTGGCGCTGCGGCACGATGGCGATCCAGAACGCGCCGAACGCAGCTTCCGCGCGGCGCTCGCAGACCTCGCAGTGATCCTCGAGCGCAAGCCGACAGACCACGACGTGCTGAACGAGAAGTCGGACGCGCTGGCCTGGCTCGCCGACAGTCAGCGGCTGCAGAGGCATCTCGCTGACGCAGCCGCGACGCGCGAGGCTCAGGGACAAATCCTCACCAGCCTGATCGCGCGCGATCCACGCAACATCGAAGACCGGGCCGATATGCTCTCGCACGATCTCGCCGTCGCCCGGATTGTCGCCGCCCAGGGCGACAGTCGGAACGCCCTGGCTCGCTTCGAAGCGGGGCGTCGGGCTGCGCTGGCGTTGTCCGCTCAGGACCCCGACAATAAGGGCTTCCCGCGCCAGGCGCGGATGTTCGAACTCTTCAAGGTCCGAACCTGGCTCTCGATGCCCGCGTCGGCGCGCCCACCCGCGCCTGAGATCGTACGAACCCTGGGCGACTGCACGCCGACGGCGCCAGGACCGACGGCACAAGAAATCGGCGACTTCTGCGGCGTGCTGCTGGCGCGGGCCCGCGCACAGGCCGGCGATTGGCGAGGCGCGGCGACGGTTCTGGCCGCGCTTCAGCAGCACCTGGCAATCCAACACGACATTCTGACGGCGCGCTTCGGACTGAACCTCGCCGATGAGTCCAAACCCGTCCGCATTGCGCGAGAGGAGCGACACCGATGAGCTACCGACGGCCCTACTGCATCGCGCTGGCGATCTGCCTGCCGGGCTTGGCCCTATCGGCCTGCAAGGATCCGGCGCCATCGAAACCGCGGGCGACGCAGACCGCGCAACTCACCATGCGCACGAGGCCGTTCGTCGGAACGACGGCGCCCCTGCAGGCATGCGCCGACGGGCTGACGGTCCCCACCGTATATGTGATCCGGATCGGGCGCGGCGGCACTCTGGACATCCACAACCCCGGTCGTGACGTGAAGACCAATAAGGTCACGGGCGGCGACGAAGACCCGGGCAAAGGGACCGACGATCAAGGCCCGAGCGACGCGGTGACGAGATTCGATGTGGACCTCGGCAACCAGATCCACGGCAAGAAAACCGGCGTCATGATCAAGATCAAGATCTTGGACGACGACATTGAATTCGCGGATCGTCGCGGGGCCCCGGGAGTGAATTCCGTCTTAGCTTTCGCTGGAGACAACGGTTACAGTTCCAGTGTCCTTTGCGGCGTTGAGAGCGTCCAATCTGACAATCACCAGGACGACGGCGACGGGAAGAGCCACCTGTCCTTGAAATTCTACGCTCAGAATACTGCCAAGGGCATGGGCGTGGCTCGGTTCAACGTCAATCTGTTGGTTTGGGACCGCAAGAAGAATCAGTACGTCTTGCCCGTCATCTTGGATCCCGAGATCAAGAACGAAGGCTGAATGGTCGACGCAACAGCGCGGGGGAAAGACAATGCAACGCAAGTTCCTGACTATCGGCGCAGTCCTGGTGTCTTCAAGCCTGCTCGCGGCGTGCAATTGGACTTGGCTTCCGACGTGGCTCGTCACGCTGCTGCAGCTGAAGCCGGCCAATACGGCGCTCGTGAACAGCTATCCAGTCAAGATCCACAACGACTGTCTCAGGAACGATAAGCAGATCGACGTCGTCCATATCGTGGTCGACAACATCGATCCTGAAGACCTCGAGACGTCCACATTCGCCCACTACAGGTCCGACGATCACGGCAACGCCTCGCAGGGAACGGTTGCGCCGCCGCCCCCGACGCGCATGCCCGGCGCCAAGACGCACGTGGATTTCGAGGCGGCGCCCTACCTGGCGCGCCGGGGCGAGGTGGCTCTGATCGAGGTCGAGCTCACCGACAAGCGCTATATCTTCATGCCTGGCGGAACGGCCGTGATCACCAGCGACAAGGCCAACGGCTACATGTTCTGCATCAAGCGCGACACCCACGTCTCCCCCGACGGGCGGCACACGAGCTTCTACGTGCGCTGGGTGCCGAAGGTGGACGGGCAACCGGTGATCGGGGCCTACAACTTCATGGTTATCGATCGGAACCACCACCGGCGCTTCCTGCCGGTCGATCCCGAGGTCAAGAACGAAGGCTGAGGCCCGCTGCCCGCGCGCCCTTCCCTTGGGCGCGCGGGTCGCGTAGGACGCCGCTTTGATGAGTGCGGCGCCCCCTGGTCTGAACGAGGTCCTGCAGCGGACCTTTTCGTTTCCGAAGCGCCATTTCCTTTCCGCGACCGACCTGAACGAGGTGGAGGTGGCCGACCTCCTCGACCTCGCCGACGGATTCGTCGCGCTGAACCGCCAGACCGCGAAGAAGCTGGACCTGCTCAAGGGCAGGACGCTGATGAACCTGTTCTTCGAGAACTCGACGCGCACGCAGAGCTCGTTCGAGCTGGCGGGGAAGCGGCTGGGCGCCGACGTGGTCAACATGAGCCCGCGCTCGTCCTCGATCTCGAAGGGTGAGACGCTGATCGACACGGCGGTGACGCTGAACGCCATGCAGCCGGACCTCCTGGTGATCCGCCATTCGTCGTCCGGCGCCGCGGCCCTGCTGTCGCAGAAGGTGGGCTGCTGCGTGATCAACGCGGGCGACGGCCAGCACGAGCATCCGACCCAGGCGCTGCTGGACGCGCTGTCCATGCGCCGCGCGTTCGGGCGGATCGCCGGGCTGAAGGTGGCGATCTGCGGGGACGTGGCGCATTCCAGAGTGGCGCGCTCCAACGTGGCGCTGCTGCAGATGCTGGGGGCGCAGGTGCGGCTGGTGGGGCCGCCGACGCTGATCCCGCCGCAGGCCGACCGCTGGAACGTCGAGGTGTTCCACGACCTGCGCGAAGGCATCGCCGGCTGCGACGTGGTGATGATGCTGCGCCTGCAGCTGGAGCGCATGGACGGCGTCATGGCGCCCAGCCAGCGCGAGTACTTCCGCTTCTACGGCCTCGACCGCGAGAAGCTGGCGTTCGCCGCGCCGCACGTGAAGGTGATGCATCCGGGGCCGATGAACCGCGGCGTCGAGATCGACAGTGACGTCGCCGACGACCTGTCGGTCAGCCTGATCCAGGATCAGGTCGAGATGGGCGTCGCCGCGCGCATGGCGGTGCTGACCTCGCTGGCGGCGCGGTTGGAGAACGACCGGTGAGCCAGCGCCCGCAGGCTTTCACCAACGTGCGCCTGGTCGACCCGGCCAGCGGCTACGACGGGCCAGGCGCGCTGATCGTCACCGAAGGCGTCATCGCCGACGTGGCGAAAGCCAAGGACCTCGGCAAACTCTCGCAAGACGTCGAGGTCATCGACGGCGGGGGCGCCCTGCTCTGCCCAGGCCTGGTGGACATCCGGGTCAAGACCGGCGAGCCGGGCGCGGAGACCAAGGAGACGCTGAAGTCGGCGGCGCTGGCGGCGGCGGCGGGCGGGGTCACCTCGATCGTCGTCCAGCCGGACACCACGCCCACGATCGACGAGCCCTCGGTGGTGGACTTCATCCTTCGCCGGGCCCGCGACATCGAGCTGGTCAACGTCTACCCCGCCGGGGCGGCCACCAAGGGCGGCAAGGGCGAACGGATGGCCGAGATCGGCCTGATGCACGAGGCCGGCTGCCTCTATGTCACCGACGCCGACCGGCCGATCGTCGACTCCAAGGTGCTGCGGCGCGTCCTGAGCTATGCCAGGGGCTTCGGCGTGCTGGTGGCGCACCGGCCGGCCGACCCGTGGCTCTCCCACGGCGCGGCGGCCAGCGAGGGCGAGTTCGCCTCGCGCCTGGGCCTGCCCGGCGTCCCGGCCATCGCCGAGAAGATCATGCTGGAGCGGGACCTGGCGCTGGTGGAGCTGACCGGCGCGCCGCTGCTGGTCGACCAGCTGACCACCGCCGCCGCCATCGAGAGCTTCGCACGGGCGAAGGACCGCGGCCTGCCGGTCACCGCCACGACTTCGATCAACCACCTGTCGTTCAACGAGATCGACATCGGCGACTACCGCACCTTCTGCAAGCTGGACCCGCCCCTGCGCGGCGAGGACGATCGCCAGGCGGTGATCGAGGCCGTGGCCTCGGGACTGATCGGCGTGGTCGTTTCCGCGCACGCGCCTGCGCCGGCCGAGGACAAGCGCCTGCCCTACGACGAGGCCGCCGCCGGCGCGGTGGGGCTGCAGACCCTACTGTCGGGGCTGCTCGCCTTCCACCACGAGGGCCGCATCCCGCTGATCGACCTGATCCGCGCTGTTACGTCGGCGCCCGCCGACCTGCTGGGCCTGCCCGCGGGACGCCTGGCCAAGGGGGCGCCGGCCGACCTCGTGCTGGTCGACCTCAACGCTCCGCTGGTGATCGACGCCGACAAGCTGATCTCGAAATCGAAGAACTCGCCATTCGACGGCCGGCGCCTGCAAGGGAGGGTGCTGCGCACCGTCGTGGACGGGCGGACGGTGTTTGCCGCCTAGGTCACGGTGGCCTCGCGGTTGAGGACTTTGCTTCGCAGCATAATCGTTTCGGCGCGAGGCGGTCCCCAGACCGCCATGACGCAGCGCCGCTCCACGCCCTCTGAGTCTCGGGTCAAAACGGCGTAGTAGCCTTCCGTTTGTGCGCCGGCACGGAAACCGCCCGTGAATGTATATCGCTCGCGATCGGTGAACCTGAGCGGGCTGATCTTGAGGACCTGAACGCCCTGGTCGGTGAAGTATGTTTGCAGCCGGCCTCGCTCTGCCTCCGAGGGCCATTTGGGATCAGGAAGAGAACTAAGAACAAGCCTGGAAGGAATAAGGCCATCCAGTTGCTATGAACGATGTCGGGCAGGCCCAAGTCCGCCTCCGTGAGGAGCAGCGAAGCTTAGCCTAGTCCCCTCGCGCGTCCACGCTGGCCTTCTCGACCATCAGCACGACCGTGCGGCCGCGGGCGTGGGGCAAGTGCATCATCCCGGCCGGGACCGTGACGCCCTGGCCGGGTTCGAGGGTGACCATGCGGTCGGGGAGCTCGATGTCGAGGCGGCCTTCCAGGACGTAGAAGAACTCGTCCTCGCCGTCGTGCTTGTGCCAGTGGAAGTCGCCGTCCAGCACGCCCAGCCGCACCACCGCGTCGTTGACCTGCGTCAGCGTCCTGTTCGCCCAAGGCTGGATGGCGGCCGCGAGCGCGGCGACATCCATGTGCGCGCCATGCGGGAACAGGACCTCGGTCTGGATGTCGTAATGGTCTCGCTGGAGATCGGCTGGCTTGTCCAAGGCGGCGGCTCCCTCTAATCAGGTGCGGTTACATCGGCAATTAGCCATCTGACTATATGCCCATCACCGACGCGCTCAAAGCCCTGGGCAACGACCGGCGCCTGCAGATCCTGGACTGGCTGAAGGACCCGCGCGCCCACTTCCGACCCCAGGTCGACGGCGACCTCGTCGACGACGGCGTCTGCGGCGTGCTGATCGCCGAGAAGCTGGGCGTCTCCCAACCAACGCTTTCGGAGCACATGCGCATCCTGGTGCAGGCCGAGCTCGTGATCCCCAAGCGGATCAAGCAGTGGACTTTCTACCGCCGCAACGAGGCGGCCATCGCGGCGCTGAAGACGGCGTTCGCCAGCGACGTCTGAGCGATTTCACCGTTCCCCTAACGTTCCGGTCGCGCTAGGACTGCGGACAACCGGGGAGCGCGTGCATGTTCGAGGGCTTGAGCTATGTCGAGATCGGGGCCGCCTTGGCGGGCGGCTACCTGCTGGGCGCCATCCCGTTCGGGGTGATCGTGATGCGCGCGGCCGGCGCCGGCGACCCACGCGCCATCGGCTCCGGCAACATCGGGGCGACCAACGTGCTGCGCTCGGGCCGCCGCGACCTGGCGGCGCTGACCCTGCTGGGCGACGGCGGCAAGGGCGCGGTCGCCGTGCTGATCGCCTGGCTGGTGACGCGGGGCCGCGATGACCAGGCCCAGGCCCTGCTGACCAGCCTGGCGGCCGGGGCGGCGTTCTTCGGCCACCTCTTCCCCGTCTGGCTGGGCTTCAAGGGCGGCAAGGGCGTGGCGACCTTCTTCGGCACGCTGCTGGCCGCGGCCTGGCCGGTGGGCCTCCTGGCCGGTGCGACCTGGATCCTGATGGCGGCGGTGTTCCGCATCTCCTCGCTCGCGGCGCTGACCGCGGCGGTCCTGGCGCCGGTCTACGTCTTCGTGCTGCACCGGCCGCATCCGGTGCTGGTGCTGGCCGTGGTGATGGCGGCGCTGATCTACCTCCGCCACGCCGAGAACATCCGCCGCCTGCTGAAGGGCGAGGAGCCGAAGATCGGCGCCAAGAAGAAGACCGAGGGCGCGTGACGGAGGGCCTGTCGGACGCAGCGCGGCGCGCGTGGCTGCGGCTGGCCCGCACCGAGAACGTCGGCCCGGTCACCTTCGACCAGCTGATCGTGCGCTTCGGGACCGCGGCGAGGGCGCTGGACGCCCTGCCCGACCTGGCCCGGCGCGGCGGGCGGCCGATCCGGCTGGCCAGCGCGGCCGAAGCGGACGCCGAGCTGGCGGCCGGCGAGGCGCTGGGCGCACGCCTGATCTGCGCCTGCGAGGACGACTTCCCGCAGGCGCTGGCGGCGCTGGACCCGCCGCCACCGCTGATCTGGGTGCGCGGCCGGGCCGAGCTCTTGCACATGCCGGGCGTCGCGATCGTGGGCGCGCGGGTGGCCTCGGCGGCGGGCCAGCGCTTCGCCCGTGGGCTGGCCAGCGACCTGGGCCACGCCGGCCAGGTGATCGTCTCGGGCCTGGCGCGCGGCATCGACGCGGCCGCGCACGAGGGCGCGATGGCGAGCGGCACGGTGGCGGTGCTGGGCGGCGGCGTGGACGACATCTACCCACCGGAGCACGCCAGCCTCTATGCCCGCATCGCCGAGCAGGGCTGCGTGGTGTCGGAGAGCGAACCCGGGCGCGCCGCCGTCGCCCGCGATTTCCCGCGCCGCAACCGCATCATCTCCGGTCTCAGCCGTGCGGTGGTCGTCGTCGAGGCCGAGTTCCGCTCCGGCTCGCTGATCACCGCGCGCCTCGCCGCGGAGCAGGGGCGCGAGGTGCTGGCGGTGCCGGGCTCGCCGCTGGACCCGCGCGCCAAAGGGACCAACGACCTGATCCGCCAGGGCGCCGCGATCTGCGAGGGCGCCGAGGACGTGCTTCGCGCCCTGGAGGGCCTGCGCGGCTTCCGCGAGCCCGCACGGGCGCCCTACGTCGTCGGCGGCGCCGGCGAGCCGGACGCGGCGCTGCGCGAGGCGGTGGCCGCCCTGCTCTCCCCCACGCCGGTGTCGCGTGACGAACTGGTGCGCGCGACCGGTGCGCCGGCCCCGCTGGTGTTTGCCGCGCTGGTGGAGCTGTCGCTGGCTGGCCGCTGCGATCTGCTGCCAGGCGGAATGGTCGCTACCGCCTGACCCCCGACCTGGCCGCCGTTCGCGCAGGAGTGAAACCCGTAAGCCCGCCGCCTGGGCGATGATGACGACGGGCCTCCCGGGCGCAGGCGCCACGTTGCGGCGGCGCAGGCCAGCGACCGCCTGACCCACGCCGGCGCTGACACAAGGCCGAAATATTGGCGCTATGCGGGGCGCCTAGGTTTCCGCCGGGACAGACGCTCAAGGAAACCCAGCTCTATGAAACTCCACATCGCGATCACGGTCGCCGCGCTCGCCATGGCCAGCGCCTCGTTCGCTCAACAGCCCGCGCCTGGCGGCGGAGCCGGCGCTTCGCCGGAAGTCCAGGCCGCCCGCGCGGCGATGCGCGAGGCCTGCGCGGCCGACATGCAGAAGCTGTGCGAGGGCAAGACCGGCCGCGAGGCCTTCATGTGCCTGCGCGACAACGCAGACAAGACCAGCCAGGGCTGCAAGGACGCCCAGGCGAAGATGCGCGCCGCCATGCAGGGCGGCGCTGGCGGCGGCGCCCACTAAGCGACGCCTTATCGGCAATTGAAGGCCGGCGCGCCGAAGGGCCCGCCGGCCTTCTGTCCATCGAGACACTGCTCTGCTGAATGGGCGCCAGAACTGCACGGCCGCCCGCGAACGCTCTCCGCAACGACAGGATAGCCTCGCCGCATGAAGCACGCGGCACGACCCTGGACGCTGACCGACTCGGTCGGATTGATTTTGAATATCTTCTTGGCCGCCCTCTTCCTCACCTATTCCGCGCACCTCTGGCACGAGCCGGGGGTCTCTCCGGAGGAGGAGTCCGTGGGCGGTGCGCTGGCCTACGGACTGATGGTGCTCTGCGGCGCTCCGATCATCCTTGTCCTAAACGTCATCTGGCTTGGCGTCCGGCTTCGGCGACATGCGGCGGCTTTGGCGTCCGTCGCCCTGATCGCGGTGGTCCTGTTGGGTTGGTTCGTGCTGGTCCGCTTCAGCGGTTCGCGGATTTGAGGACGGGCGGTAAAAAAAGAGCCCCCTTAAGGGGCTCGTCCGCTGGCGACGCTTGCGCCCGTTGACAGGGCGCCGCCGCCGCCCCCACTTTCCGCGCCCTTGAAAGCCGCCCCGTCGGGCGGATGCGCGATTCCCAAGAGCTGCATGAAACTCGTCGTCGTCGAAAGCCCGTCGAAGGCCAAGACCATCAACAAGTACCTCGGCTCGGACTTCAAGGTCCTGGCGAGCGTCGGTCACGTGCGTGACCTGGTGGAGAAGGACGGCTCGGTCCGTCCCGACGAAGACTTCGCGATGACCTGGAAGGTGGGCGCGCGGGCGACGAAGCCGCTGAACGAAATCGTCGCGGCGGCCAAGGGCGCGGACAAGATCATCCTCGCCACCGACCCCGACCGCGAAGGCGAGGCCATCTCCTGGCACGTGCTGGAGGTGCTGAAGAAGAAGAAGGCGCTGAAGGACGGCGCAGTCCAGCGGGTGGTCTTCAACGCCATCACGCGCTCGGCCGTCACCGACGCCATGGCCAATCCGCGCGACCTGGACATGGAGCTGGTCGACGCCTACCTGGCCCGCCGCGCGCTGGACTACCTAGTGGGCTTCACCCTGTCGCCGGTGCTGTGGCGCAAGCTGCCGGGCTCGCGCTCGGCCGGCCGCGTGCAGTCGGTGGCCCTGCGGCTGGTCGTCGACCGCGAGATCGAGATCGAGAAGTTCAAGACCCAGGAGTACTGGACCGTCGAGGCCGACGTCTCGGCCGGCGCCGAGCCCTTCCTGGCGCGGCTGACCAAGCACCAGGGCAAGCGGCTCACGAAATTCGACCTGGCCAACGAGGCGTCCGCCTTCGCCGCCCGCGACGCCGTGCAGGCGGCGAGCTTCACGGTCAGCGCCGTCGAGAAACGGCCGACGCGGCGCTCGCCGCCGCCGCCCTTCACCACCTCCACCCTGCAGCAGGAGGCGGCCCGGAAGCTGGGCTTCAACGCCCAACGCACCATGCAGGCGGCGCAGAAGCTCTACGAGGGCGTCGACATCGGCGGCGAGACTGTGGGCCTCATCACCTACATGCGGACCGATGGCGTGCAGGTGGCCGGCGAGGCGCTGAACGAGGCGCGCGAGGTGATCGGCGGGCTCTACGGCCGCGACTACGTGCCCGACCAGCCGCGCTTCTATTCGACCAAGGCCAAGAACGCCCAGGAGGCGCACGAGGCGATCCGCCCGACGAGCCTGGGCCGCAATCCGGGGCGCCTGCGCCTGGATGGCGATCTCGGCCGGCTCTACGAGCTGGTCTGGAAGCGCATGATAGCGTCGCAGATGGAAGCCGCGCGCATCGAGCGCACGACCATCGACATGGATAGCGCCGACGGCCAGACGAGCCTGCGCGCGTCCGGCGACGTGACCCTCTTCGACGGCTACCTGAAGGTCTACGAAGAAGGCCGGGACGACCCGGAAGAGGAAGCCGTGAGCCGCCTGCCGCAGGTGGCGCAAGGCGCACAGGCCAAGGTGCACGCCTCCCGCGCGGACCAGCACTTCACCGAGCCGCCGCCGCGCTACTCCGAGGCCAGCCTGGTCAAGAAGATGGAGGAACTGGGGATCGGCCGTCCGTCGACCTACGCCTCGATCCTCGAGCGGCTGCGCGACCGCGCCTACGTCCGCATGGACAAGAACCGCTTCGTGCCCGAGGACCAGGGGCGGATCGTCACGATCTTCCTCGAGGAGTTCTTCGGCAAGTACGTGGAGTACGCGTTCACCGCCGACCTGGAGGACAAGCTCGACAAGGTCTCGGCCGGCGACCTGGACTGGAAGGTGCTCCTGCGCGAGTTCTGGACCGACTTCAGCGCCAAGATCTCCGAGATGGGGGCGCTGGGGACGCGCGAAGTGATCGACGCCCTCGACGAGAACCTGGCCTCGACCCTCTATCCGCCCAACCTCGACGGCTCCGACCCCCGCGCGTGCCCGCGTTGCGGCAGCGGGCGGCTCAACCTGAAACCCAGCCGGACCGGCGCCTTCGTCGGCTGCTCCAACTATCCCGAGTGCCGCTACACCCGGCCCTTCGGTCCGCCGAGCGCGGACGGCGCGGAAAACGGGGGCGACACCGACCTCGGCCAGGATCCCGAGAGCGGGCTCACGGTCTGGCTGAAGGCCGGGCGCTTCGGCCCCTATGTGCAGCTGGGCGAAGGCGAGAAGCCGAAGCGCTCCAGCCTGCCCAAGGGCTGGTCGGCGCCGGACATGGATCTGGAGAAGGGCCTGCGGCTCCTGAAGCTCCCGCGCGACATCGGCGCCCACCCCGAGGACGGCAAGCCGATCCTGGCCGGCATCGGCCGCTACGGGCCCTTCGTTCAGCACGAGGGGACCTACGCGAACCTGCCCAGCGTCGACGAGGTGTTCGAGGTGGGCGTGAACCGCGCCGTGGCGCTGCTGGCCGAGAAACGCGCCCAGCGGGCCGGCGGCCGCGGCGAGGCGGCGGCGCTGAAGGATCTGGGCGCGCACCCCGAGGACGGCGCGCCGGTTCGCGTGCTGGCCGGCCGCTACGGCCCCTACATCAAGCACGGCGCCACCAACGCCAACGTGCCGCGCGGGACCGACCCGCAGGCCGTGACGCTGGAACAGGCCGTGGCGCTCCTGGCCGAGCGCGCCGCGAAGGGCGGCGGCAAGAAGAAGCCCGCGCGGGGCGCGAAGGCCAAAGCGCCGGCCAAGAAGAAGGCCGGCGGGAAGAAGGCCGGCGTGGCCGCCGAGGCTACTCCAATCGACGACGACGACGCGCCGTTCTAGGAGGCCGCCGCGGCCCGTTCTCCGCTCATCCCCGCGGCGGGGATGAGCGGGTGTTTTGGGAGCCGTCGATGCCCGTCACAACCGCCAACGGCCTCAGCATCTACTTCGCCAACGACGCCGCGGCATTGATGGCCGACCAGGGCTGGGACGCGGCCAACGTCATCGGCGTCTCGTTCGGCGGCATGGTGGGGTTCCTGAACGGCTAGCGTTTCTCCCTCCCCCATTTCGGCAGAAATGGCGGGAGGGGGACCGCTCGCCAAGACCGGCGCCAGCCGGTCGTAGAGCGAGTGGTGGAGGGGGCGGGCCCCACCACGGAGTCCATAGGTGACGAAGAAGCACAGCGCTTGATGCCCGCCCCCACCACCAA
>Ga0308175_100002640_pt1 | contig 12287 bp, 10 predicted proteins | sample PhyCR1_3_FD_203893 | JGI IMG/M metagenome (GOLD analysis project Ga0308175, IMG submission 203893) | Soil microbial communities from UC Gill Tract Community Farm, Albany, California, United States - DLSLS.C.R1 | ecosystem: Environmental > Terrestrial > Soil > Agricultural land | place: USA... | reverse complement strand
GAGCGCCAGCCCGTCCCCGCATTCCAGCGCGTCCTGTCGAGCCGCTGCCAACTGCCGGCTCGCCTGCTCACCCCGGCCGCGCCAGGCCCCGAGCAGCATCGCGGCGTGTGCCGTACGACCGGTTCCCGCGGTGCTCCCGACCGCCCGGATCTCGGCAAGGAGGTGGGATGCGGCGGCGAGGTCCCCGAAGCCGACCTCGGCCAGAGCGCGCCGGTCGAGTGCGACCGACAGGTCCGCCACGGTTCCGGAGTCCTTCGCGTGCTGCACTGCTCGCCGGCTGAACGCGTCCCACGCGTCGTCGTCCCAGAGGTCCGCGGCCGCCCGGCCCGCCAGCCCCACCCAGGGGGCGTCGCGGTCGCCGAGCTCGGTGGTGCGGAAGGCCTCCACGGCGTCGGCGAGGGGCTTGCGGCTCTGCTCGCGTCCTCGCGCAAGCCTCGTCGCCAGCCCGTCGAGGAGTCGATCACTGGCGGCCGGCCGGCTCGTGGGTGGCGTCGACAGCGCGGCCTCGGCGATCTCCGCGCTCCGGCCGGCCGGTTGCAGGCGCCCGGCCGCCATCGCCGCGACGAGGGCCTCCAGACAGGTCGTACGAGCCAGGTCGGGACGCACGGCCTGCATGCGCCGGGCGGCCTCGACCAGGACGTCGGGGTTCCCGGGGGAGGCGAGGTGGGCGCGCTGACGTTGGAGGCGCCCCTGTCGCTGATCGTCGAGGGGATACATCTCCGCGGTGCTCAGGAGTCGTGTCGCGACGTGATCGGCGCCGGCCGCACGTTTGGCCTCCGCTGCCGCGATCGCGCGGTCGGCCAGGCGACCTGGGTGCAGGGTGAGCACGGTCGCCTGCTCCAGGAACGCGGCCTCGGCGGCCAGGCCTCCACGCCGACGGGCGACGGGCGCGAGGCGCTCCAGTTCCGAGGCCAGTCCTTCGTCGGGTCCATCGGCCGCGTGGGCGAGATGCCAGACGTGGTGCTCGAGGTCCCGTGCGGGATCGGTCGCCAGAGCGAGAGCGAAGTGGACGTCGCGCCGCTCTTCGTCGGTGGCGAGCTGGTGGACCGCGAACCGGAGCAACGGACGCCGGAAGACGACGCGGGGAGCCAACGAGAGCAGCCCTTCTGCGCGCAGCTGACCCGCCGCGGCCCGGGGGAGCTGCAGCTCGGCCGCGGCTTTCCACAGCAACCGTGGGTCCCCGAGAGGCTCGGCGGCGGCCGTGAGCAGCAACTGCCGGCTCTGCGGCGGGAGCGCGATCACCTGCTGCAGGAGTTCCTCCCCGACCTGCGGTGAGAGGTCCCGCGACGGGGACAGGCCGAAGCCACCCGCCAGGTCGGCACCCGAGATCGCGCGCGCCAGCTCCAGGACGGCGAGCGGGTTCCCCCGGGTCTCCTCGACGATCCGGTCGGCGACGATCGGATCGATCGGCCCGGGGATGGACCGCGCGAGCAGGAGGCGCGTCTCGAGGTGGGCCAGTCCCTGCAGCCGCAGCTCGGGAAGGCCGTGCCGGCCGCCGAGGTCCGGTTGATCGCGTGTCGCGAACAGCAGGACCAGGGGCTTCGATTCGAGCCGTCGCGCGACGAAGGCCAGTGCTTGTGCCGACGGCCGGTCGAGCCACTGCGCGTCATCGATCACGCACAGCAGTGGCCGTGCACCTGCAGCCGCCGCCAGGAGGTTCAGGGTCGCGAGGCCGAGGAGGAAGCGATCCGGGTCCGATCCGCGGAGCTGGCCCATCGCGGTGGCCAGCGCGTCCCGTTGCACGGACGGCAGTCGGTCGACGTCGTCCAGGAGCTGTGCGTAGAGGACCTGCAGCGCGGCGTAGGGGAGCTGGACCTCGGTCTCCACCCCGCGGACGCGGACGACCCGGAAACCCGACGCCCGGCTGACGGCGTGGTCCAGCAGTGCGGTCTTGCCCACCCCCTGGTTCCCACGGAGGACGAGGACGGCAGCGTGCCCGCCGCGTGCCTTCTGCACCTCCTGCTCCAGGCGCGCCCGCTCCGCTGCCCGCCCGATCAATGCCGACCCGTCCATCGTCATGTTCCTGTCGTCCTGTCCATCGCGCCCGGCACGCGGTTGTCGTGCCGGGACGTCGAACCTCGGCGCCGTCCATCTCGTGGGGACCCCGCCGCTCCTGGTGGGCGGTGCTCCATGGCCTTCGAGGGTGCTCGGCACGACCGCTGCGAGGCTTCACAGCTACCGGCCGTTCCCCGTGGCTGCAGGCGAGAGGGCCCGCTTGCTGCTACCTGCAAGGTGCCGGGGGACCGCGCGGCCCTTGCCCGGACCACGTGCAGGGAGCAACCTTGGGTATCGGCCAAACGTCGGTGAGTGCCGGTGTCGCTTCCCCAGGACCGGAGGCCGGGATGGCCACTCCGCTGACCAGCCCGATGGTCGAGGAACAGGACGCGCTCCGGCGCGTGGCGATGCTCGTCGCGACGGGGGCGCAGCCGGACGACGTCTTCGCCGCGGTCGTCGCGGAGGCCGGCCGGCTGCTGGGCGGCGACTACACGGTCCTGGCGCGGCGGGACCAGGACGAGGCGATCACCTTCGTCAGCGCGTGGACTCCCACGGGCGTTGCCGCGCCGCCCTCGGTCGGCAACCGCTTCCCGCTCGGTGGCCACAACGTCTCCACGATGGTGTGCCGGACGGGGCGGCCGGCCCGCATCGATCAGGGTCAGATCACCGGCGCGATGGCAGACGTGCTGGTCCGCCGATGGGGCGTGCGCTCGTCGGTGGGGGTCCCCGTCATCGTCGAGGCGCGGGTCTGGGGGGTCATGATCGTGGCATCCACCCGCGAGGAGCCGCTGCCCTCCGAGACGGAGACGCGGCTGGCCGGATTCACCGAACTGGTGGCCACCGCGCTCGCCAACGCGCAGGCCCGGGTCGAGTTGCGCGGCTACGCCGAGGAGCAGTCCGTGCTGCGCCGGGTGGCGACGCTGGTCGCCCGGGGTGCCCCGCCGGAAGACGTGTTCGCCGCAGTTGCCGCCGAGGAAGGCCGGTTGCTGGGAACCGACGTGACGGTGATGACGCGCTACAACCGGGACGGCACGGGGACCGTCGTCGGGTCCTGGAGCAACACCGGCGTCCCGTCGCCGTTCCGGGCCGGCACCCTGGTGCCCGTCACAGGTCGCAACGTGATGTCCGCGGTGTACGAGACCGGTCAGGCGGTCCGGATGGACGACTACACCGAAGCCCACGGAGGGGTCGCCGACGACGTGCAGAGCTGGGGCGTCCGGTCGGCCATCGGCGCGCCGATCACCATCGAGGGGCGGTTGTGGGGAGCCATCTCGATGGGTTTCACCCGCCCGGAACCGCCGCTCCCACGGGCCGAGATCCGGCTGGCCGCATTCACCGAGCTCATCGCCACCGCGCTCGCCAACGCGCAGACCCGGGTCGAGCTGCGCGGCTACGCCGAGGAGCAGTCCGCGCTGCGCCGGGTGGCGACGCTGGTCGCCCGTGCGGCGCCCTCGGAGACGGTGTTCGCCGCCGTCGCCGAGGAAGCCGGGACGCTCCTGCAGGTCGACTTCACGGTCATCATGCGGTACGACGCCGGCGGTGCGGCCACTCCCGTCGGCCAGTGGGCCGCCGACCCTGACGCCGACTTCTTCCCGGCGGGCACTCGCCTCTCACTCGGCGGACGGAACGTCACCACGAGGGTGTTCGAGACGGGCCGTCCCGCGGGGATCGACGGGTACGAGAACGCCTCCGGGACCATCGGCGAGGAAACGGGCGCTCGAGGGGTGCGGTCGGCGGTCGGCGTGCCGATCACCGTGGACCGCCGACTCTGGGGGGCGATGACCGCCGGGTCGCGGGCCAGGAAAGTACCGCTGGGCACCGCCGATCGGCTGAGCGGGCTCACCGAGCTCCTCGCCACCGCCCTCGCGAATGCGGAGGTCCGGGCGGAGCTCTCGGCCTCCCGTGCCCGGCTCCTGGCCGCTTCCGACACCAGCCGCCGCCGCTTCGAACGCGACCTGCGTCAGGGAGCGCAGCATCGGCTGGCTCAGCTCGCGCTGTACCTGCGCGGACCGGTGTGCGCAGCGGTGCCGCCGGGAGCCGGCGAGCTGGTTGCGCAGGTCGAGCACCTGGCGGACGAGGTGACCGACGTGCTCGACGAGCTGCGCGAGATCGCCGGTGGCCTCCACCCGACGGCGCTCGCGCAGGGCGGTCTCGAGCGGGCGCTGACGACGCTCGCCCACCGCTTTCCGATCCCCGTGCGCCTGGCCCTCGCGCTCGACGGCCGACTGCCCGAACCGGTCGAGCTGGCGGCCTACTACACCGTCGCCGAGGCGCTGACCAACGCCGCGAAGCACGCTCAGGCCTCCTCGGTCGACGTCGACGTGGAGCTCAGCGACGGCCGGCTCCACGTCCGGGTCAGCGACGACGGCCGTGGGGGCGCCGACCCCGCCGCCGGGTCCGGGCTGATCGGACTCACCGACCGGGTCGAGTCCCTGGGGGGCGTGCTCACTCTGCGCAGCCAGGCCGATGCGGGCACCACCGTGGAGATCACCGTGCCACTCCCGTCATCGGACGTGCCGTCGCCCCGTGGCGAAGCCCGGTGAGCAGCGCGGATCTTCTCCCGAGTCGACGGCCCCGGTCACCACGGTTCGGCCGACGCGGTCAGCGGGAGGACGATGCGCAGCGCGGTCCCTCCGCCGGGCGGGCTACGCAACCCGAGCCGCCCGCCGAGCACCTGGATCCGGTCGGTCAGCGCGGTCAGGCCGGAGCCGCGGCGCGGGTCGGCGCCACCGACGCCGTCGTCGCGGACGCACAGGTGCAGCTCCTTCTCGTCGCTGTGCGCCTCGACGTCCACCACCCCGGCCTGTGCGTGCTTGGCGGCGTTGGTCAGCGCCTCGGCGACGGCGAAGTAGGCGGCGAGCTCGACCGGTTCGGGCAGCCGTTCGTCCAGGGCGATGTCGAGACGGACCGGTAAGCCGCAGCGGCGGGCGAGGGTCTTGATCGCCGGACGCAGCCCGCCATTCGTGAGGGCGGGGGGGCGCAGGCCGCGTGCCAGTTCACGCAGCTCATCGAGCACCGCGGCGAGTTCGGCGGCGGTTCGGTCCAGATGGCCGGCGAGCTCCTGGGCCTCTCCGGGCACGACGGTCTTCAGGCCGGACACGCGCAGCGCCAGTGAGACCAGCCGCTGCTGCGCACCATCGTGCAGATCGCGTTCGATCCGGTGCCGGGTCGCATCGGAGGCCGCCACGATCCGGGCGCGGGATGCGGCCAGTGCCGCCCGCGCCTCGGCGTTGGCGACGGCGGTCGCGGCCAGCTCGGTGAAGCCGGTCAGCCGGGCCTCCGTGCCCAGCGGTAGCGGCTCCTCGTGCGTGGATGACACGACGATGGCGCCCCACAGGCGACCTCCGGTGCTGACCGGCACGCCGACGGCCGCGCGGACGCCCAGCTCGCTGGCGACCTCGCAGTCCGGACCCGCGGTGCCGGTGGAGCCGTCGATCCGCGCGGGACGGCCGGTCTGGAGCACCAGCGTGTAGACGTTCCGCCCTCCCGGGCTCAGCCGGGTCCCGCCGGGGACGGCGGCGCCGGTGCTGCTCCACGCGGCGACCAACCGTGATGCGCCATCGGGCTCGTACTGGGTCATCCATGAGTGGTCGGCGCCCAACAGCCGCCCGGCTTCCTCGGCAACCGCGGCGAACACCTCCTTCGGCGTCGCCGCCCGGGCCACCAGCGTGGCCACCCGCCGCAGTGCCGCCTGCTCCTCGGCGAATCCCCGCAGGGCGGCACGGGCGTTCGTGTTCGCGATCGCGGTGGCGAGCAGTTCGGTGAACGCGGCGAGCCGGGTCTCGGCGTCCGGCGGTGGAGGCTCATCCGGGAGGAACTCCATGCTGATGGCTCCCCACAGCCGCCCGTCGATGGTGATCGGCGCGCCGATGGCCGACCGGGTACCCCCCTCGCCGGTGGACTCGGCGGGTCCTTCGCGGGCGTCGACGTCGTCGATCCGGATCGGCCGGCCGGTCTCCTGCACGAGTGAGATGACGTTGCGCCCGCCCACGTGCTCCCGGGAGCCTGCAGGAAACGGGATCGGCCGATCGGTGCGGCTCCAGGCACCGATGGCGGTCGCCGTCCGGTCCCGGTCGTACCGGAACATCACGGCCACATCGGCCCTCAGCAACCGACCTTCCTCCGCGGCGACCGCGGCGAAGACCTCCTCGGGCGCAGCGGCCCGGGCCACCATCATGGCGACCCGACGCAGCGCTTCCTGCTCCTCGGCGAACTTCTCCAGCTCCACGTGGGCCTGCGTGTTGGCAACCGCGGTCGCGACCAGTTCCGTGAACCCTGCCAGCCGTGACTCGGCGTCCGCGACGATCGTGGCGGCGCTGGTGAACGCGACGATCATGCCGCCCCACAGCCGACCTTCGACGATGATCGGCACGCCCAGGGACGAGCGAATCCGCCAGTCGTGCGCGACGTCGCCGATCGGGCCGGAGACGCGCTCGTAGTCGATCCGGGCCGGCCGACCGGTCTGGGAGATCAGCGTGGTCACGTTGCGCCAACCCAGCGGCAGCCGCGTGCCGACGGGGGACGGTGCGACCGCTCCCGTCCGGGTCCAGGTGGCGACGATGGTGACCGCGCGGGCCGGGTCGTACCGGACCAGCACCGCGACATCGACCATCAGCAGCCGGCCTACCTCTGCGGCAACGGCGGAGAAGACCTCCTCCGGTCGGGGGCCGCCGGCGACGAGCGTCGCCACCCGTCTCAGCGCTTCCAGCTCCGCGGCGATCCGGTGGGCCGCCGGCCCGTCGTTCCGCGCCTCCGCCTCGCCGACGGAGCCGCCTCCTCGCCAGGTGCTCACGGCTGCCCAGCCTGCTCCCGGGGGAAGCGGCCATCAAGCGCCGCGGGACGGTTCCGGAGGGGCGACGGGCTCAGTGGCTGTCGAGAAAGGTGAGCACGGCCAGGACGCGCCGGTGGTCGTCGGCGGCCTCCGGGATGCGCAGCTTCATGAGAATGCTGCGCACGTGCTTCTCGACCGTGCCCTCCGTGACCCACAGCTGGTGGGCGATGCCGGCATTCGACCGGCCCTCGGCCATGAGAGCCAGCACTTCTCGTTCCCGCGGAGAGAGGTCCTGCAAGGGGTCGTCGACACGGCGGGCGGCGAACAGTTCCTGGACGAGAGCAGGATCGACGACCGCGGCGCCCTTGAGGATCCGGTCGAGCGTGGCGAGGAAGTCCTCCACGTCGCTGATCCGGTCCTTGAGCAGGTAGCCGGTGCGCCGTCCGCTCGCGAGCAGCTCCGTGGCCTCCTCCACCTCGACGTGCGCGGACAGCACCAGGATGGCCGTCTCCGGCAGCTCCCGACGGATCACCCGCGCCGCCTCGAGCCCCTCGCTGGTCCGCGTGGGTGGCATCCGGATGTCCACGATGGCCAGGTCGGGTCGGCGGCTGCGGACCAGCGCGAGGAGCTCGGCCGGGTCACCGGCCCGACCGACGACGTCGAAGCCCGAACTGATCAGAAGGCTGGCCAGGCCCTCGCGCAGCAGCACGTCGTCGTCGGCCACCACGACCCGGCCACGCTCTTCCGCCACGGGGACGAGTATCGGGGTCGGCCCCGGCTCTGCCCAGCCGGCAGACGCCGACCGGACACCAGCCACCGTTGATCGCTCGGCAACTCCGCGCACACCGCGAGTCTCGACGGGAACGAGGGCGCGGGGCATGGTTGCCAGCATCCATCCGCGGGTGCCCGCTGGCCGGGCGGTGCGCTACCGGCAGCCGGGGGATCGGGGCTGGTCCCGCTGACGACGATCCCGGACGGGATCAGGCAGCACGGTCGGCCACGTCGAGGACGGCGACGAGCACGGCCGTGGCCGTACCACCAGGCGTGGCGTAGGTGAGCGGTCCTCCGCTGGTCGCACCGATCAGCGCCTGCCCCAGCGGTGACATCGGCGTGATGACCGGCAGGCCGCCGCCGCAGAACTCGTCGACGAGGAAGGTCTCGGGGCCCTCACCGAGGTCGACCACCACCGTCGCCCCGTACAGGGGGTGAGCACCGTTCGGTCCGCGGTCGAGTGCCGCCAGCAGGGTGCGCAGGTGGGCGATGCGAGCGTCCAGCCGGGCCAGGTCGTGCTCGCAGGCGACCCGGTCGGCCCTGTCGGCGAGGTTCCAGCCGTCGGTCGTGCCGAGCACGGCGAGGTACCGCGGGCGTTCGAGCTGCTCCAGCTCGGCGAGCTCGCCGGTCAGCCTCGTGCGCAGCTGGTCGCGGGTCATCGGTGGGATCCCTTCGGTGCGGGTGCGGGTGCGGGTGCGGGTGGGGGTGCGGGTGCGCCAGCGGCCGGCCGGGCTAGGCGGCGCGGGTCGAGATCTCGAGTCCGGTCCAGGAGGTGCTGACGCCGAACGGCACCGTGTCGCCGTTCGCGGTGGTGTGCTGCGGCACGAAATCCGGGTCCGGGAGCGCCGCGAGCGGGGAGAACCCGCGCATCGCGACGCGGCCCGTCCACTCGAAGCGCGCCCCGTGCGGTGTCCCGGCCATCTCGCTCGGGCCGGCGACGGCGAGCGTCGACCAGTCCGGTGTCACCCCGGCGGCGAGGGCCATGATCGTGAGCTGGTCCCGGAGTCCCTCGGTCGCACGACCGCGGTTCTGGTGCGGCAACGCTGCGCGGGCCTGGTAGACGGTCGCAGCGCCCGAGGCGATGGCCTCGAGTCGACGCCGCGGCCCCACTCGGCGCAGGCGCGCCACCAGCCTGGGCCGGACGGATGGACGGCCCACCGTCGGTGTGCCCTCCTGCGCGCGTGCGTCGGCCACGCCATCCGGTGCCACGGCGTGCGCGTTCGCGGTCATGTCCTCACCTCGCTGGAGTGCGGGGAATCCCCGCCGGGTCCGGGGTGAGGGCCGGCCGGAGGCCCGAATCGCCTGGGTCCGTCCTCACCAGATCCCAGGATTCGGGGGCGTCCGGGCTGCCTGCATCGACGCCAGCCGCCATCCCTTGCTGCAGCCAGGCAGCACTCGCGCTTCCCGCCAGCCGCTACGCCCGGCAGGGACGACGCCGGCCCGATCGCCTGCGACTGGTCGGTCTCTCGCCCCGGCGAGCACCCGTCACGACCACCGGCCAGCCTGAGCGAGTTCTTCCCGTCTCCTGCAAGGCGCAGCTGTGCAGCAACCGACCCCCGGATTCCCGGTGGCGGCGATGAGGGGACACCCATCGGCGGCGATCGTGGTGTCGCACGTTCCACAGAGGAGGCCAGCGATGAACAAGGCACCGACGCCCACCGATCACCGCGCGTTCGACGCACTGGGTGAGGTGTGGGCACTCGATCTCACGCAGGCCCATGAACGGTTGGTCGACGCGCGTGCTCACCAGCGAGCCAAGGACTCGACCAGCAACCGGGCGCACGTGGCCGCATGTCGCGCGCACATCGACGCGATCCTCGACATGTACCTGGAAGTCCGGCGCCTTCCCTGATCGGCAACCGCATGGGCGCCCGGTTCCGGGAACTGTTCCTGCTGACCGAGCTGATCGCGTCCCTCACGTGGGGTCGACGGTGCGGCTGGGGGGCGGCGGGCTGATTGCGGTTAGCTGCAATGGTCAGCGCCTTGTCGTGCTCCTAGCCTGGTCTGATGCCCCTGCGGTGCGTGATCGTCGACGACAACCTGGGGTTCCTCCATGCGGCCCGGCTGTTGCTGGAGCAGGAGGGCCTGCAGGTCGTCGGTGTCGCCACGTCCGGCGACGAGGCGCTGCGCGCGGTGGCCGAACTGCGCCCCGACGTGACCCTGCTGGACATCGATCTCGGCGGCGAGAGCGGCTTCGACGTGGCCCAGCGGCTTGCTGACGCTCGGGAGCCCGGACAGCTGATCCTGATCTCGACCCACTCGGAAGAGGATCTGGCCGACCTGATCAAGGAGAGCCCCGCGATCGGCTTCCTGGGCAAACCGTCGCTGTCCGCCGCGACCATCAGGGGCCTGCTCGAGACCTCCGGAGCAGCTTCCTGAGCAGTCAACCGAGAGGGCGCCCGCTGCAGCTGTGTGGTGACCAGCCAGTCAGAGGAGCAGAGCACCAGGCGAGCCCTCACCCGTCGCGGGTCAGCGGCCGAAGGGATCCGTGTCGCCCTCGCAGAGCAGGACGGCCAACTCGTCGAGGTCGATCGACGCCCCCTCAGCCCCGAACGGCACCACTGTCTCGGTGCCCCTGACGAACGCGGCGAGCGCCGCACGCGAGAACTCCATCAGCGCCTCGCCGGAAGGCGCGCGTAGCTGGAGGAACAGGACGTCGCTGCTCGCCTCTGTCGGCCCCACCCGGACGTCGCCATCGCCGGTGGGTCGGTCGAGTCCGGCACGGAGCAGGTCGCGACCGAACAGCCACGTGACCGCGCCCTGGCCGGAGGCGTGCGCGGAACCGAAGGTGATCCGGACGGCGTAGGGGTCCCGTGCGTCATAGGAGAACGTCGCCGAGAGCTCGGCCGGTGGGCGTGGGCCGATGAGCTGCAGGGTCAGCGTGCACGAGTACCCGGATGAGGACCGGTGGTCCATGACCACTACGACCACCGCCTCCCGGAGAGGACGTCGAGCGCCGGCCGGGTGATCCTGGCCCGGTTCACCGGGACGCCTCGCCGAACACTCTCGACCGCGACAGTGCGGAGCATCTCTCGTTCCTTCTGTGGACCCGCTCGCGTCGCTGGACGGACGGCAGCGGTGCTTCCTGGGCACCTCCAGAGTGCTCGGCAGGAACGGCGCGGGCTTCGCGGCTGGCCGCCGTTCGGCGTTGGCGCAGGCACGACAGTGCAGTGGCTGCTACCCGGAGGGCCGCCCCGTTCGACTCGAGTGGGGTGCCTCAGCTCACGAGCAGGGTTCGCACGTGGTCGAGTGCCATGTCGAGTGCGACCTCCATGGGTCGCACGTCGCGAGCGGTCTGAGCCAGCAGGTAGCCACCCTGCAGGGCGGCGATGAGGCCGGTGGCGAGAGCGTCGGCGTCGGCGTCGCGGCGGAGTCTTCCGCTGTCCTGCATGCGGCGGAGCCCGTCGGCCAGCAGCTGCTCCCATCGCTGGAACGTGGCCGAGAGCGTCTCTCGGGCTTCGTCGTCGTGGTCGGAGACTTCCCCGGCCATGGACCCCAGGACGCAGCCGTAGGCGCCGTTCTGGGCGGCGTTGCGTTGGACGAGCGCGTTGCGCCACCGGACGAGGCCGTTGAACGAGTTGAGCCGGGCCAGCTGCGCCTCTTCGCGGGCCAGCAGGCGCCCCGCCCACAGCTCGGCGACGGCCCGAACCAGGGCGTCCTTGTCGGCGAAGTGGTTGTACAGCTGGGACTTCGAGGTGCCGCTGACCGCTCGGACGTCGTCCAGGGTGGTCGCGTTGACACCCCGGACGTACATCAGCTCCGCGGCGGCCTCGACGATGCGAGCGCGGGTGGCCGCCCCGCGCGCGGTCAGCCGTGGGAGCCGCGCCGGCGCGGCTCCCACGGCCTCCGACACAGCGTGGAGGCTACCGGAGGCAGCCCGCCGTGATCGTGCGATCTTCGGATGGGCCAGCCCTTTGGGGTACCGCACGCCTACCCCTTCGCAAAGCCAGGGGCGGACGTCGGTCGATGCGCACGCGCGTCAGGCGGACTCTCGCACCGCCGTTCCGCGTGCGTTGTCGATCAGGTACCGCCAGAGTCCATCCGCACCGCGGCGCACGACGTCGCTCGCCGAGCCCCCGATGTGCACGTCTTCACCGTCGGGACCGGTGCCCTCGATGGACCAGTCCACGACGATCTGGGCGACGTCGCCGGCGACGAACACGTGGCGCGCCGTGGCCTTCAACGGCAGGCCCAGACCCATGTCGCGCTCGAGTTCGGCCGCGATCTCGGTCGGATCGGTGACGGCTCGCCCGTCTCTCGCGACGAACACCGCCCCCGGCTCGAAGTGGGCCAACATCGCGCTGACCTTGCCGGAGTTGAAGCGCTCGAGCAGCGATGCGACGACGCCTTCCGGTTCGGTGGCGAGGGCATAGGACTCGGACATCGTGATCTCCTGTTCGTAGGGGTCCAACCGCGCTGCGGCGCGACCCGGAGCTCCGTCGCTCTACCCGGGCACGATTGGACTATAAGGTCCATGTTACGTCATTCAGGAGCACCCTTGGCGAGGGGTCGGCTGGCGCAGCCGATGGTCGATCCACCAATAACAGTCGATCCAGCGCTCTCTCAACCAGAGGCGCTCTCCCAAAGTGGCTGCTCGACAACATGGACTGTATAGTCCCGTTGAGATCGTCTTACTGGAGGTGGCGCGACGATGACAGCACCATCGGAGAGCTGGCACCCGCTGCACGAGCAGTTCCGGTTCTCGGACTACAGCGAGTGGCTCGACGAGGGCACCGAAGCGCTCGTCTCG
>Ga0308175_100002639_pt1 | contig 12288 bp, 6 predicted proteins | sample PhyCR1_3_FD_203893 | JGI IMG/M metagenome (GOLD analysis project Ga0308175, IMG submission 203893) | Soil microbial communities from UC Gill Tract Community Farm, Albany, California, United States - DLSLS.C.R1 | ecosystem: Environmental > Terrestrial > Soil > Agricultural land | place: USA... | reverse complement strand
GGCACGACATGGGTCCCGCCACGATCATCAGGCCCAAGGCCCAACGGAGTGCCGCGCGCGAAAGAAGCAGCACGCACCAGGGCCACAAAAGATAGAACTGTTCCTCCACAGCCAAGGACCAGAGGTGTACCGCCTTATCCAGCGGACCGCCTAAAGCGTAGTACCAGTTCGAAAGATATGCCGCGTGCCACAGCAGCCCATCACGTACATATGGAATATCCGAAAGGGCGGTCAGAAACAGCACGACATAGTAGACGGGAAAGATACGCAAAAAGCGCCGCAGGTAGAACGCCCGAAGAACAGTTATCGCCGGCGCCGCCCCACGCGCCTCAAGCAGGATGTGGGTAATCAGAAAGCCGCTGATGACGAAAAAGAGCAAGACACCTTCGAAACCGGTAAGTCCGATGGCCCGATTCGCCGAATGCGACCAGACGACAAGCATCACTGCGAACGCGCGGAGTGCATCAAGCTCAAGCCAGCGAGTACGCTTGCCGCTTACCATCGTTCAATAGTAGTGGGCAGTTCGAAATCGGCCTCTCCATACTCCCGCGATCGAAACCGTCTTCTACGATGAGGAGGAAAGGCAGGCCACGGGCCTCCTCACGCTCTGGCCTGAGATCCACTTACGCTTCGAATCCGATCACTACAGGTGAGAGCCGTCAGAGTTCCGATGGCAACTCCACACAAGACTGCAAGCGGGACGGTCGAGGAGTCGCCACTCGTCCTCGTTGATGTTGTGACAAATGAAGGCGCGCCGGGGCATGGCATTGTATTCACGTACAACGCTGCCGCGCTTAAGCCCACAGCAGATCTGGCAACCAATTTGGCGGCACTCGTCGAGGGCGAAGAACTCGCCCCGGCGGCTCTCCAGGCAAAACTAGCCGGGCGCTTTCGATTGCTGGGAACGCAAGGGCTTCTCGGAATGGCGCTGGCTGGAATCGACATGGCGCTGTGGGATGCTCTCGCCCGTACTCACAACGTTTCCTTACTGAACCTGCTCGGCGGTGCTCGACGCCCCATACCAGCCTACGGCGCCATTGGCTATGACGGTCCCACGCAGTCAGGAGCAGTTGCAGAAGATTGGGCTCGCCGAGGATTCACAGGGGTGAAAGCGAAGATCGGGTATCCCTCGAGACGAAGATCGTGCCGTAATCCGTGCCATCCGCAGCGCCGCTGGTCCGGGAATGGCCATCATGGTGGACTATAACCAGTCGCTGACACCTGCAGATGCGATCGCACGTTTACGCCCGCTCGAAGACGAAGGTCTCACCTGGATAGAAGAGCCCACGCTTGCCCACGATTATCGGGGCCATGCCGCAATCGCCGAGCAGATCCAGACACCAATCCAATGCGGCGAAAACTGGTGGGGAATACGTGACATGCAGCACGCCATCGAAGCTCGCGCGAGCGACTGTATGATGCCCGATGTCATGAAGATCGGAGGTGTGACCGGTTGGACGCGAGCTGCCGCTCTGGGCGAAGCTCACGGCATTCGCCTCTCGAATCATCTCTGGCCGGAGATCAGCGCACAGCTTCTCTGTGCCACTCCTACTGCGCATTGGCTTGAGTATGCCGACTGGTGGAACGCGGTGGTGAAAGAACCGTTGCACGTCGTGAACGGAGTTGCCTCTGTCGAGGATGTCGTCGGGACTGGTGTGGAATGGAACGAGTCAGCCGTCATCCGTTACGCTGCATAACGGTTGGCCCTGCGCGTCATCTCCCTATACTGGTCTTCGGTGCGTTCGCTCATTGCCTTCGGTCTGCTTTGGCCACTTCTCGTTGTGTTTGGATACGGGGCTGATCTAGATCCTGTCAGCTACGTCAACCCGTTGATCGGGACCGGGACAAGTGAGATTGGCTATGGCGGAACAATGCCTTTTGTCTCGCCTCCGTTCGCGATGACGAACTGGACACCGCAAACGCGCCAAAACAAAATCAGCGTCACCTCTTATCACTACGACGACGGCACTGTCTCCGGGTTCATCGGTACACATCAGCCCGCGATCTGGATGGGCGATTACGGTTACGTCACACTTATGCCCGAAGTAGGTCCGCTTCGGATAGCTCCCGACGACCGCAAGCTTGCCTACTCTCATGGCGGGGAAACGGCAAGCGCGGACGGCTATGATGTCTCTCTACGCACGGCGGAGCATTCCACCATCAACGTTGAGATGACCGCGACTGAACGTTGTGCGGCTTTCCGGTTCCGGTTCCCGCAGACCGGCGTTCCACGAGTGCTGATCGAAGCTTCGAGGCCGGGCATCGCTGGTGGTGCCACGGTGGACGGCAGGAAGGCTGAGATCAGCGGCTTCAATCCGCATCGTATGGATGCTCATCTCGGCCCGTACAAACTCCCGAACTTTCGCGGCTACTTCGTCGTTCAGTTTCGTCAGCCGTGGCAGAGTGCGCAGACCTACGGCTTGGATGATAAAGCGGCGAAAAACAGCCGGGGGGCGTATGCCGAGTTTCGCCCCGGGGAACTGGTCGAACTGCGCATCGGCACATCTTTCCTAAGCGTTGAGCAGGCCCGTGCAAATCTCCAACGCGAGATACCCGAGTGGGGTTTCGACGCGGTGAAGCGAAACCTCCGCTCCGCGTGGAATGACAAGTTGAACCGGCTCGCCGTGGACGGAGCCACAGAGCGGGAAAAGACCCGGCTGTATACGGCGCTTTACCATGCTTTGCTCTATCCTCGGGTGTTCTCCGAATACGGGCACTACTACAGCGCCTTCGACGATCACGTGCATTCGGGAGAAAGCTACACTGCCTTTTCGATTTGGGACACGTTCCGCGCCGAAAACAGTCTGCTGACGCTGTTTGCGCCGGAGCGGATCGAGGGCATGGTTACCGCACTCCTTCAGAACTTCAGGGAAGGCGGCTGGATGCCCAAGTGGCCCAACCCAAGCTACACAAACATCATGATCGCGACGCATGCGGATTCGCTGGTTGCCGAAGCCGTCCGCAAAGGATTCCGTGGGTTCGATCGTAATCTCGCGTGGCAAGCCGTCTATAAAGACGCAATGGTGCCGCCGGACGGCGACATCACCCGGCGCTGGCTCGATCGCGAAGAGCATACTCCTTACGAAGCTCGAGCGGGACTGACGTACTACAAGAAGCTCGGCTTCATTCCGACAGACAAAACCGATGAAGCGGCCTCACGCACGCTCGAAGACAGCTACGACGATTGGTGTGTGGCGCAGATTGCGCACGCTCTTGGCCGAGAAGAAGATTACCGCTTCTTTCTTCGTCGGTCCCTGAACGATCGCAACCTTTATAACCCGGCCCTCGGGCTCATGAATGGCAAAACGTCCGACGGCAAGTGGGCACCCCTCGGGGGAACGGAAGACACTCCCCGCAATCGATCCGAGTCCGGTTGGACCGAAGGTGACGCCTGGGTCTATACGTGGTCACCTTTTCATGACCAGGCGGGTCTCTTGAAGCTCATGGGAGGCGCCGAGGCTTATGCGGCGAAGCTCGACGGACATTTCAGCGGAGGGCACAACGTACACAAAAACGAGCCGAGCCATCACTATCCTTATCTCTACGACTTCGCCGGCAAGCCATGGAAGACACAAAGCAAAGTGCGCGAGATCGCCGCGCGGGAGTACGGTTTTGACCAAGGTGGCCTGGATGGCGATGACGATTGCGGGCAGATGTCCGCGTGGCTGCTATTTACTGCCATGGGGTTCTATCCGGTCAACCCCGCAAGCGGTGATTACATAATCGGCAGCCCGATGTACAAGATGATGTCGCTGCGCCTGGCGAATGGGAAATCATTCCGTGTCGAGGCCGAAAACAATTCCGATCGAAACGTATACATTCAATCGGCAACACTTAACGGCAAAGTGCTCGACGTTCCGGTGATCACGTGGGAACAGATCCAATCCGGCGCGACGCTTCACTTCAAGATGGGACCGAAACCGTCGCATTGGGGCAGCAACTGGCGGCCGGCTCCCATCGCCATCGAGTAGCCATCGTTTCAGGCCGCCGCAACTCCTGGCTGCTTCCGCCGATACAGGATCTCGCCGGCCCGCGGGATGATGACCACACCCTCGCTCTCACGTCCTCGCCACTCTTCGAAGTCGACCGTGGCTGGATCGAGATAGCCCAGGTTCACTTTCCTGCAGCGTTCTTCCGGTATTCCGGTCGCAAGGGTCACGGTCACTCGAGGTGACTCCACTCCAGTCTTCTCGTCGTAAGTGCCAAGCCCCTTCACGTGCGTGGAGTGAGCCAACAAGCCTCCGGGATAATGCTTGAAGCGGTCCCACTGTTTCAGGAAGTAGTCGCGGCAGTGATATCCGATCTCATCAATGATCTTGCCATGCGTGTAGCTGACCTCGGTGATCTGCGGACTGTAGACCACCACCTCACCGCCGTCGGCCAGAGCAGGTTCCAGCTTGTACATGCCCTTTGCACCCGTCCAAAGATCGTCATACAGATCGGGTAGTACGGAAAGAACGCGGCGGAACGGCTTATCTACCCATATGATATGTTTCTGTGCTGAAAGCGCGGACGCTGCCTGCCACGCCTCCGCTGCGGTGCCGAAATACAAGCCAGCTGTGCCCTCTTTCGTGACCACGAGCGCCAGGCACGATACCGGGCGTGGTATCAAGGCGGCCGCCCGATCGATGACAGCGCGTACCGGCGTATAACCCGCCCCGATCACCTCATAGTTAGTCATCGTGGCACCCAGCCAGTGGGTGAAGTTGATGATCTCCGCGCCGCCGATTCCGGGGAAGAAGTATTTGTTCCCCCCGGAGAAACCCACCACTTCGTGCGGAAACACCGGGCCGCAAACCAAGATGTGATCGTAGTCCAGGATCAGTCTGTTCAGCGAAACCGGAACATCCACGGCCATCAGTCCTTTACTCAACGCCGAGATCTCGGCGGACGGAACCGTCCCAAGTTGTACGAAAGTGTCCTGGTCTTCCCAGTGGTGGTTGAAGATATGTGATTCCGCAGCCTTACCATCCACCACTGGCCGCCCGATAAGCTTGCTCAGTTGTGCGTCGCTCATGATCGGGTGCGTTCCGAGAGCCACCAGAAAATCAAGCGCCTTCACGCGCGGACGCAGCACATCCTGAAGAATGCCGAACATGAGCGGCATGGGCATGGTGCGCGTTCCGTCAGGGATAATGACGAGCACGCGTCGATCTGCGAACGGCGCCGACTCCGCCGACTCCGAGACAATGTCGCGTAACTCGTCCGCCGATAAGAAGCGATCGGTAAATCCTTTTCCGATGACCATAGCGTTCCACCCCCACTATACGAAGCACGCGCGCCAGGTCGCCCCGCTCCAATGCCGGTGCGGGATTGATAACCTGCTGAGATGCGTCCCCAAACTCTGATTGCCGTCACCGATGTCGAAGCGAGCAGCAGGTGGTATCAACGCCTGCTTGGATGCCGCAGCAATCACGGGGGACCAAATTATGAACAACTGGTGTCAGATGGTCGTCTTATACTCCAGTTGCACAACTTCAAAGTCGAGCATGATCACGGTCCGATTGGCAACCCGGATGACAAGCCCTATGGAAACGGCGTTCTGCTCTGGTTCGAAGTGGATGACTTCGACGCTGTCCTCGAGCACGCTGCCGAACTCAAAGCTGAAATCGTCAAGCCGCGGCATCGAAATCCTGCGGACGGCAACGGCGGTCCGAATCATTGGGAGTGCTGGATGCGCGATCCGGACGGCTACACCGTTGTTGTGGCCAGCCCTTACGGATCGGCGGATGGCACTTGGCGTCCGGAGGGAAATCCATTTGATCGCTGACCCGCGCTCGGGGCCGACGTATGTGCTGACTTCTAGACTGAAGAGAAACTTCTTAGACCAACATGACTTGTCCAAATTGTGGCCTTGCGAATCCTGACAACGCTCGCTTCTGCGGAAACTGCGGGACAACTCTCGGCGGCGCATCGTACACCCCTCCGCCCCCGCCCTCATCAAACCCGTATACCCCAAGCTCAGGGATTCCCGGCGGCCGTTCCCAGACGTCCATGGGACAGAAGATCGGCATCGGATGCCTGATCGTGTTCGTGATCTTCGTGTTTTTCGGTCTCTCCTGCACACGGGCGTGCTTCCGGTCTCGCCGCACGTATCGCTACCGCCGTTCCGGTTCTCTCGTCCGCCTGGTTTCGGAGCAGACGTCGGCGGCACGACTCGCACGGTTAGCGCACGTGCGCCCAATCCCTCTGCAGATTGCTTAGGCGTACCTCTAGCCCTCTAGCGGCGAGTTCACGGTCGCGCCTTATTTACAGGACTAGACTTTTGTGTTACGATTCCGCAACCAGTTTACTATCTCCAACTTGGAGGGTCAGGATTCATGCTACAGAGGAAGGGTGACCGATTTGCCCCGAGTAGGCTTGTCCTCGGGGCCTTTTGTCTTTGTGCGGCAGCGTTTCCACTGCTCGCTCAAATCGACACGGGCTCGATTGTCGGCACAGTGCGCGATGCGAGTGGCGCGGTCGTTTCGAATGCCACTTTGACGGCCACCAACACCGCCACACAAATCACGCTCACCACCAAGAGCAATGAGAGCGGACAGTATCAATTCACGGCGCTCCGGGTGGGTACCTATTCCGTGAAAGCCGCGATGGCCGGCTTCAGTTCACAACAGTTTCCGAAGGTGCAGGTGGATGTGCAATCCCGGCCGTCGATCGACTTCACTCTGCAGGTTGGTAACGTCACCCAGACGCTCGAAGTGAAAGAGCGAACGCCTCTCTTGGATACGGAGACCTCCGATGTCGGCGGAGTGGTGCATCAGCAGCAGATTGTGGACCTGCCGCTGAACGGCCGTCGCTACTCCGATTTGGCCCTGCTCGAGCCGGGGATTCAGCGAAACTTAACGAACACGAACAACACCGCTCCCGATCGGTTCAGTTCGAATGGCAATCTCGAAACTCAGAATTACTTCGCGCTGGACGGAGTTGATAACAATTCGGGGTCGACCAACCTGCAGGAGGGATCCGTTCAAGCGGTTCAGCCACCGCCGGATGCCCTGCAGGAGTTTCGCGTCCAGACACGAACGTACTCGGCCGAGTTCGGCACCTCTGCGGGAGCGGTCATCAACGCCTCCATAAAGAGCGGCTCGAATGGATTCCACGGCGACGTCTGGGAGTTCCTGCGAAACAGTAACCTCGATGCGAACACGTTTTTCAACAATTTGAACGGCGTCGGACGCGGGCACTTCAGCCAGAATCAGTTCGGCGGGACCATCGGCGGTCCGGTGATCAAGAACAAGACGTTCTTCTTCTTTGACATGCAAAACTTCACGAGCCGCCGTGCGACGACCGTATTTTCGACCGTTCCGACGCCGCTGATGAAGACGGGGAATTTCACAGAATTGAGCGCAGCCCTTCCGACGTCGGTGCCATCACAGGCGAGCTGCATCACTGGAAAGGTGATTGCAACGTCGTGTCTTGATCCGACCGCGCTGAAGCTGATTGCTCTCTACCCGAATCCGAACGTACCCTCGGCTGTTGCAAGGCAGGGAATTGCCGGTAGCTGGACGGGCGGAAGTAATTATCAGTATCAATACTCTGTTCCGACCGATACTTACTCCTACGATGTTCGAATCGATCACAACCTCAACGCGAAGAACCGGATATTCGGCCGGTTCAGTAACTACACGGTCGATCGACAGGACCCGCCTTGGACCGCTAATCCGGTCGCAGGCAACGGCAATTTTGCCACGCAGTATCACATTCGCGGGAAGTCCGCGGCCCTCTCGTGGACCGATGTAATCTCGCCTTCCGTTCTGAATGAACTCCGCGGCGGTTTCAGCCGTGATAATGCGCATAGCGATCCGCTCGGGTTGACGCTCGGCACTTCGTCGGCCGCAGACTACGGATTGACCGGCATTCCGGCCAGCCAATTTGCCGCAGGCATCCCTCCGATCAATATCAGTGGGCTGCAGAGACTGGGCACTGCTCCGTGGCGGCCCCAGGTTCAGATTGCGCAGGTCTGGCAGCTGCTCGACACCGTGAGCTGGCTCAAAGGCTCTCATAGTATGAAGTTCGGCTTCGAGCATCGCCACACAAGTGACAATTTCCTTGACGCCCAGTCTTTGCAGGGTCAGATCACCGCGACGGGAATCTACACGGGCAACAATGGCTCCGGAATACCGGACTTCCTTCTGGGTGATGTCAGCACCGCTTCGTTCACGACACCTGCGGTCGTTCATAACTACCGCGTCGCTTACAACTTCTTTGCCCAAGATAGCTGGCGCGTCGGGAAGAATCTGACGATCAATTACGGAATTCGTTATGAGTTGTTCTCGCCGATCCTGAATCATCAGAATGCTCTTGCAAACTTCACGGCGGCAAACGGGGGCGGGTTCGTTCAGGCGAAGGATGGAGACTGGGCTTCCCGGTCGCTGATCCAGCCGGACAAAAATGACTTCGCGCCTCGCGTCGGCTTTAGCTATCAGGCAATGGGGCGAGTCGTCTTGAGAGGCGGATATGGGATCTTTTACCAGCACGATGTCAGGATCGGATCGGAAAGCGTGCTGGGCGAGAATCCTCCCTTCTTTCTCGATCAATCCGTTTCTCAAAGCTTTCCAAGTACGACGCCGGTCTTCCTGTTGAGAAACGGCTTTCCAACTTCCCAATTCGGTACCACCTTCGTGGATTTAACGAAGTTGCAGATTCGTGCTCAGGATCCCAATCAGCGGACCCCTTATGTGCAGCAAGCTAGTTTCGGACCGCAGATTCAGTTAAGCTCTTCCACCGTTCTTGATATCTCGTACGTCGGCAACTTCGGCCGGAAGGAGAATCGGCTGAGGAATGCGAATCAGGCTCTCATCACCGGCTACACAGCGACTGGCGCGCCGCTGATTCGATTTCCCTACCCAAACCTGAACACGAACTCCACAGTTACGAGTGGTCCCGGCATCAACCATGCATTTCTTGAACTGGCCACAAACGACGGCAATACGAACTACAACGGCTTGCTCGTCTCTCTGCGGAAGCGCTTCGATAAGGGTCTCGGGTACGGGATCAGCTACACATGGAGCAAGAATTTCTCCGACTATGTGGACAATCTCACCGGCGGTTCCACTCCTGCGTACGCTTACAACTACAGCCTGGAGCGGAGTTTCTCCCCGTTCGACACGACTCACCGCCTGGTCGGCAACGTTGTGTGGAATCTGCCGATCGGAAAAGGTGGGTTGATTCTGAATGATGGCGGCGCTACAAGCCGATTCATTGGGGGCTGGCAGGTCAACAGTATCGTCAGCTTACAAACCGGAACGCCCTTTACTGTCACATCTAATGACGTTAGCCTGACGGGCGGCAACCACGCGAACCGGGCAAGCTGCATTGGGAATCCGTATGCAGGCGCAAGTACGGACCCTTCACAGTTTGCCGGTAATGCCGCGCGCGGGTTCTTTATCAACCCGGCCGCTTTCGCGATTCCCGCTGCGGGGACATTTGGATCATGTGCTCCGCGAGCCTTCCACGGGCCTGGTCTCGCGAACGTCGATCTGAGCGTCTTTAAGCAATTCGCGATACATGAGGCTTGGAGGATCGAGTTCCGAAGTGAGTTTTTCAACGCCTTCAACCACGCTAATTTCACAAATCCGAATTCGAGCTTCACTTCAACATCTCTAGGCTCCTTCGGTAAGGTTTTCAACACCACGACGGATCCGCGAGAAATCCAATTCGCGCTGAAGCTGTACTTTTGAACTGCCCTGTTTGCATGCTGAAAACAATCTCTCTTTTGCTTGTCGCTAGTGCGGCCTATGCACAACTGCCGTATGCGACTACGATCAAGCCATCCGTTGAAGCGCATGAGATTCCGGCGAACCGGGGCGCCAGCGCGCTTTGGCAAAGCTTGAAGAAGCTGAACACCAGAGCGAGTTTGATGATGTTCACCGCCCATCCGGATGACGAGGACGGCGGCATGCTTGCCTACGAATCACGGGGTCAAGGCGCTCGCGTGGCTCTCCTGACCTTGAACCGCGGGGAGGGTGGAGCGAATGTGATGTCGTCCGACTACTTCGATGCCCTTGGTCTCGTGCGGACGATGGAATTGCTCACGGCCGGCCGGTATTACGGCGTCGATCAATACTGGACGCGTGTCATCGATTACGGCTTCTCCAAAACCAAGGCTGAATCGATCGGGAAATGGACCCACGACCGTGTTCTCTACGATGCGGTTCGGGTAGTTCGAATGGTGCGTCCGCTTGTGATCACGTCGGTGTTCGTCGGTGGCCCAAGCGATGGCCACGGAAACCACCAAACGGCTGGCGCCATGGCACAGGAGGCCTTCAAAGCTGCAGGCGATCCGAACATGTTCCCGGACCAGATCAAAGCCGGCCTGCAACCGTGGACACCGATGAAGGTCTACGCGCGCCAGCCTTTTTCGCGGAGAGGCGGCGGAAGCACAATCTCCGTTAATGTGCAGATTCCCGAGGGTACGTACGATCCGCTATTAGGCCTATCGTATCTCCAACTCGCGCGCGAAGGCCTGGGCTACCAGAAGTCACAGAACGGCGGTGGATCGATCCCGAAGGACGGGCAGATGCCCAGTCCTTATCACCGCTATGGATCTGTTATTCCGGCGAAAGATAAAGAAGATAGCTTCTTCGACGGCATTGATACGTCTCTTGCCGGCATCGTGCCAAAGGAAGCCAGTAGTGAAGCGGACTTTCTTCGGTCAGGCTTAGAAAAGATCAATGCTGCTGTCGCGGACGCCACGTCGAAGTTCTCGGCCAGGGAACCGGACACGTGCGCCCCCGCGCTCGCGCTAGGTCTGAAGGAAACCATCGCCCTACTCTCTCAGCTGGAATCCAGTCACCTCGCTGCAGCGCAAAAGTTCGATGTCCGGCACGAGCTCGAGATCAAGAAAGTGCAATTCAACAATGCGCTCGCAGAGGCGCTCGACCTTTCAGTCGCTGCTACGGTCACTACGAAAGCTGAACCGAATCCTTTGATGATGATGTTCATGGGCGATCCCGAAACGTTCCGGACCGCAATTCCGGGCCAGCAGTTTCCGGTTCGAGTTCATGTCAATAATGCGAGCAACACTCCGGTGGAACTCGTGAAGGCCAGTGTCGAATCCTACGGGCAGAAAACAGCCTGGATGGCAAGTTCGGCCGCACCGATGAAAACAGAAACGCTCGCGAATAACAAACCTGTCGAGCATCGGTTCGATGTAACCGTTCCAGAGGACGCGCAGTTTACGAAGCCGTACTTCGCGCGCCCCGACATCGAGCAGTCCTACTACGACGTACTCGATGGACGTTTCCCTAACCAGCCGCTGTCGCCCTATCCGCTCACCGCCTGGGCCGATTTCCGGTTCGAAGGTGTGCCCATCAGAGTCGGGCAATATGTGCAAACGGTGCAGCGGGTCACCGGGCAGGGAAGTGTCTTAGAGCCGTTGACCGTCGCTCCGGCCATTGGTGTCTCCATTTCGCCCCGCACCGGTATCGTTCCGCTCGGCTCTAAGGAGTTCCCGATAGCAGCCGTGGTCCACAGTAACGTGAAGGGACCTGCAAAGGGAAAACTGGAGCTCAAGCTTCCGGAAGGATGGACCGCCAAGCCGGCAACGGCAGAGTTTTCGATCGCGGACGATGGCCAGGACCAGGCGCTGAATTTCGTTGTGACTCCGTCAGCCCTGACGGAACAGAAGTATCAGGTGAAGGCCGTCGCCGAGTACGATGGCAAAGAGTACAACGAGGGCTACCAGGTTACCGGATACCCCGGCTTGCGGCCCTATTTCCTGTACCGTGCGGCCAATTACCAGACCGCAGGTGTTGACGTTAAGGTCGCGCCTGACCTGAAGGTGGCTTACATCATGGGCAGTGGCGATGACGTGCCTGCGTCACTGACCCACCTGGGCGTGAATGTCAGCTTCCTCGGACAGTCGGACCTCGCAACCGGAGACCTGAGCAAGTACGACGCGATCCTGCTCGGGGTTCGCACGTATGCTGCGCGGGATGATCTGCGCGTGTACAACAACCGCATCCTCGATTACGTGAAGAATGGCGGAGTCGTGATCGTCCAATACAACACTCCTGAGTTCGATCACAACTACGGGCCTTATCCGTACACGATGACTTCCAATCCCGAAGAAGTGACGGACGAAGCTTCTCAGGTCGAGATCCTCGAGCCCCAAAATCCGGTGTTCACATGGCCGAACAAAATTACGCTGAAGGATTTCACCGGCTGGGTGGAAGAGCGCGGTTCGAAGTGGATGCAATCGTGGGATTCACATTACCAGGCGCTTCTCGAAACCCATGACGAAGGCCAGCCGTTGCAGAAGGGCGGTTTGCTCTACGCGAAGTATGG
>Ga0308175_100002638_pt1 | contig 12289 bp, 14 predicted proteins | sample PhyCR1_3_FD_203893 | JGI IMG/M metagenome (GOLD analysis project Ga0308175, IMG submission 203893) | Soil microbial communities from UC Gill Tract Community Farm, Albany, California, United States - DLSLS.C.R1 | ecosystem: Environmental > Terrestrial > Soil > Agricultural land | place: USA... | reverse complement strand
CGCAGCGCAGCGCGCAGAAGCTTCGCGCCGCGGCCGAGACGATCCAGACCCAGAACGTCTCGCTCGAGCACGCCAACCGGCTGCTCAAGGAGCGCTCGACAGCGGCCATGCAGAGCCTCTCGGCCACGGTCGACGCACGCGACGCCTACACCGCCGGCCACTCGCGGCGCGTGCAGCAGCTCGCGCTGGCGATCGGCCGCGAGCTCGGCCTCTCGCAGGCGGAGCTCGACCTGCTCGGACATGCGGCGCTCTTCCACGACATCGGCAAGCTGGCGATCCCCGACGCGATCCTGCTCAAGCCCGCGAGCCTGACCACGGAGGAGTGGGAGCTGATGCAGCGTCACGCCGACGAGGGCGCGCGCATCATCGATCGTCTCGGCTTCCTGAACGACGCCGTCCCGGCGATCAGGCACCACCACGAGCGTTTCGACGGTGCCGGCTATCCGGACGGGCTCAAGGGTGAGGAGATCCCCCTCGGCGCCCGGATCATCCACGTCGCCGACGCCCTCGACTCGATGCTCACGACCCGCATCTACCGGGCCGCGAGGCCTGCTTCGGAGGCGCTGGACGAGCTTCGCCGCGCCGCCGGCACCCAGTTCTGCCCGCGCTGCGTTGCGGCTCTCGAGCGGATCCTGCCGATCGAGGGCATCGACGGCGAGGACCAGCGCCGGCAGGTCCTGGTCGCGTCCTAGTCGGCCACGCTTTCAATCGTCTGCAAACGCTAGCCCGCACTTTGCGGATAAGCGAAGTTGCTCTATCCTTATTGGAGAAACAGATGCCCCGCCGGCCCCAGTACCGTGCGCTCGCGGGCATCGACCGGAAGGCGCTCGAGGCCTTCCAGGCCGGCATCCGCAAGCGCTACACGGACGAGCAGATCCTCGCCGAGCTTTCCGCGTGCGCCAAGCGGCTCGCCCGCTCGCCGACGATGCGCGAGTTCGCCGCCGACCCGGAGACGAGTGTCCATCCGCAGACGGTGATCGAGCACTTCGGCAGCTGGAACGAGGCGAAGCGCGCGGCCGGCCTCGTGCCGCGCCGCTTCGCCACCCGCGAGGAGCTGCTGGAGCTGCTGAAGGGACTGGGGGAGGAGCTGGGGCGCATCCCCACAGCGCGCGACATCGAGGACCACCGCGGTCGCATGCCGTCGAAGTCGCTCTACTGGCACACCTTCGGCTCGCTGGCAAATGCCCTGCGCGAGGCCGGCTTCGACGTCCCGGTCGGGGAGGAGAAGCTCGAGCGCGCGCTGGAGCAGGGGATGGAGCTCGCAAAGACGCTCGGCCGGCTACCGAAGTTCGCGGACTGGTCAGAAGCGCGCAAGCACGACGAGACGATGCTCACCGAGTGGCAGATCTACCGCATGTTCGAGGGCCGCAAGGGCGCCTGGTCGACCTTCCAGTACCTCGTCCGCGAGCGCCTGGCCGGGTCCGGAACGGACGTCGCCAGCGACGGCACGATCGAGCAGGCGGGCTAGAGCGAGGCGAGCGCCGCGAGGCGCTGCAGGCAGAACGCGCCTTCCTGGGGCGCGCGCACGGCCGGGAGCTTGGACTCCTCGAAGTCCCGGTCGGGCCTGAAGCGAAGCTTCTCGAGCACGTCGCCGTCCGCGACGACCGCCAGCGTGCCTTCGCCGACCTCGCGCTTGCGCAGCTTCAGGGGCAGGAACCGCTCGGCCACTTCGAGCGCGGCCCTGGTCGAGGCGAACAGGAGCTCGTCGCGGCCCTCGCCGATCCAGAGCGGCCGGCCGACGCCGCGCGCCAGGAAGAGCGTGCGCGGGCGCCGCTCGTCGAGCCAGGCGGTCGCCACAGAGCCGCGGAGCTGCTCCAGGGCGCCCGGAGCGCCCTCGTGAGCCTCTGCGAGGGCGAAGATGGCCTCCGAGTCGACCGTCATCTCCGGCTCGGCACGTTCGAAGCCATGCGTTTCCATCAGCTCGTCGTCGTTGAAGATGATCCCGTTGTGCACGCCGACGACGGCGCCGTGGCGGATCGGGTGGTTGTTGGCCTCGATCCGGGGGTGACCCTTTGTGTAATCACGCACGTGGATCAGAGCCTCGGACGCGCTGCCGGGGAGGACGACCTGCTCGAGCAAGGCGCTAGCCCCGGAGCGCTGCTTGTGGATCGCCGCCTTGCTCGTGCCGCGCCTGTAGGCATACCCGACCGCGTCGGCGCCGCGCTCGGCGATCCCTGCGAGCAGGGCCTGGGCCGCAAGCGTCCGGTCGATTTGACTCGACGCGCTCAAGCTGTATCCGGCGATTCCGCACATTCTCTCTAGGAGACCCCTTGCACGAGACTGGCGACCCCAAACACGGCCGCCACTGAGTCTGACGATGGCTTCGGCTGAGAGTTAGGCATCTCCGTGTGTGCCTCTCGGTTCGACGGCCGCTGCCCTGATCCCTCGTGCGGGTACAACCGTCCCTCAAGCGAGGGAGTGGCCTGACCGATAGAGGCTGCGTGATGGAGCAGCGGCCGCTCCCGGAACCGCTCCCGGCGCCCGACGCACCCGAGCCCAGGCTCGAGGTAGTGCCGGCCCCGGCGGAAGTCGACGAGGTCGACACCGTCGAGACGGAGCCGACGGAGCCTCAAACGGCAGACCCCCTCAAGCTCTATGTGCGCCAGATCGGCGACGGGCCACTCCTCACGCCGGCTCAGGAGCGCGAGCTCGCCCGCCTGAAGGACGAGGGCGACGAGGCCGCCAAGCGCAAGCTGATCGAGTCGAACCTCCGTCTCGTGATGTCGATCACGCGCAACTACACGAAGGCCGGTGTCCCGCTGCTCGACCTGATTCAGGAGGGCAACCTCGGCCTGATCCGCGCGGTCGAGAAGTTCGACTACAAGCTCGGCTTCAAGCTTTCGACGTACGCGACCTGGTGGATTCGCCAGGCGATCACCCGTGCGCTCGCCGACCAGGGCCGCACGATCAGGCTGCCGGTTCACGTTGCCGAGCAGGTGCGCCGTGTGATGCGATCTCGCCGCATCCTCGCCCAGAAGCTCAACCGCGAGCCGCTGCTGCCCGAGATCGCCAAGGAGAGCGGCTTCCCGCTTGAGCGCGTCCGGACGCTGCTGGAGCTCGTCGAGGACCCGGTCAGCCTGGAGACTCCGGTCGGCGATGGCGAGAGCCTCTATGGCGACCTGATCGAGGACCTGAAGACCGACCGCCCCGACACGGTGACGGCCGAGCACCTGCGCTCCGCCGAGCTCGCCCAGGCGCTCCTGCGGCTCACCCCGCGCATGCGCCATGTGGTCTCGCGGCGGTTCGGGCTCGACGGCGAGCCGGCCCAGACGCTCGAGGAAGTCGGCTCCGACCTTGGCATCACCCGCGAACGCGTTCGCCAGCTCGAGGCCCGCGCCCTGCGCGAGCTACGGCTGGTCGCGCCAGCGCTCCAGCTCTACCTGCGCGGCGAGTAGCCTGGGCGGCGTGGAGCCGCTCTTCGTCGACTGCCATTCCCACGTCGTGCCCTCGGGCGACGACGGGGCGAAGACGTTGGCAGACGGGCTCGAGCTCAGCGATCTGGCCACCGCCTCCGGCACAGCGATCCTGTTCGCGACGCCGCACGTTTGGCCGCACCTGCCGCTGACGGAAGCTCGGGAACGAGACGTTCGCCGCGCGTACGAGCGGCTGAAGGCCAAGGCGCGGCTCGAGCTGCGGCTCGGCTTCGAGCTGACGCCCGCGCCGCCGCTGCTGCGCGAGGATCCGGCGCGCTACCTGCTCGAAGGCACCGATGTCGTCCTGGTCGAGATGCCGTTCCCGGGGCCCGCCTCCGACCTGGTCGAGCTCGCCGAGCACGTCGAGCGCACAGGCCTGAGGCCGCTGGTCGCCCATCCCGAGCGGACCGAGCCGATCCGCCAGCGGCCGGAGCTGGCTCGCGAGCTGGCGCAGCGCTGGCCGCTGCAGGTGAACGCCACGAGCCTGCTCGGGCGGCACGGCGAGGAGATCGAGGAGCTCGCCTGGCGCCTCGTCGAGACCGGCGACGCCGCGGTCGTGGCCTCTGACGGTCACCGGCTGACGAGGCCGGCACGGCTCGACGAGGCCTACGAGCTCGTCAGGGCCAGAGTAGGGGAGGATCGAGCGCTGCCGCTTTTCGACGGCTCGGCGCTCGGGCTCAGCTTCGAGCGATCGACTCCATCTCGCGTAGCCGCGCCAGGCGCTTGAGCGCCTCGGTCTCGATCTGGCGCACGCGTTCGCGCGTCAGCCCGAGCCGCCGGCCGATCTCCTCGAGCGTCTTCGGCTCGGCGTCGTCGAGGCCGTAGCGGAGGATCAGCACCTGCCGCTCGCGCTCGCCGAGTGCGTTCAGCGCCTCCCCCAGCGCCTGGCAGCGCAGCGAGACCTCGACTTCCTCGTCCGGGAGCGGGCCGTCGCCGGCGACGAAATCGCCGAAGACGGCGTCCTCGGTTTCGCCGACGGGCTGGTCGAGGCTCGTCGACGCGCGGGCGGCGGCCTTCACCTCGTGCGCCTGCGCGATCGGCAGGTTCGCTTCCTCGGCCACTTCCTCGAGCGTCGGCTCACGGCCGAGCTGCGTCCAGAGCGTGCGCTCGGCGCGGTTCAGCTTCTGCATCCGCTCGACGATGTGGACGGGCATGCGGATCGTCCGCGCCTTGTCGGCGAGCGCCCGCGCGACAGCCTGGCGGATCCACCAGGTGGCGTAGGTCGAGAACTTGTAGCCGCGGCGCCAGTCGAACTTCTCGACGGCGCGGATCAGGCCGAGCGTGCCCTCCTGGATCAGGTCGAGGAACGGCAGACCCTGGTTGCGGTAGTTCTTGGCGATCGAGACGACCAGGCGCAGGTTCGACTGGATCATCCGCGTCTTGGCCTCCATGTCGCCGCGCTCGATCCGCTTGGCGAGCTCGACCTCCTGCGCCGCGGTCAGCAGCGGATGGCGGCCGGCGTCGCGCAGGAACAGCTGCAGCGCGTCTGTGGTCGTCTCCTGCACGACCGGCGGCGGTGGCGGAGGGGACGGGGCCTCCTTCTGCTCGCGCTCGGGCTCCGAGACCTCGATTCCGCGCTGCTCGAGCTCGCGGAAGACCGCGTCCGTCTCGAGCGGGTCGAGGTGCAGCGGCTCGAGCACCTCGATCAGCTCGGCATAGCTAAGCGACCCGTGCTGCTCCGCCTGTTCGAACAGGTCGTGCAGCTCGGGACTCGCAAGCACGTTCTCGATTTCGACCGCGGTCATCCCTGCAACCTAGCTTCCTGCCACGAAGCGGGCCCGCCGAAACCCGCTCGCTGCGCGATGTTCGCTGCAATGCACGATAACGGGTGTTATGTCAAGTTGAGACACGAAGGCTTCGACGACGGCTCCACCCCGGCCGCCCCGGTTTCGGACCAAAAAAATTCGCCGAGCCGGTCTCCGTTTCGTCCACCGTTTTCGCTGACCTTCCCCTTGCGGGTACTGCCTTCGAACTCGGCTTCGACCTACTCCGGTTCCGTGCTCGGCGCAAGAAGGAATCTAGGGGCACCGCCCACCCGGATCAAGGGCCGCAAAGCACGTCGAGTCCGCAATTTGCGGAAATTCAATTATCCACATTTCCACAGCAGGGCGTGCAGCTTGTGGATAACCCCGAAACGCCCTCGAGGGCGATAGAGTCCGCCCCGTGCACCTTCGAGCTCCGTCGTTCTCGCGCGGCGTGATCGCCTTCATCTGGGCCCTCGTCTTCGGCCTCTATGTCTGGCTCGGAGGGCTCGCCGTCGGCGTCAACGGCGGCACGGCGTTCATCTTCGGCGCGGTCACCGGCTTCCTGGTGTTCCTGCTGGTGATGGCGTTCGGAGCCGGCGCCCCGATGCGTCAGCCGCGGCGCGCCGACCGGCGCTGAGAGCCGGCGAGCGCGAACACGAGCACGCGGGCGAGCTCGGCCCCGATCTTCTCGCGCAGCCGCTCGAAAACGGGCTTGCGCCGCGGTGCGACCTGAGCGCAATGCGCGAGCAGGAGGTCGAGGCGCTTCGGCTGGCGGCTGTCGAGGGCGGCGCTCATGCCTCCCTGGTATCGGCCCCGGTCCAGCCCGCAGCATCCCTCCCGGGAGGGACGAACAAGGCGGGCGGAGAGCGTTACTCGGTGCGGGCGGGCTCGCGCCCGCGCGCGACCTCGTCGTCGGCTTCGGCCTCGCGCTGCTCGCGCGCGGTCGGCCGGTCGTCCGCCTCGGGCGGCCGAGCCGCACCACCGGCGGGAACCGCGGCTGCGCGCCGACGCCGGCCGAACGGGCCGTAGCCAGCCGGACCGGACGTGTCGAACGTGAAGCCGAACACGAGCCCCACGCCGAATGCAAGGACGGCGACGTACTCGGTCAGATCTCGGACGAGGCCGAGGATGCCGATGTCGTCCGACCAGTTGAGGACGTGTGAGCGGAACCAGTTCGGATCGGGCTGGTGCGCGATCACGACCCACCCGGCCGCGACGAGCACCGGCAGGAACGCGATCAGGAAGACGTTCAGCGAGAGCCGCGGCCAGCCCCACTTCGTCCAGCCGCCGAGGATCTGTGAGAACGCCATCACGAGGCCCGCAGCCGCAATCAGCCCGTAGACGGCCCAGTAACCGCTGTTCGAGCCGCTATCGATCTGCGTCGCGAGCCAGACCAGCACGCCCGCGGCGGCCGCGCCGATCAGCGTGATCGTTCCACGTGTCAAGCCGTACATGGGACCACCTCCGCGACGGTCGTACCCGGTCGGCGAGAACTGAATCTTCGCTACTGCAGTGTCAGGCGGCGGCCGTCGAAGCCGGCGGAGTAGAGCTCGTCCACGAACTCCTCCACCACCCGCTCGGCGTCCGCGACGAAGATGTGCGGCACCACGCCGATCTCGCGGTCGTTGTGGAACGGCACGTCGAGGTGATGGGTACTGACGAGGTTGACCGAGACGCTTGCACAGACGGGGCAGCGCACGGCGACCCCGACTTCCTCCCCGCGCCCGGCCGGAGCTAGCACGAGGAACGCCGAGGGGAACACCGGCCGCGGGCGCTCCTCGGCGTAGCAGAAGAAGCTCCAGGGCCACTCGCCGGCCTGGATGTGCCGGGCGGCGAGGTCGGCGAGCTCGACCTCGACCGGCTCGACGCTCGCGGTCATCAGGTTGAGGAAGGTCGCCTCGCGACCGAGCCCGAGCGGCGCCCAGTCCAACTCGTCGTGTCCGACCAGGCCGGGATGCTCGCCGCCGCAGGTACAGCCGAACTCGACCTCGAACACCGCAGGCTGCGCCGGCCCGGGGAGCTGCGCGAGGCGGCGGAACGACGACAGGGCGACGCGCGCCTCCCCCCGCTCCGGGCACGAGAACGTGTACCGGGTCGTGAGCGCGTCGTACATCACCCCGTTGTAATCGGCACCTCGGACGCTAGTAGTGAATCAGCGACTCGACCTCGTAGCCTTCGAGCTGCTTGCGCCCATCGAGGAAGTCCAGCTCGATCACGAACGAGACGCCGATGATCTCGCCGCCGAGCTGCGCAGCGAGGTCGCAGATCGCCTTGGCGGTGCCGCCTGTGGCGAGAACGTCGTCGTGGACCAGCACACGCTGGCCGTGGGCGATCGCGTCGGCGTGCAGCTCGAGCGAGTTCTCGCCGTACTCGAGCGCATAGGTGGCGCTGACGGTCTTCCACGGCAGCTTCCCGGGTCGGCGGGCGGCGACGAACCCGCAGCCGAGCTTGTAGGCGAGGACGGCGCCGAGGATGAAACCGCGCGCCTCAGCGCCGAGGATCACGTCAGGCTTGCGGGGCTCGACCCACTTCGCCAGCAGCTCCGCCGTCTCATTCAACGAAGCTGGATCCGCGAGCAGCGGCATGATGTCCTTGAAGACGATCCCGGGCTCCGGGAAGTCCGGGACGTCGCGGATCTTCGCCTTCAGGTCGTCGACTGCCATCAGTGGCCGGCGACGTGCCGCAGGTCGCGCCAGAAGAGCAGCTGGGAGAGCTCCTGCGCGACCTCCGCGAGGGTCTGGAGTTGCTGGACTGCAGCATCGCGGCGGTCGGCGTTCCGCGAGCGGAGCGCCGGCGCGACGAGCTGCTCGAGCAGCCCGGCCTCGCGGTCGGCCGCTGTGCGGAACGTGCGCAGATGGCGCGCCGAGATCCCGAAGCGTGCCAGCTTCGAGCAGGCGACCGCGATCTCGACGTCACCGGCCGGATAGAGCTTCTCGTTGCCCTCGCGGCGCGGCTGCAAGAGGCCGAACTCCTCGAGCTCGCGTGCCAGCTCGGGCGTGACCGCCGCGCGCTCGCAGAGCTCGCCGAGATCGAGCTCGTCGTCCGGGTCGGCGAGTCCGACCGCCCGACGGCGCCGCCGCTCCTTGCCGGCGCCTGACGGTGAGGCGAGCTCCTGGCGGATCACGCGCAGCGGCAGGAACTCGTCGCGCTGCAGGCGCAGGATCGTCTCCAGACGCTCGACGTCGTCCTCGCTGAAGAGGCGGTAGCCGCTCTGCGTCCGGCGGGGCGCGAGCAGGCCCTGGTCTTCGAGGTAGCGGATCTTCGAGATCGAGATGTCGGGGAATTCGGCCTGCAGGCGGCGGCAAACCGTCCCGATCGTGAGCAGGCGCGAGCGCTCGGTTGTCGCCTCGGCGGTGCTCATTTCTCGAGGAAGCTGAGCTTGTATTTGCCGATCTGGAGCTCGTCGCCGTTCTCCAGCCGGCCTGACTCGATGCGCTTGCGGTTGAGGAAGGTGCCGTTCAGGCTGCCCTGGTCCTCGATGAAGAACGCGTCGTCCTTCTGCACGAGCACGGCGTGCTTGCGCGAGACGGTCACGTCGTCGAGGAAGACGTCGCAGTCCGGCGAGCGGCCGATCGTCGTGCGCTCGCCCTGCGGAACGAAGTGCTCGCCCGAGCGCCCCCCGCCGGAGCGGATCACGAGCGCAGGCCCTTCGGCGCCGAGCTCCTCCAGCGTCAGCGCCCCCTCCTCCTCACCTTCCTCGGGTGTGTAGCTCATCGTCGTCTCCGAGCCCGGCTCGTCACGGACGAGGGCGGCGCCACAACGGGAGCAGAAATTGGCGGCCTCCGGGTTCTGGAACCCGCACTCGGGACAGTAGATGTGACTCATCTACCCCTCGTCCGGCGGGGCTGCCTTGCCGGCGAGGATGGCTGCGAGCTTGTCGACGTCGACGTCTTCGAGCACGCTCTTCCCCCCGGTCTTCTGCAGACGTGCCTGCAGCTCGGCGCGCAGCAGGTCGATCCTCCCGTGCAGGATGCGCCGCCGGTACGAGACTTCGAGCTCTTCCTTCGTCAGCTGGTCGATCAGCTGCTTGAGGTCGGCATCTGAGAGCGAGCCGAGATCCGGAAACGGTTCCACGTGAGCCCTTTCGTCCGCTGGCGGGAGCGCTCCTAGTCAAGCAGAAGGAGCCCGAAGGGTCAACCTTAGCTTGAGGCTCGGGCGGGCGTGATGGCGCCCTCGGTCTCCATGATCTCATCGACGAGAGCGTGCAGCTCGGCCTCCAGCTCCGCCGAGGCCTCCGCGGTCGCGCCTTCGGCGTAGATGTGGACGAGCGGCTCGTCCGGGTCGGGCAGCAGCTGCGCCCAGCCGCGCTCTTCGAAGACCTTGATCCCGTCCAGCAGGTCGACCTCGCGGTCCCGCAGCCGCTCCGTGAGCACTCGCATCACCGTCCCCTTCAGCGACCAGGGGCACGGCACCTGCCGGTGGACGAGCGTGCTCGCAGGCAGGTCGGCCACGAGCTCCGACAGCGGGCGGTCGGCGGGCGCCAGCAGCTCGAGCAGCTTGCATAGGCTCGCCACCGCGTCGTAGGCCGGCAGGAACTCTGGGAAGACGTAGCCGCCGCCGACGGCGCCCGCGAAGATGACGCCCTCGCCGGCAGCGGCCTTCGTCAGCTCGGCCAGTGACGCGGGCGTCCGGATCACCTCGAGCTCGCTGCCCTCGACCAGCTCGTCGACGTGGCTCGTAACGGTGATCGGGAAGGCGAGCTTGCCCTGCCGCCCGTCGGACCCCATCAGGCGCAGGTAGAGCAACAGAGCCTGCTCGACCGGAATCTCGCGCGCCTGCTCGTCGATCAGGAAGAGCCGCTCGCCCGCTCGGTCGAAGACGACTCCGAGGTCGGCGCCGATCGCCGAGACGAGCCGCTTCGCCTGGCCGACCGACTCACGCAGCCCCGTCGGCGGCTCGCTGCCGTCTGCAGCGAAGCCGTGGGCGGAGACCGCCTCGACGCCGAGCGGGCCGATCAGCAGCGGCAGCACGAACGAGGTGGCCGAGTAGCCGTAGTCGACCACGAGCCGGTAGTCGCGGGCACGGATCGCCTCCACGTCGAGGCCGGCGAGCAGGTCCTGCGCGTAGCTCTCGCGTACCCGGGCCGGATAGGTGACCGATCCGACCTCGTTGAAGGCCGCCCGCCTGAACTCGAAACGGGTGTAGTGCTTCTCGATCTCCTTCTGCAGCGCTGCTGTCAGCTGGATCCCGGGCTGCTCGTAGAAGCGGATCTCGAGCATCTCCGGATCGCTGTAGCTGACGCCGATGTGGAAGCCGGCGTCGTAGCCCTCGCTCTTCAGCAGGTGGCGGCTGACCGAGGCCGGGAGCACGCGCAGGTCGGCGACGTTGACGCCGGTTGAGTTGAGACCGGAGATCATCGCCCGCTTGATCATCCGGCAGGCGGCCGGCGACTCGCGGCTCGCGACCACGCGCGCGCCCCGCTTGAGCGCGGTCCCGAGCGCCGCGGCCAGTCGCACCGCCGTCTCCGGCGTCAGGTCGACGTTCACGAGGCCGGAGACGCCCTCCTTGCCGAACAGGTTCGAGGAGACGTGGGACTCCCAGATCAGGCTCTCGTGGATCCGCGCGCCGGTCTCGACCTCCTTGTACGGATAGATCCGCACCTGCGGCAGCACTGCGCTCTGCGCGCCGAGGGTGACCTCGTCGCCGATCGCCGCGCCTTCGTTGACGTGCGCGTGCGCGCGGATGTCGCATGCTCGCCCGACGACGGCACCCTCGACGCGGGCGCTACGGCCGATGTGCGTCGCCGCGTCGATCACCGAGCGCTCCGTCCGAGCGCGCTCGAGCAGCGTCACGCTGGAGCCGAGCACCGAGTAGGCGCCAACGGACGCGTCCGGCGCCACGCGGCAGTAATTGCCGAGGTAGGCCGGGGCCTCGATCGCGTCGAGGTCGTCGACCTCCACCCCTTCCCCCACCCAGATGTTCCCGCGGAGGCGAATGCCGCCGATGTCGAGCTGCACGCGTTCGTCGAGCGCGTCGAAATTCGCCTGCCGGAACTGGTCGAGGTTGCCGATGTCCTGCCAGTAGCCGTCGAGGACGTGCCCGTACAGCGGCCGGCCCATCTCCAGCAGCAGTGGGAACAGCTCCTTCGAGAAGTCGTACGGCCCGTCCGTGGGCACGTGGCGCAGCGCCTCCGGCTCCAGCACGTAGATGCCGGTGTTGATCGTGTCCGAGAAGACCTGGCTCCACGAGGGCTTCTCCAGGAAGCGCTCGATCCGGCCGTCCTCGTCGGTGACTACGATCCCGAACTCGAGCGGATTCGCGACCGATTTGAGGCCGATCGTGACCGCGGCGCCCTTTTCCTTGTGCTTGTCGACCAGCTCGGTCAGGTCGACGTCGCAGAGGGCGTCGCCCGAGATGACGAGGAAGGTCTCGTCGAGCCGGTCGCTGGCGAGCCGCACGGAGCCCGCAGTGCCGAGCGGCGACTCTTCGACCGAGTACTCGATGTTCAAGCCCAGGCTCTCGCCGTCGCCGAAGTAGCCGCGGATCGCTTGCGGCATGAAGGCGACGGTCACGATCACATCCTCGAGCCCGTGCTTGCGCAGGAGCTCGAGGATGTGCTCCATGCACGGCTTGCCGACGATCGGCACCATCGGCTTCGGCTGGTTCGAGGTCAGCGGGCGCAGGCGCGTGCCCTCGCCGCCGGCCATCACGACGGCCTTCACGTGGCCACCTCACGCCGCGCTTTGAGCAGGTAGCCGGCCAGCGAGACCGCGGCCAGGATCACGCCGGCCCAGAAGATCCAGAGCGGCCAGTCGGTGCCCTCGCGAGTGACCATGATGAAGGCGAGCGAGGCGTACAGCAGCCACGTCGCCGCCTTGCCGGCGAGGTTGACGGCGAAGTCGTAGCCGCGATCCACGACGAGCTTGTACCCGGCGACGAGTGCCACGTCACGTGCTGGGATCGCGAGGGCGATCCAGGGCAGCCGGTCCGCGTGCCAGAGCAGGATCACGGCCGCGTCGATCATCAACCGGTCGGCCAGCGGGTCCGCGATCTTGCCGAAGCTCGACTCGACCCGCCAGCGCCGCGCCAGCCAGCCATCGATCTGGTCGGTCACGCCCGCGACCCCGAAGACGATCGCGGCCGGCCAGCTGTGCCCGCCCGAGGCGTTGAGCAGGAGCACGACGAAGACCG
>Ga0308175_100002637_pt1 | contig 12291 bp, 7 predicted proteins | sample PhyCR1_3_FD_203893 | JGI IMG/M metagenome (GOLD analysis project Ga0308175, IMG submission 203893) | Soil microbial communities from UC Gill Tract Community Farm, Albany, California, United States - DLSLS.C.R1 | ecosystem: Environmental > Terrestrial > Soil > Agricultural land | place: USA... | reverse complement strand
GGCGCTCGGCATCAAGTTCGCCACCCCGGTGTTCGACGGCGCCCGCGAGAGCGACATCAAGGACCTGCTGCGGCAGGCCGAGCTGCCGGAGTCGGGCAAGACGCCGCTCTACGACGGCATGTCCGGCGAGGCGTTCGAGCAGAAGGTGACCGTGGGGTACATCTACATGCTCAAGCTGTCGCATCTGGTCGACGACAAGATCCACGCGCGGTCGATCGGACCGTACTCGCTGATCACCCAGCAGCCGCTGGGGGGCAAGGCGCAGTTCGGCGGCCAGCGCTTCGGCGAGATGGAGGTCTGGGCCCTGGAGGCGTACGGCGCCGCCTATACCCTCCAGGAGCTGCTGACGGTCAAGAGCGACGACGTGGAGGGCCGCAGCAAGGTGTATGAGGCGATCGTCAAGGGGGATGTCCCGGATGCTCCGGGGCTGCCCGAGTCCTTCAACGTTCTCGTGCGCGAGCTCCAGAGCCTCTGTCTCGACGTCGAGCTCCTCAAGGTCTAATGGGAGGACAGACAGTTGCAACCATTCAGCAGTTTTGACAAGCCACAGTCGCCCAAGGATTTCAACGCGATCAAGATCTCGATCGCGTCGCCGGAGAAGATCCGGTCCTGGAGCTTCGGCGAGGTGACGAAGCCGGAGACGATCAACTACCGGACGTTCAAGCCGGAGCGGGACGGGCTCTTCTGCGCCAAGATCTTCGGCCCGATCACGGACTGGGAGTGCCTGTGCGGGAAATACAAGCGGATGAAGCACCGGGGCGTCATCTGCGACAAGTGCGGCGTGGAGGTGACCCGGTCGCGCGTGCGGCGCGAGCGCATGGGGCACATCGAGCTCGCCTGCCCGGTGTCGCACGTCTGGTTCTTCAAGGGCCTGCCGTCGCGCATCGGCCACCTGCTCGACATCAGCCTGCGGGACCTCGAGCGCATCCTCTACTTCGAGAGCTACGTCGTCATCGATCCCGGTGAGACCGAGCTCAAGGAGCGCGAGCTGCTGACCGAGGAGCGCTTCCGCGAGCTGCGCGACAAGTACAGCGAGGAGGCGTTCACCGCCAAGATGGGCGCCGAGGCGATCAAGGAGCTGCTCCAGCGCATCGACGTCGACGAGCTGGCCGAGGAGCTGCGCATCGTGATGCGCACCGAGACCAGCCAGATCCGCCGCCTGAAGGCCGCCAAGCGGCTCAAGGTGGTCGACGCCTTCCGCAAGTCGGGGCACCGGCCGGAGTGGATGATCCTCGACGTCATCCCGGTCATCCCGCCCGAGCTGCGCCCCCTGGTGCCGCTCGACGGCGGCCGGTTCGCCACCAGCGACCTCAACGACCTCTACCGGCGCGTGATCAACCGCAACAACCGGTTGAAGAAGCTGCTCGAGCTGCGCGCCCCCGAGGTCATCGTGCGCAACGAGAAGCGCATGCTCCAGGAGGCGGTGGACGCCCTGTTCGACAACGGCCGCCGCGGCCGCGTGCTCAAGGGGTCCAACAACCGCCCGCTGAAGTCGCTCTCCGACACCCTCAAGGGCAAGCAGGGGCGCTTCCGGCAGAACCTGCTCGGCAAGCGCGTCGACTACTCGGGCCGTTCGGTCATCGTGGTCGGCCCCGAGCTCAAGCTGTCGCAGTGCGGCCTGCCCAAGAAGATGGCGCTCGAGCTCTTCAAGCCGTTCATCTACAACCGGCTGGAGGAGAAGGGTCTGGTCGGCACCATCAAGGCGGCCAAGGAGATGGTGGAGGCCGAGGTGGACGAGGTCTGGGACGCCCTGGAGGAGGTCATCGAGGACCATCCGGTGCTGCTCAACCGCGCGCCCACGCTGCACCGCCTGGGCATCCAGGCGTTCCAGCCGACCCTGATCGAGGGCAAGGCGATCAAGATCCATCCGCTCGTCTGCGCGGCGTTCAACGCCGACTTCGACGGCGACCAGATGGCCGTGCACGTGCCGCTGTCGCCGAAGGCGCAGATCGAGAGCCGGGTGCTGATGCTGGCGTCGAACAACATCCTGTCGCCGGCGCACGGGCGTCCGCTCTCCGTGCCGTCGCAGGACCTGGTGCTCGGCGGCTACTACCTGACCCTCGGCAAGGCGGGGGCCAAGGGGGAGGGGCGGATCTTCCCCGACTTCGACTCGGCGCTGCTGGCGCTCGACGCCGGCGAGGTGGAGACGCTCACCCCCATCAAGGTGCGCTACTCGGGGCCATACATCAACCTGGAGACGCAGCTCGACAAGCAGAACATCGTGCACGCCGAGCTCGAGGAGCTCGACGGCGAGCTGATCGACACCACGGTGGGACGGGTGATCTTCAACATGCACCTGCCGAAGGAGATCCCCTTCGTCAACGGCCTGTTGAAGAAGCGCGGCCTGCAGGACCTGGTTGGCTATTGCTTCATCACCCTGGGCAACGACAAGACCGTCGAGATGCTCGACGAGATGAAGGAGATCTCCTTCCTTTACGCCACCAAGGCGGGCATCTCCTTCGGCGTCGACGACATGGTGGTGCCGAGCCGCAAGCCGGAGATCCTCCAGCAGGCGCGCAACGAGGTGGTCGAGATCGAGAACCAGCGCTCGGCCGGCGTGATCACCGCCGGTGAGCGGCACAACAAGATCATCGACATCTGGCACCGGGTGACCGAGCGCGTCTCCGAGGAGATGTTCCGCGAGATGCGGGAGATCGAGAACGAGACGGGCGTCTTCAACCCGATCAACCTGATGGCCGACTCGGGCGCCCGCGGCTCGCGCGAGCAGGTGAGGCAGCTCGCCGGCATGCGGGGTCTCATGTCCAAGCCCTCGGGCGAGGTCATCGAGACGCCGATCACGGCGAACTTCCGCGAGGGGCTCTCGGTGTTGCAGTACTTCATCTCGACGCACGGCGCCCGCAAGGGCCTCGCCGACACGGCGTTGAAGACGGCGGACTCGGGGTACCTGACCCGCCGTCTGGTCGACGTGGCGCAGGACGTCATCATCAACGAGGAGGACTGCGGCACCATCGACGGCATCACGGTGACGGCGATCATGGAGGGGGGCGAGATCCTCGAGCCGTTGCGCGACCGCATCGTCGGCCGCGTCAGCCAGGAGGACATCTACGATCCGATGACCGGCGAGCTCGTGCTCTCCGTCGGCCAGGAGATCACCGAGACGCTGGGCAACGCCGTGCAGGCGGCGGGCATCGAGCGGGTGAAGATCCGCTCCGTGCTCACCTGCGAGGCGCGGCGCGGCGTCTGCGCCCTCTGCTACGGCCGCAACCTGGCCACCGGTAGGATGGTCGAGATCGGCGAGGCGGTGGGCGTCATCGCCGCGCAGTCGATCGGCGAGCCCGGTACGCAGCTCACGATGCGGACCTTCCACTACGGCGGCACCGCCTCGCGCGTGTCCGAGCAGTCGAAGCACGTCGCCAAGAACCCGGGGCTGGTGAAGTTCATCAACGTCAACACGGTCGAGAGCCGGCGCGGCTCGCTGATCGTCATCAACCGCAGCGGCAAGCTGGTGTTGACCGACGAGAAGGGGCGCGAGCGGGAGCGCTACGCGCTCACCTACGGCTCGCAGCTCCTGGTGCACGAGGGGGACTCGGTCGAGCCGGGCACCGAGCTGGTGACCTGGGACCCCTTCACCTCCGCCATCCTCACCGAGATCGGCGGCAAGGTGGAGCTCCAGGACATCGTCGAGGGGGAGAACGTCCGCGAGGAGACCGACAAGGTCACCGGCCTGTCGCAGAAGATCATCGTCGAGGCGTCGGCCAACGAGAAGCGCGTGCCGGCGATCCTCATCCAGGCGGACGACGGCCGCACCAAGCGCTATCTCCTCCCCTCGGGCTCGCACCTGCTGGTGCACAACGGGCAGGACGTCTTCGCCGGCGACACGCTGGTGAAGATCCCGCGCGAGACCACGAAGACCAAGGACATCACGGGCGGCCTGCCGCGCGTGGTCGAGCTCTTCGAGGCCCGCAGCCCGAAGGAGCCGGCGATCATCACCGAGATCGACGGCAGCGTCCGTCTCGGCGAGGTCCACAAGGGGATGCGCAAGGTGGTGGTCGAGAGCGACATGGGCGACACCCGCGAGTACCTGGTGCCGCGCTCGATCCACATCAACGTGCAGGAGGGGGAGCGGGTGCGCGCCGGCGATCCGCTGATCGACGGTCCGATCAACCCGCACGACGTCCTGCAGGTGCTCGGCGAGAAGGAGCTCCAGCGCTACATGACCGACAAGATCCAGGAGGTCTACCGGTCGCAGAGCGTGGCGATCAACGACAAGCACATCGAGGTGATCGTGCGCCAGATGATGCGGTCGGTGAAGATCGAGGAGGTCGGCGACACCGAGTTCCTGATCGACGAGCAGGTGGACCGCTGGAAGTTCGGCGAGGAGAACGAGCGCGTCGTCGCCGCCGGCGGCACCCCCGCCATCGGCCGGCCGCTGCTCCTCGGCATCACCAAGGCGTCGCTGTCGACCGACAGCTTCATCTCGGCGGCGAGCTTCCAGGAGACCACGCGGGTGCTCACCGAGGCCGCGATCAGCGGCAAGGTGGACGGCCTGCGCGGCCTCAAGGAGAACGTCATCGTGGGACGGGTGATCCCCGCCGGCACCGGCATGGGCTACTACCACAACTTCCACATGGCCGAGGAGTTCATCGAGTCCGAGAACGAGCCGGAAGAGGAGCTGTTCTTCGAGTTCGGCGAGGAGGAGATCCGCAGCCTCCCGCAGGAGGTCCTCGAGGGCGAGTAGCCCGTCTCCTTTTTGCCGGAGCTTTTCCGGGATTCCAGGGCGGCCGCGAGGCCGCCCTTTTTCTTTTTGGGGAAGGAGGCCGGCCGCGAGGGTGTTAGAATGAACGTGGCCTTGAGGCCACGACGAAAGGAAGCTTCCCATGCGGATCCGGTCCCTTCCTCTCCTTCTCCTCGGCTCTCTCGTCGCCGTTCCCTTGCTCGCGGACGACGTCTACCTGGTCAATGGGCGGAAGTTCGAGGGGGTGATCGCGGAGACGGCCGGCTCGCAGGTGCGCATCCGGATGCAGGGGGGCACCTTGAGCCTGCCCAAGGAGCAGGTGCTGCGGGTGGACGCGGGGGACTCCAACCTCGCCGAGTACCTGCGGCGCAAGGACCTGCTGAAGAAGAATCCCTCCACCCGCGCCGCGGACTGGCTGGAGCTCTCCCGCTGGGCCCACGGCAGGGAGCTCGACCAGGCGGCCCGCGAGTCGGCCCTGGCCGCGGCGACCCTCGATCCCAAGCTCGAAGGGCTCGGCCCCGTCCTGCGCGGCTACGGCTACGTGCTCGATCCGCAGCTCGACCGCTGGATCCCCTACGCCGACTCGATGCGCCGGCGTGGATTCGTGCAGTCGAACGGCCAGTGGATCTCGCGCGAGGAATACCAGGCCCGGCTGCAGGCGCAGGAAGAGCGGGCCGCCCGGTACTACGCCGCCCGGCAGGAGGCGGCGCGCGCCGCCCGCGAGGACCGGCTGGCCGCTCTGGCCGAGCTGTCGGTAGTCCGCCAGTTGGCGCAGCCCGCCGAGCCACCCAACCCGTATTCGATCTACGGCGCCCCCTACTATGGGTATGGGACGGTGGTCGTCTCCCCCAGCTTCGGAGGCGGAGGACACCACCGGCCGCCGCACGGGCAGGCGGGGCCCGCCGGTTTCACCCACATCCCCGGGAGCCTGATCCCCGGCTCGCTCTTCCCGGAATCCAACTGAGCGAGACGACCCCGTACGCGATCGAGGTCGAGGACCTCCGGAAGACTTACCCCGGCGGCGTCGAGGCGCTCCGGGGTGTGTCGTTCGCCGTGCGTCCCGGCGAGGTGTTCGCATTGCTGGGGCCGAACGGCGCCGGCAAGTCGACCACCGTCCGCATCCTGACCACGCTCTCCGCGCCCACCGCCGGCCGGGCCCGCGTCGCCGGCTTCGATGCCGTGCGCCAGCCGCGCGAGGTGCGCCGCCGCATCGGCTCGGTGGCCCAGAATTCCGGAGTCGACGGGACGGCTACAGGGCGCGAGAACCTCACGCTCCAGGGGCATCTCTTCCGCCTGCCGCCGGCGGACCTCCGTGCCCGGGTGGACGAGCTCCTCCGCCTCTTCCAGCTCGAGGCGGCGGCGGACCGTCCCGCCGTTACCTACTCCGGCGGCATGAAGCGGCGGCTCGACGTGGCCATGGGGCTGATCCACCGGCCGGAGGTGCTGTTCCTCGACGAGCCGACCACCGGGCTCGACCCCGAGAGCCGCGCCGTGATGTGGAAGGAGGTCCGGCGGCTGGCCGGCGAGGGGTTGACCCTCCTTCTCACCACCCACTACCTGGAGGAGGCCGACCAGCTCGCGCGGCGGATCGCCATCGTCGACGGCGGCCGGATCGTGGCCGCCGGGACCCCCCAGGAGCTGAAGGCGGGAATCCCCGGCGACGCGGTCACCCTCGACGACGTCTATCTCAAGGCGACGGGCCATACTTTCCGGGAAGAGGGATAGGCGATGGGTTTTCTCCGCGACACCTGGTACCTGCTCCTGCGCCTGCTCCGGGCGACGGTGCGGATGCCCGTCTTCGTCCTCATCTCGATCGTCCAGCCGATCCTCTGGGTGCTGCTCTTCGGCCAGCTCTTCGCCAAGGTGACGACGATCCAGGGGTTCGGGGCCTCCTCCTACGTGCAGTTCCTGGCGCCGGGCATCTCGATCATGACCGCCCTCTTCGGCGCCGCCTACTCGGGGATGGGCATGCTGGCGGACATCGACCGCGGCGTGCTCGACCGCCTGCTGGCCACTCCGGTGGCGCGGGGATCGCTGATCGCCGCCCGCATTTTCCACTCGGCGTTCCAGGTGGTGATCCAGGCGGGGATCATCCTCGCCGTCGCCTGCCTGCTGGGGGCCCGTCCACAAGGAGGGCTCCCCGGTATCCTCATCGTCTTCCTGGCCGCGGCGCTCCTCGGCGCCGCCTTCGCCGCCTTCTCGAACGCCCTGGCGCTCGCCGCCGGCAAGCAGGAGCTGGTGATCGCGGTGATGAACTTCGTGGTGCTGCCCACCACCTTCCTCTCCAGCATGATCATGTCGCGGAACCTGATGCCGCCGTGGATCCGGACGGTCTCGCTGTTCAATCCGGTCAACTGGGCGGTGATGGCCGCCCGCGACGGTTTCCAGGGGGAGGCCCCCCGGGAGATCGCTCTCAGTCTCGCCCTGCTGGCCGCCTTCGCCCTGGTCTGCGGCCTGCTCGCGACCCTCTCCTTCCGGCGCTACCGTAGGGCGATGTAAGCTCTCCCGATGCTTCCGCCCGAGCCGCCGATCGCCGACCCCGAGGCCGCGCGTCTCCAGGAGGACGCCCGGCGCGAGAAGAACTGGAAGCGCTGGGGGACCTACCTCTCCGAGCGGCAGTGGGGGACGGTGCGCGAGGACTATTCGGCCAACGGCGACGCCTGGAATTACCTCCCGCACGATCACGCCCGCAGCCGCGCCTACCGCTGGGGGGAGGACGGCCTGCTGGGGATCTGCGACCGCCAGTGCCGCGTCTGCTTCGCGCTCGCCCTGTGGAACGGGCGCGATCCGATCCTCAAGGAGCGGCTGTTCGGCTTGACCGGCCCCGAGGGGAACCACGGCGAGGACGTCAAGGAGCAGTACTTCTTCCTCGACGCCACCCCCACCGCCTCCTACGCCAAGGGTCTGTATAAATATCCCCAGGGGGAGTTCCCCTACGCCCGTCTGATCGAGGAGAACCGGCGCCGGGGGAAGGACCAGCCGGAATTCGAGATCCTCGACACCGGGATCTTCGACGGCAACCGCTATTTCGACGTCTTCGCCGAGTACGCCAAGGCCGATCCCGAGGACATCCTGATCCGCGTCACCGTCGCCAACCGCGGGCCCGAGGCGGCATCGGTCCACCTCCTGCCGACCCTCTGGTTCCGCAACACTTGGAGCTGGGGGCGCACCGGCGAGGGGTGCTGGCCGAAGGGGTCGATCCGCCGGGACGAGGACGGCGCCCTGCTGGCGCTTCACCCGGGGCTCGGCCGCCTCCGCCTGGCCGCGGAGACCGCTCCGGCCGCGCTCCTGTTCACCGAGAACGAGACCAACGCCGAGCGCCTGTTCGGAGCGCCCAACCCCAACCCCTACGTCAAAGACGCGTTCCACCGCTGCCTGATCGAAGGGCGGAGCGACGCCGTCAATCCGGCGGCGGAGGGGACCAAGGCCGCCTTGTGCTACCGGCTCGACCTGCCGCCGGGCGGGGAGGCGGTCCTCCATTTCCGGCTGACGGCGGAGGGGAGCTGGGCGCCGAAGGCCTTCGGCGACGATTTCGGCCGGATCTTCGAAACGCGCATCGTCGAGGCCGACGCCTACTACGCGTCGCGCGTCGCGCCCGGCCTCTCCGAGGACGGCCGGCGGATCGCGCGCCAGTCGTTCGCCGGGCTCTTCTGGTCGAAGCAGTTTTATCATTTCGTGGTCAAGGACTGGCTCGACGGCGATCCCGGCCAGCCGCCGCCCCCCGCAGAGCGGTGGAACGGACGCAACGCCCACTGGCTCAACCTGCACAGCCGGGACGTGATCTCCATGCCCGACACCTGGGAGTACCCCTGGTGGGCGGCCTGGGACCTCGCCTTCCATACGCTGGTGTTCGCCAAGACCGATCCCGAATTCGCCAAGGAGCAGCTCCTCCTGCTGCTGCGCGAGTGGTACATGCACCCCAACGGCCAGATCCCGGCCTACGAGTGGACCTTCTCGGACGTCAATCCGCCGGTGCACGCCTGGGCCTGCTGGCGGGTCTACAAGATGTCCGCCCCCAAGGGGCACCGCGACCGGCTTTTCCTGGAGCGCGCCTTCCAGAAGCTGCTGATCACCTTCACCTGGTGGGTGAACCGCAAGGACGACGAGGGGAACAATCTCTTCTCCGGCGGCTTCCTGGGGCTCGACAACATCGGCGTCTTCGACCGCTCCCACCCCCTCCCCGGCGGCGCCACCCTGGAGCAGGCGGACGGCACGGCCTGGATGGCCTTCTTCTGCACCACCATGCTCTCGATGGCCCTGGAGCTGGCGCGCAAGGACCCCGCCTACGAGGACGTCGCCTCGAAGTTCTTCGAGCACTTCGTGGCGATCAGCGACGCCATGAACAGCCTCGGCGGCACCGGGCTGTGGAACGAGGAGGACGGCTTCTACTGCGACCAGATGCTCGCCGGCGGCAGCCGCCTCTCCCTGCGCGTCCGCTCGATGGTGGGGATCGTCCCCCTGTTCGCGGCGTCGGCGCTCGACGAGGAGGTGATCTTCCGCCGCCTCCCCGGCTTCGCCAAGCGGATGCGCTGGTTCCTGCGCAACCGCCAGGACCTGGCGCGCAACATCTCTTTCATGGAGTCGCCCAAGCACTCCGAGGACACCATCTACCTGCTCGCCATCCCCTCGCGCGAGCGGCTGGTGCGGGTGCTGCGCCACGTGCTCGACGAGAGCGAATTCCTCTCCCCCTACGGCGTGCGGTCGCTCTCCCGCTACCATCTCGAGCATCCGTTCGAGCTGCGGTTCGACGGCCAGGTCCGCCGCGTCGAGTACGTGCCGGGGGAATCTCACGACGGCATGTTCGGCGGCAACTCGAACTGGCGGGGGCCGGTCTGGTTCCCCGGCAACTACCTGCTGATCGAGGCCCTGGAGCGCTACCACCACTTCTACCGCGACACGCTCCAGGTGGAGTGCCCCACCGGCTCGGGACGGATGATGAATCTCAACGCGGTCGCCGGCGAGCTCCGCCGCCGGCTCGCAGCCCTTTTCCTCGCCGATGCCCAGGGCCGCCGCCCCGCCCACGGCGCCGACGGCCGCTTCGCCTCCGACCCGCACTGGAAGGACCTCGTCCTCTTCTACGAGTACTTCCACGGCGACGACGGCCGCGGCCTCGGCGCCAGCCATCAGACGGGGTGGACGGCGCTGGTGTCGCTGATCCTGAACGATCTGGGGCGGAAGAAGCCTTAGGGCGCCCCGAAGTCCTGCACCCAGAGCACCGTCAGGCCGACGGAATTCCGGCCTACGGCGATCCCCACTCCCAGATCCCGGAAGGCCGGGTGGAGGAGGTTGCCGCGGTGCTCGCGGCTCAGCATCCAGTTGTCCATCACCTCGCCGACCGTGAACGGTCCGCGGGCGATGTTCTCCGCCACGATGTGCGGGGCGTAACCGGTCTTCCTGACCCGCTCGATGGGTGAGGTCTTCTCCAGGGAGAAGTGGCTGTAGTAGGAGTGCAGGAGCATGTCCTCGGCGTGCTTCTGGGCCGCCTCGTTGAGGCGCGGATCGAGCTTGAGGGGGGGCCGGCTGGCCTTGGCCCGCTCGGCGTTGACCCGGGCGAGCATGTCGGTCCGCGCCTGGGCGAGGTCGGAGAGGCTCGCCGTCTGCCGGGCGAAGGACTCGCTCTCCCGCCAGGCCAGGAAGAAGTCGTAGAGTGGCGTCCCCTTGATATCGCTGATGCCGATCCCCAGCTCCTGGTAGTCGGGGTCGGTCAGCGACTTGTAGGCGTCCGGATTCTCCCGCTTGATCCAGGCGACCAGCGCGTCCGGGTTCTCCTTGCCCGCGGCGAAGGCCTGGTGCCAGCCGTGGGCCTCGTAGCCGGCCTGGCGCAGACGCCCCTGGATGCGGGGGATCGACTTCTCGTCGTACGTCGCCCCCTCGTTGTCCCGCGCCTCCTCGGCGTTCTGCTGCGCCACCCGGTTGAGCGGCTCGCGGAGGTGCAGGGGGCCCGCTCCCGCCGCCGCCCGCTCCTCGTTGATGAGCTCCAGGAGCTGTCGGCGGACCTCGTCCGGGGTCGGCGGCGGCGGCCCCTGGAGGACGGGAGGCGCCTGAGTCAGCAGGAGGAACAGCAGGGCGGTCAGGAGCGGGTACATACCTTGCTACGCTCTGGCGGGAATGAAAGTCACGGTGCTCGTCAATCGCGGCTCGGGTACGGTCAAGAAGAAGAACCTGACCGCGGAGAGCTTGCGGGAGCTTTTCCAAAAGGCCGGAACCGAGGCGGACGTCCGGCTCATTCCCGGCGGCGAGATCTGCGACGCGGCGCGCGACGCGGTGAAGGCCGGGACCGGCGCGGTGGTGGCCGGAGGGGGGGACGGCACGGTCCGCGCCGTGGCCTCGGTGCTGGTGGACGGCGAGGTGCCGCTCGGCGTCCTGCCGCTCGGCACCCTCAACCACTTCGCGAGCGACCTCAAGATCCCCACCGATCTGGAGGCTGCGGCGCGAGTGATCTCCGAAGGGCAGGTCCAGCCTCTCGACGTCGGCGAGGTCAACGGCGAGATTTTCCTCAACAACTCCTCGCTCGGCTTCTATCCGCCGATCGTCCAGGCGCGCGACCAGGAGATGCGGCGCTCGAAGCACGGCAAGTGGGTGGCGATGGCGATCGCGACCTTCAAGCTGCTGCCGAGGCTCCGCTCGCTCCACGTGCGGATCTCGTCCGGCGACTGGCACGTCGACCGCAAGACCGAGGTCCTCTTCGTCGGCAACAACGAGTACAAGCTGAACGCCTTCGACCACGGCGCCCCCGACCGCGTCGAGGACAGCGGCCGTCTCTACCTCTACCTCGCCCGCAGCCGCAGCCGGCTGGGCCTCGTCGGCCTCGCCCTGGCCGGGCTGGTGCGCGACATCAAGCGGACCGAGAGCGTCGAGGACTGGCGGCTGCCCGAATTCAAGGTCGAGGTGCGGCACAAGCACGCCATTCCGGTCGCCTTCGACGGCGAGGTCAGCGTGATGCGCTCCCCCCTCCAGTACCGGACCCGCCCCAGGGCGCTGCCGGTGATCCTGCCGGTGGCGGAGAAATCCTAAGCGAACCGCGCGTAGAACCCGCCCGCCTCGGCCGTCTTCCGCAACGCGTCCGAGGGGTGGAAGCGGTCGCCCACGGCGGTTGCGAGCCTCTCCAGGGTGGCGATGATCCGTGCCAGACCCTCCTGGTCCGCCCAGCGGCAGAGGCCGCCGCGGAAGGGGGGGAAGCCGGTGCCGAAGATCAGCGAGAGGTCGAGATCGGCGGCGCTCCGCACGACCTTCTCCTCCAGGCAGCGGGCCGCCTCGTTGACCATCGGCAGCACCATGCGGTCGACGATCGTCCCCGGATCGGGGTGCTCGACCCGCGGCTGGAGCCCCAGGAGCGGGTAGACCGAGGGGTCGGGCCCCTTCCGCTCGCGCCCCTCATACAGATAGAACCCCTTGCGGTTCTTCGTGCCCAGCCGGCCGCTCTGCGGGGCCTTGTCGAGCCACTCGGGGAGCGGCAGGCGGTCGCTGAAGGCGTCGTGCAGGATGTGGGCGACCTTGGTGGCCACGTCGATCCCTACCTCGTCGGTGAGCGCCATGGGCCCCATCGGCATCCCCCAGTCGGCCATCGCGCGGTCGACGTCCTCGATCTTGTAGCC
>Ga0308175_100002636_pt1 | contig 12293 bp, 14 predicted proteins | sample PhyCR1_3_FD_203893 | JGI IMG/M metagenome (GOLD analysis project Ga0308175, IMG submission 203893) | Soil microbial communities from UC Gill Tract Community Farm, Albany, California, United States - DLSLS.C.R1 | ecosystem: Environmental > Terrestrial > Soil > Agricultural land | place: USA... | reverse complement strand
GCTGTTCGCGCTGTTCCGCCAGCGCTTCGCCGAATTGACCCCGCTGGTGATGGACCTGCACGCCGAGCCGGATACGCCGAAGACCCTCGATGAAGGCGCGACGCTGACGATGGCGCTTCCCCTCCGTGGCAACGTCCAGGTGCGCGTCGAGGAAGTGACGGAGCGCCGCGCGACGCTGTGCACGCTGGCCGGCCACCCGCTCGCGGGCGCAGTGCGCTTCATCGCTGAAGACCGTGCCGAGATGATCCGCTTCCAGGTCGAAGTCTACGACCGGCCTGCGACGATGGTCGACTACCTCGTGATGCGTCCCGTCGGAGAGATGCTGCAGTCCGCGACCTGGGACACCGTCGTCCAGGCGGTGGTCGACGCCAGCGGCGGGCGCGCCGCCGACGGGATCCACCACGAAGAAGCAGTCCTCGACACCGACCAGGCCGAGCGCATCGACGAATGGCTGCGAGATCTCGTCATGACCCAGCGCCGTGAGGCCTCACGCGACGGCGAAGCGCCAGGCGAGGGCGAGGGCACGCGAAGCGACGAGCGAAAGAACGGCGGCATCGGCGACCTGCGCACCGGCGGCTTCGGCGGCGAGACGAGGGCGGAGCTGTAGGGCGCGTAACCGCGGAAAGGGCGGCCGATGCTCGAGACGCGAGGGCCGAGTGATGCGGGGACGCCGAAAGTGCAATTCTTACAGGAGGCTCGGAGGGCACGGACCGGTTTGACTGTTCCTGCGCGCCGCGCGTGGGTCTCGGCAGTACATGCAACTTCAGCACAGCTTGGGGGCACGTGGGTGAGATCATCTCACCCACGTGCCCCCAAGTAGTTCAAGCCCGGCATCCCGAGCCTTGCCCTCGCGGTCGTGCTCTGTGGTGCAACTGCTTTACTGTGAACGGCACCGACGATTGCACCACAGAGCACTACCGTGGCGTTCGGAGGGTCGCGGTCGCGCGCGGGCGGCGGCCACCCGACCGCTCCGTGCCATCCGAGCCTCCTGTCGATACTGCAGTTCGCCGCTCCCGCATCGCGCTGTTATCGACCCAGCGAAGCCGTTCCGCCGCTGCCTAACGCTGCGCCGCTACTTCGACGGCTCGCCTTCGTCGAACATCACGTCCAGTGATCGCGATTGGCAGTGGTCGCCGCAGCCGAGCATGTAGCGGTTGCGGGCGAACCAGCGGTAGAACTTCTCGGCGAGGGGGCGGACGAAGGGGATGCTGAAGATCCAGGAGAGGAGCTTTCCCTTCGGCAGCACGTCGAGGATGTGCTCGATCGCGGCTGCGCCCTGCCAGGTGTGGCCGTCGGCGCCGATGAGCTGGACGGACTCGGTGTAGGCGCGCGCCGGGATCCACGGGAATCGGGCGTGCACTCCCGGCTGCTGCGACGGGACGATCTCGAGCTGCTGCGTGCGGTCCCACCTGCGCAGCAGCCTGACGAGCCGGTTGCACACCTTGCAGAAGCCGTCATAGACGACGGTGTACGGGCGGTTGAGCGGGGGCGCTGAGGTGAATGCCGTCACCGGCTCGCCCTGCACCGTGAAGAGCACGACCGGAACCGTGCCCGCTGCAGTCGATGGATTCGTCATGCGGCCTCGATCGCCACCGTCGGCGAGTGGAGGAGTGTCTCGTGCACCGTGCACATCGCGGCGACACGCTTCGCGGCAGCGAGGCGCGCTGGTGGCAGCGATGGCCAGTGAAAGGTCAGCTTGAGGTCCTGCACGCGGTGCGGCTCGTCGGAGAACGTCCAGTTGACGTCGATGTACATTCCCTCGATCGACAGATCGGCGTGCGTCGCCCAGGAGTAGAGCACGGAGAACGTGCAGTACGCGAGCGAGCTGCCGAGCATGTGGAAGGGCGAATACTGACGGTCGGCGGTCGGGGCTTCGATCGTCATCGGACCATCGGTCGGCTCGAGCCTGACGCTGTCTTCTCCGGTGAGTGTGATCTTCACGGCAACGATCTCGCTGTTGAATGCGTACACCGGCAGTTGTTCCCACTGAGCTCGGCCGCAGGGTGCAAGGACTGCTCCAGCCGCGACGCGCGCTCCGATGGTAAACGCCCAACCCCCGACACCCGTGCCAGACATCGGCGGCTTTCACATCCTGATCAATCACTTCCCGGTGATCCTGACCATCGTCGGCACCGCGGCGACGGTGCTCGCGCTGATCGTGCGGAAGCGTGCCGTCTGGCTGTACGCGACGGCGACGCTCTTCCTCGCCGGGCTGTCGGTGATCCCGACCTTCCTCACCGGCGACCCGGCCGCCGACGACCTGCGGAACACCTGGTACGTCACCCGGAAGGCGATCCGCGCGCACGACGACGCGGCGGGGTTCACGCTCTGGGGGCTGATCATCATGGGGCTGATCGCCGCCTACGCATGGTGGCGTGCATGGCGGCGCGAGACGGTGGTCGTCGCCGGCGCAGTGCATACCGACCGCGGAGACGTCCCCGCGGAAGCACGGGTCCGCGCGTACAGCGGACTTCCCGTCTGGCTGCGGACGCTGGTCCTCCTCAGCGCGCTCTTCGGCTGCGCGCTCGTCTACCGGACCGCAGCGTTAGGCGGCGACATCGTGCATCATTCGACGGTGCTCCAGTCGACGCCGCGCCCGGCGTCGGTCCCGGCACCGGCGCCCGGCGGCGGCGACGAGCGTTAGGCGGCCGCACTGGCAAAGGCAAAAAAAGCGGGCCGGCTCCGTGAGGAGCCGGCCCGCCGTGCTGCTGGAGCTGTGGCTTAGAACTCGACGCCGAAGCCGATCGGCAGCGACTTCACGTCACCGGCCGAGATGTAGCGGGCTTCGAGGTACGCGACGCGGCCGCCCATCTTGAAGCGCATGCCGCCGCCGACGTTGACGCCAAGGTCGTCCTTGCTGTCCGACGCGCTGCTGCCGCCGAAATCGACCTTCATCGTCGAGTGGTGCAGCCCGAGGCCGCCGAGCACGTACGGCTTCACCGACGAGGTCGAGACGAAGTTGTACCCGACGTCGAACATGCCGGCGATCTGGTTGCCGCTGCTCTTCCAGTCGTTCCCCGCGCCGAGGCCCGTCGCGAGGGTCTTGCTGCCGAACATCGTGAAGGCCGCCTCACCGCGCAGGAACACCGGCGAACCGCTCAGGTTCTTCGTGCCGATGCCTTCGAGGTGGAAACCCGTACCGACGACATCGCTCCAGTCGCTCATCGGCATCGCGACACCAGCGCCGATGCCGAAGTGCAGGGGCTGCGCCGCCGAACGACGCTGCGCCTGGCTCAGCGACGGAACGAAAGCGATCGCGGCGGCCGCGACACAGACAATAGCACGCTTCATCATGAGGCGTTCTCCTTTGGGGGATTCGAACCTTCGTGAAAACAGACCTGTGCGGTCCGTTCACGGTAGAGACGGCTTTCCCCCAAGCCGGGTAACGCCGGGATATGTTCGGTATGCCGCGTCCCGGCTGCCCGCGGCGCGCCCCGCCTTACGGTGCGCCGGCCGGCTGCTGCTGCGTTAGGCAGTGAAGGGTGCCCAAGCCCCAGACGAGATCGACGGCGTGAATGCCGACGACCTTCCGGTCGGGCATCAGCGCGGCGAGCGCGTTGAGCGCGACGCGGTCGTTCGCATCGTTGAAGGTCGGCACGATGACGACGCCATTGGCGATGTAGAAGTTGGCGTAGCTCGCCGGCAGCCTCTCCCCGTTCATCACCACCGGACGCGGGTAGGGAATCTTCACGACGCGCAGCCCGCGACCGCCGGTGAGCTCGAGCCGCCGCAGGTTGTCGAGCGACCGCGCATGGTTCTCGTCCGCTGGATCCTCCTCGTACGCGAGGACGACGATGTCCGGCGCGACGAAGCGCGCGATGTCGTCGATGTGCCCATGGGTGTCGTCGCCGACGCAGCCTTCGCCGAGCCAGATCGTCTCGCGAATGCCGAGATAGTCGCGGAACACCCGCTCGTACCCCTCGCGCGAGAGCCCGGGATTCCGCGCCTGGACGTCGGAGAGGAGACACTCCTCGGTGACGAGCATGACCCCCTCGCCGTTCGTCTCGATCGCGCCGCCCTCGAGTACGACGCGCTCGCCGTTGTCGGGGCGCAGCGGCTCGATCCGGGGGAGGCTGGTGATCCGGGCGACCGCGCGCCCGACCTCGGCGTCGCGCTCGTAGTTGTCGTACTTCGCCCAGGCATTGAAGCGCCAGTTCACGAGCGTGGTGCGGCCGTCGCCGCCGGTGATCCCAGTCGGCGCCGAGTCGCGCAGCCAGACGCGATCGTTAGGCACGACGTGGAGGCCGACGTTGGCGAGCGCGACGCCGTGCGCCGTCAGGTGCGCCCGTGCCGCCTCGCGGACGTCCGCATCGTGGCAGAGGATCTCGACGCGCTCGTGCGCATGCAGGACGCGGACGATTTCGGCGTAGACCCAGGGGATCGGTGCGAGCTTGCCGGGCCAGTCCGGCTCGTGGTGCGGCCAGGCGATCCAGGTCGCCGCGTGGCGTGCCCACTCCGCGGGCATCTGCCCGGCCACCGGCGCGGCGGACGCGGCATCGCGCAGCGATGCCGGTGACTCGTTGCGAACGGGCATCGGTCCGTCAGGCAGCGCCGAGGTAGCGGCTGAGGATGGGCGCATAGGCGTCGACGCGGCGGTCGCGGAGGAAGGGCCAGTTGCGCCGGATCGTCTCCATCAGCTTCGGGTCGAGCGTCGCGGTGAGGATCGCCTCCTCGGTGCCCGCTTCGGCGAGCATCCGGCCGAAGGGGTCGCTGATGAACGAATGGCCGAAGAAGGTGATGCCGTTCGTGTTCGGCTCGTCCTCGTGACCGATGCGGTTAGGCGATGCGACGAAGATGCCGTTGGCGATCGCGTGCGAGCGCTGCATCGTCCGCCAGGCTTCGACCTGCGCCTCGCCCCATTCCGCCTTCTCCGCCGGGTGCCATCCGATCGCCGTCGGGTAGAAGAGCACGTCCGCGCCGAGCAGGCTGGTGATGCGCGCCGCCTCGGGATACCACTGGTCCCAGCAGATCAGGACGCCGACGTTCGCGTAGCGCGTCTTCCAGACGTGGAAGCCGCTCGCCTGCTTGGCGAGGCGGCCGATCTGGTCGGCCCGGTCGTCGTGGGTTCCGTGCGCGTTAGGCCCGGCGTCCCCCGGCGTGAAGTAGTACTTCTCGTTGAAGAGCGGGTCGTCGGGGATGTGCATCTTCCGGTACACGCCGAGCAGCGACCCGTCGGCGTCGATGATCGCCGCCGAGTTGCGATAGACGCCCGCGGCCTGACGCTCGAAGAGCGGAACGATGACGACCACGGCGAGCTCCTTCGCGATCTTCTGCATCGCCGTCGTCGTCGGCCCGGGAATCGGCTCGGCGTAGTCGAAGCGCTCGCACTGCTGCGACTTGCAGAAGTACGGGGCGTTGAAGAGCTCCTTCAGGCAGATGATCCGTGCGCCGCGCGCCGCCGCCTCGCGCACCTGCGCGACCCCGCGCTCGACGTTCGCCGCGACGTCGTTCGTCGCCGCGTCCTGGATGATGCCGATGGTGAACGGAGACGTTGTCATGACACCAAGCTATCAGCTGTTAGCCATTAGCGGAAAGCCACCGCGGTAGATACCGCGGTGGCTTTTCACGCAACTTTGTCGCCGTTGCTCGACGCTAACGGCTAATGGCTACTGACTGGTTCTTGTTTCAGCTGCGTCCTTCGGCGCGAGCGCATCGACGGCGGCGGCGAGGTCTTCATACGCCTTCGGCGAGAGCTGCTTGAAGGGCTGCGCGACGTAGGTCACCCGGCCGTCGGGACCGACGACGAAGAGACTGCGGTCGTCGAGCTTGTTCTTGTCGTCCCATGCGCCGTAGCGGCGGCCGACCTGTCCGTCAGGATCACTGGCGAACAGCATCGGAAACTGCGCGTCGCGCGCCCAGCTGGACTGCGCGGTATCCGGATCGACGCTGACACCGATGACGGTGACGTGGCGGCCGTTGTTGAAGAGCGTGGCGTACTGATCACGGTACGCCTCCATTTGAACCGTTCAGCCCTTCGTCCGTGCCTTGTAGAAGAAGGCGATCACTACCGTCTGTCCACGGTAGTCGGAGAGTCGAACCGGATTCGCGAGGAGTCCGTACCGCGTCGCGCCGCGAAGCTCGAAGTCGGGAGCCATGCTGCCGACCGTTATGACGGGGGCCGGAGCGCCGGCAGCCTGCTGGGCGTGCACGGGGGTGGCGGCGACCACCGCGCCGAGAACGGCGCAAGCGGAGAGCAACCGGTGATTCGGGAGCGGAGACATGGCGACGGGATTGGAGGGTGACGCGGTCCCTGATCATGCAGCGCAATCGCGCGCGGCGAAAGAGGAGGGCGCGGGGCGATTCGAAGAGGTCGGAGGGAGAACGTCAACGGCGCCGCAGAGGCGCAGGGACGCAGAGGACAGCCCGTCCGGGCTGAGCTGTTCGCGCCAGGGTCAAAAAGCTTGGGGGCAAGTGGGTGAGATTCTCTCGCCCCGCTTGCCCCCAGTTGTTCGACCGTTGGGCGCACGACGCGGAATGGTCCGACGGCCCTCTGCGTCCCTGCGTCTCTGCGGCGCCGTTCTGGTTCTCATTTATCAATCAGCGCCGACCGCCGCAGTCCTCCCCAACCGGGCTCGTCTACGTAGCGGGACAAACATCTGTATGGATGAGGACGCCGAGAGACGTTAAGCCTCTCCAGCAGCGCTCAACTCGCGGCACCGACCCTGCCTTTACAGGGCCCGTCGGCCGGGCGTTCCGGCCCGGTCCAACCGCTGGAGGTTTTCGAATATGCGTTCCCTCGTCAAATACATCGCGATTCCTGCCGTCGTCCTCGCCGCGGCTTGCCAGAGCAAGGACGACTCGAAGCTCGACGACGCGCTGAGCAAGGACCTCGCGCTCGCCTCCCAGGTGCAGCCCTATCAGCCGCAGCAGTTCGTGTCGCCGCAGGAGATGGGCTACAACGGCTATGGCTACGCGCAGCCGCAGCAGTACCAGGTCGCCCAGCGCGGCGGGTACTATCAGACTGCACCGGTCTACTCGGCGCCGGCACCGGTCCGCCGGACCTCGACGTCGAGCGCGAGCCGGTCGAGCGGGACGACCGTCGCCCGGCAGCCTGTCCGCAACACGAAGCGTGACGCCGTGATCGGTGCCGTCGGCGGCGCCGCGGTCGGCGCGGTCACGAGCCGTGACAAGGTGAAGGGCGCGATCATCGGCGCCGCGGCTGGCGGTATCCTTGGCGGGATCATCGGGCACACGGTCGACACGCATTAGTCCTTCGCGCCGGGCGTGCTCTGACAGTGCGATCAGCGATGAGAGAGGGTCTGTCCGGGGTGAGGGGCTTTGTTCGGGTGACCTGACGGAGGGTGGGGGAGTCAGATACTGACGCCCTCACCCTCCGGATCTTTCATGTCGCCGACGAGCGAAGCGCAGCTCAATTCGATCATCGAGAAGCTCGTCAAGGACGTGGAGCTGTCCGTTCACGCGATGTATCGCGGGGATGTCCGGCAGAACACGGCGAGAGCGCGGACGGACACCCATCGGCGGGCGGCGTACGACGCGCTGCGCCCGCTCGTCGGGGCTGCTGGGGCGCCGAGCAGTGCGCCATCGGCCGGCGGCGCGGCGCTGACGGTGGACGAGGCGACCGCGATCATGCGCTGCATCATGGGGTGGCTGCCGATGGGAACGCCTAACGCTGCGGCGCCGGAGTCGCGCTGCGTCGCGGCGGCGCGCGAGCTGTTCCCGACCTGGGGCGAGCGCGAGCTCGCGCGCCAGGCGGTCAAGCGGGTCCACGGTTAGGCAGATGGTCGAGCCGCCGACGAAGCCGACCCGGACGTCGCCCGACGCGGTGACGATGCATGCCGGCATCGGCGGCGTCTGCGCGCAGTGCGGCGCGACGGTCGGCGACCCGCTGCATCCCTGCCCGAAGTGCGGGGCGACGATCTCGGGCGGCGGCTCGCCCGCAGCGCAGAACGAGCGGATGCGCGCACGCCTGCAGGAGTCCGTCGGCGAGGGCTACAAGCTGCTCGAGCTGCTCGGACGTGGTGGGATGGGCATCGTCTACCGGGCGCGCGAGGTCGCGCTCGATCGTGACGTCGCGCTCAAGGTGCTCGCCCTCGACCCCGTCCTCGCGCCCGACGCGTACATGCGCTTCGAGCGCGAGGCGAAGCTGGCGGCACGGCTCGATCACCCGCACATCGTGCCGATCTTCGCCGTCGGCCAGCGGCAGAACGTCGCGTTCTACACGATGCGGCTCGTCCGCGGCGGCAACCTCGAAGACCTGATCGGGACGGGGAAGCAGCTCTCACTCGATCACGTCGTCAAGCTGCTGAAGGAAGTCGCCGCTGCGCTCGACCACGCGCATCGCCAGGGCGTCGTGCATCGCGACATCAAGCCGGCGAACGTGCTGCTCGGCGAGAGCGGTCACGCGATGGTCGCGGATTTCGGGATCGCGAAGGCACTGAGCAACACCGACTCGGGGGCGACGGGCACCGGGATCATCGGATCACCAGGCTACATGTCGCCCGAGCAGTGGCGCGGCGCTGAGATCGACGGACGTGCCGACCAGTACTCGTTAGGCATCGTCGCCTTCGAGATGCTGACGGGGAAGCGTCCCTTCGAGACGCCACAGGTGCAGGACCTGCTGCGCATGCATCTCTCGGCCGAGATGCCACCGCTGTCGCACTTCCGCACCGGGCTCCCCGAGGGCGTCGACGAGGCGCTCCGGCGTGCACTGGCGAAGGATCCGTCGCAGCGATTCTCGACGGCCGGCGCGTTCGTCGACGCGCTCGCCGGGCTTCGCTCAGCGAATGCCGGCGTCACGCAGCGCGGTCCGCGCTATGTCGCGAAGCCGGCGCCGCCACCGAAGCGCGGCCTCGTCGGCGCGCTCATTCCGATCGTCCTGATTGCCGGAGTCGGCGCGGCGTTCGCATTTCCGCAGACTCGCGACCCCATGATGTCCGCGCTGCAGCCGGCGATCCTGTCGGTCGAGGGGCTCGCGGGCGTCCGCGATGCCGGTCCGACAAAGCCGGATTCCGCCGCGATTCGGGACAGCATCGCGCTTGCGGCGCAGATCGCCGCGCACGACAGTCTCGTCGCGGCGATGGCGGCGAACGCCAGCCCGACGACGATGGCAGCGCCGGCTGGCAGCGACACGCTGGCGCTGCACGATTCGAGTGCGCATGGTCAGCGGTTTCCGGCGCCGATGCTGCTCGACACCACGCTCGCGGGGCTGGCAGCAACGCGCTCGGCGCCGCGGATGCAGTACGGCTGGCTGCGCGTCGTCATCAACGGCGGCACGGCGCCGGCGAAGATCGACGGCGTGCGCCAGGGCTCGACGCCGATTCTTCGCCGCGTCGAAGAGGGCGAGCACCTCGTGACCGTCGAGGGTGCGGGTGATTCCTTCCTTCCGTCGCAGATCACCGTGACGGTGTCGGCCGGAGATACCGCGAGCGCCGTCTTCGCAACGCCTGAGGCGATGCGCCGGGCGAAGGGCGCGCGCGCGGCAGCGGATTCGTCATCGCGGCCGCCCGATGACAGCTCGGCAGCCATCGGTGACAGCACTGCAGACACCAGCGCGGGGCGGCCCCTCTAGCGGTACACGTTGCCGCAGGGCACGGTTCTGGCGCTTCGCGCTGTCGAGTGCGCATCATGCGAACCGGTTCCCAGGCGAATGTCAAACCCGAACGACCAGCAGCCTTCCAATCCGAGCTTTCCGTCGCTCCCGTCGATCGGTGCATCGGGGGAGCGCCGCAGTGCACGCCACGTCGCGAACCGTGCGTTCATGGCGATCAAGGCGCAGCGCGCGGCGGATCGGACGCGTGTCGAGCAGATCGCCGAAAAGCTGAACGAGTTCGCGTCGTCGACGCCCTTCCTCGTCCTCCACGCGATCTGGTTCCTGATCTGGCTCCCGTGGAACATCGGTGCCTTTCGTCCGCTCGGCCTCCGTCCGTTCGATCCCTATCCCTTCGGCTTGCTGACGATGGTCGTCTCGCTCGAGGCGATCTTCCTGTCGATCTTCGTCCTGCTCGCACAGAAGCGCGAGGCGGCGATCGCCGAGTTGCGCGAAGAGCTCTCGCTCCAGGTCGGGCTGTGGACGGAACAGGAGGTCACCAAGACGCTGCAGCTGGTGACCGGTCTGTACCGCCGACTCGGCCACCCACTCGCCGAGGACGTCGAGCTCAGGCAGATGCTCGGGCCTCTCGACGTGCACGGAATCGAAGCGCGCCTGCTCGCCGAGATCGACTCGACGTCGAAGTCGCGGTCTAGCGCCGGTCCCTCGATCTCGAAGCCGGAGCGGGAGAAGAACGGAGGGAAGAGCGCGCCAGCGGGTGCGCCGACTCCGCCGGAGGGCGCGGCGGCGGTCCCGCCGCCGATGATCCCGCCGCTGTAACGAGACGGAGGGCGCCGGGGACGCATTCGACGCGCAGCTCGGGGCCACGGGCCTCGAGGAGCTCACCGTCGACCTGGAAGCGGGGCGGCCCGGCGAAGCGCAAGGTGAACGACGGCTGCCTAACGGTGCGGACCCCATCGAGGGACAGATGGTGGCCAGCGAGCACCGCCTGGAAGAGGAGCAGCCGGCGGAGCGCGGGGACGTCGTCGACGGTGACGAGGTCGATCATCCCGTCATCGGGGCGCGCGCCGGGGGCGATCGGAAGCCCGCCGCCGTAGCGGAAGCCGTTGGCGAGCACGGCGAGGAGGAGGGGGCGGAGCCCGAAGCCGTCGCCCGGGTCGAACTCGACCGCCTTGTAGCGGAAGATCTGCTGCAGCGCGGCAAGCCGATAACGCAACGCACCGGGAATGACGCGCTCGATCCCGCCGACGCGCTGCAGCGCCTCGAGGACGCCGACGTCGAAGCCGAAGCCGGCGACGTTGAGCGCATGCCGGCCATCCGCGCGCAGAGTGTCGATGGGACGATCGGGTCCTTCGGCGGCGAGCCGGGCGAGGGTGACCCACGCCCGCGGTTGTCCGCCGAGTGCAGCGACGAAGTCGTTGCCGGTTCCACCGGCGAGGAGGACGACGCGACAGCTCTGGCCCGCCCCCGCGTCGACGATCGCGCCGGTCGCCTTGCTCCACGTCCCGTCGCCGCCGAGGATCGCGATCGTGTCGGCGCCGGCGTCGAGCGCGCGGCGGACACAGCGTACCTCGTCGCCGGCACTCTTCGTCAGGATCGTCTCGCGGACGCCGACGCCGTCGAAGGCGCGCCTAACGGTATGGAGCAGCCGGGCGGCACGACCGGCACCGGCGGCGGGATTTGCTATGAGGTAGACGGAGCGGGGCACGACCGGACGTAATGACGGGCGACGCGAGCGGGCAAGGGGGTTCGCGCGGTGTGCTCCACGTCACCTCACGGCGCTGCGCAGATCGAGCGCGAGGGCGAACGCGTCAACGAGCCCGCTCTCGTCGACGTGCTTCACGGTGTGGCGAGCGATCGCGTGCACCGCCGGCTCTGCGTTCGCCATCGCAACGGGGTAGCCGACGCCGCGCATGGCGGCGAGATCGTTGTTCCCGTCGCCGACGAACATCACCTCGTCGACCGGAATTCCGTATTGCGCAGCGACTGCGCGGACCGCGTGCGCCTTGTCGACGCCGCGGGCGGTCATGTTGATGAACGCAGTGTCGGGCATGACCGGCGAGGTGGACGACGAGCGTTCGAGTCCACCGGTCGAATCGGCGACCGCTTCGGCTTCTTCTTCCCGCGCGACGAGCCACTGCGCGCGAACGATCGTCCCGGCGAGCGACTCGAAGGGGCGCGGGGTGAAGGGCACGCCGAGCAGCCGCGCATGCTCGCGTGCGCGCGGGGCGGTGCTCTCGACGGCGTACTCCGTGTCGGTGTAGAGCTCGAGGATGCGGCCGATCTTCCGCGCGCGCGCGACGAGCGCGGCGATGGCATCACGCGGGATCGAGGTCGACAGCGATTGCGACGTCGCGAGGTGGACCACGCTCGCGCCGTTCTGGAAGACGTGCCAGCCCTCGGGGTCGAGTCGCTCGGCGTAGCCGCGTGTATCGCCGAAGGCGGGGCGGCCGGTGCAGATGGCCATCCGGATCTTCGCGGCGCGAACGCGTTCGGCGGCCTTCCAGACGTCGGGGAGCACGGTGCCCGACGAGCCGACGAGGGTGCCGTCGACGTCGGTGAAGACGAGTCGGATCATGCTGACAGTCTAGCGAGAGGCGCGGGGCGGTGGTGACGCGGGCAGCGGTTCGGACGTCACCTGCATAGACGGGGAGCGGGCCCCCGCGGAGCGCGACGGCACGGAGCCGGGCGGCCGCGAGCGAAGCGCGCGCACCTCCATTCCAGTCAGCACCGCTTGTCGATACGCTCGCAGCTCGGGCTCGCCGCCCGTGGAGTACGCCTGTTC
>Ga0308175_100002635_pt1 | contig 12294 bp, 17 predicted proteins | sample PhyCR1_3_FD_203893 | JGI IMG/M metagenome (GOLD analysis project Ga0308175, IMG submission 203893) | Soil microbial communities from UC Gill Tract Community Farm, Albany, California, United States - DLSLS.C.R1 | ecosystem: Environmental > Terrestrial > Soil > Agricultural land | place: USA... | reverse complement strand
ATGCACGTGATGTGCAACGCTGTAGAGTTTGTGGGGTGGCTTAGCTTTCTCACAGCCGCGGGGCGGATTAAAAGTTGGTGGGGCTCGAGGACGCTGCCCGGCCGGCGATGGCGACGTGATATCGAAGCAGACCCCCGAAGAGGTCGATGTCCATGCGCCACTCAGCCTATCGTGCTCTCCCGGTCTCCCTCGTGCTGGCGTGGCTCGTGGGGGTGTCGGCCGGGTGTCTCGCGAGCGCGTCCTCGGATGACAGCCTGTATGCGGGCACCGTCACCCTGACCGAGGACTTCGAGGCCGGCTCCAAGACCTCGTATGCGGCGGCCGATGTCACGCTCGCCACGGGGAGCTGGAACCTGAACGACGCGCTCGTCGGAACCAGCAGCTCCGATGTCAAGACGGGCGCGAAGGCGGCTCGCCTGCGCAACAGCGGTCACCTCACCATGGGATTCGATAAAGCGAACGGAGCGGGCACGGTGACGATCCACCACGCCCGCTTCGGCTCGGACGGCAACGGCTCGTGGGGGCTGTTCGCCTCGCAGGACCACGGCGCGACGTTCACGCAGGTCGGATCGACGGTCGCCACGACCAAGACCTCGTTCGCCACGGCGACGTTCACGGTGAACCTCTCCGGGAGCGTCCGGTTCGACATTCGCAAGCTCGATGGCGGTACCAATCACATCGATATCGATGATGTGAAGATCACCGATCTCGGTGGCGGCGGTGGTGGCGGCAGCAGTCTCAACGGGATCCAGACGGTGTTCCTCATCGTGATGGAGAACCACAACTGGTCGAGCATCAAGAACAGCGCGTCGGCGCCGTACATCAACAACACGCTGTTGCCGATGGGCGCGCACGCCGAGAACTACGTCAACGTCCCGGGGATCCACCCGAGCGAACCCAACTACCTGTGGCTGGAAGCCGGGACCAACTTCGGCGTCGCGAACGACAACAACCCGAGCTCGAATCACCAGAGCACGACGAAGCACCTGGTCACGCAGCTCCAGGCCGCCGGAATCGCGTGGAAGTCCTATCAGGAAGACATCTCCGGGACGACCTGTCCGCTCACCGCGACCGGCCTGTACGCGCCGAAACACAACCCGATGGTGTTCTTCGACGACGTCACCAACACGAACAGCAGCTCGTCGCAGAACTGCATCCAGCACGTGCGGCCCTACCCCGAGCTGGCGACCGACCTGCAGAACCACACCATCGCGCGCTACAACTTCATCACCCCGAACCTGTGCCACGACATGCACAACCCGACGGGGTGCGCGACCAGCGATGAGGTCGCCAACGGCGACACCTGGCTCGCCACCGAGGTCCCGAAGATCCTCGCCTCGCAGGCGTTTCAGAACAACGGCGTCCTCCTGATCACCTGGGACGAGAGCGAGGATGGCGACCTGCCGATCGGCCTCATCGCCCTGTCGCCGAGGGCAAAGCCCGGCTACTCGAACACGATCGCCTACAACCACGGCTCGACCCTGCGGACCGTGGAGGAGATCTTCGGGGTCACGCCGCTGCTCGGCGGCGCCGCGACGTCGACCGACCTGAGCGACCTGTTCTCCAGCGGTGGCGGCGGCAGCGCGGGCGCCAGCCTCAGCAAGCACACGACGCTCGGGATCCCGTCGCCGACGTCGGTGAACGATCCGAACAGCCTCTTGTCCGTGAAGTCTGGATACGTGGTCTCGTACAACAGCAGCCGGAAGGTCCCCAACTGGGTGAGCTGGGAGGTCAACACGTCGTACTTCGGCAGCATCACGCGCCAGGATGACTTCCGCGCCGACGATACGCTGCCGGCGAACCTGCCCCAGGCGGCGCTCGCCGACTACCTCGGCAGCGGCTTCGATCGCGGCCACATGTGCCCGTCGGACGATCGCACGCTGACGGTCGCGGCGAACCAGCAGACGTTCTACCTGACGAACATGGTGCCGCAGGCGGGCAACAACAACCGCGGACCGTGGGTGCTCCTCGAGGAGGAGTGCCGCAAGCTGGTCAGCGCGGGCAAGGAAGTCTTTGTCATCGCGGGTGGGGAGTTCAGCAGCAGCTCGAAGAAGATCGGCAGCGGCGTCGCCGTCCCCGACAAGACGTTCAAGGTCGTCGTCGTGCTCGACGCGGTCGGCCAGGGTCCCCGTGACGTGACGAGGAGCACCCGCGTGATCGGCGTCGAGATGCCCAATGATGATTCACAGATCAGCATCACTGCCGACTGGCGCAGCTTCCGCGTCTCGGTCGACACGATCGAGGCCCATACCGGCTTCGACTTCCTGTCGGACGTCGACCCGGCGATCCAGGCCGTCATCGAGTCGCGCGTCGACAACCAGTGATCCAGCTGGTCACGACCTGCTGGCCCATGCCGCGCGCGAAAAAACTCAAGTTCTGGCGGAAATATTCAAGTAATAGTAATTAGTTAGCCGGGATGGGCTCCAGCATATGGGCCGACGCCAGGAAGCAAAAAGCGCTGCCGTCGTATGTCATGGTGGGGAGGACGTCATGAAAGCAGATCGTGGGAGGTCCGCGCACCGCGCGCAGAGCTCGGACGCGATGTCGCAGCGAGGCAGTGCTCCCGGCAAGCGGACGCTCACGATGGAGCTGCCGGTGCAGCTTGCCGCCGGTGCTCGTAGCGACGAGACGGTATCGCCGACGCCGTCGAGCGGCAGTGGACGATCGCTCCCCGAGGACGTGCGTGGCCAGATGGAGCGCTCGTTCGGCTTCAACTTCGCGTCGGTGCAGCAGTCGGCGACGCTCGCAGGCCCGGCGCCCGACGGTCGCGGGCGACATACGCTGAACAAAGTGCTGCCGCGAATCGCGGCGTCGGCCGGTGGCACCGGCACCGGGCAGACGTCGTGGGCAGATTGCGGGCGGATCTCGCGCGAGGTGATGGGACACACCAGGGCCGACCAACCGCCGCACGCGGTGGTCAACGGCGCCGGCGGTAATCTCCAGGAGACCGCCACGAGCAGCAGCCCGGCCACGCTGCGCGGCAACGTCCTCGTCGATCTCGGGCTCGGGGCCACGCCGGCGGCGGCGCTCGTAACGTACCAGGCGATGACGCCGACGGCGCGCGAGGCGTTCGATCAGCAGCACGGCCTCGACCGCTATGCTGCGCCGTCGATCGGCGAGGCGTTCTCGACCGAGGCCGCCAGTGGTTTCAACTTCCACTGGGGCGGCGTGGTGCTGCAGTCCGGCGGTGACCGGGTGACGCTCGAGAACTTCTACAAGGGTGGCACGTACGACTCGCAGGACACGGCGTGGTACTTCCAGACCTACGGTTCGCCCTCGCACCCCGGGCAGACCTGGCACGATCAGTGGCATGATCCGGCCAACCCCGACAGCATGACGATGCGGACCTCGACGCGATCGATCACCGGGCAGACTACACGCCCGGTGTCCGGTTGTGCTCGAGCCCGTCTCACTGGGATGATCCGGCCCACTACGTGCTGCTCGCCAACGGAACGTCGCTGCAGAAGCTCGAGACCAATAACACCGACTGGGTGCGGGTCGAAGTGCGGAGTGGCGTGCATGCCGGGCGGCACGGATGGATCATGGCGCACTTCTTCGAGGGAGGCTGATATCCTCGGCGGGCAAGCACTCGGCTCGGCGCGCGCGCTGGCCCTCGCATGCCTCCTGCTGCGCTGTGGCTCGTCGAGCCCCGGCGCCGGCCCGAACGATCACGCTTCGGAGTCACATACCATGACAGAACAGCCGGTCGCGATCACCGCCTTCGGACAGCTCCCTACCGCCGACGGCAAGACGGTCACGGTCGTGGGACCTATCGACTGCACGATCCGGTCCCGCAGTTGAAGCGAGATCCGCCGTTCTATCTGTCCGCGATCATGCTCGATGGCGATCCGCGGCCCCGACTGTTCCTGCAGCAACCGCGGCCCGCGGGCGAGCAGCAGCAGCTGGCGGACAAGCGGGTCCGGGTCACCGGCGTGTTTCATCGCACGCAGCCCCGGCCGCCGGACGATCCGCCCTACAGCGCGACGTTCAGCGGCTCGTGGATCTACGACATCATTGTGCTCGAGCCGGTGCGCTAGGATCAAGCAGCCGCCGGACACCGAGCCCGGGTCCTCAGCCCTGGGCCTAGCTGAGTGGGGCACGGCGGGGCGTAGCCACGGCCCGGCGGACCACGGGCTCAATGCTAGCGATCCGTCGCGCTGAGGAAGCTCCCGGCGTCGATCGGCTCGCGGTCCTGGCCCGCGTACACCGCCCCGGCCCAGCGGCCCGCGAGGAGCTCGTCCATCGTGCTGTCGCTGTTGCCGTCGAACCCCATCGCGGTGCCGGCGACCTCGATCCCGAGCGGTGTCCCGTCGATCGCGGCGAGCTGCGCGAGCACCTCGCGCGCGATCGCCGTCACGGCCGCCCGGCACGCCGCGCCGTACAGCGTCGCCGATCCGAGCCCGACGCGATCGGCGATCGCGCCGCCCAGCCGCTCGCAGTCGACCAGCCCGCCGAGCGTGCCGGCCAGATCACCGGCGGTGGACTCGACGCTCGGCGCCACCGCGCGATCGAGCCCCAGGCGGAGGATCGCGCCGAAGGGCAGCGCGTGCGCGTGCTCGGAGATCCCGACGTGCCCGGCGGCGTCGAGCGTGACGCGTACGCCGGCCACGAGATCGGCGAGGCCGGCGTCGGCCAGGGGGACGACCGTCACCGCCTGGCCGACCTCGAAGCGCACCCCGGTGATCGTGCGAACGCCGATTCCACCGTCTTCGACCCGCAGGGTCTCGACCGTCCCCAGGTGCGTCGCGATGCGCGACAGGCCCGCGGCGAGCTCATCGAGCCCATCGACCCACCGCGGAGCCAGATCTGCCAGCCGTGCATTGATGTAGGCCGCGACAGACGGCTCGGCCGCGGTCGCGAGCGTCTTCACCCTGCCGTCCGGCAGGGACGCGATCACCCGGTCGACCAGGTAGCCCGCGGGAGCGTCCGGCCCTCCGGTCGCGGCGAGCAGGGTGGTGAGCGCGGGGGCAGCGACGTGGGGGACATGAAGATCGAAGGTGCTGGTGACCGCAAAGACGCCGACAGGGCTGGCCGGGATGGTCGAAGGTGGGGCGGCGCCCGGCGCGGCCGACGCTCCGCCGCAAGCGGCGAGCCCGGTGATCGCGAGCAGGACCAGCGCGTGACAGCGAACAGGATGCATGGACATGACGGCTTCTCCGGCAAGTGGTTGCCGGGCCACGCAGCAGCATCCGTGCCACCGGCTCCCAGCGCTCGGCTCGCCGCGGCGATCGCGCGATTCTCCGTCGAGGAACGCCGCGGCGCTCGCGATACCAACCACGCCCACCGGTGTCCGGAATCTGGCCGGAATCCGGCCACGCGTCCGAGATCCGGCCAGATCCTGGACAACGGAGGCTTTGGAGATTTTTCGGTTCTTGCCGCGAATTCTTATTCAGCCTTCGGTCAAAAATATTCAGCCAGCGCTCCTGCGAATATTTTTCGGCCTCGGGACCCCGGGATCGTTTGGTCGAAGGACGTCAGTCCCTTGAATGATCAGAGGCGCGGTCTCCGCCCGTTCTTCTCGTACTTCGGCGGGAAGTGGACCCTCGCGCCCAGGTATCCTGCGCCCGAGCACGACCTGATCATCGAGCCGTTCGCTGGCTTAGCTGGTTACGCGACGCGCTACCCCGATCGCGAGGTCGTACTCGTCGAGCGTGCGCCGCACATCGCGGTGCTGTGGCGGTGGCTGATCCACGTCTCGGTCGACGAGGTCATGGGGCTGCCGCTCGACCCTCGCGAGGCGGAGGGCCTCTGCGAAGGGGCGCAGATCCTGATCCGCTTCTGGTGTGCCCGCGGGCGGATGCGGACGCCGACCACGATCTCGTCGTGGATGACGAGCGGGCGCTGGCCGGCGTCGTTCTGGGGTGCCTACGCGCGCGACCGGATCGCCGCGCAGGTACCGAGGATCCGTCACTGGCGCGTGATCGAGGGCGACTACACGGAGGCGCCCGACGCCCGCGCCACGTGGTTTGTCGACCCGCCGTACTTCGGCGACCGGCACTACTGCGTGCGGGTCGACGACTATGCGTCGCTGGCGCGCTGGTGTCAGGCGCGGCGCGGACTCGTGATCGTGTGCGAGCAGGAGGGCGCCGACTGGCTGCCGTTCCGCCCGTTCAGGCTCGCCAAGAGCTTCGCGCGCGGCGCCTACAACGAGGTTGTGTGGGTGCAACGAGATGCGGCGATCAGCATGAAGGTTACCGAGGAGGTGCTCGAGGGGACTAACCAGCGATGAAGGCGAAGGGCAGAAGCGCGGAGCGCGCCAAGGAGCGGCGCGAGGCGGACGCGAGGCGCCGGGCCGCGATGTTCTGGATGCTCCGTGAGGCGGGCGCGAGCTACGCGGAGATCGCGCGGGCGGCTGACCTCTCCATCGAGCGCGTCCGGCAGATCTGCCGGGGATACGGATACCAGCTCCACCGCCGGTCCGAGTACACGAGCGAGGAGCCCTTCATGGCGCGCCTCCGTCGCGCGGGCGCGCTCCTGGGCGTCGCCGAGCGGGTGGGCGGCGCCATAGGCAGCGGCAGTACGCCGGTCGAGTTGCGCTTCGAGCCGCGCACCCTCGTCACCGTTCAGACGCTTCCGCCGCAAGATTCCGAGCAGCCGCGTGATCTCCTTGCTTCGTCTACCCAACGCGTGGCCTGATCTAGTCGACGACGGTCTCCTCGTCGACGAAGTCGTCGGGTGGGTGGCCGCAGTGCGGGCAGACGCGCGGCGAGAGCCACCGGCCGGCGAGGAGCTCGTCCATCGGCACGCCCGCGAGCCGCGCGACGCGCAGCGCGAGGGCCGGCGTGACCGCCCGCCTGGCGGTGGCGACCCGCATTGCGCTCGCCTTGACCGGGCCTTAGCGGTCCCAGATCATGACCATCCGTATGCCGCCTACCTACAAGTTCCCCGACTATCGTGACCGCTCACCCAACGAGCCGTCGATTCACTGCACTGCCGAACGCGTTCTCGCCCTCTACAACCAAGACTCGGGCAAGACCGCCAAGCGAATCTCGCAGGCGGTCCGCACTTGGTTCACCAGAACAGCCAAGAAGCAGGGCTGGACCGATGTTCAGTGGTTTCGGGATGCGTCCACCAAGAACGGCGCCGGCTGTGTCCTGAGCATCTTCGCATTCGGATTGGATGCCGACGCAAACGAGGAAGACGACGAGTAATCACCCGGACGAGTAATCACCCGGCTACCCGGACCTTCGTACTCCTGGTCCGCGAAGTCGGCCGTCGGCAGTGAGCTTTTGCACAGCAATTGCCGCGCGGCCCGGGCAATGGGCGGTCACACCTGATGGTGTGCAATGTGGACTCAGACTATAGAGGCCAGCTCCAGCTCACGCAGAACCCGGTCGCCTTCACTTTTCCATCGCACTTTGCGTAGCGAACAATGCCCATACATTTTTCCTCTGAGCACTTTGTGGGTGGTTGTCCGCAACTCGTAGAACATGCACCGTGTGCTTCTTCCACTTGCTTGTAGCAAGCCTGTCGCTGTGGCCCTTTCTCCACGCACCAGGAGTCTCGGCATCCTTTCTGACCTCCGCACGTGGTCAGGCAACCGTTCCAGCCATCACCGGCACACCAGTGCCCGATAGCTGCGTCAGCCCCCTTTTTGCCATCTCCTGCGCACCAGTGTCCGATCGCAGCAGTGTTGCCTTTCCACCCGTCCCCGCTCTCTGAGCAGAAGTGCCCTTTCGCTGCATCACCGTTGGCGTTACGACAGTCGTCGTCACGTTTTCGCTTCGCGGCCTCACACTTCGCGCGCCAATCGTTGTCGCGCTTCGCTTGCTCACACTTTTCCTTGCAGCCGTTTGTGCACTCAGCCTCGGTTCCACCCGAGCAGTGATCGCGGCAGTTGCCGCACCAACCAGCCGCCGATTGCCTACGGTTTCCACAGTCGCCCATGCAGCCATCGTCTGCGCGAGCTTTGCTCGCGACGAGTGTCAGCACGCACGCGGTCAAGCACACCACGATCCTCGACATCTAGCCCTTTCGCTGACCCATGCTGGACGTCACCGCGACGCCTCAACCCGAGCCCACTACCACAACCTTAGTCAATTCGCCTAGTAAGGTCCAGCGAACAACGCCTGGATCACTCGATGCGCGTGTCTTCGTCGACGAAGTCATCGGGCGGATGGCCGCAGTGAGGGCATACTCGCGGCGACAGGTAGCGCCCGGCCAAGAGGTCGTCGATGGGCACGTCGACGAACCGGGCCACCCGCAGCGCCAGCCCAGCGTTGACGTTCCGCCGTCCGTTCACGATCTTCTCCAGGCTGTCCATCTCCATCCGCAGCGCCTCCGCGAGCGGCGCCCAAGCACCCATGCGTAGCCGCAAGAACCGGAGCGCCGTTCGGACCGCGCGTTGCTCTTTCTCGGTGAGGTCGTTCATGGCTACGCGGCCTCCTGGCTCGGGACGGACAGCGTCGTCGGCGGCGCATCGGGCCAGAACGTCGGGGCGAGGTCCGCGGTGAAGATCGCCTTGACCACGCAGCACAGGTTGTGCGCCACGCACTTCGCGAGCACCTCGTTCGCCTGCGCGACGGGTAGTCGCGACGCGACGGCGGCGCCGAACTTTGCCTTGATCATCGCGAACGCCGTCTCGACGTTACTCCGGCGGTGGTAGTGCGCGAGGAAGCGCTCCTGGTGGAGCAAGAACTCGCACAGGTGACGCGACCACGCGGGCGACTTGGGATTCACGACCGCGTTGTCCTTGAACGGGATGTACGCGGCGACGTCGAGTCGGTCGAGCGTCTCGTGGTTGTCGACCGACGCGTACGCCTTGTCCGCCGACACCTCGTAAACGTCGTGGTGGGCGCGCGTCCGCGCGAGGAGCCCGGGGAGCTGCGGGCAGTCGCCCTCCGAGGTCACCAGCGCGCTCGTGACCACGTGGGTCACGGTCCCGACCATCACGTGGAGCTTGACCCAGGTGTTTTGGGAGCACAGCTTGCCGTGCTTCTGCGAGAACCAGCGGTCGTAGACCGCCGTCGAGAAGCCCGTCGAGTCGATCGCGTACTGCCCGGCCTCGATCACCGCGAGCGGCGCGGCCGACTGCTCGACGAGCGAGGTCAAGACCGGCGTGGTCGCTGGGTCGGCGAGGAACTTCTGGATCGCCGTGAAGTGCGCCACCTTCCCCAGGTGGCCGCGCCCCGCGGCCTCGCGGAGGTCCGACTGGGCGCGGCGACCCGGCAGCTGCGTGTAGATCTTCATGACCGCCGAGAACACCTCGTCGCCGATCGCCAGCGGCCGGCGCCCGGGGCCGGGCCTCCGCGGCGGCTGCGGGACGCCCGCGCAGAGCGCGCGGAGGAGGCGCTCGACGTACTCGCGCTCGTGCACCTGGCTCGCGTCGTACGCCCGCCAATCCTTCTGGCGGTACGTCTTTCGCTTGACCACGACCGTCTCGGTCACGTTGCCGTCGGCGTCCACGTCACGCCCCCAGGCAATCCAGAACAGGACCGCGTGTTGGTGCTTGCACGTGCCCTTGCGGAGCTCGTAGTCGGGACATGTGCACGCGGCGTCCTCGACGTCGACCAGGTAGCGCTCGGCCGCGCGCGTCTGCGAGGGGACCGCCCAGCGCCGGCCGACGCGTCGGATCTGCGCGGAGCGTGCGAGCTGGCGCCCGCGCTCCTCGCGTGCGTCCGCCGATGTTTCGCGATTGCTCATCGTGAGAACTAACGTGATACGCTGGTCCGGCATTCCCGGCGCGGTGATGGGCTTGCGGGACGAGGACGGGCGTAATACGTTCGTCCTCATGACCGACCGCATCAAGCGCCGGAAGCCCGCCCACGCCCGCAAGGAGGAGCAGCTCCGCGTGCGCCTCGCCGAGTCCCACATGGCCGAGTTCCAGGCCGCTGCGGCGCGAGCCGGGATCTCGCTCTCCGCGTGGGTGACTGAGCGCCTGCTCCGGTGCGCACGCCAGGAGAACCGACAAGAGAAGCAGGAGAATCGCCACGACTAGAGCTCCGGCACGACGTCGCTGACGCGGTAGAGCCCGCCGCCGACCTTCTCCGCGAACCTGAGCTCGACCGCCTTGTCGAGCCGGTAGGACGCTGCCCACGGCTGGATCCCGAGGCGCGCGGCGACCTCGCGGCGGGGCAGCGGCGTGCCGGCCTCGCGCAGGACCCGCACGGTCTCGCGCACGACCTCGACGGTCTGCGCGGTCGTCCGCGCCGGACGTCCTGGTCCTACTTCGTTTTGCCGCGCCGCGCCGCGCCCGGCGGCGAGGATCTGGTCGTGGACGGTGGCGCGCTCAGCTTCGAGCCCCGCGATCTCGCGGGTGAGGGCCTCGTAGCGCTTGAGGAGCGTGGGGAGCGATGTAGTCGTAGGTGGCATCGACAGATCTCGTTTGGCTGTTTCGCCTGTGGTTACGCATGATTGGTTCTCCAGTCGATCCACGAAACGAGGGGCCGCGTCGCGTTTCGTCGTCGGGTGCGCGCAAGTCGTGACGATCGCGGCCGACCCGGCGTCGTATCGCCGTCAGCGTGACGAATTCACGTAGTGGTCGTCGTCGCGCGGCGCCGTCGCGCCCGCGCCGACTTCAGGATCGCCATCCAGCGTGCGCGGCGTGGTCTCTCGGAGCCCGGGCCGTCGGGCGGCACCTCCTGCCGGTCCAGCTCGTCCGCGAGCATGGCGTCGGTGATCCCGCGCTTGGCCGCGTAGTGGAGCAGGCGATCGAGCGGGACGTTCGGGTGACGACCGCCGCGCGGTCGCGCCGAGGGTAGCCACCGCGGCAGGTCGCGCGCCCCCGCCACCGTCTCGGCGAGGCGCAGGACCTCGATCGCTGCCGTCCGGATCGCCGCGGGCGTCGTCGCCCTCCCCTCGATCGTCGCGGCGATCTCGACGAGCCGCGCGGACACAGAGATCGTCACTGGGTCGTCCCCATGGCCGACCTGCCCGACGCGCCTCGCGAGCGCGGCAAGAGCCAGCGTCTTGGGTACCCGCGGCGCCACGGCGCCCCGCTCGACGCGGTCCGCCCGCCGGTAGAGCGCGTCGGCGTGGTCGCCGAGCAGCCGGCTCATCCGCCGGATCTGTGTGAGGGTCAGCAGGCCGCGTCGCTCGCGGAGCAGGCGGAACAGGTAGACGCCGCGCCGAGCGGCCAGTACCCGCTCGCGGGCGACGAGGGCGGCGCGCTCGGCCGGAGAGATCGATCCCTTGGCCCTGGCCACGCGGCGGGGATCATCGGGGCGCCGATCGGCGGGGGCCAGAAAATGGCCGGTTCGCGCGCCGAGGTCAGCGCGGCCGGCGCACGGGTGCCCGCTTGCTGGCCTCGGCCGCGAGGTGGGACGCGTGCAGGCTCACGCGCCACTCGACCGGACGTGCGCGTCGAGGTCGTCGACCGCGCCGTCCAGGGCGGCGTACGCCGCCGCGCCGCAGTCCTCCATCTCGGGCGCCCACGAGATGGCCCGGGCGGCGTGCGCCACGCGCCACAGCAGATCGGCCGTCCGCGCCCGGACGATGCGGTCGCCGGGGGCGAGGTCCAGGGTTCTCCGCTTTGATGGCAGCGCCCTGGGCTTGCGTTGCTTGCCCATGGCCATCACCCGTCCTGCCAGATCTGGCCCGACGGCACGGTGGAGCGGCTCGCCACGACGCGGCGCAGCTCGTCGACGGCGACCAGGGCCGCGGACGCCGCCTCGGACGCCGCCGCGACCAGGTGCCTCACGAAGTCGCGGCGCTCGTCGTCGGCCTCGCGCCAGATCGTGCGGTCGAAGTGCTCGTAGGCGACGACCGCCAGCACGTCGGCGCGGGCGACCTCGGAGCGGACGGCGTCGAGGTCCGCGAGCGTGCACGCACCTCGGTCGCGCGCCAGCGTGACGCGCGCCGTCTCCTCACGACCGCTCATCGGCGCCCTCCCACCCGACGGCCTCGCACGCGAGGTCCAGCTCCTTGGTCGCCCGCTCCGCGGCCTCGGCGGTGAGGTCGATCAGGTGCGAGACGCGCTGCTCGGCGACCTCGTCGTCGTCCCGCTCATCGAAGTACCGCCGCAGGGCGTCCGCCAGCGCGTCGGTCCGGCCGATGCTGAGGCGCAGCCCGTTCATGTGATACTCGAAGTCTGCCCTCGAGACCCTCGTGACCGCGGCCCTCGTCACGGCCTTGCTCACGAGGCACCCGCCCCGCGTGCACCGACGCGCGGCGCGAGGTTGTCAGGGGTGGGCCGCTTCGATACGCTGGCCCAGGGGTTGCGATGTTCCTGCATCGTAGCTCCTGTGCGCCGGCAAAACCGGCGTGGTGTTACGAATGAAAGAGTCGAACTGGAAAGGGAGTAGCGACCTACCAGGCCCCGAGTCATGGGCTTCCGGCGGTAACGTCGGTCGTCAA
>Ga0308175_100002634_pt1 | contig 12296 bp, 13 predicted proteins | sample PhyCR1_3_FD_203893 | JGI IMG/M metagenome (GOLD analysis project Ga0308175, IMG submission 203893) | Soil microbial communities from UC Gill Tract Community Farm, Albany, California, United States - DLSLS.C.R1 | ecosystem: Environmental > Terrestrial > Soil > Agricultural land | place: USA... | reverse complement strand
ATCGCCGAGCGCGGCTTCGACGTCTTCGAAGGCTGGGCCGAGGACACGACGAAACTGCTGCGCGGCTGTCCGTGCGAGCGGGGGTGCCCGTCGTGCGTGCAGAGCCCAAAGTGCGGCAACCTGAACGAGCCGCTCGACAAGGCCGGCGCGCTCACGCTGCTCGACCGGATGCTCGCCTCGGCGTAGCATTCCGGCATGGCACTGCTCGCGATCCTGCTCCTGCTCTTCGTCTTCCTGGGGGTCGGCAGCTCGTCCTCGAACACGACCGACCTGATCAAGCCGGTAGTCAAGTGCTCGAAGCGCATGCCCGCGAAGGCGCCGTCGAACCAGGAGCCGCGCCGCTGCGGCCCGCCGCCTGTGAATCCCTAGAGCTGCGGGCCGAACACGCCGGCCGCAAGCGGGCCCGGAACAGACTCCGTCGGGAACGCCTTGGTCTCCGGGTGCAGGTCGAGCAATCGGCCGGACGCGCACTCGCTCGACTGGTAGTCGGTCGGCATGAACGGCTGCAGCGACAGCAGGTAGCTCGCGACCGCGACGCCTTCCTGAGGCGAGCCGCCGAGCCGCTCCACCGTGTAGGCGACCTCCTGGATCGCGTAACACTGCGCGAGCGCTTCGTCGGACCAGCCGCGCATGTGCATCGACTCGTGCGCGAGCGTGACCAGCGCTTCGGCCATGCCGTTGGCGTGTTCGGAACAGGCCGTCGCCGCCGGATCGCCGCTGCCGGTGAAGCGGTTCCAGTCGAACTCGGCCAGGCACGCGAGCTCCGGCGCCTCGGGCCGACTGCGGAAGCGGGCGAGCTCCTTGCACATCCCACGCGTGACGTGGGTGTACGAAGCGGCACGGCCGTTCGGAAACGGCACATCGCCGAGATTTGAGTCCACGTTCACGATCGAGTGCCAGAGGCTCTCGCAGCGGACGTGCACCGGCCGGCCGGCCAGCTCCGACGCGAGCGCGCTCAGAGTGCGCTCGTTGCCGGAGCGCGTCTGCTTCTCGAACACCCAGCCGCCGCACACGAGCACGACCAGGATCAGTGGCACAACCGCAAGCCTCATCGCACAGATATCGGCATGCCGGGTGTCGATCCACAGCGTTTCCGTTCGTCGTACTCTCGTAACCGACCGAACAGGAGGGCGAGATGCAGTACATGCTGCTGATCTACGGCGACCAGGACGGCTGGAAGTCGCGCAGCGAGGAAGAGAACGGCCAAATCATGCAGGCCTACATGCAGTTCACCGAGGAGCTGCAGAGCAGCGGCTCGATGGTGGCGGGTGACGCGCTGCAGCCGACCGAGACCGCGACCACTGTCCGCGTCCGCAACGACGAGACGCTCACCACCGACGGCCCGTTCGCCGAGACGAAGGAGCAGCTCGGCGGCTACTACATCGTCGACGTCGGCTCGATCGACGAGGCGCTCGAATGGGCAGCCAAGATCCCGGGCTCGCAACACGGCTCCGTCGAGGTGCGGCCGGTGATGGTCTTCGAGGAAGAGGGCGGCTCGTAGTCGAGGACCTCTTCCGGGAGGAGTGGGGGCGCACCCTCGCGATCCTCGCGCGCGCGCTCGGCGACGTCGAGCTCGCCGAGGACGCGGTGCAGGAGGCCTTTGCCGCCGCGCTCGAGCGCTGGCCGCGCGAGGGCGCCCCCGCCAACCCGGGCGCGTGGCTGCTGACCACGGCGCGCAACCGCGCGATCGACCGGATCCGGCGCGAGCAGAACCTGCGCCGGAAGACCGAGCTGCTGGGAGCCCTTCAAAGCGCCGAAGTTGCCGACGTGGATGCTGGAAGCCGTAGGCTGCCCGACGAACGGCTCTCGCTGATCTTCGCGTGCTGCCATCCGGCACTCGCGAGCGAGGCGCAGGTGGCACTGACGCTGCGCACGCTCGGCGGCCTCACGACCGAGGAGATCGCCCGGGCCTTTCTCGTACCCGAGCCGACGATGGCTCAGCGGTTCGTCCGTGCGAAGAAGAAGATCCGCGCCGCGGGGATCCCGTTCCGCGTCCCGCCCGACCACCTGCTGCCGGAGCGGCTGCGCTCGGTGCTCGCGGTGGTCTACCTGATCTTCAACGAGGGCTACGGGCCGCCGCCGCGCGAGGAGCTCTGCGAGGAGGCGATCCGGCTCGGCAAGGTGCTCGCGGTGCTGATGCCCGACGAGCCGGAGGCGCTCGGTCTGCTCGCGCTGATGCTGCTCCACGACGCGCGCCGGGCCGCCCGGCTCGACGCCGGCGGCGAGCTTGTGCTGCTGGACGACCAGGACCGCTCGCTCTGGGACACTGTGCGGATCGAGGAGGGCCGGGCCGTGCTCGACCGGGCGCTGCCGCTGCGGCAGCCGGGGCCGTACCAGCTGCAGGCGGCGATCGCCTCGCTCCATCTCGAGCCCGAGGCCGACTGGCCGCAGATCGCCGCGCTTTACGGCCGACTCGCGCGCCTAGCGCCCTCGCCGGTGGTCCAGCTCAACCGCGCCGTCGCGGTCGCCATGGCCGAGGGCCCGGAGCAGGGTCTCGAGCTGATCGACGGCATCGACGGGCTGGATGACTACCGCCACCTGCACTCGGCGCGGGCCGACTTGCTGCGTCGGCTCGGCCGGGAGGACGAGGCGGCCGACGCGTACGGCCGCGCGCTCTTACTGGCGCCGCAGCCCGCCGAGCGCGCCTTCCTGGAGCGGCGGCTGGCCGAAGTACGATCCTCGGCGTGAGCGTCGAGGAGAGGCTGTACGGCTGCCAGTCGATGACCGGCGCGCTGCGCCGCGTGCTCGTGCGGGCTCCGCGGGCCGAGGACCTGCACGGCTGGCAGCGGTGCGGCTGGCGTTCCGAGCCGGACCCGGCCGGGATCGCGCGCGAGCACGAGGCCTTCTGCTCGCTGCTCGCGGATGCCGGCGCCGAGGTGATGCTCGCCGAGTCGGCAGCGCCGGGCAACCCGGACGCGATCTACACCTACGACCCGGCGCTCGTCGCCGACGAGGGCGCGCTCCTGCTCCACCCGGGCAAGGAGTGCCGCCGCGCCGAGGTGGACGCGATGGCGGAGGACCTCGAGCGCGCCGGCGTCCCGGTCGCGGGGCGGCTGGGCGAGCCGGCGTGGGCCGAGGGCGGCGACTGCTGCTGGCTCGACGCGCGCACGCTGCTGGTCGGCTGCGGCTATCGCACGAACGCGGCCGGGATCGCCCGCCTGCGCGAGCTGCTACCCGACGTCGAGGTGGTTGCCTTCGACCTCCCGCACTGGCACGGACGCGACGAGGTGATGCACCTGATGTCGCTGATCAGCCCGCTCGCGCCGGACCTGGCCGTGGTCTACGAACCGCTTCTGCCGGCGAGGCTCGCGCAGCTGCTCGAGGCCCGCGATCTCGAGCTCGTGCGGGTTCCGGACGAGGAGTTCGCCTCGATGGGCTCCAACGTCCTCGCCCTGGCCCCACGCGTAGCACTGGTGGTCGAGGGCAACCCGGTCACGCGCGAGCGGATGGAGCGCGCCGGCGTCGAGGTGCTGACTTACCGCGGCGAAGAGCTCTCGAAGGGCGACGGCGGCCCGACGTGCCTCACGCGCCCGCTGCTGCGCGTCTAGGGCGGCGCACGAGCTCGCCGCCGCAGTTCGGGCACGTCCGCTCCAGCGGCTCGAGGCACTCGCCGCAGAAGGTGCACTCGTGCGAGCAGATGTACGCCTCACCGTCCGCGGCCAGCGCGGCGCCGCAGCGCTCGCACGACTCGCGCATCTCCAGGCTCACGCAGCGATAGTAGAGGCGTGAGCGAGCGGGAGGCACAGGGCGGGACGGTGATCGTCGGCGGCGGGTTCGCCGGCAGCTACGTGGCGCGGATCCTCGGCAAGCGCGGCGCCACGATCGTCAGCCCGGAGAACTCGATGCTGTTCACGCCGCTGCTGCCGGAAGCCGCGTCTGGAACCCTGGAACCGCGCCACGTGGTCGTGCCGCTGCGCGTGATGTGCCCCGACTCCGACGTGCTCCTCGGCCACGCGACGGCGCTGGATCTCGACGGACGCCACGTCGAGGTCGACACCCTCGAGGGGCATGTCAAGGTGAGCTACCGCGAGCTCGTGGTCGCGCTCGGCTCGATCTCGCGGGCACTGCCGATCCCCGGCCTCGCCGAGCACGCCCTGGGCTTCAAGAACCTCGCCGACGCGATCTACCTGCGCAACCACGTCCTGCAGCGACTCGATGCGGCCGACGCGGCGGCCACGGACGACCACCGCGAGCGTGAGCTGACCTTCGTCTTCGTCGGCGCCGGCTACGCGGGAGTCGAGGCGCTCGCGGAGCTGTCCGACCTTGTCCGCGACGCGCTCCGCTACTACCCGAGCCTCCAAAGCGCGCCGCAGCGCTGGGTGCTCGTGGACGCGGCGCCGAAGATCCTGCCGGAGATCCCGCCCCGCCTCGGCGAGTACGCGGCCGAGCAGCTGACCAAGCGCGGGGTCGAGATCCGCGTCGGCACGACGCTCGAGTCGGTCGAGCAGCACGCGGCGCAGCTCTCGAACGGCGAGCGCTTCGACACGCACACCGTCGTCTGGACGGCCGGCGTCAAGGCCAACCCGATGCTCGCGAGCTTCGGGCTCCCCCTGGACGAGCGCGGCCGGGTGAAGGTGGACGAACAGCTCCGCGTGGAGGGCCACGAGCACGTCTGGGCGCTCGGCGACTGCGCTGCCGTCCCGAACCTCGCCACACCGGGCGTTGTCGACCCGCCGACCTCCCAGCACGCGCTCCGCCAGGCCCGCCGCCTCGCCAGGAACCTCGCGGGCGAGCAGAAGCCGTACCGCTTCCGCATGCTCGGCCAGGTGGCGACCCTCGGCCGCTACAAGGGCATCGCCGAGGTGCCCGGCTTCCGCTTCACCGGCTTCCTCGGCTGGTTCATCACACGGACGTACCACCTCTACCAGCTGCCGCTCTTCTCGCGGAAGCTGCGCGTGGTGGCCGACTGGACGACCTCGCTCTTTTTCCGCCGCGACATCGCCGAGCTCTCGATGCTCGGCCATCCCAACCGCCTCGATGCGTGAGGAGCTCGCCCGTTCGTACGAGTTCATGGCCCGCGGGGACATGAGCGGCACCCGCGTGGTCGAGTCGCCGTGCGGACGAGCGGTCTACACCGACGAGCTGCCGCGGCGCCTGGACGGCAACTACTTCTGGGCCGACCGGGGGACCGCGGAGCAGCTCGTCGCCGAGGCCGCCCGCCTCGAGCGGCGGCTGATCTTCGTTCCCGACCCGGAGCTCGGCGACGCGCTCGCGCCCTGGTTCAAGCAGCAGGGCTGGCGGATCGACCGCCATGTCGTGATGGCCCAGCTGCGCGAGCCCGAGCGCAAGGCAGACCTCTCGCTCGTGCGGGAGGTCTCTGAACCCAACCTGCGCGAGGCACGGAAGCAGGTGCTCGCCAACGAGCCGTGGGCGAGCCCGAAGGTGCTCGAGCAGATCTTCGCGGCGAAGGCCCTGATCGGCGAGCGCGTCACGACCCGCTTCTTCGCGGTCGAGCTCGACGGCGAGGTGGTCAGCTACACCGACCTCTACCTGGACGGCGCGGACGCGCAGGTCGAGGACGTCGGCACGCTCCCCGAGCACCGGAACGCGGGCCACGCTAGCGCGGTCGTCCTCGGCGCGATCGCCGAGGCGCGGAAAGCAGGCGCCGGGTTCGTCTTCCTCGTCGCCGACGCGAACGACTGGCCGAAGGTGCTCTACGGCCGGCTCGGCTTCGACGAGGTCGGCCACTACACGAAGTTCTTCGCCCCGGCCGCGAAGTGAGCGCGGCGCTCTCGGTCAGCGCGCTCGAGAAGCGCTACGGCTCCACGACCGCGCTCGCCGGAGTCGACCTCGAGGTCAACGAGGGCGAGCTCGTGGGCCTGCTCGGCCCCAACGGCGCGGGCAAGTCGACGCTGGTCAAGATCGCCTGCGGGCTCGTCCGGCCCACCCGCGGCCAGGCCGAGGTCTGCGGTGCGCGCGCCGGCTCGCTCGAGGCGCGGCGGCAGATCGGTTATCTCGCCGAGCTGTTCCGCTTCCCCGGCTGGTACTCCGCGGACGAGCTGCTCGTGCTGCACCAAAGGCTCTCCGGCTCGGGCGGCGGCGCGGCAGAGCGGGGGGAGCTGCTCGAGCTGGTCGGCCTATCAGACGCCCGCGACCGCCGGGTCGAGGCGATGTCGAAGGGCATGCAGCAGCGGCTCGGCATCGCGCAGGCGCTGGTCGGGACACCGAAGCTGCTGCTGCTGGACGAGCCGACGAGCGCACTCGACCCGGTGGGCAGACGTACGGTGCGGCAGCTGCTGGAGGAGCTACAGAGCCGCGGCACGTCGGTTCTGCTCAACTCGCACCTGCTCAGCGAGATCGAGCTCGTCTGCGACCGCGTCGTGATCCTCCTGCGCGGAAAGGTCGTCAGCGAGGGCTCGCCGGCAGAGCTGAGCCGCGGGCGCGGGGTCGAGATCGAGACGGACGAGGGGACACGGGTCTACGACGGCACACGCGAGGACGTGCCGCGCCTCGTCGCCGAGCTGGTCGCTGCCGGCCGCAAGGTCTACGGCGTCCAGGTCCTGACCTCGACGCTCGAGGACACCTACCTCGAGGCCGTCGGAGGCGAGACCTCGTGACCGCGATCCTGACGATCGCCGGCTACGCGCTCCGCGAGGCGCTCCGGAGGAAGGTGTTCGCGGTCGTGCTGCTCCTGACCGCCGGCTTTCTCTTCCTCTACTGGCTCGCGAACCACTACCTCTTCCGCGATGTCAACAGCCTAGGCTCGCCGTCGCCCGCGATCGAGCCCCGGACCTTTGCCGGCGCGTTCATGGTCGGCCTGGCGATGTTCTCCACGCTCTTCCTGGGCGTCGTGCTCGCGATCTTCCTGACACTCGGCGCGGTGCGCGGGGACGCCGAGCGCGGGCTGCTGCAGCCGCTGCTCGTCCGCCCGGTGTCGCGGCCGACGCTATTGCTCGCGCGCTGGCTCGGCGCGATCGCCGTCTCCACGCCGTACGTGATCGCGGTCTACGCAACAGCCGTCGTGATCACCGGCCTCGCCGGCGACTGGTGGCCCGACCACGCGGTCGTTCCGGCAATCGAGCTCGCCGGCGGCGTCGCGATCGTGGCGGCGCTCTCGCTGCTCGGCTCGGTCTTCCTCACCGCGACGGCGAACGGCATCGCGATCTTCATGATCTTCGGCGCCGGCCTCGTCTCCGGGTTGCTCGGCTCGATCGGCCACGCGCTCAACTCGCACCGCCTCGAGCACTGGGCGACGATCATCGCGTGGGTTGCGCCCTTCGAGGCCCTCTACCAGGACGGGCTGCGCGAGATCACCGCCGACACGATCGGCTTGACCGGCTACCTGATCCAGCTCGGGCCGTTCGGCGGCGCGAATACCGGCGGCACGCCGGTACGCCTCTGGGCCTGCGCCTACCTGTTCATCGTGGGGCTCGTCGCTGCGTTCGCCTTCTCTAGACGCGACCTCTGATCACCACGCGCTCTTGCGCAGGCTCTTCGCGAACGCGACGCGCTTCTTCTTCTCCTCCGAACGGAGGCGCGCGTCCTGTTTCGCCGCCAGCCGTTGCAGCTCGCGCTGCAGCGCCCGGTAGCTCTGCAGCCGCTCCCGCGGAAGGCTGCCCTCGTCGATCGCCTCCTGGACCGCGCAGCCGGGCTCCTGCATGTGGGCGCAGTCGTTGAAGCGGCAGCCGGCGGCCAGGTCGTCCACGTCGGCGAACGCCTGGTCGATGCCATCGTCGGCACCCCAGAGCTGGACCTCGCGCAGGCCGGGCGTGTCGACCAGCAGGGCGCCGCCCGGAAGCCGGAACAGCTGGCGGGCGGTCGTCGTGTGGCGGCCGGTCCCGTCCTCGGCGAGCTCCTTGGTCGGTTGTGCCTCGTGGCCGAGCAGCCGATTGGCGAGCGTGGACTTGCCGACGCCGGAGGAGCCGAGTAGCGCCACTGTCTGCGCCGGCGAGAGGTACGGCGCCAGCTCGTCGAGCCCCTCGCCCGTGACGTTGCTGACCACGTGCGCGGACACGCCGACGGCGACCTGTTCGGCCTGGAGCAGCAGCGCGAGCGGGTCGTCGCAGAGGTCGGCCTTGGTCAGCACGAGCGCCGGCATCGCCCCGCTCTCCCAGGCCAGGGTCAGGTAGCGCTCGATCCGGTGCGGGCTGAAGTCGCCGTCCAGGCCGGTGACGACGAAGACCGTGTCGACGTTGGCCGCGAGCACCTGTGCCTCGGTGTTACTGAGGTTGACCTTGCGCGCGAACGCGGTGCGGCGCGGCAGCACGGCGTGAATGACCTCGTCGCGAAGGGCGACCCAGTCGCCGACCGCCGGCAGGTCGGCGCCGGAGGACGCGTCGTGGCGAAGACGCCCGGCGACATGCGCGCGCAGCTCGCCAGCCGGGGTGAGCACGTCGTACTCGCCGCGGTGCTGTGCGGAGACGCGTCCCGCGATGCAGTTGTCGTGGGACTGGAGCGCGGCCGCGAAGCCGTCATCCCAGCCGAGATCTTGCAGGTTCAAGCGAGCTCCTTTCAGGAATGGGTCGAGACCGGACACGTGCCCGAGGCCTCGCGGGAGCTCGCTACCAAGGTGTGCTGCGGCTAGCCGGGAGCCTCAGGCTCTGCGACCGGAGGGTGCAGTCGACGTCATGTCGCACCTCCTTTGCCGAAAACAGCGAACTGGCGCAGGGTAGCCGCTAGCGCAGACGGCGTAAAGCGTTCGACAGCGACTGCTTCGTCTTCAGCACGCCTTCATAGGGGTCACCGTGCTCGGCCACGCGCCTGCGGACCACCTCCATCGTGAACGCGGACGGGTCGAGCGACTCGTCGACCTCGTCCCAGCGCAGCGGGGTCGAGACCGGCGCCCCCTCCTTCGGACGTACCGAGTAGACCGACGCGATCGTCTTGCCTTCGCCGTTCTGGTTCGCGTCGATCAGGACGCCCTTGCGCTTCGACTTCGACCACTCGGTCGTGACGAGGCCGCGGTGGGTCGAGGCCAAGGCGCCCGCGACGATCTCGGCGAACCGCCGCGTGTCCTCGTAGGTATGCCGGCGGGAGATGGGGACGAGCACGTGGATCCCGTCGGCGCCGCTCGTCTTCGGGAACGACTCGAGCCCGAGCGTGTCCAACGTCTCCTTTACGAGCAGCGCGACCTGCACGGTCTCGCCAAAGGCGACCCCAGGCGAGGGGTCGAGGTCGAAGAGCACGAAATCGGGCCGCTCGAGCTTGTCGACCCGTGAGTACCAGGTGTTCAGGTCGATGCAGCCCATGTTCACCATCCACAGCAGCGCGAGCTCGTCGTTCACGAGCGGCGCCTTGATCTTGCGGCGCTGCCGTGGCTTCTCGCGGGTCGAGACCTCGAGCTCGACCGTCGGGATCCAGTCGGGCATCCCGGCCGGCGCGTCCTTCTGGAAGAAGAACTTCCCCTGCCAGCCGTCGGGGTAGCGCTTCAGCGTGAACGGTCGGTCGCGGACGTGTGGAAGCAACACCGGCGCGACGTCCCGGTAGTACGCGAGCAGGTCGCCCTTGGTGATCCCCTCCTCCGGCCAGAACGGCTTGTCGAGGTTCGAGAGGCGCAGCACGCGCTTGCCCTTGCGGATCACATCCGGGATCGGCTCCGCCGTCTCGAGCCGAACCTCGCTCGCGTCCTTGTCCTCGCGCAGACCGAGGTAGACGGGCGCACGCAGACGGCGGTCGTGCGTGAACTCGGCGAAGGAGGCCTCGGCGACGAGCTTCGGCTCCACCCAGACGATGTCGCCCTTGCGGATGCGCGGCATCTTCGGCGGCTTCGGGAAGGGCGAGCTCTTGCGCTCGAGCGGCTTGAGCTTCTTCAGCAGACGCTCTTGCTCGGCGTCGTCGAAGCCGGTGCCGACGTTGCCGACCCACTCCAGCCCCTCGGGCCCGTTCGTCGCCAGCACGAGCGAGCCGAACGACCACTCGCGGCGACCCTTGCCCTTTGTGTAGCCGACGATTACGAACTCCTGCTCGCCGTGCGTCTTGAACTTGAGCCAGTCGCGCGAGCGTTTGCCGGGCAGGTACTTGGAGTCGAGCCGCTTGCCCATGATTCCTTCGAGCCGTCGCTGCTGCGCCGCCTCGTAAAGGGCGGGGCCGTCGGCGAAGCCCTCCGAGAACTGGATCGTGCGGTTGCGGCCGTCGAGCAGCTTGCGCAGGCGCTTGCGCCGCTCCGAGAGCGACAGGTCGATAACCGGCTCGCCATCCACCTCGAGCAGGTCGAAGACGTAGTAGACGATCGGCGTGCCCGGCTTGCCCTGCTGCATCGCGGAGAAGCTCGGGCGCCCCTCGTCGTCGAGCGCACAGACCTCGCCGTCGACGACGCAGTCGGGCGTCTTCAGCGCCTTTGCCAGCTCCTTGGCGACGTTGGCGAAGCGCGCGGTGTAGTCCTGGTCCTTGCGCGTGCGCAGCTCGGCCTCACCGCCGGCGACACGGGCGACGATCCGGTAGCCGTCCCACTTGATCTCGAACTCCCAGCCCTCGCCTTTCGGGATCTGCTTCGGGTCGGAGAGGGTGGCCAGCATCGCCGCGTACTCGCGCTTCGGGCCGACCGGGGCAGCGCCGTCGTCTTGCTTGCGGAGAAGGAGCCAGTTCTGCTCCTTGCCGTCGAGGTGGGCGGGGACGAGCGTCCAGAGCCCTTCTAGCTTCTTGCCATGCAGGCGGACGGTCAGCCCGCCGTCGCGCTTCTCCTCGACCAGCTCGTAGGTGCCGGAGTCCCAGATCTCGACCGTGCCCGCGCCGTACTGACCCTTCGGAATCTCACCCTCGAAGTTGCCGTAGTCGAGCGGGTGGTCCTCGACGTGAACGGCGAGGTGGCGCTCGCCGACCTCGAGCGGGATGCCCTTCGGCACGGCCCAGCTCGCGAGCGCGCCGTCGCGCTCGAGGCGGAAGTCGTAGTGGAGCCGCCGCGCGTCGTGCCGCTGGACGACGAAGATCGGCTGCTTGCCCTTGCGCTTGCCGCTGAACGGCTCCGGGGTCTTCTTGCGGTCGCGCTTCCGCTCGTATTCGCGCAGGCTCACGAAGCCTTTCTAGCGCGTTTGCGGCCTCCCGTCTTCTTCTTCTGCGTGCGCTCGACCGACTCGCGCAGTGCCGCCATCAGGTCGACGACCTCACCCTGGGGCTCCTTCTCGGCCGGCGGCAGCGGCTCGCCCTCGGCCTTCGCCTTCAAGAGGTCGAGCAACTCCTTGCGATAGGTGTCGTCGTACTTGGCCGGGTCGAACGTGGCGCTCAGGTTCTCGACCAGCGACTTCGCCATCTCGACCTCGGGCTTGCGCAGCTGCCCGCCGCCGTCCACCTTCTCGGGCTCCCGCACCTCGTCGGCGTAGTACATCGTCTCGAGCACGAGCACCCGGTTCGACGGCCGCACCGCCGCAAGGTGCTGCTTGTTGCGGATCACGATCTTGGCGATCGCGACCTTGCCGGTCTCGTCGAGCGCCCGCACCAGCAGGCGATAGGGCTTCTCCGCGCCGTCCTGTGGAAGCAGGTAGTAGGCCTTGCGGAAGTAGATCGGGTCGATCTCGTCCAGGTCGACGAAGTCGCAGATGTCGATCGTCTTCGTCAGCTCCACGTCGAGCCGATCGAGGTCCTCGTCCTCGAGCGGGACGAAGCGCCCCTTCTCGACCTCGAAGCCGCGTACGACGTCGTCGTTGTCCACGTGCTCGCCGGTGTCGCGCCGGACCTTGTCGTAGCCGATCGGCTGCAGGTCGTGCTTGTCGAGGAAGTGGAAGCGGAGCTCCTTCGACTCGGTCGCGCCGACCAGGCGCACCGGCACGCTGACGAGCCCGAAGGAAAGCGTCCCCGACCAGAGCGAGCGGGCCATGTTGGCACGCTACCCGGCTCGCCAGGTTTGCATCCTCGCCGCCCGGTGAATACATTCCACAACTCTGGGTTGTACTTCTTACAAAGCTTCTCCACCCAACGGGGGGTTACGGTCGGGGCCGGCTACAAGCCGGCCTCGACATGTGTACGACCAGGGGATAAGCCTGTGGAAGATGTGGAAAAGGGCCGCTCAGCCCGCGGTTTCTAGCGGGTTGCGGGCACCTGGCCGATTGTGCGGAATCGCACACGTCGCTGGCGCCGCAAGTCGTCGCCGGACTGGCCGTCGAGCAGTTCCAGCGACTCGGCCAACGCATCGCCGAGCAGCCGCGCGGCCTCGTCGGCGTTCGTGTGGGCGCCCTCGGCGGGCTCCGGCACGATCGCGTCGATCACGCCGAGCTCGAGGCAGTGCGCCGCGTCCGGCTTGAATGCCGCGGCCGCCTTGCGCGCCTCGCCCGCGTCCCGCCAGAGGATCGCCGCACAACCCTCGGGCGAGATCACCGTGTAGATCGCGTTCTCCTGCATCAGCACGCGGTCGGCGAGCGCCGTGG
>Ga0308175_100002633_pt1 | contig 12299 bp, 10 predicted proteins | sample PhyCR1_3_FD_203893 | JGI IMG/M metagenome (GOLD analysis project Ga0308175, IMG submission 203893) | Soil microbial communities from UC Gill Tract Community Farm, Albany, California, United States - DLSLS.C.R1 | ecosystem: Environmental > Terrestrial > Soil > Agricultural land | place: USA... | reverse complement strand
GGTGATTTTGATTTGCGTATTTGTCCGCCCGAAAAACCCAAACGCCGCGCCCCGACCGGGCGCGGCGTCCCCCGACAGTTTTTTGTGAACATCGGCGGCTCAGCGGTAAAGCGACGCCCGACATCACCACGGTATGCGCCGGCGAGAGGTTATCGAAGCAACTCTCAGCCCGTTGCGTACGGAGCGTCTGCGGTACACCCCTGACGGGTATGGGACGCCGTAGCCGGCCGAATGAACGATCCCGTGCCGCCGTCGATACCGACTTCGGTCCTTTTCACAATTACGCTGGCATGCGCCGCCGCCGCTTCGGTAAACTCACGCCGGGTCACGGAAACGGGGGATGCCAACCCAAGGGGACTCGTGATGTCATCGCGCATCGTCTGCCCGAATTGCGGCAAAGTCCTCGTGTTGCGCCCGACCGACGCGGGCCAGCGCATCGTGTGCAGCGCCTGCGGCACATCGATCCACGCGCCGGCGCAGGCGGCCGTGTCGCCGCCGGCACCGCCGCAGCACTCGCCGGCGGCACCGCTGTCGGAGCACCCGCCGCAGCCGGTGGTGCGCCCCGCCGCCGCGCCGGCGCCGCGCGTGGCAACGGTCGCGCCGCGGCGCTGGCCGGCTGTGCTGATCACGCTCGCCGTCTGCGCTCTGGTCGGCGCCGCGGTGTTCGCCTACCTCCACCAGCGCTGGGCGCCGCGGGGCGCTTCTTCCGCCGACCTCGCGTGGGAGGCGTCGCACCGGGACCAGTTGATCGAGCTCAAGGGTCAGGCCGAATCCCTCGCCATCGATGGCAATCTCGCCGAGGCGCACCGGAAATATCGCGAGCTCTCGCAGCTCATTGCCGGCCACACGATTCGCGACGCCAACCTCTGGGACCTGATGGACAAGGCCAAGGCGGACCAGGACCGCGTCTACTCCATCCTCCTCACCCGCGCCGAAGGCCAGTACGCGGCCGCGTACCCGCGGCCCGCGCAGGCGCCGTCCGGCTCGGAATCCATGACGCTGCAGACGCCGGCCGCCCCCGCCGCTCCGCCCGAGCCGCAGACGTTTGCCGGCGCCGCACCGGCCGCCACGACACCCGCGACGGCCGTCGCCGAAACCCCCGCGGCGCGGCCTTCGGTCGTCCCGTCCTCTTCCCCGGCGATGCAGCAGGAGGCGGCCGCAATTCCCGCGACGCTCCCCTCCGGCCGGATCGTCCTCAACTTCCCGCCGCACGACGGCGTCACCGACGGGCAGGTCGGCGAGTCGATCCAGAACGGCGTCAACTTCATCCTCACGAATTTCCGCGGCGACGAGCTGGCCCTGAAGGAAAACTCCCCGAGCCCCGCGTACCAGGAGGGCCTGCACGCCCTGTGCGTGTACGCGCTGCTCCAGGCCGGCCGCACCATCCCCGACGAGCGGCTGCGGATCGAAGGGCCGCTGTTGCGCGGGATGCTCGACCGGATGAAGCAGCACCCGATGGCGCCGATCCCGGACGCGCCGATGACGCCCGTCACCTACGCCCGAAGCCTGCGCTCCGCCGCCCTGGCGGTGTACAACCGGCCGGAGGACCGCAAGCAGCTCGCCGCCGACGTGCAGTGGCTGGTCAACGCCGCCGCCGACGGCGCGTACACCTACGACGACCGGCTGGCGCAGCAAAAGAAGCAGCAGCTCCAGCCACAGCGGCCGGGACCCATGCCCGGCCCCGGCCAGCAGCCGCCGGGAGTGCCCGGCGCGGATCGCCTGCGCCCGGGAGAGCTGTCGAATGATCCCGGCGTCGAGGTCTTCGCCGATGGCATTCACGGCCCCGATGGCAAGGAAATCGGCCGGCCAAGCTACCCGCCCGGCGCGCCTCGCGCCTACGCGCCCAATCCCTACCGCCGTCCGGTGTACGTCCCGCCGCCGTACCCGCCGTTCGTCCCGCAGCCGCCGCCGCCGCAAACGGTGATGACCTGGGACAACTCCAACAGCCAGTACGGCCTCCTGGGCGTCTGGTCCGGTGCCGAGGTCGGCGTCGAAGTCCCCGAGCGCTACTGGCGCGACGTCGAGCGCCACTGGACCACCTGCCAATTGCCCGACGGCCAGTGGGGCTACATGCCCAACGACCAGAACGGCACGCTCGCCATGACCTGCGGCGGCGTGGCCTCGCTGTTCGTCACCCACGACTACCTCAACGCCTCCGCCGCCACCGCCGTCGGCCGCCCCGCCTACTCCGCCGCCCTGGGCCGGGCCTTCGCCTGGCTGGAGGGCGGCGACAACGTCACCGACGTCTTCTACGCCCGCACCCACTACGTCGGCTACAACCTCTACGGCATCCAGCGCGTCGCCGCCGCCTGCGGGTTTAAGTACTTCGGCAAGCACGACTGGTACAAGGAACTGGCCACGAAGATGCTCCAGAGCCAGTTCCCCAACGGCGCCTGGGGCCGCAGCGACAACAGCAACGACGCCCTGATCGACACCGCCTACACCGTCCTGTTCCTCTCCCGCGGCCGCTCGCCGGTGCTGATGAGCAAGCTCCGCTTCCCCGACTTTTGGACCAACCGCCCCCGCGACCTGGCCAACCTCGCCCGCTTCGCCGGCCGGGAACTGGAGCGGCCGCTGAACTGGCAGGTGGTCACCCTCGAGCACGACTGGTTCGACTGGCTCGACTCGCCCGTGCTCTATATTGCCAGCCACGTGCCCCCGAAGCTGAACGACCGCGACATGCAGAAGCTGCGGCAGTTCGCCGAGGCCGGCGGCATGATCTTCACCCATGCCGATGCGGGCAGCGAGGCGTTCACGAAATGGGTCTCGTCGGAATTGGTCCCCAAGCTCTTCCCCAAGTACGAGCTAACCGATCTGCCCGCGGACCACGAGCTGTACACGGTGCAGTACCAGGTCAAGCCCCCGCCGCAGAAGCTCAAATACGTGACGAATGGATCGCGGGTGCTGCTGCTGCACTCGCCGGGCGATTTGAACTTCGCCTGGCAGCAGCGGGCGGAGAAGTCCAAGCGGCCGATGTTCGAGCTGGGCGTCAACACCTTCGTGTACGCGGCGGGAAAGGCCGACCTGCGCAACCGGCTCAGCTCCCCGTACCTGCCGGCACCCACCGAGGCGGCCCGCGAGACCTTCAAGGTCGCGCGGGTGAGGTACAACGGCAACTGGGACCCCGAGCCGGCGGCCTGGTACCGCTTCGCCAGATCCTTCCAGTGGGAAACGAGCATCGCCCTGGAGGTGACGCCGCTGGAACCGAAGGACCTGGACCCGGCCACCCATCCCGTGGCCCACCTCACCGGCACCGCCGCCTACACGCCGAGTGACGAGGAGGCTCAGGCCCTGCGCAACTACGTCGATAACGGCGGCGTGTTGCTAATCGACGCCTGCGGCGGCGCCTGGCCCTTCGCCAACGCCGCCGAGAAGACGATCCTGCCCAAGCTGTTCGCCGACGCCAAGCCCCAGCCCCTGGGCGAAAATCATTCCCTGCTGCACGCAAACACGGGCGAGGGCATGGAAGACGTGTTCAAGCCCCGCCTGCGTCCTTACGCCTCCGCCAAGCTCGGCCAAGCCGCCCCGAGCCTGCAGGGCCTCAAGCACGGCAAAGGCTACATCATCTTCTCCGCCCTGGACATGACCACAGGCCTGCTCGACACCAACACCTGGGGCGTCCTCGGCTACGATCCCGGCGAGGCACAGGCCATCGTCAAGAACATCGTGCTGTGGGCGTGCGCGTACGAGAAGCGACAGTGATTTCGCGCAGGGAAAAGCCCACGGTAGCGCGAAGCTCCGTGGGACTTCCCATTGATCGACGCGCGCCCTCGGCGCGTCGATTCAGCGCACAAACACCCCGCCCGCCCGCGGCCGCTTCGCCTCGGCCGGTCCGCCAGGATTCCCGGGCGCCGGCGAAGGATCACGGGACCATTCCATCGCGCCGATCATCGACTCGATAGTGCTATAGGCCGCCCGCTCCACCGGCCCGCCGGGCGTCGGACGCCCCTCTTTCGGAGGCAGCGGCTGCGGATTCAACGTCACCCAGTCACCTGGCCGAAAGACCGACGATTCCTTCGGCGGCAACGGCTGCGGGTTCAGCGAGACCCAGTCCCCCGGGTTGAATAAGGACGATTCCTTCGGCGGCAGTGGCTGGGGATTCAGGGACACCCGATCTCCCGGCCGCAACAGCGACGCCTCCTTCGGGGGAAGCGGTTGCGGGTTGAGCGTCACCCAGTCCCCAGGGAGGGACCGGCTCACGATGAACTCTTTCGGCGGCAGTGGCTGCGGATTCAGTGAAACCGCATCCCCCGGCGTATTCCGCAACACCACCGACTCCTTCGGCGGGAGCGGCTGGGGGTTGGGGGACACGGCCTCGCCGGGCTGAGCAAGCCCGATCATCACCGACCTGGCGCTGGTAAAGGGTGACACGTTCATCGAATAAATCGGCATGGCACGACCTCCGGCGCCGCAGCGGCCAGCGCCTGCTAGGTTCCTCGACCGGTCGCGCGTCCTGCGCCGTGACACCGCCGGTGCGGCGCACGCCAACCGGCGCGCGTAAATCCGACCGGAATTGCACGGTTATCGCCGCCCCCGCTCCCGCGTTGCGTGAGAATTCCGAATTACCGCCCCGGCCGCCGGCCCCGCCTCTTGAGCAATACCAGCGACGCCACCGCCCCCAGCACCCACATCGTGCCCGGCTCCGGCACCCCCTTGACGTCCAGCCCCAGCTCCCCCGCCTGCTCGTCAAAAACCAGCCAGTTCGCCGGCCCCGGCGTCAGATCGAAAATGATCGGAAGGGGTTCGGCCTCGATTATATTCGCGCTGGCGACCAGGTAGTTCATCCCGAAAATCCCGTCCAGCGTCAGCGTCTGAAGCGTCACCGGGTCCTTGACAGTAATGTCATCCACCAGCACCGGGGCGCCCGCGAACAACAGGTTGTTGGCGTCGCCGTCCACGCCCGGCGCCGCCTCCTCGGTCCGCACAAGCATGGAGTCGAGGAAGAACCCCGCGATCCTGCTCGTTCCCCCGATCCCGCCGATCGTGAGCTGGAATTGGTCCGGCAGCGGGGTGCCCGGGTCGCCGGGCTTGGCCGGGTTGAACACCTCCAGCTGTGGGTTGTCCGTGCCCTGCGTGCCGCCCTTATAACGCACGTGAACGTTCGCGGCCTCGTTGACCGAGATGATCGACGCGGCGGCACCGGTGTCCAGTAGGAAGCTGCCGTTGGCCGAGACGCCGTTGAGCGTGATCGTCACCGGAGGCGTATCGTCCGGCGGCGGCGAGGGGTCGAGCTTCGCCACCGGGTTGGGGCCGATGAACGGGTTGTTCCTCAGCGTCGGCCCGGGCGCGCCGGCCGGCAACACCTTCGTGAACCGGTCGAATGACGCGTAGCTCAGCTTCACGTGCCGGTTGACCGAAGGGATACCCGGATTCGTATCCGCCGCCGCCGGATTGAACGGCGTGCCGGGGTTGTAGATGTAGGTCCGTATCGTGTCGAGGAACGTGTCCACCGGCTTGGGGTCCATGACCACGACTTTTCCCGCCATGGCCGGCATCCCCAGAACGTCCAGGTCCTCCAGGAAGGGGTCGGGGTTTCCGCCCGCCGGGCCGACCTGCAGCCGCAGGGGTCCGAAATTCTGGTTGTACACGGTGTTGTAGGTCGCGGGATTGTCCACGTCCGAATCCGGGTGATAAGGGGCGAGGCTCATGTGCAGCGACTCGGACACGTTGAACACGTCGCTGCCGTTCACCCCGACGTCCTCGTACGTCACCAGCGGCCCCGAGGGCTCGGGGAAATGCGACCGCTGCACCCCGAGGAAATCCGCGGTGTTGTTGCTCAGCAGCAGCCCGCTCGCACCGGTGTCCAGGAAGGCCTCGATGTTGAACGTCTGCTGGCCCCCGAAATCCGCCGTCAGCGGCACGCCGCCCGCGGTACGCCGCAGCAGCGCGTAGATGCGCGGCTGGTCGAGCGCCGCCGATTGCGCGGTAATGATGGACGCGAGCGCGGCGCGCGGCGCCAGCAACGTTCCCACGATTACGACGGCGCGCAGATAAAACCCGGCGCGGGTACCCCGACATTGCCCCCGCGAACTGCTCAACATCTTGCCGTCTCCAGGTGACTCTCACCCTCCGGACGCGACCGCCGCATCATATGGCTGCCGTCCCCACACCGCAACAAAAAGGCCCCTTCTTCGGGGCCTTTCTCATCGTCTGCTCACAATCGGCCAGGCTTACCGCAGCCGGTTGTCGCTGTTGCTGATCCCGCGCAGCGCCAGGTTCAGCGCGTCCACGTTGCTCGCCAGCCGCTTGGCCTCGGAGACGTCGATGATCTGCTTCTGGAACAGCTCCGTCAGGTGCTGGTCGAAGCTCTGGCTGCCGGACTCCCGGTTGCCCACGGCGCCTTTCAGTTTTTCGAACTCCCCTTCGAGGATGTACTTCCGCACCAGCGGCGTGGCCATCATGATCTCGACCACCGGAATGCGCCCCTTGCCCTCGCGCTTCTTCGCGAGGCGCTGGCAGAGGACCGCCACCAGGTTCAGCCCGAGCTGCGTCTGCTGGAGTTCCTTCTGGTTGGGGTCGAACAGCGAGACGATGCGCTCGATGGTCATCGACGCGTTGGTCGCGTGGACCGTGGTGAATACCAGGTGCCCCGTGTCGGCGGCGCGGAGCGCGGTCGTCAGCGAGAACGGGTCGCGGATTTCGCCGATCAGGATCGTGTCCGGGTCCTGTCGCATCATGGCGCGAAGGGCGTACTCGTAGCTCTCGCTGTCGGTGCCGACCTCCACCTGAGACACCAGCGACTTGGCGTTGTCGTGCTGGTACTCGATCGGGTCCTCGACCGTGATGATCCGTTCACTGCGCGTCCGGTTGATCTTGCCGATGACCGCAGCCAGCGTCGTGCTCTTGCCGCTGCCGGTCGTCCCCGAGACGATCACGATGCCGCGGTGGTGGTCGGCAAGCCCCTCGACCTGCGGCGGGAGGTTCAGCTCTTCGAAGCCGGGGATCTTGGTCACGATCCGCCGCATCACGATCGCGTACTTCTCGCGGCTGTGAAAGATGCTGGTCCTGAACCGCGGCTGCCCCGCGCCCATGCTGTAGGCCACGTCCACCGACCCCTTGTGCTCCAGCGTATGCTGCCGGTCCTCCGGCTCGCCTTGCGCGGAGATGATCTGGTCCACGTATTCTTTCATCGCTTCGTCGGTCAGCGGCGGGAGGTCCAGGAACCGCGCCCGCCCGTCCACCCGGATCATCGGGATTGAACCCGCCTGCAGGTGGATGTCCGAGCCGTTGATCTTCACCGCCGTTTTCAAAAAGTCGTGCAGCGTCAGCTTCCGCTCTTCGACGTGAATTTCCGGCTGAGGCGTGTCCCGGTCGATGTCCGCGTTCTCATAGACCGGGCCGACTTTGCTTTGCGTCTGGGACATGGCGGTTCCTTGATCCAGGGGTCGTCGCTCGGGTGCAAGGGCCCCCCGCTGGGGCCTCACTATTATCGCCCGCCCCCGCCGCTTAGGCAACCGCCGGTCTGCCGCTCGTGATATCGTTCCACGGCGTTTTTAGTGACAAAACGGCACCCGAGCGGCGTCAAACCCATTGAGGAGACACGTGGCCGGCGACGCACACGCAGACCCACCGCCGACGGCGCCCCACCGCCGGGCCGACCGCCCCGATTTGTGGCCGGCGTGGCTCGCGCGCCACGGGCCCGCGCTGCTGCTTTTCGCCCGCCAATGGACCCACGACCGCGACGACGCCGAGGACGCCGTGCAGACCGCCTTCGTCAAATTCTGGCAATCCCGTTCCGCCCGCCCGGCGGTTGACGGCATAACGACCCACGCGTGCGCCGGCGTGCGCGACGACCTGGCCTACCTTTACGCCTGCGTGAAATCCGCCGCCCTGGACCTTGGCCGCTCCGACAGCCGCCGCCAGCGCCGCGAGCAGCGCGCGGCTGCCCCGGAGGCCTGCTTCCACCCGTCGCCGGATCTCGACCAGGACCACCGCCGCCGCAGCGTCGAGCAGGCGCTCGGCCAACTGCCACCCGATCAGCGCGAGGTGCTGGTGATGAAAATCTGGGGCGGCCTCACCTTCGCGCAGATTGCCGCCGTCCTGTCGCTCAGCCCCAACACCGCCGCCTCCCGTTACCGGCTCGCGCTCGAGCGCCTCTCGTCCCAGCTTTCGGAGGTGGCCCATGATTGATCAAAACCACCCGCCCGACCCGTTGGAAGCGGAGCTGGCCCGACTGCGACCGCTGGAGCCCTCGCCGGACCTGGCCGCGCGGATCGCGGACCGCCTCGAAGCCACGCCCGCCCGGCCCCGCCGGAGCTTCGCCGACCGCTGCCTCCTCGCCGCCATCACCTCGGGCGCCCTCGCCGCCTGCCTCGACCTTGCCCTGCTGGCGTCGCAGTTTCTCCCGTCCCGTTCGCCCGCGATCCCTCAACCGGCCGTGGCCGTTCACGACAGCCCCACGCTCGGCGACTACCAGCACGCCCTGGCCAGCGCCGAATTCCCCCCGAACGGCATCCCGAAATTGAAATAGCCGACCACGAGTAACACCATGAAACTGCCCCGAAACCGGTTCCTGCGCGGCCTGATTTACCTGGCCGCCGTGCTGCTGATCCTCCTCGCCGCTGACCTGGCGTTGGTTCACCACTGGCGGCACATCCACCCCGGCTACGACACGACCCGGATCACCGAGCCGCGCAACCCCGACGGCTCGATCGATTTTCTCGCCGCCGTCGACTCCTACTTCGGCCGCGGCGTCACGTTCGACAACAACGCCGCCATCCCCCTCCTCCAGATCCTCGGCCCCGCCGCCGTCCCCAAAACCCAGGCGCCAGACGCCCTGACCAGCCGACTCGGCATGCCCCCGCTCCCGCCCGATGGCAACTACTACGTGAACTTCGACGACTTCAAAAAGTCCCGCCCCGACCTGCCCACCACCGCCCCTGCGACCAGCCCCTCGGACCTTCCCGAGCCCGAAAACCCGCCGATCAAGTCTGCCTGGCGGGCAAAGGAGCACCCGCTGGTCGCCGAATGGATCGCGGCCAATCAAAAGTCGCTCGACCGGCTTCTCGAAGCCACCCGCAGGCCCCGCTTCCACATCCCCTTCGACGTCCCCCCCAAGCCCGAGCTGATGATCTCCCTCCATCTGCCGCACGTGGTGCCCACGCGCGACCTCGCCGCCGCCGCCGCCTCGCGCGCCACCCTGCGCCTCGCCGCCGGCGACGTGGACGGCGCCCACCAGGACCTGCTGGCGGTGCACCGCCTCGGCCGCCTCTTCACGCAGCAACCCACGCTGGTCGAAACCCTCGTCGGCATCACGATCGACGGTTTGGCCTGCCAGGCCGAACAGCAGGCTGCCGTCGCCGGCGAGCTCACCGCCGAACAGGCGCGGGCCTGGTCCGCCGACCTCGCCGCCCTCCCGCCCCTCGACCCCCCGGCCGATCGCCTCGACATCGGCGAGCGATCGATGTTCCACGACATCAATCAGTATTTCGCCCGCCACAGCGCCTCCGAAGCCGCCCCGGCGTTGGCCGGCATCGCCGGCCCGCCGAACAATCTCGACAAGACCGGCGCCCTGCTCTACCTCACCCTCGTCCCGGTCCACTACGACCAGCTCATGCGCGACGCCAACGCCTGGTACGACCGAATGGTCATCGCCCTCCGCAAGCCGACTTACCCCGAGCGCGCCGCCGCCCTCAACTCCATCAATGACGACATTTCCCGCCTCATCGGCGGCCAGGGCTTCGTCACCAAGGCCCTCTCCGGCGACTGGCTCATGTCGCTGTTCCTCCCCTCCGTGACGCGCGTCAACGCCAAGCACACCGCCGCCGAGATGCGGCTGGGCCTCACGCGCGCGGCCCTGGCATTGTCCGCCTACAAATCCGAGACCGGCCGCTACCCCGCCACGCTCGACGCCCTCGTCCCCAAATACCTTGAGCAAATTCCACCAGACCTGTTCACCAACCAGCCGCTGATCTACCGCCCCGCACCCGACGGCACTTCCTACCTCCTCTACAGCCGCGGCCCCAACATGACCGACGACGGCGGCAAAGACGAAGGCCCTGCCACCCGCCCCGCAACTCCCCCGGACGACATCGCCGTCCGCGCCAGTCGTTAAAGACCCGTCCGCCGCGCTTTCATCCACTACGAATTCTCATAAGCTAGGCTCCCCCCAAAGGAGCCCCGCCCATGAAAGTCCTCGTCACCGGCGCCGCCGGTTTCGTCGGCAGCCGACTCGCCAAGTCCCTCACCGACCGCGGCGACGAAGTCGTCGGCCTCGACAACCTCAACGATTACTACGCCCTGTCCCACAAGAACCGCCACCTCGCCGACCTGCGCCCCTCACCGCGCTTCACCTTCGTCGAAGCCGACTTCCGCGACGCCGCGCGCATGAAGGACCTCTTCGCCCGCCACAAGCCCGACGCCTTCGCCCACCTCGGCGCCATGGCCGCCGTCCGCTACTCCGTCCAGCACCCGCTCGTCTACGGCGAAGTCAACGTCCAGGGCACGATGAACCTCCTCGACGCCGCCCGCCAGCTCGCCAAGCCCCCGCGCTCCGTCCTCGCCTCCACCGGCAGCGTTTACGGCGCCGACACCCCCGTCCCGTTCAACGAAGACGCCCCCGCCCACCACCCGCTCGCCCCTTACCCCGCCTCAAAGCGCGCCATGGAGCTCTTCGCCCACGCCTATTACCACCTGTGGAAAATCCCCACCACCATCGTCCGATTCTTCAACGTCTACGGCCCCCACGGCCGCCCCGACATGATGCCCTGGCAGTGGGCCGTCCAGATCAACAAGGGCGAACCCATCACCCTCTACAACGGCGGCCGGCTCAAGCGCGACTGGACCTACATCGACGACATCGTCGCCGGCTTCGTCGCCGCCCTCGACAAGCCCCTCGGCTACGAGATCCTCAACCTCGGCTGCTCCCGCCCCGTCGAAAACCTCGACTTCGTCCGCACCCTCGAGCAGATCCTCGGCAAGACCGCGCAGGTCATCGACACGCCCGCCCCGTCGTCCGAGCCCCTGATCACCCACGCCGACATCTCCAAGGCCCGCCGCCTCCTCGGCTACGAGCCCAAGGTCAACATCGACCAGGGCCTCCGAAAATTCATCGACTGGATGCGCGCGGAGCGGTTGCTTTGACGTGCTCGTACGGCGTTCACCTCAGCGTCGCCAGTTCTTGTTCGCTGGCTTCGCCGGCGACGAATCTTCGGACGATGGGGTTTTCGCTTTCCTGGATGGCGCTCGGCGGGCCGTCGATGACGATTTTGCCTTCGTGGAGCATGACGATGCGGTCGCCGACTTTGAAAGCGCTGGCCATGTCGTGGGTGACGACGATGCTGGTGACGTTGAGCTCGCGCTTGAGCTTGAGGATGAGCTGGTTGATGACGTCGGAGCGGATGGGGTCGAGGCCGGTGGTGGGCTCGTCGTAGAGGATGACGTCGGGCTGGAGTGCGATGGCGCGGGCGAGGGCGACGCGTTTGCGTTGCCCGCCGGAGAGCTCGCCGGGCATTTTGCGTTGGCTGCCGGGAAGGCCGACGAAGCCGAGGTTGCGCTCGACGATCTCGGCGATCTCGGCCTTGGATTTTTTGGTGTGCTCGACGAGGGGGAAGGCGACGTTTTCGCCGACGTTGAGGGAGTCGAAGAGGGCGCCCATCTGGAAGAGGAAGCCGAAGCGCTGTCGGAGGGGCATGAGCTTGCGCTCGGTGAGCTCGTCCACGCGGATGCCGTCGAACCAGACTTCGCCTTTGTCGGGGCGGAGCAGGCCGACGATGTGCTTGAGGAGCACGCTCTTGCCGGTGCCGGAGGCGCCGATGACGACGATGCTCTCGCCGGCCTCGATGGAGAGGTTGAGGCGGTCGAGGACGACGAGGCGGCCGAAGCGTTTGGAGACGTTTTTGAGCTGGATGAGGGGCATGGGGGAGAGGGGATAGGGGTTAGCGGGGGCGTTTCATTCGGGCGGTGATTGTGCTGTTTCGGGATTCTAGTCTTGAGCGGTGGTGAGGTCGGAGTAGGTCAGGTAGCCGAGATCGACTGAGAGGAGGAGTTGGCTTTGTACTTCCGCTGTAGAGCCTTTGGCAATCGAGAGGAAGTAGGCGAACTCTTTGCCTTGTCTCGCGTGACCTTCGGCAACGTTCCATGAAGCCGAGACGGCGGCGCGGCGGAGCTGGAGCGTCAGACCGAACCGTTCGTCGCGCGGGAAGCGCTTGGTTAATCGATACACCTCCAGCGCGAGCTCCTTCGCCCGCTGCCACACCAAGAGGTCTCTGAAATTTCTGATCTCCATTTCTAACCCCTAACCCCTAACCCCAACCCCCTTCACCCAAACAGCCCCTTGATGCCGTACAGCGCCGTGTACA
>Ga0308175_100002632_pt1 | contig 12301 bp, 11 predicted proteins | sample PhyCR1_3_FD_203893 | JGI IMG/M metagenome (GOLD analysis project Ga0308175, IMG submission 203893) | Soil microbial communities from UC Gill Tract Community Farm, Albany, California, United States - DLSLS.C.R1 | ecosystem: Environmental > Terrestrial > Soil > Agricultural land | place: USA... | reverse complement strand
AGCATCGGCAAGCCGATCGCCGTCGGCATCCGCCCGGAGGCGCTCGAGGAGCCCGGCCGCCGAAACGGCGACGCGGCCGGCTTGCGCGGGCAGGTGCGTGTGATCGAGGCGCTCGGTCCCGAGCAGCTCGCATACGTCGACGTGGAGGCGAAGCCCGTCCTCGTCGAAGATGTGCTCGAGGGGATCGTCGACATGGAAGCTGCCGACGACATCGCCGCGCTCAAGGCCGACACCCGGGCGACGGTCGTCGCCAGGCTCGACGCTTCGGCCCGGGTGCGTCCCGACGACCACATCGAGCTCGAGGTCGACCCGCGGCGCCTCCACTTCTTCGACCTCGACAGCGGCCAAACCATCACGTCGTGAGGCTGACACTGCTCGACGGCTCGAGCTTCGTCGTCTGCGACGAGCGGGGCGACCTGGGCGGCGATGCGGCAGCGTCCGGGTTCTTCGCGGCCGACACGCGCTTCCTCTCGCGCTCGGTGCTGACGATCGATGGCGAGCGCGGCGAGGCGGTCTCGTTCGAGCAGAGCGCGCCGCACGTCGGCGTGTTCGACCTGCGCTGGCCGTCCGGCCTCGAGGTTCGGCGTGAGCTCTTCGTCGGGGGCGGGCTCGAAGAGACTGTCACCGTCTCGAACCGCACGGATCGCGACGTGGAAGCGGTGCTCGCTCTCGAGCTCGCCTCCGATTTCGCCGACATCTTCGCCGTCAAGCGGGTCGAGGATCTCGGCGCGCCCGGAACGTCCGAGGTCGCGCCGTCGCGCCCCGAGCACTGGACGGAACGAGGAACCGTCGAGTTCGCGGACGACGGCTTCCCCGCGCGCACGCTGGTGCATCTCGCCCCGGCGCCCGATACGGCCAACGGCGCCAGCGCAACGAGCCGGCTGCGGCTCGGCCCGGGTGAGCAGTGGCAGCTCGTTGTCGCCGTCCAGTGGCTGCTGAACGGGACACCCGAGCTCGGCGCCGCCGCGTTCGGCGAACGGCTCCGTGAGGATCGGCGTGAGCGTGACGCGTCGCTCGCCGACTGGTGGCGCTCGGCGCCGCGCCTCCAGGCGCCCGGCGAGCCCGCGCTCGAACGGACGTGGACGCACTCGCTCGCCGACCTCGCCGCGCTCCGGCTGCGCTGGGCGGGCAGCGAGATGGTTCCGGCCGCCGGCCTGCCGTGGTTCATGACGCTCTTCGGGCGCGACACGCTGATCACGTCGTTCCAGGAGCTTCTGCTCGGCCCGGCACCGGCCGCGGCCGCGCTGCGTGCGCTCGCCGACGTGCAGTCCGAGGTCGACGACCCCGAGCGCGACGCCGAGCCCGGGAAGATCGTCCATGAGCTGAGGCGCGGCAAGACCGCACAGGTGTGGACCGACCGCTACTACGGCAGTGTCGACGCGACGCCACTCTTCCTCGTGCTGCTCTCTGAGTTGTGGCGTTGGAGCGGCGACGACGCAATCGTGCGCGAGCTCGAGGACGCGGCACGGAAGGCGCTCGCGTGGATCGACCGGTACGGCGATCGCGACGGTGACGGCTTCGTCGAGTACCTGCGCCGCGGGTCGCACGGCATCGACAACCAGAACTGGAAGGACTCGTGGAATTCGATGGTGTTCCACGACGGCTCGTTCGCGAAGGCGCCAATCGCTCCGGTCGAGGTGCAGGGCTACGTCTATGACGCGAAGCTGCGCGCCGCCGAGCTGGCGCGCCGCGTGTGGGGCGACGAGGAGACTGCAGCGCGTCTCGAGGGCGAGGCGACCGAGCTGCGCGAACGGTTCAATGACGTGTTCTGGCTCGAGGATCGCGGGTGGTACGCGCTCGGCCTCGACCGCGACAAGCGCCCGGTCGACGCGCTCGCGTCGAACATGGGCCATCTGTTGTGGAGCGGCATCGTCCCGGCCGAGCGCGTCGCGCAGGTCGCTGACCGGCTCACGTCGGGGTCGCTGTGGTCGGGGTGGGGGGTTCGCACGCTCGCTGCGGACGAGGCGGCGTTCGACCCGGTCGAGTACCACAACGGCACGATCTGGCCTCACGACAACTCGCTGATCGCGCTCGGCCTTGCACAGGCGGGACGGCGCGCCGATGCGAGCCGGATCGTGCGCGCGCACCTCGACGCGGCGCCGTTCTTCGAGTACCGGCTACCCGAGCACTTCGCCGGCTTCGACCGCCGCGACCCGGAGGCGCCCGGCGTGGTTCCGTCGTCTGCGCGTCCCCAGGCGTGGGCGGCCGGGACGCCGTTGCTCCTGCTGCGCGCCGAGCTCGGCCTCGAGCCGGATCCCGCTACGCGAGTTCTGCGGGTCACCGATGGGGCGCTCTCCGCCTGGACGGAGGGCCTGGTGCTCGAGGGCGTGCCGGCGTTCGGCCGCCAGTGGCGCCTCCGCGTCGAGAACGGCGCCGCGTCCGTCGTGCCTGTGTGACACTGACCGAAAGGTGTCTGACACTATCGGTGTCAGACACCAGTGCGTGCAGAGAGTGGAGCTAGCCGGACTCGAACCGGCGACCTTCTGGGTGCGATCCAGACGCTCTCCCAACTGAGCTATAGCCCCGAGGCGCACGCAGTGTAGCGCGCCCACATTTACGGGAATCTCACAAACGCCTCACTCCTTGCCCTCGGTACGCGGGAACTTCCCTTGGTGTTCCGAGGAAAGGAGAACGCATGAAGCGCAGGACGAACCTGCTCGCACTCTTGGGTGCGGGCATCGTGACGGTGCTCGCGATCGCAGGCTTCTCCGAAGCCGCGGGATCGGCAGCGCCGTCGAACCAGAGCCCGCCGTCGGTGTCGGGTAAGGCTCAGGAGGGCCAGACGCTGACGACCTCGACGGGTACGTGGACGAACACGCCGACGTCGTACTCGTACCAGTGGCGTCGTTGTGACAACAATGGCGGCAGTTGCTCGACGATCAGCGGTGCGACCGACAAGACGTACACGCTGAAGAAGGTCGACGTCGACAACACGATCCGTTCGCGAGTCACCGCGAAGAACGCCGACGGCTCGAGCGCTGCGACGTCGGTTCCCACTGCGGTCGTCACCGCGGCTCCCACGCCGCCTCCGACGACCAAGGACGGCTGCCCGACCTCGGGTAGCGGCACGCTCGACATCAAGGACGTCGCGCTTCCGGCGCGGCTCGTCGTCGACGGCCAGAGCGTGACTCCGTCCGTGATCTCGAGGTCGACGCAGGACGTGACCGTGAAGTTCCACGTCTCTGCCTGTGGTGGACGCTCGATCCAGAACGCGCTCGTCTACGCGACGGCCGTCCCGTTCGAGCAGTTCTCCATCCCGTCCGAGACGCCGACCGGCGCCGACGGCTGGGCGACGATGACCATGCACCAGGACCGGTTCTTCCCGGCCTCCGCTCGCCAGCAGCTCCTGGCTGTGTTCGTGCGCGCGCGCAAGTCGGGCGAGCCGACGCTCGGTGGCATCTCCACCCGGCGGCTCGTGTCGTTCAAGGTCAACCTGAACGGCTGACCTGATCCGAGGATCGACCGCGTGCGCCGCCTACGATAGGGCGGTGCGCGCGGTCGTCCTCGACCCGAACGGGCGACCCCAGCTCGCCGACCATCCCGAGCCTCAACGTGCCGGAGTGCTCGTGCGGGTGGTCGCGTGCGGTCTGTGCGGCTCGGATGTCGAAAAGCTCGGGCACGGCCACGCAGGTGCGGTGCTCGGTCATGAAGTGGCCGGCATCCTCGAGGACGGCTCGCAGGTGACGGTCATGCACCGGGTCCCCTGCGGAAGCTGCGAACGCTGCCTCGCGGGCCATGAGTCGACCTGCGAGGAGTTCCACCATCTGCGCATCGAACCGGGCGGTTTCGCCGAGCGTCTGCGCGCGACGCACGTCGTCCCGACGGGAGGGCTGGGCGCCGACGCCATCTGGGTCGAGCCGGTCGCGTGCATCCTTCGTGCCGGCGAACGCGTCCCCGGCGGGCGCGTGCTCGTCGTCGGCTGCGGGGCGGTCGGCCAGTTGTGGGTACAAGTGCTGCGCCGCCGCGGCGACGAGGTCGTCGTGACTGATCCGCGCGCCAATCGTGTCGAGGATGCGAAGCGGCTCGGCGCGCGCGCGGACGACGGGCCGGTCGACGCTGCCGTCGTCACCGCGCACGGCGGACTGAACGACGCGCTTGCGCGGTGCGAGCCCGGCGGCACAGTGCTCGTGTTCGCCGCGCCCGGCCCGAGCATCCCTGTCTCCGTCGACACCGTCTATCGCCGTGAGCTGAGCGTGGTCGGCTCGCGGTCTGCGACCCCGGCGCACTTCGAGGCGGCAGTTGCGCTTCTGCCCGAGCTCGATCTGCCCGAGGTGACGACACTGCCGCTCGAGCGATTCGCGGAGGGCGTCGACCTCTATCGTCGTGGCGAGACGCTCAAGGTCGTCTTCACGCCGTGAAGGCGGCGCTGCTCTACGCGCCCGGCGATCTGCGGATCGAGGAGGTGCCGCGTCCCGAGCCGGGGCCGGGCGACGTGCTCGTCCAGATCGAGATCGCACTGACCGACGGCACCGACCTGAAGACGTATCGGCGCGGCCATCCGCTTCTGCTGACCGAGCCGCCCACCCGCTTCGGGCACGAGTTCTGCGGGCTGCTCGACGGCCGGCGTGTCGTCGCTGCGAACTCGGCGCCGTGCGGGGAGTGCGACGGTTGTCTCCGCGGTGAGCAATGCCGCGATCTTGCGTTCCTCTCCGGTGCATACGCAGAGTGGCTCGTCGTGCCCGAGCGAATCGCGGCGGTCAACTTGCACGACGTGCCGCGCGGCGTCGCGCCCGAGGTGGCGGCGATGGTCGAGCCGCTCGCGTGCTGTCTGCGCGGCATCGAGCGCGCGGGGATCGGTCCCGGCGACACGGTCGCGATCCTCGGCGCCGGGCCGATCGGGCTGATGCTGGCGGCGTGCGTCGCCGACGCCGGCGGTTCGCCGGTGATCGTCGGCGGCCGCGAGGAGCGGCGCGCGCTCGCGGAGGAGTTCGGCGCGGAGGTGGGGGACGGGCGCGGTGCCGACGTCGTAATCGAGGCGGCGGGGACCGAACAGGCCTGGTCGGACGCCGTCGAGCTCGTGCGGCCGGGCGGCACCGTCGTCATGTTCGGCGGCCTGCCGCGCGCTGCCCGTCCGCGGGTCGACGCGTACCGCGTGCACTACGAGGAGCTGACGGTACGCGGCTCGTTCCATCACACGCCGCAGACCGTGCGTGCCGCGCTCGTGTTTCTTGCCAGCGGGGCGTATCCGTGGGAGCGGCTGGTCACCCACCGTATCTCGCTCGACGCCCTGCCGCAGCTGTTCGCCGCGCCGCCCGACGACCTGTTGAAAGCAGCGATCCTCTTCTAGGACTTCAGGCGCTCGCGCTAGAGAGCGAAAAGCGTGAGCTCCGGTTCGCGCTCGCCGCGGAGGATTGCGAGGTCGACCTCCGCGGTGCCGATGCCGCGCTGCTCGGCCAGTGCGATCGCCTGCGGCTTCAGCTGCTGTGCGGCGAGGATGCCGCGGCAGGCGACCCGCGACGGGTCGACGCGGATGCAGTCGAGGTAGCGCGTCAGCTGCTCGACCGCGTCGATCGTGCCGACGCGCTTGATCTCCACGGCGACCCAGCCGTCGTCGGAGTCGCGGCACATCAAATCGACCGGGCCGACGTCGGTCGGCCACTCGCGCTTCACGAGCCGGAGGCCCGGCTCGATCGCCTCGGGGTCGGCCGCGAGCAGGAGCTGCAGGTCGCGTTCGACACCGTCCTTCTCGAGCGCTGCGGCCTCGCCCATGTCGTGCGCCACATCGGAGAGCACCTCCACGAGGCGGATCTCGAGCCGGTCCTCGCTGCGGCCGGCGCGCTTGCGGACGACGACGAGGTCGTCGCTCGTCTCGATCACCGTCGGCGGTGTCATCCAGTTCAGCGGCTTGAACCCTCCGGCGTCGGCATGAATCAAGACCGAGCCATCTTCCTTGAGCATCAGGAGACGTGTCGACTCCGGGAGGAAGGCGTTCAACCTCCCGGTGTACTTCACCTCACAGCGAGCGACGATCAGACGCACGGGACGGCACCCTACTGTCCGTTTCGGACAGTCATCGAGCGGCGCTCCGGAATCAGGCGGAGCGGCGACTCGGCGAGGCGGAGCGGCGACTCGCCGACGCGCGCGGGCGGCGGCGGCGAGGACACACGTCGTCGCGTTGGGCGAACGGGCACCACGGTTCGCGCAGCGTGAACAACCAGCACCCGGAACAGTTCGACTCATGCACTGTTACCATCTCGACCTCTCTGTCGGTGAGAGGAACGTGCCAGGCCTGGGGCGTCCGGACGTCGGTAGAAACCCTCAGTTCAGGGGCTGGAGGTTCGGGCTCCTCCGTGACGAGCGGCCTAGACGTCCTCGTTCAGTAGCTCACGCGCGATCCGCCACTGACCGTCGGCCTCCCTCAGCCAGACCATGACAAAACGGCGCCGTACGACCGGAGCACCCGAGCCTTTCGCGCCGCTCACCCACGTCCCGCGGCCGAAGGTCGCTGCGAAGTCACCGTCGCCGATCGTTGAGTCGACGCTGATCTGCATCGAGGAGATCACCACCCGGGAAGCGATCTCGAGAAGCCCTGCCCGTCCGGCGATCGTGGCGGCGCCGGGCCCGGAGAAGATCGCGTCCTCGGTGTAATACGGCACCCACGCCGTCGGGTCCGGCGCTTCGAAAGCCGTGGCCAGACCGTCCTCCGCTGCTCGAATCGCGGCGATGTCCGATGACGAGAGCGTCATGTCGAGGACGTTACATCGGGCGCACGACGTGCTGGCCGGTTCGGGCATGTCCCGGGACGGTCCCCGGGACATGCCACGTGAGGGCGGGTCTAGCCGGTGGCGGAGAGGCCGCAGTGCGACTGGCCCCAGGCGGCCAGGTGCTGCGTCGCCTGCTGGAGCTTGGTCGTGTTGAAGGACTTCGACAGCTCTGTCAGCTTCGCGATCTGCGCGGCGCTCGGCGCCTCGCCCGGCTTGAGCTTGACGTCTCCGTAGGCCTTCGCGAACTGCTTGAACGCGTCGGCGAACGTCTTGAAGTCGCCCTTGATGTCGTCCGGCGCCGCGTTCGCGAGCGCGTCGAGCGCGTCCGCCTCCTTGTTCAGGTCGAGCTCGCCGTTCGCGTTCGGCTGGAACGACTGGGAGACCTTCGCGGCCAGTCCCTCGAGCTCCTTGCAGTTCTTGGTCGATGCGAACGACTTCGAACCGGAGCCGGACCCAGAGCCGGAGCCCGACCCGGACCCAGAGCCCGACCCCGACCCAGAGCCGGAGCCCTGGCCGGCGGTCGCGTTCGTCGTCGCGCCGCTCGATGACTTCTTGCTCCCACACGCGGCGACGAGTGCGATCAACAGCACTCCGAGCACCACCGTGACAACTGCCTTGCTACGCATGTCGTTTGCCTCCTGCCCGGGTCTTTGCGAGAACCTACGACGCCGCGAGTGGCGGAGGCAAGAGGGAAACCCCTATAACGCGCGGCGCACGAGCGTCATCCCGTCGCGCACCGACAGGACGACCTGGATGCTGCGCGGATCGGCCGCGACGTGCACGTTGAAGTCCGCGATGTCGGGCCGCTCACCCTCGACGACCCGGCCGTTTGCGAGCGTGTTGTCGGCGACGATCAGGCCGCGCTCCGAGAGACGGGGCAGAACCGCCTCGTAGTAGGCGACGTACCCCTCCTTCTCGGCGTCGATGAAGACGAGGTCGAACTCTCCCTCGAGGCCGTTGACCGTTTCGAGCGCCGGCCCGACGTGGAGCGTGATCTTCGAGCCGTGCGGCGAGCGGTCGAAGTACCGTTGCGCGAACGCCGCCCGCTTCGGGTCGAGCTCGCACGCGTCGATCCGGCCGTCGTCGGGCAGAGCGGTGGCCATCGCGAGCGCCGAGTGGCCGCTGAAGGTGCCGATCTCGAGCACGCGCTTCGGCCGGCCGAACCAGACCAGCAGCTCGAGGAAGCGGCCGGCCACCGGCCCGGTCAGCATCTGGGTCATCCCGAGCTCGTCGGCGGTCTCCGCGGACAGCTCGGCGAGCAGATCCTCGTGCGGCGAGGACAGCCGCTCGACGTACTGCTCGATGCGAGGATCGATCACGTCCACCCGGCTAACCTACCGACATCCGACCTGAGGAGAACCCGCTATGCCCGGCCTGTGGTCCCGCTTCATGCTCATCTTTCGCTCGAAGGCGTCCAAGGCGCTCGACCGCGCCGAGAACCCCAACGAGACGCTCGACTACTCGTACGAGAGGCAGCTCGAACAGCTTCAGAACGTCAAGCGCGGCATCGCAGACGTGACGACGGCGAAGAAGCGCCTCGAGCTCCAGTACACGAGCATGCAGCAGCAGGTCGACAAGCTCGACGGCCAGGCGCGCGACGCGGTGAAGGCGAACCGCGAGGATCTTGCGCGCGAGGCGCTCACCCGCAAGGCGGCCGTCCAGGGGCAGCTGCAGGACATCATGACCCAAGGCCAGCAGCTCGAGGCGCAGCAGCAGAAGCTGATCGAGGGCGAACGCACGCTGCAGGCGAAGGTCGAGTCGTTCCGCACGCAGAAGGAAGTCATCAAGGCTCAGTACTCGGCGGCCGAGGCGCAGGTGCGCATCAGCGAGGCTGCGAGCGGGATCGGCGACGACATGGCCGACGTGGGCCGCGCGGTCGAGCGTGCGAAGGACAAGACGCAGCAGATGCAGGCTCGCGCGAGCGCGGTCGAGGAGCTGACGGCGGCCGGCGCGCTGACCGATCTCAGCGGAACGAGCGACGACATCGACCGCCAGCTGCAGCAGATCTCGCAGAGCGGCCAGGTCGACGATGAGCTCGCGAAGATGAAGGCGGAGCTCGGATCGGGCGGCGAGCCGGCGAAGCAGCTCGAAGGCGAGCCACCGGCGTCTTCATGACGCGCGAGGTCGTGCTTGCCGCACGGCCGCAGGGAGCTCCTCAGGAGTCAGACTTCGCGTTCCGCGAAGTCGGCGAACGCGATCCGGGTGACGGCGAGGTGCTCGTCCGGAACGTCTTCGTCTCGGTCGACCCGTACATGCGCAGCCGCATGAGCGGCATCCGCACGTACGTCGGCCCGTACGAGGTGGGCGATCCGATCGACGGTGGGGCGGTGGGTCGTGTCGTCGCATCGAACGACGCGGGCTTCGCGGAAGGCGACTGGGTGCTGTCGGGTCTCGGCTGGCGTGAGGGCGGGATCGCCGAGGCGAACCACCTGCGCAAGCTCGATCCTGACATGGCGCCGCCGTCGACGGCGCTCGGCGTGCTCGGGATGCCGGGGCTGACGGCATGGGTTGGGCTCGTCGACATCGGCGCGGTGAAGGAAGGGGACGCCATGTACGTCTCCGGTGCGGCCGGGGCGGTCGGAAGCGCTGCGGCACAGATCGGGAAGCTGAAGGGGTTGCGCGTGATCGGCAGCGCCGGTTCACCCGAGAAGGTCGACTGGCTGCGCTCCCTCGGGATCGAGGCGTTCGACTATCGCGAGACACCGGCGAAAGAGGCGCTCGCGGACGGCATCGACGTGTACTTCGACAACGTCGGTGGGCCGCAACTCGAAGCGGCGCTTTTCGCGCTCCGTCCGTTCGGCCGCGTCGTCGCCTGCGGCGCGATCTCGCGCTACAACGACGAGCGCCCCGAGCCGGGCCCGCGCAACCTCGGCCTGATCGTGACGAAGCGGCTGCGGGTGCAGGGTTTCATCGTCGTCGATCACGGCGCCCGCTACCCCGCGTTCATCGCGGAAATGGGGCCGTGGGTCCGCGATGGGAAGATCGCCTACCGCGAGACGATCGTCGACGGTCTCGAGCAGTTGCCGTCGGCGTTCGCCGGGCTCTTCCGCGGCGACAACGTCGGCAAGATGCTCGTCCGCGTCGCCGACGTCTAACTCGAATACGCGAACGAGATCCGGGTCGAGCCGAGCAGTCCATCGCCGTGGATCGTGAATTGGCATGGGAAAGGCCCGTGCGATCTCGGAACGGCGAGTGACGTGCTCCACGATGGTTTGCCGGAGAGATCGGTCGACACGATCGGTCGTCGGTCAAGCTCGATCACGAGCTTCCTGGTCGCCTTCGACAGAAGCGTCAAGCTCAGCGAACCGCCGGCGCAGTCGTAGACCACGATCCTCGCGGGACCCGCCATGTCGCCGTTCGGCAGCACGCCCGACGTCGCGGTTGCGAGCCGCGCGGGAGGATCGAGCCGCCAGAGCACGAGCGGATACTGGTTGGGTCCGCGATCCTGGCGGGCGACCTCGTCGCCGCGCAGCGAGACGGTGTCGTTCGCGACCGCGTACGGCTGCGTGATCGGGAGCGCTCCGTCGAGCTCCGGGCGCGCCTGGGTCTGACGGATCGGCCCGGCCACGACGTTCGGTGCCACTGAGACGATGCCGCTGATGCGTTGGTTCCAGAACCGTTGCTCGTACACCACCGGCGCACCCGCGGCGTCTCCGTTGTAGACGTACGCCACCGGTCTGTCGGCGGCTTGATCGATCCAGTCTCGCGGCGTGCCGACGAGCACGCTCTGGACGCCCCGCGAATAGTCGGCGACCAGGTGCGCAGCCTTGAGCGACGTCCAGACGAACAGGACCAAGATCGCGACCGCAATGGTCTCGGCGAGCGGCACGAATCGAAACAGCACGAGCAGTGCCGCGCCGACGATGGAGACGACAGTCAGCGGTCTCCATCCGCCGGGGCTTTGCAGAAGCAAGGAGATGCCCGGCGAGTCGGGGAACGCATCCCAGTTGACGAGCGTGTTCCACGGTGCGAGGACGAGGACCGCGAGAAGCCCGACCGCCGTGAGGGAGGACGCGAGCACGGGTCGGGGCGCCCCACGGGCGAGCCACAGCGCGAACACGGCGAAGTAGAGCGGCAGGAGGGCGGCCAGATCGCGTTCGAGGAGATGAGGCGCGTAGCGCGATCCGAAGAACCCGACCTGCGGGACCACGAACAGCGTTGCACAGACCGTCACCAGGGCGAGCGCGCGCACATGAGAGTCGGCTCGTCGCTGTACGACATGGACGAGCTGCAGCACCAGTGCCGCGGCGGGGACCACTCCGACGAGAAGGATGAGGTAGGCGAGATGGTCGTACGACAGGCCCAGGCCGTCGCGCAGGTCGTAGCCTCGGCTCACGGTCGTCGCGTACGCGCCGAGCACGCTCGGCCGGAACGCGACCACGGCGGCACCGGCGACGAGCGGCGCCCACATCAGCGGGTAGCGAGCGGCGCGACGCCGGTCGCCGAGTGCGGCATCGGCAAGCACGGCTGCAGCGAAGATCGCGACCAACACGATTCCTTGCACGCGAGTCAGGACGGCGGCGGCGATGAGCCCGAGCGCCACGACCTGGTCGCGGTACCGCGCTGTCTCCACCGCCCGTGCTATCGCGATCAGTGCGGCCGTCGCGATCGGGTAGTAGAGCACCTCGGTCATCACGTACCCGGAGAAGAGGACGACCGGCGCCGCGAGCGTCAGTCCTCCGGCGAGAAGGCTCGGCACCGTCCCCGCCGACCGGCGCAGGTAGACGTACACGGGCACCGCTGCGAGCGACATGACGAGTGCCTGCACCGGTTTGAGCAATGCGTAGCCCGTTGAGAGCGTGCCGATCGAGAGTGGCGCGCCCGCCAACAGCGGGTACAGGACGCTGTACCCGGCGCCAGACTGCCCGAGGAGCGCGAGCTTGCCGTGTTCCCAGAGCCGGAGTGCCCTTAGGCCGTAGATCGCCTCGTCCGGCATGATCCACAGCCCGGCAACGCGCCGCGCGGCCAGCCAGTGGAGCACGGTCGAGACGACGACGAGCGCCGACAGGGCGGCAGCCGCTGCTACAGGGGGGCGTCGAAGAGCGCGAGCCAACGGGTGAGGTCTGGTTCGATCGGGAGCTCGTGCTCGAGCTTCGCCTTCAGCTCGAGCTCGGCGGCATTGTCCCGCTCACCCTTACCCGAGGGCACGAACGGCCAAAACGACCCACGTTTGAACCCGTAGATCCAGTACACGGGATTCGTGTCGCCGTCGAACTTGAAGATGGCGGCGAGCAGCTGCTCGCCGAAACCCTGGGCCGTGAGCTCGGACGCGAGGGTGTGCGCCGTGCCGACGAGATCCTCGAGCTGCGGGTCGTGCACGACGATCCAGTCGTAGCCGTACTCGTCGGAGGATCGCTCGATCGTCGAGCCGGACTGCTGCGCAACCGCATCGAGGAGCTTGTCGACGTCGTCGAACGCGCTGCGGAACTCCCCCGACGACTGCGGCTTGAACGTGATCGCCGCGGCGCCCGCGCACTTCAGCCCGAGCTCGACCTGCAGCGTCACCGCCGCGGTCGTGAGCGCGAAGAGCCGGTCGTCCTTCGGGCCCGGGAGCTTCTTGCGGCCGGAGAGGATGTCGCGGAGCCCCACCCCGGGAG
>Ga0308175_100002630_pt1 | contig 12310 bp, 13 predicted proteins | sample PhyCR1_3_FD_203893 | JGI IMG/M metagenome (GOLD analysis project Ga0308175, IMG submission 203893) | Soil microbial communities from UC Gill Tract Community Farm, Albany, California, United States - DLSLS.C.R1 | ecosystem: Environmental > Terrestrial > Soil > Agricultural land | place: USA... | reverse complement strand
CGTCACCTTCAGCGAGGAGGCGCGGCGGCGCGGGATCGACTACCGGCAAGAGCTCGAGGCCAAGCCGGTGATCGTCTCCGACGGCGACCGCGTCCTGCAGATCATCACGAACCTCCTCTCGAACGCTTTCCGCTGGACGCCGGACGGCGGGAGCGTCGGGCTCGAGCTGTCCGCGACCGACGGCAGCGTCTACGTCGGCGTCGCCGACAGTGGGCCGGGGATTGCGCCGTCCGAGCGGGAGCGGATCTTCCGGCCGTTCTGGTCGCGCGGCGGCGGCGGCACCGGGCTCGGCTTGGCGATCGCGCAGGAGCTGGCGTCGGCGCTCGGCGGGCGCATCAGCCTCGAGAGCTCGGCCCAGACGGGGAGCCGCTTCGAGCTGATGCTGCCGACAAGACCCAGATAGCCTCCACGCGTGGTCGCCGCGCCCGAGCTCGTCGAGCTGCCGCGCCGCCGCTCGCCCGCGCGAGCCGCGCTGGTGGCGCTGCGCCCGCGGCAGTGGTCGAAGAACCTGCTCGTCTTCGCCGGCCTCGTCTTCGCGGCCAAGCTCGGCGACCCGCTCCGCTGGCTGGAGGCGTGCGTCTGCTTCGTGGCGTACTGCGCAGTCTCGAGCGCGTCGTACCTGGGCAACGACGTGCGCGACCGCCACGACGACCGGCTGCACCCGGTCAAGCGCTCGCGTCCGATCGCCCGCGGTGAGCTCTCGCCGCGCGCCGCGCTGACGATCGCCGCGGGCCTGGCGCTACTCGCTCTGCTGCTCGTGGCGCCGCTCGGGCTCGCCTCCGTGCTGCTGGTGCTGGCCTTCGCCGGGCTGCAGGCCGGCTACACGCTGCGGCTGAAGCACGTCGTGCTGCTCGACGTGCTGACGATCGCAGCGCTGTTCGTGATCCGCGCGGCCGCGGGCGCCGAGGCCGTCAACGTGCCGATCTCCGGCTGGCTGCTGCTCTGCACTGCGCTGCTAGCGCTCTTCCTCGGCCTGGCGAAGCGTCGCGGCGAGCTCGTGCTCGTCGGCGCCGAGCGCACGCCCGGCCGGCCCGTGCTCGAGGGCTACTCGCTCGAGCTCGTCGACCAGCTGATCGGAATCGTCGCCTCCGCAACGGTGATCGCGTACGCGCTCTACACGCTCACGGCCGGCCACTCGCGGGCCTTGCTGGCGACGGTGCCGTTCGTCGTCTTCGGTGTCTTCCGCTACCTGCTGCTGATGCACCGTCACGATGTCGGCGAGGAGCCGGAGCAGGTGTTGTTGAGCGACGTGCCGATCATGCTCACGGTCGCCGGCTGGATCGTGACCGCGGCGGCGATCCTCGCATTCACCTGAAGCGCGGGCTGATCCTCGCCGCCGCGCTGGCCGTGGCCGTGGTGCTCGGGCTCGGGCTCTGGGCCGACTTCGGCTCGCTCGGCGACGAGCTCGCGAGCTTCCGCTGGGAGCTGTTCCCGCTAGCTCTGGCGCTGACCGCGTTCAACTACCTGCTCCGCTTCTTCCGCTGGCAGCGCTACCTGGCCAAGCTGGAGATCGAGGTTCCGCTCGGCCGCAGTTTCACGATCTTCGCCGCCGGGCTGACGATGACGATCACGCCCGCGAAGCTCGGCGAGCTGCTCAAGTCGGGCCTCTTGAAGCGCGGGTTCGACGTGCCGGTGCGGCGCTCCGCCCCGGTCGTGTTCGCGGAGCGCGTGACCGACGCGACCGGGGTGGTCGTGCTCGCGGTCGTCGGCGGCGCCGGCACCCGGGACTGGCCGCTGCTGGTGGCAGCCGTCGTCGCAGTCGCCGGAGCGGTGGTCGTCGTCCACAGCCCGCTGCTCGATCGGTGGTCGCGCCTCGGCGAAGCACCCGGTGCGGCCCGTGCGCTGCTCGGCACCCGCCTGCTCGTCGAGATGACGCTGCTCTCCGCGGTGTCGTGGCTGTTCGAGTGCCTTGCGGCGTACGTGTGCATGAAGGGCCTGCGCCTCGACCTCTCGCTCGCCGACACGATCGTCGTCTTCACGCTCGGCAGCCTTGCCGGTGCGCTCTCGTTCCTGCCCGGTGGCCTCGGCGTCGCGGAGACGAGCATGGCCGCGCTGATCAAGGCGCTCGGCGACACCACGAAGGCGCAGGCGGCGGCCGCCACGCTCCTGATCAGGCTTTCGACGCTCTGGTTCGCGGTCGCGCTCGGGCTTGTCGGGCTGGCGGCGGAGGAACGGCTCTACCGTTCCGAAAGCGGACGCACAGGCAAAGCCCGCACGTCCTGAAGCGGCATCGCAAGCGACGCCTTGGTCAGCCGGTGCGGCGCTCTTCCATGCGGTAGACGATCGCGCCCTCGCCGGTCTGGAGCTTCCGCTCGAGCGTCGTCAGGCGCCGCTCGACCGACTTCCAGCTGGACGTGATCAAGTCGACCAGCAGGCCGAGGTCGTCCACGCGCGCGTGGCGCTCCGAGAGCAGGTCGCCCTCGACGCGCTCGAGCCGGCGGATCACCTGGTTCATCAGGCCGCGGATCTCGGCGAGATTGCGGCCGACCGGGCGAACCTGCTCGGCCAGCCCGTCGCTGACCGCGTGCTCGACCCTGGCCGGGATCGTGGCCTCGAGCTCGGCAGCCGTCTGCGCCAGCTCCTCGACCTGCGCGCGCGCCCGCTCGAGCGCGGCGTCCACCGCGGCCGCGTCGGGACGGCCCTCGGCCGCCTCGCGGAGCCGTTCTCGCGCTTTTTCGATCGCTTCGTCAGTCATCGGCGGCAACGGTAACGTCCGGGTCGGATGAGGTCCTCCGAGCTGGACTACGAGTTACCGCGGGAGCTGATCGCGCAGCACCCGCTCGAGCGGCGGGATGCGTCGCGGCTGCTCGTCCACGACCGCGAGAGCGGTGAGACGCGGCACCGGCGCTTCGACGAGCTGGCCCACGAGCTTCCAGCGGGCACGCTCGTCGTAGTCAACGACACACGCGTGCTGCCGGCGCGGCTGAGGCTCGAGCGCCCGGGTGGGGGCGAGGCGGAGGTGCTGCTGCTCGAGCGGGTCGGCGCGAACGGGACCTGGGAAGGGCTCGCTCGCCCCTCGCGCAAGCTGCGACCCGGACAGCGGCTCGGCCCGGTCGAGTTGCTCGAGTCGCTCGGCGAAGGCCGCTGGCGTCTTCGCCTCGAGGGCGAGCCTGCGGGCGAGGCGCCGCTGCCGCCCTACATCCACGAGCCGCTCGCCGATCCGGAGCGCTACCAGACCGTCTATGCGCGAAGTGAGGGCTCGGCGGCGGCGCCGACCGCCGGGCTGCACTTCACGCCGGAGCTGCTCGCGGGCCTCGACGTCGCGCGGGTGACGCTCCACGTCGGCCTCGACACGTTCCGCCCGCTCGCGGCCGAGACGCTGGAGGAGCACGAGCTGCACAGCGAGCGCTACGAGGTCGAGCCCGCCGCCTGGGAGCGAATCCAGGCCGCCGAGCGGGTGCTCGCGGTCGGGACGACGACGGTGCGCGTGCTGGAGTCGCTCGCCCGCGGCGCGGCCCTGAGCGGGCGGACCGACCTGTTCGTCACGCCCGGCTTCGAGTTCCGCCGCGTGGACGCGCTGCTGACGAACTTCCACCTGCCGCGCTCGACCCTGCTAGCGCTGGTGATGGCGTTCGGCGGCGTCGAGCAGACGCGCCGGCTCTACCGGCTCGCGATCGCGGAGCGATATCGCTTCTACTCGTTCGGCGACGCGATGCTGCTGCTGTGAATGCCAACGAGTGGCGGCAGTTCTGGCGCGAGCGCGGGATGCGGGAGCTGCACGCGCTGCTCGGCTCGGCGTGGCCGCCCTTGGGCAGCGCGGCGCCGGAAGTGACGGACGCGTGTGCGTTCCGGATCGCGTCGCTGCTCGGGAGCCGCGCACGTCGCGAGGCGGTCGCCGACGAGCTGGCACGCATCCGGCGAGACGAGCTCGGGCTCGAGCCGAAGCCGCCTGAAGACGATCGCGCCGCGACGAAGGTCACCGCCTGGTTCGCAGAGGTAGCACGCAGGTGAGCGACTTCACGCTTGGCGCAAGCGACGGCGCCGCCCGCACGGGGGTCCTACGCACGGCACACGGCGAGCTGCGGACGCCCGCGTTCATGCCCGTCGGCACCAAGGCCACCGTCAAGGCGGTCGACCCCGACGAGCTCCACCGGCTCGGCGCGGAGATCCTGCTCTGCAACACCTACCACCTGCACTTCCGCCCGGGCGCCCACCTGATCGCCGAGCTCGGCGGGCTGCACCGTTTCATGGCCTGGGACGGGCCGATCTTGACCGACTCGGGCGGCTTCCAGGTCTTCTCGCTGCGGCACACGATCCTCCGCCAGGACGACGAGGGCCTCACCTTCCGCTCGGTCTACGACGGCGACGAGGCCCGCTTCACGCCCGAGCTCGCAGCTCGCATCCAGGCCCAGCTCGGCTCCGACATCGCGATGTGCCTGGACGTCGTGCCGCCGCCGGACGCCCCGCGCAGCGAGCTCGAGCACGCAGTGCGCCGCACGACTCTCTGGGCGAAGCGCCAGCAACAGGCCGAGCGGGCGCCGGGACAGCTCTTGTTCGGGATCGCCCAGGGCGGCTCCGACCCGGAGCTGCGCCGCCGCAGCATCGAGGAGATCGCAGAGCTCGGCTTCGACGGCCATGCGCTCGGCGGCCTCGCGATCGGCGAGTCGAAGGAGCAGATGCTCGAGACGACGGCGTGGTCGTCGGAGCTGCTTCCGCCCGAGCGCCCGCGCTACTTCATGGGCATCGGCGACCCGGTCGGGATCCTCGAGGTGATCGAGCGCGGAATCGACATGTTCGACTGCGTGCTTCCGACGCGCAACGCGCGCACCGGCTCCGCGCTCACCTGGGAGGGCCAGCTCAACCTGAAGGGCGCCCGCTACGCCCGCGACCCGCGCCCGCTCGACGAGGGCTGCGCCTGCCCGGCGTGCACGAGGTTCTCGCGCGCGTACGTGAGGCACCTGCTCAACCAGCAGGAGATCCTGGGGATGCAGCTGTTGAGCCTGCATAATCTGCGCTTCGTGCTCGACCTCGTCGCCGGCGCGCGCGACGCGATCGAGCGGGGTCGGCTGGCGAGTTACAAGGAGGAGGCGCTGGCCCGTCTGAAGCGTCCCGGGGAGGCATCCACGTGGGCAGCTACCTGATCATCATCGTCGTGCTGTTCGGGGCCCTGTGGCTGTTCCTGATCCGGCCCCAGAAGCGCCGCCAGGTCGAGACGTCGAGGATGCAAGACGACCTCGCGGCCGGTGACGAGATCCTGACCGCCGGCGGCGTCTACGGGACCGTTCGCGCGATCGAGGACGACGTTGTCGAGCTCGAGATTGCGCCGGGCACGATTGTCCGCCTCGACCGGCGGGCCGTTGCAGCGGTCGTACCGGAGGAAACCGAGCCGGAGCCGGAAGAAATCGAGGCGGAAGCGGAGGACTCGCCCTCGCCCGGTGAAAGCTAATCTGTCCCGGCTCGAATGAGCAATCGGCGCTCCCACCTGATCCTGGTCGGCCTGATCCTCGCGGCTCTGGCCGGCGTCGCGCTGCTCGCGTTCCCGAGCTCGCCGGCGCACAAGAAGGTGACGCTCGGTCTCGACCTGCAGGGCGGTCTCGAAGTCGTCCTCAAGGCCGTGCCGCCGCCCGGCAAGACCTGCGACTCGGCCTGCATGGATCGCTCGGTCTCGATCATGCGCAGCCGGATCGACAAGCTTGGCGTCTCCGAGCCCGAGATCCGCAAGCAGGGCAAGGACCAGATCGTGATCCAGCTGGCCGGCGTCCACGACGTGAACAAGGCCGCGCAGATCATCGGCACGACCGCCCAGCTGCAGTTCTACGACTTCGAGGTGGACACGGTCGGGCCCTCGAACGACGGCGCCCATCACGCGATCGCCAACGGCAGCCTCTACGACCTGCTCTCGAAGGTGAAGGCCGACACCAAGAAGGGGGCGTCGTCCTACTACCTCTTCAACCCCAAGAAGAAGCCGGTAGCGGGGCCCGAAGCCACGCGCGAGCGGCTGCTGAACGCGACCCTGCCCAGCGGCCGGAGGTTGAGCGGCGAAGTCCCGGAAGGCTTCACGGTGCTGGCGGTGCCGCCCAAGCAGATCGTGATCAGCTGTGACCAGGCGACGACCGGCTGTCAGGGCGTGCAGCAGGCCGACGCGACCGCCCCGACCGTCTACTACCTCTTCAAGTACGACCCGAACAACCCGACGAACCCCATCCCCGAGGCGACCGGCGAGGACCTGAAGCTCTCCGACATCGCCGCCGACATCAGCACGCAGGGCCAGGGCAACGTCGTGCGGCTCGGCTTCACGGGCAAAGGCGCCGACAAGTTCCACGACATCACGCGCAAGGAGGCGCAACGCGGCGCGGCGGACGCAGCAGCCGCCGGCCAGACCGGCAGCGACCCGAACACGATTCAGCAGTTCGCCCAGCACTTCGCGATCGTGCTCGACGGCCAGCTCCAGTCGACGCCGTACATCGACTACAAGCAGAACCCGGACGGGATCGACCCGACCGGCACGGGCGCGGAGATCTCGAACATCTCGAGCATCGGGGAGGCGAAGGACCTGGCCCTCGTCCTGCAGACCGGCGCGCTGCCGGTCAAGTTCGAGCAGATCGAGCGCACCGACGTCTCGGCCACGCTCGGCAAGGACTCGCTCAAGGAGGCAAAGCTCGCCGCGCTGATCGGCCTGCTCGTCGTCGCGGCCTTCCTGCTCGTGCTCTACCGCTTCCTCGGCGTCGTCGCGGTCGTCGGCCTCGGCATCTACGCGGCCTTCCTCTACGCGGCGATCCTGGTCTTCAACGTCACGCTGACGCTGCCGGGCTTCGCCGGCCTGATCCTCACGATCGGAGTCGCGGCCGACGCGAACGTCGTCATCTTCGAACGCATCAAGGAAGAAGTGCGCGCCGGCAAGTCCGTGCGCGCCGCGATCCAGGCCGGCTACGCCAAGGGCTTCCACACGATCATCGACGCCAACGTCGTGACGGTGATCACCGCGCTGGTGCTGTTCGCGGTCGCCACTGCGGGCGTCAAGGGCTTCGCCCTGATGCTGATGATCGGCACGATCATCTCGCTGATCACCGCCGTCGCGGCGACCCGCGCGATGCTCGGACTGCTGGCCGGCTTCCGCTGGTTCGAGAACCCGAGCTTCATGGGCGCGAGCGGCGAGCAGAGCTGGCGCTTCCTGCAGATCGACTTCATGCGCAAGCGCTACCTCTGGTTCGCGATCTCGGGCGCGATCGTCGTGATCGCGATCGGCGCGCTGGCCGTCAAGGGCCTGAACCTGGGGATCGACTTCAAGGGTGGCACGCAGGTCTCGTTCACGACGCCGAAGCCGACCTCGCTCTCCTCGGTGCGCGAGCAGACGACCAAGTTCGGCAAGGAGCCGGTCGTCCAGGGCCGCGGCAAGAGCGTCAACGGCGATGAATACAAAAGCTTCCAGCTGCGCCTGCAGACGCTCAACGGCGCGCAGACGAGCGCGCTCAAGGACGCGGTCGGGAAGCAGTTCCATACGACGAAGATCCAGATCCAGACCGTCTCGGCCAGCTTCGGGCGGCAGATCGCGCGCTCTGCGATCACAGCGGTCCTCTTCTCGCTGCTCCTGATCATCCTGTACCTCGCGGTCCGGTTCGACTTCAAGTTCGCGGCGCCGGTGATCATCGCGCTGTTGCACGACATCGTGATCACGATCGGCGTGTACGCCCTCCTCGGCCGGGAGGTGTCGAACTCGACCGTGGCAGCCGTGCTGACCGTGCTCGGCTACTCGATCTACGACACGATCATCATCTTCGACCGGATCAGGGAGAACGTCCCGCTGATGCGGCGGGCGCCGTTCGCGACGATCGCGAACGTCTCGCTCTGGGAGACGATCCGCCGCTCGCTGGCGACGACCTTGATCACGCTGCTGCCAATCTTTTCGCTGCTGGTCTTTGGCGGCGCGACGCTGAAGGACTTCGCCTTCGCGCTGATGGTCGGGATCCTCTCCGGCGCGTACTCGTCGATCTTCATCGCCGCGCCACTGCTGACGACCTGGAAGGAGCGCGAGCCGGAGTACGCGCGCCGGGTTGGCCAGGAGTCGCCGAGCGGCGACGCGGCCGAGGCGGCGATCGAGGCGTCTGAAGAAGCTCTCGCGGCGCAGCCTGCGCCCGATCTCTCGCCCGTAGGAGCGGCCGACCGCCCGGTGGGAGCGAGTGCGGAGAAGCGCGAGCGCCGGCGTCAGCGGCGACGCGCGAGGCCCCATGGCCGCTCCCGCTGAACTTCGCGAGCTCGCGGAAAAGGTCGTGCTCGCCGGGGTCGGCGCCGTTGCGCTGACGGCCGAGCGGGCGGACGCGCTCGCCGAGGAGCTGTCCGCGCGCGGCGGGATCGGGCGCGAGGAGGCGCGGGCGCTGATCGAGGAGCTCGTCGGCCGCTGGCGCAGCGAAGGCGTCCGGATCGGCGAGCGGACCGGAGTGGGGCTGGCGGCGCTGTTCCGCGAGCTCGGGCTCGTCACGCGGGTCGAGCTCGAGGAGCTCGAGCTCCGCGTCGCGCAGATCGAGCACCGGCTGCGGCTGCTCGAGCCGTGAACCCGCTCCGCTGGCTCGGCAGCGTTGAAGGAGGGTGGTGGTTCGGCCGCCGCATTGCGCCCCGCGTCGCGGTGACGTTGGCGCCGGCCGCGGGGTACGGGGTCGAGCGGGTTCCGTTCGAGGGCGGCGGCGTTGTCGCTGCAAACCACTTCTCGGCGATCGACCATCCGTTGATCGGCTCGTTCTCGCCGCGGCCGCTCTACTTCCTGGCGAAGGCCGAGCTGTTCGAGATCCCGGTGCTCGGCTCGGTCCTGAGCTGGCTCGGCGTCTTCGCGGTTCGCCGCGGCGAGGGCGACCGCGAGGCGGTTCGGCGGGCTCGTGAGCTCGTGCGCGACGGGAACCTGGTCTGTGTCCACGTCGAGGGCACGCGGCAGCGGTTCGGCCATCCGGGGCCGCTCCACCCGGGCGGCCTGATGATCGCGATGCAGGAGGGCGCGCCCGTGATTCCGTGCGCGGTCGACACGTTCGGCTGGCGGCCGTGGAACCGGCGCGTGTGCTCGGTCGTCTGGGGCGAGCCGCTGAGCGTCGCCGACCTGCCGCGCAACCGGAAGGGTTACGCGGAGGCTGGCGAGCGGGTGGGCGAGGAGATCGTCCGCCTCTGGCGCCTGGCGGTCGCCGCCTCGGCCGCCGGCCTGCCCGAAGAGCTCCCTGACGGCGCACGTCGCAGCGGCATCAACCCGACGCCGTAGCGCCCTCCGGCAGGGACTGTCCCCGCCGCTCGGCCACGTGGGACATGGCGGGTGTCGCGAAGGTGTGACAATTTGTTCACAGCCCTCGGCTTGGCCCGGCGGTCCATGCGATTCTAGTGCAACAGGCACTGCGCGGGACCTGGCCGAACCGGCCCGCGCGGCGTCCGGTAGCCCCTGCGCGCGTGTCACACTGAGCCCCATGGCGAGCACGGCCAGCCGCAGGAACCTCGGCCGGATCTCCGAGATCGCCCAGGTCGCGGTCAGGCACGGCTTCGGCTACTTCTTCGAGACCCACCGCCTGACCGACCTGCTGCCCGGCCGCCCGAAGCTGAACACCGCCGCGACGAGCCCCTCCGAGCGCGGCCGGCACCTGCGCGAGATGCTCGACGAGCTCGGCCCGACCTTCGTCAAGTTCGGCCAGCTCCTCTCGACCCGCCCCGACGTCGTCCCGCCGGACATCGTGGTCGAGCTGCAGAAGCTCCAGGACGACGTCCGCCCGGTCCCGTACGAGGACGTCGAGCGCGTCATCCGCGAGGACCTCGAGCTGAGCGTCGAGCAGCTCTTCACGGACTTCGACCCGACCCCGATCGCGGCCGCCTCGATCGGTCAGGTGCACCGCGCGACCCTTCCGAACGGCCGCCGCGTCGCCGTCAAGGTCCAGCGCCCGAACGCACCGAGGCAGATCGAGGCCGACCTGGCACTGCTCTACCAAGCAGCCCGCTTGATCCGCGAGCGTGTGCGCGCGCTGGAGTTCATCGACCCGCGCCAGCTCGTCGATGAGTTCGCTCGCTCGATCCGCCAGGAGCTCGACTACCGCCTCGAGGCCCGCAACGCCGAGGCCTTCCACCACCGCTTCGCGAACCACCCGCACGTCCACGTGCCGCGCGTGTACTGGAGCTACACGCGCATGCGAGTGTTGACGCTGGAGCTGATCGAGGGCATCCAGCTCGCCGACCTCCCGCTCGACGCGTGGGAGATGGAGGAGCGCCGCCGCCTCGCCTACCTGATGGCCGAGACGTGGATGACGATGATCTTCCGCCACGGCTTCTTCCACGGCGACCCGCACCCGGCCAACATCTTCGTGGTCGGCGACGCGGATCACATCGGGATCGTCGACTTCGGCCAGGTCGGGAAGCTGACCGACGAGGACATGTCGAAGCTGACGCGGCTCTTCATCGACGCCGCGAGCGAGCGCATCGACGCCCTGCCGCGCCGGCTGGCCGAGCTCGGCGTCCGCTACCCGAAGGAGCGCGAGGACGAGTTCGTCGCCGAGCTGCGCGAGATGTACGCGCGCTACTACGGTGCCAGCCTCGCCGAGATCGACCCGCTACAGGTGATCCGCGAGGCGTTCCAGCTGATCTACCGGCTCAACCTCCGCTTGCCGACGCGCTTCGTGATGCTCGACAAGGCGATCGCGACGCTCGGGTCGGTCGGCGTCGACCTTTACCCGGACTTCAACGTCTTCGAGGTGGCCAGGCCGTACGCGCGCGGGCTGATGCTGGAGCGCTACACACCGCAGCGGGTGCTGAAGCGGGCGCGCTCGGAGGGGATCGAGCTGGCGCGGATCGCGCGGGATCTGCCCTACCAGGTGCACGACGTGCTGGAGGAGTTCCGCGACGGCCAGATCGAGGTCGGCTTCGTGCACAAGGGGCTCGACGAGTTCATGCGCAAGCTCGACGTCGCCTTCAACCGCCTCGTGATCGCGCTGGTGACGGTCGGCGGCCTGATCGGCTCGAGCCTAATCGGGATCTTCTCGACGAAGGGCCCCCAGATCGCCGGCGTGAACTTTCTTTCGTTCGTCGGCTTCGTCCTCTCGGCGATCCTCGGGCTGTGGCTGCTCTGGGGCGTGCTCCGCTCCGGACGGTTGTAGAAAGCTCGTCGCACTTCCGCGCGAAAGGACATCTGGCGCGGCTGTGGAGCCGCGGATAGCTTCGGCTCATGTCGCAGGCGCTGCTCCTCGCGGAGGCCGAGCCGGGAATACGGGAGTTCCTCGCGCGGCACCTGGCGAGCGACGGCTTCGCGGTGCTCGGTGCGGACGCCGGGCGTCAGGCGCTCGAGTTGGTCGAGCGCGAGCGGCCAGACCTCGTGCTCGTCGGCGGCCTCCCCGACGCGCCGGCGCTCGAGGTCTGCCGCGTGCTGCGCGAGGGCGAGCCGGGGCGTTCCTGGGATCGCGACGTGCCCGTGATCGTGCTCGGCGAGGCACGCGCCGACGCGGTCGACCGTGTCCACGCCTTCGAGCGCGGCTGCGACGACTTCGTCCCTCGGCCCTTCCACTACGAGGAGCTCGTGGCCAGGATCCACGCCGTCCTGCGCCGCACGCAGCCAGGGATCCGCGAGCGGCTCGCCGCCGGGCCGCTGGCGGTCGATCGCGCCGCTCGGCGCGTGACCGTGCACGGACGGACGGTCGCCCTTTCGGCGAAGGAGTACGAACTGCTGGTCAAGCTCGCCACGCAACCGACGCGTGTCTTCACGAAAGAGGAACTGCTCCGTGAGGTCTGGGGTTTCCGGTCGCTCGGCCGCACGCGCACGCTCGACTCGCACGCCTCGCGCCTGCGCCGCAAGCTCGCGCGAGCCGGTGCGGCGGACTGCGTGCTCAACGTCTGGGGTGTCGGATACCGGCTGATCGCCGACTACGAGGAGGCTCTCAGCACCGCCTGACCCGAACCGTTAGCCTCGCGGCATGGAGGACGCCGTTCGCGTTACGAAGGTGCCCGGCGAGCCTGAGGCAGAGATTCTCTGCGGCTTGCTGCGGGCGAACGGGATCAAGTGCGCCTACCGGCCGACCGACGAAGCGGACTCGGCGTTCGAGGGGTTCGGCGGGGAGGGCGGCGAGCGCGAGATCCTCGTCGCGCCCGCCGATCTCGAGGCTGCGCGTGCCCTCCTCGAAGAAGACTGACCGCTAGCCGATCCCGCCCCGAGCCGCCAGCGCGAAGAACTGCGCGGACAAGTTGCGCGCCGGGCCCGCCAAATCGATGCCGTGCGTGGCGAACGAGCGCGCGCTAAAGATGTCGAGCAGCGCCCGCAGGATGTTCGTGTTCGGCGGGCTCTGGTTGTGCGCCCGGACGATCTCGAAGGCCGAGCAGGCCTTGTAGTCGTTCACCGCGGTCTGCCCGCCGAAGTACGTCGGCTGCG
>Ga0308175_100002629_pt1 | contig 12314 bp, 8 predicted proteins | sample PhyCR1_3_FD_203893 | JGI IMG/M metagenome (GOLD analysis project Ga0308175, IMG submission 203893) | Soil microbial communities from UC Gill Tract Community Farm, Albany, California, United States - DLSLS.C.R1 | ecosystem: Environmental > Terrestrial > Soil > Agricultural land | place: USA... | reverse complement strand
CTCCGCGACCTGCCGCAGCTGATGGACGCCATGCTGACCGACGACACGCCGGCCGCCAACGCGCAAACGCAGGAATGGCTGCGCGAACTGGTTGCCGAGCCGGCCGGGGCGGCGCCGACGCCAGCCGGCGGATTCGCCCTGCCCTCCAATCCGCAGGCGCCGGGGTGGCAAAAGAAGTTTATCGATCCGCATGCGCTGGCGCTGGAAGCAGTCCGTTCCGGCCAAGCCCCGAAAGGCGTCGAAATCATGCAGCGCGAACTGGAGCGTCAGGTCTGCGGCCGCGGCCGTTTCCTGCGCAAATGGCAGCTTGCGCAAGTCTGCATCTCCGCCGGGAAGGACAATATCGCGCAGCTTCTTTGCGACGATGTGGCCGCCGCAATCGAAGCCCACAAGCTCGACGAGTGGGAGGAGCGGCCGGTGATCGCCGGCGCTATCGTATTTCTTTTGCAGAACAGCAAAAAAATTCAGGCAGACGCGAAAGCCAAGCAACTGATGTTCGAGCGCCTGTGCAGGCTTGATCCGGTCCAGGCCCTGTCGCTATAAGCCAATGGAGCGTTCTTCCCCCGAATTCGCGGTAACGGTTTCCGTGCTCGACCGGCTGATCGACCAGGAGCCGAACAATTCCAACGAAGCCGCGGTGAACCGCGCGCAATCCGTGCGCCAGCTCAAGGACTCATTGCGGCGCGACCTGGAATGGCTGCTGAACACACGCAAGATCGCATTCCCTCCGGACGATGCGCTCAAGAACCTGAATAAGTCCGTCTACATTTTCGGACTGCCGGACTTCACCGGCTACAAGACGTCGTCGCCGGCTGAGCAAAGCAGGCTGCTGCGCGTCATTCAAACCACCGTAAAGCTGTTCGAGCCGCGCCTGGCCAATGTCCGGGTGCTGCCGATTGAGTCCGGCCAGGCGATCTCGCGCACGCTGCGGCTGCGCATCGAAGGCTTGCTGCTGATTGACCCGGCGCCGGAGATGGTCTCGTTCGACACCGTGCTGGAACTGATCAGCGGACAATACGAGGTGCAGAATGCGGGATGAGCTGCTCCTCTACTACGAGCGGGAACTGACCTATCTGCGTCAGATGGGCGCGCTGTTCTCGGAAAAATATCCCAAGGTCGCATCGCGGCTGCTGATCGAGCCAGGGAAATGCGAAGACCCCCATGTAGAGCGGCTGCTGGAGGCCTTCGCCTTTTTAGCGGCACGCGTTCACCTGAAGGTGGACGACGAATTTCCCGAGATCACGCAATCGCTGCTGGGAATCATCTATCCGCATTTCATCCGGCCGATTCCCTCCATGTCGATCGTGGAGTTTCAAGTCGATGTAGACCAGGGCAAGCTGACCACGGGGCTGAAGATTCCGAAGGAGACGCTGATCTACTCGCGTCCGGTTGGCGGAGTGCCGTGCAAGTTCCGGACGAGTTACGACACGACGTTGTACCCTGTGGCGGTGACCGCGGCACAGTGGAGCAGTCCGGACCGCTTGCGCCCGGCATTGCGCGCCGTGGATGCGGCGTACGCGCTGAGGGTCGAGATGCGGTCGCCCAACGACGCGCCGCTGGCGAACCTTGGGCTCGACACGCTGCGTTACCACCTTTTCGGCGAGAGCAGCCTGGTCCATATCCTATACGAGCTCTTGTGCTCCAAGCTGACCGGAATCGTGGTTCGCGATCCGTCGAATCCCAAACTCGAACCTGTGATGCTACCCCCGACCAGCCTCCGTCCGGTGGGATTCGCGGATGACGAGGGGATGCTGCCCTACCCGCGGCGATCCTTCACCGGTTACCGGCTCCTGCAGGAATATTTCGCGATGCCGGAGAAGTTCCAGTTCATCGACGTGACCGGGATGGAGGAAGTCTGGAGCCGGGGCTTCAAGAGCACGGCCGAACTGGTGTTTCTCTTTTCCAGCGCGGGTAATGAGGACCGGCGGCAACGGCTGGAGATCGGGATCTCCCCAAAGACCTTCCGGCTGGGCTGCACGCCAGTGATCAATCTCTTCCCGCAGACTGCCGAGCCGGTGCTGCTGGATCAGCGCAAGTATGAATACCAGGTGGTTCCCGACGTTCGCCGGCCGACTGCGACCGAGGTATTTTCGGTGGACTCGGTAACCAGCATCGATCCGGCCACGCGGGAAACCGTCACGTACCGCCCGTTCTACTCATATCGCCACGAGACGTTTCAGCACCAGCTCGAGTGCTTCTGGACCGCCAGCAGCCGGCCTTCGGTGCGCATCAATGACGACGCGCTCGACGTTTACCTGACCCTGGTAGACCGGTCGATGCGGCCGGCCTTTCCGGACGCCGATACGCTCACCATCCGCACGACGTGCTCCAACCGCAATCTGCCCTCCCGGCTTCCATTCGGTGACGAAACCGGCGACTTCGAATTGGAGACGAACGCTCCCATCAAACGAATCGTCTCGCTTCGCCGGCCGACCACGCCGCTGCGGCCGAACACGGACAAGGCGGCGCTATGGCAGTTGATCTCGCACCTTTCGCTGAACTATCTTTCGCTGGTGAATGAAGGGCGCGATGCTCTGCAGCAGATCCTGCGCCTGTACGACTTCACCGGGTCGCCGGTGACGCAGAAAATGATCGAGGGAATCACGGCGATTCGCAGCCGTCCACACTTTGCGCGGCTGGCCTCCGAGAACGGGATTTCGTTCGCGCGCGGCACGCGCGTGGAGTTGGATCTGGACGAGGACCAGTTCGTCGGCGGCGGGACGTACCTGTTCGCCAGCGTAATCGAGCAGTTCCTCGCGTTATACGTTTCGCTCAACAGCTTCACACAACTGGTGGCAACCGTCCGCCAGGGCAAGGAGGTACTGCACGAATGGCCGCCCCGGGCGGGTCTGAACATCCTGATGTAGAGGTTCCCGAAACTCCGGCGGAGAGTAGCGCGGCCTTAGCGCTTTGCCAGGTGGAGCGGGAACTGCGGGAGAATCCCGGCGCCTTTAATTTCTTCCAGGCGGTCCGGCTGCTGACGCGGTATTACGAGGACCGGGAGCCGGTAGGGCGTTTTGTGGCGCCGGACCGGGAAGCCGTGCGGTTCGCGGTGAATCCCTCGCTCTCGTTCCCGCCGAGCCAGATCCACGAGATCGACTGGCAGGGCGAGGTTCCGCGCATCATCGTGAATTTCATGGGGCTGACCGGCCCGCTCGGCACGCTGCCCTACTCCTACTCGGAGCTGATCACGGACCGGCTGCGCAACAAAGATCGCACGCTGCGGGACTTCTTCGACCTTTTCAACCACCGCGCCATTTCGCTGTTTTATCAGGCGTGGGAGAAATACCGGTTCGCGATTCCATTCGAGCGCGATGGGCGCGATCGGGTCTCGCGCTACCTGATGTCGCTGATCGGGCTAGGCACCCAAGGGCTGCAGGACCGGCTCAAGGTTCCCGACCAGGCGCTGCTTTTTTATACCGGACTATTGGGACTGCAGCCGCGCTCGGCGATCGGGTTGCGCAATATGCTGGAAGATTATTTCGATATCACGGTGGAAGTGGAGCAGTTCGTAGGCTCCTGGCAGGAACTGGCGCCTTCCGACCAATGCGTCTTCGGCGACGCCGACAGCTTCGCCGAGCAACTGGCGGTGGGCGCGGTGGCGGGCGATGCGATTTGGGACCGGCAGTCGCGCATCCGGCTGAGGCTGGGGCCGCTGGACCGCGATCGCTACCTGGGTTTCCTGCCCTCCGGCGACGCGTGGGAGCCGCTGCGCTCGCTGGCAAAGTTTTTCTGCGGCGATCATGTCGAGATTGAAGTTCAACTGATTTTGAAGCAGGAAGAGGTGCCGCGCTGCGAATTGGGTGACAATTCGGCGGGCGGTCCACGTTTAGGCTGGTTCACCTGGATGAAATCGGGAAGCGAGTTCGATCGCGCGCCCGGAGATTCAATTTTGTTGCTAACTTAATACAGCGCCGCTGCGAAGGGCTGGGAGGAAAAATATGGGACTGAATTTACGATCTCTGATCGGGAAGTTGAACGATTCGACGCGGGGGGCCATGGAAGCGGCCGCCGGGCTTTGTCTGTCGCGCACCCACTACGACGTCGAGATCGAGCATTTCCTGATGAAGCTGCTCGATTCGAGCGATGGCGATTTTGCTTGCATCGCCAGGCATTTCGGTTTAGACAAGGCCCGGGTGGCGACGGAGCTGACGCGCAGCCTGGATAAGTTGAAGAGCGGGAATGCGCGCACGCCGGCCCTGAGTCCGTCTCTGCTCAAGATGATGACTGAGGGCTGGACGGTCGGGTCCATCGACTTCGGGGCGGGACAGGTTCGCACCGGCTTCACGATTCTGGCGTTGGTCACGAACGAGGAACTCTCCCGCATCCTGCGCGACGTGAGCAAGGAACTGCAGAAGATCCAGGGCGACGCGCTGCACAAGGACTTCCTGCAGATTGTGTCAAGCTCCAGTGAGACGGCGGAGGCGCCGGCCGCGGCGGAACCCGAGACCGGCGGCGCACCGCGGCCGGGCGGGGGTAAAACTCCGAACCTGGACCAATACACCGTCAACCTGACGGACAACGCGAGGAAGGGCAAGATCGATCCGGTGCTGGCGCGCGATTTCGAAATCCGCCAGATTGTGGACATCCTGACCCGGCGGCGGCAGAACAATCCGATTCTGGTGGGCGAGGCGGGCGTCGGCAAGACGGCCGTAGTGGAGGGCTTCGCCTTGCGCATCGCGCAGGGCGACGTGCCGCCGGTGCTCAAGAACGTCACACTCCGAACGCTCGACCTGGCATTGCTGCAGGCCGGCGCCGGGGTGAAGGGCGAATTCGAAAACCGGCTCAAGGGGCTGATCAATGAGGTCAAATCCTCGCCGACGCCGATCATCCTGTTCATCGACGAGGCGCACACTATGATCGGCGCGGGCGGGCAGGCGGGACAGAACGACGCCGCCAACCTGCTGAAGCCGGCCCTGGCGCGCGGCGAGCTGCGCACCATCGCAGCCACCACCTGGAGCGAGTACAAGAAATACTTCGAGAAGGACCCGGCACTGGCACGCCGGTTCCAACTGGTGAAGGTGGATGAGCCGACGGAATCGCAATGCGCGCTGATGATGCGCGGCGTCGTGCCCACGCTCGAGAAACATCACAATGTCCGCATTCTCGACGAAGGGCTGCTGGCCTGCGTGAAGCTCTCGCATCGCTATCTGCCGGACCGGCAGCTGCCCGATAAGGCGGTCAGCGTACTGGATACGGCGTGCGCGCGGCTCGCGCTCGGGCAGAATTCGATTCCGCCGGCGATTGAGGACGCCAACCGTACCCTGGAAGACCTGGCGGTGCAGACGCGCATTCTGGAACGCGAGTCCTCGGTGGGCGCAGACCATTCCGAACGCCTGGAGGAGATCGCCGCCAAACGTACCGCGACCGAGACTCATCTCAAGGAATTGAGCGAGCGCTGGGAGAAGGAGCGGGACCTGGTGAACCGCATCCGCGAGATGCGCGCCCAACTGGAGGGCGTCGCCGCGCCCGAGCCTGCCGCTTCGGGCGAAGCCGCGGCGCCGGCCAAGGCGCTGGACCGTGAGGCCGGTCGCGCCGAACTGGCCAAACTCAACACGGAACTGGACACCATGCAGGGCGAAACGCCGCTACTGCGGGTTTGCGTCGATACGCAGATCGTCGGCGAGGTGGTGTCGGGATGGACCGGCATCCCGGTGGGCAAAATGGTGAAGGACGAAATCGCCGCAGTGCTCAAAATGGAACAGCACCTGGGCGCTCGCGTCATTGGCCAGGATCACGCACTGGGAGCGATCAGCCAGCGTATCCGTACGGCACGCGCGGGACTCGACGATCCGGGTAAGCCGGTAGGCGTCTTCCTGCTGGTGGGACCGAGTGGCGTCGGTAAGACCGAGACCGCACTGGCGCTTTCCGATCTGCTGTACGGCGGCGAGCGCAACATGATCAGCATCAACATGTCGGAGTTCCAGGAAGCGCACACGGTATCGACGCTGAAAGGCTCGCCCCCCGGATATGTGGGCTACGGCGAAGGCGGCGTGCTCACCGAAGCGGTGCGGCGGCGTCCGTACTCCGTGGTGCTGCTGGACGAGGTCGAAAAGGCGCATCCGGATGTGCTCGAGCTGTTCTTCCAGGTCTTCGATAAGGGGCAGATGGAAGATGGCGAAGGCCGCGAAATCGACTTCAAAAACACGATCATTATTCTGACCTCCAACGCAGGTACGGATACGCTGATGAAGCTGACGGCGGATCCGGAGACCATGCCCTCTTCCGACGGCCTGGCGAAGGCCTTGAAGCCGGAACTGGATAAGGTATTCAAGCCTGCGTTCCTCGGGCGACTGGTGATTATCCCGTACTTCCCGGTCCGCGACGAGGCGCTGAAACAGATCATTCGTCTGAAGCTCGGTAAGATCGTGCGAAGGCTGCACGCCACGCATCGCGTGACCCTGGCGCACGGGGAGGAACTGGTGGAGGCGGTGGCCAAGCGCTGCACGGAAGTGGAGAGCGGCGCGCGCAACGTGGACAACATCCTGACCAACACGCTGCTGCCCGAGATCTCAAAACAGATCCTGGCCAGCATGGCGGAGGGAACCAGGCCGGAGAGGATTCACGTCGGCATCGGAGACGATGGTTCGTTCACCTACTCCTAGCGTATCGGCTTGTAGTGGGGCAGGTCCTGAGGCCTGCCCCGTAACTGGAGATATTTCATTTGCCAATTGAACGTCCATTTCGGGTGAAGATTCCGTCGCTAGACGGCGAGGACGCTCTGTTGCTCCAGGGCTTCGAGGGGTTCGAGCGTGTTTCCACTCCTTACCGGTACATCCTTCATGTGCGCTCGGACAAAGCCGATCTGGATCTGAAGTCGCTATTGCAAAAACCCGCCGTAATCACCTTCGCGGTGGTGGACGGATCGGAGCGATTCATTCACGGCAACATCAATCGATGCCGGCTGCTGGAAGATCTGGGCGAGGGAGTTTTCCTCTACGAGATCGAAATCGTGCCGTGGCTCTGGTATCTGGGACTGTTCGCCGATTGCCGCATTTTCCAGAACAAGTCCGTTATCGACATCGTCAAAAAGGTGTTTGCCGACCGCGGCTATACGGATTACAAAGACCAGACGACCGGCACTTATCCGCCGCGGGACTACTGCATCCAGTACCGTGAGACGGATCTGAACTTCATCTCCCGGCTGATGGAAGACGAGGGAATCTTCTATTTCTTCGAGCAGACGGCAGAGAAGCACATCATGGTGATTGCGGACCAGCAAAGCGCATTTGTCACTTGTCCCAAGGCGCATACGGTCCGTTTTCATCAACCGCAGGCCGCTGTTTTGGAAGAAGATACGATCGGTTCACTGGGTATTGAGGTGCGCGTTGAGACCGGTAAAGCATCCCTTACCGACTATGATTTCGAGAAGCCCAACACCTCGCTGAGCTCGACGATTTCGGGGGACGGAGTAGGGGAGGTATACGATCATCCCGGCAACTATAAGACCAAGGGCGAAGGCGACCGCTATTCGCGCGTCCGGCTGGAAGAGAGGGAAGTGCGGTCGTCCACTTTGCATGGCGGCGGCAACGCCATGGGCATGGAGTGCGGCTTCAAGTTCACCTTGGCTGAGCACAACCGCGACGACTTGAATGTCGAGTACGCGATTACCGCCCTCCATCAAAAGGTTGAGAACACGCCGGATATCTCCGGTGAAGCGTCATTCCAGTACAAGAACGACTTTGAGGCAATTCCCTCCTCCGTGCCGTTTCGTCCTCCCCGGACGGCGAAAAAGCCGATGGTCCCGGGCTCCCAAACGGCGGTCGTGGTGGGCAAATCCGGCGAAGAGATTTGGGTCGATCAGTATGGCCGGATCAAAGTTCAGTTCGTATGGGACCGCGAGGGCAAGGTCGATGAGAACAGCTCCTGCTGGATCCGGGTGGGCCAGTTCTGGGCCGGCAAGAAGTGGGGGGCGATCTTTACTCCGCGCATCGGACAGGAAGTGATCGTGACCTTTCTGGAGGGAGATCCGGATCGTCCGCTGGTCACAGGTTCGGTTTACAACGCCGACCAGATGCCACCCTACGCGCTGCCGGGCGAGCAGACCAAGAGCACCATCAAATCGATGAGCAGCAAGGGCGGGGACGGATTCAACGAGTTCCGCTTCGAAGACAAGAAGGGCAGCGAGCAGATCTTCATCCACGGCGAGAAAGAGCTGGACGTCCGCATCAAGAACGACCGCAAGGAGTGGATCGGGCGGGACCGAAGCCTGATCGTGAAACGCGACAAATTCGAAAAGGTGGAACGCGACGAGCACATCGACATCACGCGCGACCAGGTGGAAAAGATCGGCCGCGACCATCACGTGGAAGTGGCAGGCAAGGCGGCGGTCAAGATTACCGGTTCCAATTCGCTGAGCGTAACCGGCGATGTGATCGAGGAGTTCAAGGCCAATCACAGCAGCCAGGTCACGCAGAATTTGTATCTGAAGGCGTTGCAGGTGGTGATTGAAGCCTCCACGGGAATCACGCTGAAGGTGGGAGGCAACTTCATTACGATCGACCCGTCCGGAGTCGCGATCAAGGGGATTCTGGTGCAGATCAATAGCGGCGGCGCGGCCCTGTCGGGATCGCCCGGCTCGCTGGTCTCGCCGCTGTCTCCGACTGCCGCGGTCGAGGCGGACAAGGCCGATCCGGGAGCGGTCACTCAGGCGCCTCAGGCTACCCAGGTGAAACCGGGAAAACTCGCGCTGACGAGCGTCGCCGCCACGCTGGCGGCTGCAGCCGGCAATCCGGTGCCGTTCGCGGTAGCGGCTGCCGCGGCCGTGCGGCAATCGGCCGCAAGCGACGCGCCTACTCACGATCCCAACTCGGAAGAGAACCAGGACAAGACCCATTGGATCGAGATCGAATTTCAGGATGAAGCGGGCCAGCCGATTACCGGCGAGCCTTACCGAATCACTCTTCCGGACGGCACCACGGTAGCGGACGGGACCCTCGATGAGAAGGGCCGTGCGCGAGTTGCCAATATCGATCCCGGCACATGCAAAGTCACCTTCCCCAACCTGGATAAGGAAGCCTGGAAAGTAAAGTAGGCGCAGCGCCGCCGGACCCGGTCAGGGAGCAAAGAAGCCGGGCACGGCAGTAGCGGTGCGGGCGCGCTGCGATTCGCCGAAGGTAAAGTCCTGAGCGGCCGGGAGCGCGCGATAGGTAAGGAAGGAGCCCGCGGCCAGATTGCCGTAACCGGTATTGTTGCGCCAGGTAGACGGCGCTCCGCTGATGAGGCTCACGACCGGGTACATGAGCCGGCGGCGGGAGATCAAATCATCGCGGGTGTGAGTACCGGCCGCTACGTTTAAGTCGCCGGTACTGTGGCCCTGGTTCGGCAATCCGCAGAGACTCATGTAATGTCCCATCTCGTGCTGAATGGTCTGCGGGGTCGCGCTGGAACTACTGTGCAGGAAGAGTCCGCTGCCGAAACGCTGGACTGCGGGCGGAGGCGGAGGCACAGCCGGAGCGACGAGGCCGAACTGGCGCGCCGAGGCGGTAGAGATCCCCATGCCGGTGATGCCGGCGTTGACGCTGGGGACGAGAAACACGTTTACCGAGACAGCCGACCGCCCGGGTGAATTCATCCCGGCGATCAGCATTTCATTGATCGTGGGCGATTGAGCGCCGGACGGGATTTCGGCGACTCCCCAGACGGTGTCCACGATATCGGCGATCGCGAACACTACACCGTGGGGAACCCAGGATTCGTTCGCCTTATCCACGAAGTCGGTGATGCGGGCTACTCTCTGGGCGCGGTTGCCGCACGCCTTGCTGAAAAAATTATTCGGCTGGTTCAGGCCATTGACGGTCAACATGTGAATCCGCATGGGGATGCGAATTCGATCGTAGGAGACCACGTAGAGACGGCCGATGACCGGACCATCGACAAAATTGTAGTGGATCTCGATGATGGCGCGGCCTGCCGAAACCGCCGAGAATTCGATGTTCTGGTTGCGCGACGAACTCAGCCGGCCGGTGCCGCCCGGGCTCGTGACGGCGACCACCGCCGGGTTGGTGCTGACCGCGAACAGCTTCGCGCCGGTGGAGATCTCGGTACGCGAAAACTTCACGGTGACCCGGGTCTGCCCCACCATTGCACTCACGATAGGACCGTGCTCGGCGGCGAACGAGTCGTCGCGATAACCGGCGTTGTCCACGTCGGGAAATCGGCGATGAGCGAGGCCGGTGCGCGCCCGAGCGAAATCCACCATGTAGATTCGTTCGGTGGTAAAGATCGTGGTGTTGAAGTCAGGCACCCTGCTATTCCACCTTTTCCAGCGCCGTCACAATGCGGATCGCTTCCTGGATTTCCAGATCGGTAAAACGCCGGGTTGGGAACGCGGCGAATGAAAACTTCACGCCCAGTGCGGCCAGGGTCTGCACCGCGAGATCGCAAACCCGGCCGGTGACCACCGGATCGTGCGGAAAGGAGATGACCATAACGTCGCGGCGGTCTTCGAGAACCGGACGGAAATATCTGGCCAGGCGCGGATCGCCCACATAGGGAATATCGCGGAGGGCAGCGGCGCGTTCGGTCTCCTCGGGAGCGGTCAGCCGCTGAATCAACTGCTGGCGGTACTGCTCATCTCCCAGGCGGGCGGCGGCGACCGCGATATCGTTACGGAATCCCGCGTCCTGAGTGTCCCGATAAAGTTGACGCAGCCGGGGGAGGTCCGTGGCATCGCCGATCATGCCGATCTGGCGCACCAACGCGCCCTTGACGGCCAGATCGGAATTCTGCTCCATGGCCTTGAACAATTCCGGCACGAGGCTCTTCTGCGCGATTCTTGCGATCTGGCTGTTAGCAATCGAGCGGACAGTCAGATTGGAGTCTTGCAACCGGCTGAGAACCGCCCGCGAAGCGCCTTCCGAGGGATGCTCGGAAGCCAGTTCGAGGACCAGCGTCCTGACAGACGCCCGCTCATTCCCCGCCATCTCGCGGAGCACATCACCCACATCGCCCGCGGGCATGGTGCGTGCCAGCGCTTTGGCCGCTTCCCCGCTGGCGACACCGATCTGCCGGGCTAACTGAACTTTCGCGGAGCCTTCTGGATTCATAACTGCCCTCACCGTCTCTTGCCCGCAGGCGGATGTCGCCAACTGGGCCAACGCGCAGCCGAGCCATATCGCTGCCCTTCGCACCGCTATCCTCCCGCCATCGCCACCAAGGCAGTCTGTAAGAGTGCCGAATCCGCGGCCGAAGGATTGTTGGCTACTCCGGCAGCCACACGGTTGTAGCGATCGAGGTTGGCCTGGATCCCCGGGTTGGCCGCGACCTCGCCTCGAACCCGCAGCGGACCCGGAGGGGAGCCTGCCGGAGCGCCGGCGGGAACACGGTAGTCGATCTGGAACGACAGTACGGCGCGTTCGGTTCTGGAGCCGTTCAGGCTATCGATGCCCGGGGCCGCGGCGCCGGGCGCGCGCAGATGATACCCGAGCAGATTGAGCCGCTGTTGAATGCCTTGCAAACCGGCCGGACCGCTCATCGTGACACCGGCAGCCGCGCGGGTGATCTTCCATTGGGTGTCGAACACGGTCAGCACGCCACTGGTGCCCGGCGCGAGCGGGAGCGTGATCTGTCCCGTGGCCATGTTCCGCGTGATATCCGCCATTCCCCTGCGCGACCACTTGTAGGGGACCTCGCGCGGTGCGGCGCCGGCAGCGGTCAGCGGCATAATAACGTCGATCAGGCTGGGGTTGACATCGACTGCGCCCGGGAACCACACAAAATTGATGGTCATGCGATCCGCCAGGTTCAGCGTATTGACGAACACTCCTTCGACCACCGCGCGCTGTACGCGGCGGACGCCCATCTCCAGTATTTGCTCCGGTGTTAGCGCCATAATCGAGTTATACTCTCGCCGTTAGTCATCAGGATTGGTGAAACGGGCCATTTCGGCCGCGTCTTCATCATCGTCGGTCTGGGCGTTGGCCTCTTCGGGGTCGTCGGCAGCCGCGGCCGGCTCGGGTGCCTCGTGCTCCTCGGCTCGCTGTGGATGCGTCTGATCCTGCATCTGAAGAAGCTTGGCGCGGGTGGCGTCGTCCAACTCGCCGGTGACCGGTATGTTCACCGATGACTGAAAGTCCTGCAACGCGGCGCGCGTGTCGTCGTCCATCTCTCCGCTCGGCACCGATTCCAGGAATCCAAGGTTCTGCAGCCGCTGTTGCACGCCGCCGAGTTCGCCCAGCGGATCCAGATTGCCGAGTTGCAGAGCGCATTCGATGTGATCGTTAGGCAGCCGCAGATAGCCCTGCTGCGCGCCGGGGCTGATGTTGACTTCGAGCAGACCGGTGCTGCTGGTCTCGCCTTCATAGAGCTTGCCG
>Ga0308175_100002628_pt1 | contig 12314 bp, 9 predicted proteins | sample PhyCR1_3_FD_203893 | JGI IMG/M metagenome (GOLD analysis project Ga0308175, IMG submission 203893) | Soil microbial communities from UC Gill Tract Community Farm, Albany, California, United States - DLSLS.C.R1 | ecosystem: Environmental > Terrestrial > Soil > Agricultural land | place: USA... | reverse complement strand
GGCTGGGCGTCGACGGAAAGTTCGGGCGCGAGACGCTGTCCGCAGTCACGAGCTTCCAGAGCTGGTGGGGCCTCGGGGTGGACGGAGTGGTCGGCCCGAAGACGCGGGCTGCGATCCAGCAGGCACTGGGAGGTGCAAAGCCTTCGAACGTGGCGGCAAGGTTGCTGAAGCTGGGGCTGCAGGGCACGGACGTGAACGAGTTGCAGAAGGCGCTCCATAAGATCGGGTACAAGCTGGGCGTCGACGGAAAGTTCGGGCGCGAGACGCTGTCCTCAGTCGCGAGCTTCCAGAGCTGGTGGGGCCTCGAGGTGGATGGGGTGGTCGGCCCGAAGACGCGGGCTGCGATCCAGCAGGCCCTGGGAGGTGCAAAGCCTTCGAAGAAGGCCGAGCCGCCGACGGGCTGCCAGGCCACGGCCCAGAGCGGCGGCGCACCCGACACGTGGATCGCGGAGGAGTGGTACATCATCGAGCTTCCCGACGACGACACGTACGAGGAGTGGGCCGAGTACGAGCTTTACGCTGCGGGCTGGGCGGGTCTCGAGGCCGAGGCCGACGAGATCGAGCGCGAGGGCAGCGAGGGCGAAGCCGAGGAGGGCGGCGAGGGCGAAGCCGAGGAGGGCGGCGAGGGCGAGGGCGGCGAGGTCGAAGCCGAGGAGGGCGGCGAGGTCGAAGCCGAGGAGGGCGGCGAGGGCGAGGGCGGCGAGGTCGAAGCCGAGGAGGGCGGCGAGGTCGAGGGCGGTGAGGTCGAAGCCGAGGAGGGCGGCGAGGGCGAGGGCGGCGAGGTCGAAGCCGAGGAGGGCGACGAGGTCGAAGCCGAGGAGGGCGGCGAGGTCGAAGCCGAGGAGGGCGGCGAGGTCGAGGGCGGCGAGGTCGAAGCCGAGGAGGGCGACGAAGCCGAGGAGGGCGAAGACGGGGGCGGCGAGGACGGCGCCGAGGAGGGCGGCGAGGTCGAAGCCGAGGAGGGCGGCGAAGACGGGGGCGGCGAAGACGGGGGCGGCGAAGACGGGGGCGGCGAAGACGGGGCCGGTGGAGACGACGGCGGTGGCGGAAGTGGTGAGGACGACGAGTGAGGCCTCTCATTCGGGTCTTCTAGGAATGTTTGGCACGCCCGACGAAGATCCGGCGTCGCGAAGTCCGTCTACTCGATCTGTCCGCAGAGTCGAAGGATCTTGAGCTTCAGGTATTCTCGCCTCCGCGCCGGTGAGCGACCACCGCGCACCGGTGCGGCCCATGCGGTCCTGAACGAGGTAACGGCAAGCATCCTCGATCACGCCGGGCAGCGCCGTTCGACTACTCGGCCTTCGACCCTGACCGATGTGGTGGCCGCAACCGATCGCCGAGCTTCACCGTGAAGGGATTCGCATCCTCACGCCGCTCGTCGATGGCTCGCCGGGCGCCGAGCTCGTGCTGCGATCCGATGGTGACGTCGTCAACCACGTGACAGGGCGTTTCTTCTGGACTCCGATGCACAGCGACGCCATGCGGCAGCCCTCCGCGGCAAGCTCGCACGGCTGCGCCGGCGTGGGGCGCTCACCAGGACGCTCACCTCCGCGGTCGTCACCGCGACGAGCGCCTCGCTCGCGGTGCTTCACGATGGGCTCGCCACCAAGCTCCCGCTCGCGTCGTTTCTTCTCGTCCTGCTGCTACGAGTCTTCCGGAGGCGGCGTGGAGCGAGGAAACCCGGCAACGAATCATTGCTGCCGACGCCAACCAGATCGATTCCACATCATGGGAAGAAGCCCGCGACGAGCTCATCGACGAGCTGAAGCACGTCCATCCGCGCGGTCGCTGAACGCCATCACCGGCTCCTCCGGCCTGCACATATCGAGCGGCGATCCGCTCAAGCCCCGGGCGCCCGGCCTGCCAGCCCGAGCTCCTTGATCCGCCGGCTCAGCGCCCGCTTGGACACCTGCAGCCGCGCGACCATGGCGTCCAGATCGCCTTCGCAGTCGAGAAAACATCGCGTGATCTCGTCCGCCCCGAGATCCCCCGCCGTCCGGATGTTCGGGCTCTTGTCGATCAGGTCATAGATCGACGGTCGCGGGATCCGCAGCCGATCCGCCGCCGCCTTGAGGTCCCACGCGCACGCGCGCAGCGCCTCGACGAGCTCGGGCTCGGTCACCTCGGACGGCTTGCGCCGCGGCACGCTCCCCGGCTCCGAGAGCACCGGCACCGGGATGGGCTCGCTGCGCCTGGGCCTCGCCACCGCCCCGAGCTCATCGGCGAGCCGCGGATCGAGCCGGAGCTGCGGCAGCCCTCGGCTCTCGATCACGAGCTGCCGCGTTAGGTTCCGCAGCTGCCGGATGTTCCCCGGCCACGCGTGGCGAACCAGCAGCGCGGCGAGCGGCGCCGGCAGCCACGGCTTGGCGTATGGATCTTCGGGCGCGAGCCGGTATGCCTCGCCGATCGCCTCGAGCTCTTCGCGGGCGAAATCATAGAGCAGGAGTCCGATATCCTCGCGCCGCTCGCGCAGCGGCGGGATCCGCACCTCGTAGCCGGCGAGGCGATGCAGGAGCGGCGCCTTGAATCGGCCGTCGTGGATCTGCTGCTCGAGGTTGGCGTCGGTCGCCGCGATCAGGCGCACCTGCGTGGCGATCGGCTTGTCGGCGCCCACCGGGTACAGCTCGCCGGTCTCCAGCACGCGGAGCAGCATCACCTGGACTTCGGCTGGCGCCTCGCCGACCTCGTCGAGGAACAACGTGCCGCCGTGCGCGGCGCGGAACAGGCCCTCGCGATCGCGGGTCGCGCCGGTGAAGGCGCCCTTGGTCGCGCCGAACAGCTCGGCCGCGGCGAGCTCTCGAGGGATCGCGCCCAGGTTCACGCTGACGAACGGCCCGCCGCGGCGCGGGCTCTTGTCGTGGATGGCGCGAGCGACCAGCTCCTTGCCCGTCCCGGTCTCGCCGCGGATCAAGACGGGCACGGGCAGGTCGACGATGCGCTCGATCGCCGTGCGCACGCGCCGGATCCCCGCGCTGTCTCCTACCATCCCCAGCGAATCGGCCGCGTCGTCGACCTCGCGGTCGACCAGGTGCAGGAGCAGCACCACGCGCTCGGCGAGCTCGAGCGGGATCCCCACCGAGAGCTCTTCGATCGTGAGCTCGATGGCGCCATCGACCGGCGAACCCGCGACGACCGGCGTGCCTCCCGGATCGATCGAAAGCCGCACACCGCCTGCCGATCCCGCGGCGAACCGGATCGGCTTCCGGCTGACGAACGGGTCGCTGAGCGGTGTGCCCAGGGCGCGGCCGGGCTGAGCGAAATCGGGCGTGTTGCGCGACAGCGCCAGCTCTCGGCCCGCGGCGATAGCGTCGAGCAGGCAGCGCTCGCCCGCCCGGTGAGCCAGCGGATGCGAGACGATGGTCAACGCCGGGACGAGACCGGGTGCCTGGGCGTCGCGGCTCGATCCGGCGGCCGTGGACACATCCGCGATCGCTGATTTGGTCATGACGCAGCGCCGGGAAGCGCTCGCCGTGTATACCGCACGTGCGTGGCGCTCAGCGCGGCCATTGGCCGGATCGCCTCGGACGGATCGCCGCCGAAAGGCATGCGCCACGTGACGGCGATGTCGCCGAGGCCGGGCGTGCTCAGCCCCCGCAGTCGAGCTCGGCGACGACGCCCGCGACGTGCTCGGCCAGCTGACCCATCGTGGCCCGACGCTCGATTCGCGGGCCCCGGCCGCGCGCGTGCAAGACGGCGGTCACCTCGTCGGTGTTCACGAGCACGACCAGCTGCACGCTCCGGAGCCCGAGGTGACTCTCGAGCTTGAAGCTCTCGTCGGCTTTTCGCGTGGAAGAGGACAGCACCTCGATGACGGCGCAGGGGTTCTTGAGCACGTCGATGCCGTCGACGTCTTCGTATTCCTGCGCGCCACAGACCATGACCAGGTCGGGGAGTAATAAGGAGAGGTTCCGGCCGTTGCTTTGATGGCGTCCGCGACGTCGACATGGCAACCGGCCCGCTTCCGCTTCTGGATCGCCTCATCGAGGGCACCTACGGCCTCGCGGTGCGCCTTCTTGGTGCCGCTCCTGCACACGATGCGATCGCCGTGCAGCTCGAACCGCTCGGGCCGGATCCGCATCCACGCCAGAAATTGCTCCACCGTGTACGTTCCCTGCAGCACGTCGCCCTGCGAGAACGCATCGGCCGGCGCGAGTTTTTCTGCGGCGCTCATCGCTGAATTGATTGTAGGTGGAGACCCGGCCTCCGGGGAAGCGCGGATCTGCTCGCCTGCGCCGTGCCCCCGGGGGGATGACGCCCTCGAAGCTGGCGTAGGCGAGCGGGTGATCCTCGGTGCGAACCGCGAGCCGCCGGATGGAGGGCGAGAGGCTGGGCCCTTGGGTACCGCCCACGACAGCAACACGCCGTCATGACACACGTGAGTGCATCCGGAGCGCCACTCGGCGCACGAACTGCATCACCCGGGCCATGACACGCGCATATATCGGCACCAGCGGCTGGGTCTATCCGGGCTGGCGAGAGCATCTCTACGCCGGCACGCCGGTCAAGCGCTGGCTCGAGGTCGCATCTCGCACGTTCAACGCGCTCGAGATCAACGGCTCTCACTACAAGCAGTTGAGCCCCGAGACCTACGCGCGCTGGCGCGACGCCACGCCGGCGGAGTTTCGCTTCGCGCTCAAGGGTCATCGCTTCATCACGCACTACAAGCGCCTGAAGGACTGCGAGGAGCCCATCGCGCGGCTGCGCGGTCAGGCGCGCGGGCTGGGCGACAAGCTGGCGGCGGTGGTGTGGCAGCTGCCGAGCAGCTTCGCGCGGGACGACGCGCGGCTCGACGGCTTCCTGCGCGCGCTCACCGCCTGGCCTGTGCGCCACGCGCTCGAGGTGCGCCATCGCTCGTGGTTCGTTCCCGAGGTCGCGGCGCGGCTGCGTGAGGCGCGCGTGGCGGTGTGCCTGAGCGATGCACCGGATTTTCCGATGTGGCGCGAGGTCACGACCGATCTGGTCTATGTCCGCCTGCACGGTCACACGCGCAAGTATGCGTCGAGCTATCACCCGGCCAGCCTGCGGCGGTGGGCCGCCGATATCACGCGCTGGCTCGCCGAGCGCCGCTGGGTCCACGTCTACCTGGACAACGACGCCGAGGGTCACGCGGTGCACGACGCGCTCGCGCTCAGCGCGCTCGTGGCCGGATCGCCTCCGCCAGCTCTTCCGGGGACAAGGCGTTCAGGACGTCGCGCTTCCGGAGCCGCGCCCGCCGCGCCATCGCCACGGCGAACCGCGCCGCGCCGAGCGCCTGCGTGGAGTGGGCGTCGCACGACAGCACGAACTTGATGCCGCGCGCGGCGGCCTTGCGCGCGTTCACCGGATCGAGATCGAGGCGGTACGGATCGCCGTTGAGCTCGATCGCGGCGGGCGAGTCCGCGATCGCGTCGAGCACCTCGTCGAGCCGGACGTCGATCGGGTCGCGGCGGAGCACCAGCCGGCCCAGCGCGTGGCCCCAGATCTTGAAGTACGGCTGGCGCATGGCGGCGACCAGCCGGGCGGTCATCGCGTCCTGATCGAGGTGAAAGCGCTGGTGAACGCTCGCGATGATCACGTCGAGCTCGCCGATCAGCTCGGGCGGGACGTCGATCGCGCCGTCGGCGAGGATGTCGGCCTCGGTGCCGTGCAGGATGCGAACTTCCGGATCGGCGAGCCCGGCGATCTCGGCGTGCTGGGCGCGGAGCTGGGCGAGATCGAGGCCGCTCGCGTAGGTCGCCGCCGCGGAGTGATCGGTGATCGTGATCGCGCCGAACCCGAGCTCGGCGGCCGCGTGCGCCATCTCGGGGATGGTGCCCTTGCCGTCGCTGTACGTCGTGTGGCAGTGGAACGCGGTCGTGATGTCATCGAGCGTGATCAGATCGGCGAACGTCTCGCCGGCGATCGCGGCGCTGACCTCGTCGGTGCCGTCGCGCAGTTCGGGCGGGATCCACGGCATGCCGAGCGCGCGGTACACCCGGGGCTCGTCCTCGGCGATGAGGATCTCGAGCCGCATGCCGCGGCTGGCCGCGCGGTCGGTGAGCAGCGCGACGTGCTCGGGGGAGCCGGTCGCCCTGATCTGCGCCCAGCCGAGCTTGCCGCGCGGGGCGATGTGGAGCTCGGCGCGCAGCCCGCCCGCGAGGTACCCGATGACCGGGGCGCGCTCGTCGCCGCGATCGATCGACGTGACCAGGGCGAACGCCGCGAGCCGGTCGATCACGGCGTCGCGGTGCTCCGACGCGACGGCGTAGGCCAGGTGATCGATCACCTCGCACGATCGGCGCACCGGCCCGCACACCTCCACGGTGCTGACCCGGGGATCACCGCGCAGGTGGTGCGCGAGCGAGGCCGCGTGGCCCTCGGCGTCGACCAGGAGGACGCGGGCGCCCTGCCGCCGGCGATCCTCGATCGCCTGCAGGATCTTCTGCTCGGTGATCTTGCCGAGCCCGGGTAGCTCGCGGAGCGCGCCGGCACGGCACATCGCCGCGACGGCGTCGAGGTTCTCCGGGGCGAGGGCCTGATAGATCTTGCGCGCCTTGGGGACGCCCACCTTCGGGAGCTGCGCGAGCTCGATCACGAGCGGCGGCCACTTGTCGCGCAGGCGCTCGAGTACGGCGACCGTGCCGCGGCGCGCGAGCTCGGCCACGACGCGGGCGATCGAGGGGCCGATGCCGGGCAGCTCCTCGAGCCGGGCCTCATCGATCAGCCGATCCAGGCCGTTGGTGGCTTCGATCGTCTTGGCGGCCCGGTCGAACGCGAACGCGCGGTGGCGATCTGCGTCGAGTTCGTAGTAGACGGCGAGCTCGCGCAACAACGCCGCGATCGTCGCCGGTTCCATCATCCCCATGTACGATGCTATCCACCCGGCGTCGAGGGCGGCGTGGCACTCGCTCCGCCCGAAGTAGATTTCTCTGTGGGACGCGGTACGTTTGCACCGGGAGGTGCGCCGCTACCGGGGCCGTTCGGCGGTGCCAAGGGCGGCGTACCAGGTGGCGGAGGCGCGGTGGCGATGGGAGGGACGCGCCCGGGACCGTTACCTGGCGGCATGCTGGGCGGCGGTGGTTGGCCATTGCCCCCGGTGCTCTTTGGCGCCGGAGACGCTGGCGGAAGGCTGGGGGCCCAGACCGTGGCCGGCACCTGGTCGGTCGCCGGCGCGGTCGGTTCGGTGGCCGGTGGCGTGGCGTTGGCCGGCGGCGCCACATTGGCGATCGGGCGGCGCGGGCCATGCAGCGACGCCGATACCTCGCGCGTGGCGTCAGGCGGCGATCCGACGGGATAGGCGGGACCCGGCGCCGTCGACTCGCCCAGCGAAGGCCCGATCACGGGCGGTTGGGTCGGGCGAGCGCAACCACCGAGCCCGCTCCCCACGAGCACCACGAACATGGTGCGAGACCACGTCTGCATCATGAGGTGCACCCTTGCGATCGCCATGCCGAAGCGCTCCGAAATCCATGGAGGCCGGCAACGCAATTCGATCGCTGCGACGAGGCCGCACGCCGCCTGGCGAGGCCGCCGCTGGGGCGTTCGGGCGCGAGCTCGTCGAGTGTGTCATTTTGGCCGCGCGTTTGCCTCCCGGGCGTGCAAACCCGGCAATCGCTGGAACCTCGTCGCAAGGCGTGTGCTCGAAGTTTCTCGCGTGTGGTGATCGAGCCACGCTCGCGTACCACCGGTCACGGCGCCGACGACCCGCGCGCGCCACCCGCGCGACACGCCGGGCAAGTGATGGGCGGGGTTGGGGCCGAGGAGCTGGCTGGTCCTGATGATGCATTATTGTGACGAACAAGCGATTCGAAACACTGGATATCTACCCATTTGGTTGAGAATCTGTATGACGTTCAAACTCGTAACCCACCGTTCCTTGGTCATGGCCTTCGTTCCCCTTGCCCTGGCGGCAGGGACCAGCTCGGCGCGGGCACAGTCGGACCCCGAGGACGATCCCGCAGCACCGCAGGATCCGTACGATCCCGACCAGGCCGAGCCCGTCGAGCCGCCGGCGCCGCAGCCCACGAACCAACCACCCGCGCCACCGACCAATCCACCGGCGGTTCAAGCCCAGCAGGCCGCGACCGGGCAATGGGTCTATACCCAGCAGTACGGCTGGGTGTGGATGCCTTACGGCGATCAGTATGTCTACAGTCCGGAGAACGTGACCGGTACCGTATATCCATATGAATATGTCTATGTGCCGGCGTACGGTTGGGGATGGGTCACCGCGCCGTGGATCTGGGGTTGGGGGCCCGAGCTCTACTTCGGCGTGCATGGCCCCGGTCACTTTCGCTGGTACCACGGCTGGGGCCACGGCTGGGTTCACCACCGAGGCTTCGCAGGACATGGCTTCGCAGGACATGGCGTGATCCGGGCACCAGGCTTTCACGGCGGTTTCCATGGCCACGTCGGCGGCGGCCATTTTGGCGGCGGCCATTTTGGCGGCGGCCATTTTGGCGGCGGCCATTTTGGCGGCGGTCACGCCGGGGGACATGGCGGACATCGCTGATTCGGTCTCAATCGGTAGGCACAAGATCCTGAATAGAAGTTTACGCCTTACAATGCCCCACGACTGGCTACTTGCCAGGCGTTGATTGGGCGTGGGTTGATTGACCAGGAACCCCAGCGGACTTACGGTGCGCACCCGCTTGGAGGTTCGTCATGCGATCTCGGCTGATGGCTCGTGTCTGTTGCTTCTTGCTTGCCGTCACCGGCAGCCTCGGTCTCCTCGGTGTAGCCGACGGCGCACCGACCGTGGGCTCCCCCAACACGGCCACCGCTGATCCGCCGGTCTCGGTCCCACCGACGACCCCATGCGTGGTGTCGCTGTTCGCGAACCTCACGTTCGCCGACTTTTCGCCCAAGCTGTTCAGCTTCGCGCCGCCCGCGGCGTGTCCGGGTCCCTTTGCGAAGGTCGTCCTCGCGGCGGACTTCTCGGTCACGGCCGGCCGGCAGTTCGATCGCACCGCGAGCATCTGGCTCGGCGGCGCCAACCTCTACTTCGGCACCACCGCCGAGCCGTCGCGAACGGTGAGCCCGGCATGGCACGTCGAGAACGACCTCACCGACTACGGCGCGCTGTTCGCCACGCCGCAACCGGGCATGGTGCAGCTCGACAACCTCGTCAACGCGACCTTCACCAGCGTCCTGTCCGGCAGCGCCGAGTTGCGGTTCTATCCGGTCGCGCCGCACACGGCCGCGCCGCCCGCCGCCGACCTGGTCCTGCCGCTGTCCGCCGGGCCCACCGGCGGCGCCGTCGGCCTGGCCACCACGGCGAGCACGCTGTCGCGGACCTTCACGCTGCCGACCAACATCGAGCGCGCCTTTCTCGACGTCTACACCCAGAGCCAGTCCGGTGACGAGTTCTGGTACACCTGCGTTCCCGACGATCTGACCGGCCCGTTGCAGAGCTGCGGCGGCACCGGGTTCCGCGAGGCCGAGATCACCGTCGATGGCCGGCCCGCGGGCGTCGCGCCGGTGTACCCGTGGATCTTCACCGGCGGGATCGATCCCAACCTGTGGAAGCCGATCCCCGGCGTGCAGACCCTCGACTTCACGCCGTTCCGCGTCGACCTCACGCCGTTTGCCGGCGTGCTCAGCGATGGCGCGCCCCACCAGGTCGCCGTCAGCGTGTTCAACGCGAACAACTTGTTCGCCACCACCGCGTCGCTCCTGGTGTTCGAGGATCACCACGCGAGCCACGTCCGCGGCGCCGTCACCCTCGATACCCTCGACGCCGCGCCGCGCCCGACGGTCTCGCCCGCCATCACCACCGCGGCCGACGGCACGATCTCCGGCTCGGTCAGCGTCCTGGCGAACCGCCGGTTCCGCATCGCCGGCTACGTCGACACCTCGCACGGCCGCGTGCGCACCGAGGTCGCCGCCGAGATCCGGTTCGCCAACCGGCAGCAGTTCGACATCACCGCGACGCTGTACCGCCAGCGCATCGCCCAGACCACCACGATCTCCGCCGTGACGACCAGCGAGGAGCGCGGCGGTCACCGCGAGCAGCGGGTCGAGCAAGCCTGGCCGCTCGACGTCGACTTCGCGTTCGCGACCAACCCCGACAGCTCCTCGGCGCAGACCACGACCATCGATCAGCGCTTCGAGCGCACCGACCGCGAGCTCGACAACGGCCGGCTCGCCGTGTTCCGCGTCGTCTCGAACGCCGTCGCGCCCAGCGACACGCTCAACTTCGACCCCAGCGGTAGCTTCCTCGGCTCCACCGGCCAGGCCAGCTCGCAGCGGTTCTTCTCCGCCGACTCGCTGGGCGGCTGTTTCAGCCGTGAGCTCACCGCCGCCGCGGGCCTCCTGACCGCCGTCGTCGACGGACGCGAGTGTGGCCACTGAGCGTCGCCACCGGTTGCGCGCCCCGCGTGCGGTCGCCGTAGCGCGCCGTCACGTCGTGCGCGAGTCCCACAGCGGCTCGGCCTTGCCATCCTTGAGGGCGGCCCACCGGCCCCACACGAACAGCGCGTCGGACAGCCGGTTCAGGTACTGCACGGACAGCTCGCCGACATCTTCGGTGGCAGCCAGCCCGACGACGAGCCGCTCGCAGCGCCGGCACACCGTGCGCGCGAGGTGACAGTACGCCGAGGCCCAGCCGCCGCCGGGCAACACGAACGACGTGAGCGCCGGCAGATCATCGTTGACCCCGTCGATGTCGCGCTCGAGCCCGTCGATGTGGCGCTGCTCGATCCGCGGCAGCTTCGCGCGCCGCGCGGCATCGGCGGTCGCGAGCTCGGCGCCGAGGTTGAACAGCTCGTTCTGCACCCGCCGGATGATCGGCAAGAGGTGCGGCCCGGCCGCCGACGCGGCGAGCGCCTCGCCGACCAGCCCCAGCGTCGCGTTGAGCTCGTCGACGGTGCCGTAGCCCTCGATCCTCCCCGAGGCCTTCGAGACCCGCTCGCCGCCGATCAGCGACGTCTCGCCCTTGTCACCGCCGCGCGTGTAGACCCGATCGATTCGCATGCCTGTTGGTACCACGGCGATCTACGCGCTTGCGGCTGGCCGAAGGAACCCGCACATGACGTGTCGATGCACATCTCCGGGGCGGCTGGGTCTCGAGCAACCTTGGTGCCCTCCTCGTGGAGGAGGCCGTGGTGGTAAGAATTGTCGTTCGCCGGTCGTTTATTTGTCGTGGATCAAGGGGGCCCGTCGCCTTGGGGAGGGAAGGCTACGGCTACGGCCACAAAACGCTGCGTCATGAAGAACTGTCGTAAATTGGGGTCTTTGTCGGCGTTGTCGGTGCTGGGGCCGGGCTGGGGGGGCGAGGTAGGGTCCCTGCGCCCACGCGGCATCCGTAGCCAGCACCGATCGCCGCCGCGTGTAGCGCCCGGGCTGCGTGTAGCGTGCGCAACGCTGTGCGCTACAGCGATGCTGCAATTCGCGCAGGCACACGTGTGCGCGCGGTTGCCAGCTGCTACAAAAGGCGCTGCATTCAGGGTGCGCGAAGGTCAGCGTGCTCACCAGCGAACATGAAGGAGGACTAAATGAAGGCATTGGGGTTGGTCATGATGATCGGAGTAAGTGGTTTATGGGGTTGTATGGATGACGGCCTCGATTGTGGGCCCGGGACGGTGCAACAGGGACGCGTGTGCGTGGCGGCACCGGGTAGCACCGGCGCGAGCTGTGGATCCGGAACCGTCGAGATGGATGGAGTGTGTGTCCCTGCACCGGGATCGGGTAGTGGCAGCCTGACGTGTGGGCCGGGTACCGCCGATCTCGGCGGAGAGTGCGTTCCACTCACCCCTGGATACCTCGTACGGTCCACCGTCGAGACGGTTCCAGCAAACGGATATTCCAAGATTCCATTCTTCGCGATCGGCACGAAAGACGATGGCACTCCCGCTCTTGATCAACTCGTATTTACGGTCTCACCCACATCGGCCGGTACGATCAGCCCCGCAGAGCCTACACTCACGGCGCTGGGCACCAGCAGCTTCTTCACGCCGTGCAGCTCGTCCGATGCCGGATGCACGGGCTTGTTCGAGGTCAACATTGCGTTGAAATCAGACCCCAGCATGCTCGTGGCAACCACCGGCCCATTGCAGCTCGTCGTGCCGACCGGGGTCGGATCGCCCGCACCCTGCCTCATCGGTGGCAACGTCATGTTCTTCGACGGTATGAACGACTGGGTCTACTCGGGCACCCAGACCGTCACGCAGGCTTCGTGGAACTCGAACGCATCGACGAACAACGTGCACGTCGGCCTCACCCCGGCGGTTTCGTCGCAGGGCCTGTGTTGGGACGTCTACTTCGACTCGTCACAACTTGGCAAGCCGCTCACGACGACCGTATACGAAGACGCGGAGCGGTGGCCGTTTCAGGCTCCACAGCACCCGGGGCTCTCG
>Ga0308175_100002627_pt1 | contig 12319 bp, 9 predicted proteins | sample PhyCR1_3_FD_203893 | JGI IMG/M metagenome (GOLD analysis project Ga0308175, IMG submission 203893) | Soil microbial communities from UC Gill Tract Community Farm, Albany, California, United States - DLSLS.C.R1 | ecosystem: Environmental > Terrestrial > Soil > Agricultural land | place: USA... | reverse complement strand
ATTCGAATATTCAACAAGGACGGCCGGATCACGTTCAGCACCGAGGCGGCCGAACTCAACGCGGTGGTGGATAAGCGTTCCGAACAGTGTTACGGCTGCCATCAGCAGGCCGCCCCGCTGACCAAGCTGAACCGCCCCGACCGCTCGCGCATGTTCGTGGATACAAAGGGGCAGCGCGTGCTGGGTGTGATCAAACCGATCGCCAATTCGCCGGATTGCTCGAGCGCGGAGTGCCACGTCCACCGCGCCGGACAACTGGTGCTCGGCGTAATTGACGCCAACCTCTCGCTGGCCACGGTGGACGCGCAGATCGCACAACAACAGGCCGGGCTTGCCTGGTTCCTGGCAGCAGCCGTGGTATTGGGCTCCGGTCTGGCAGTAGCGTTCATCTGGTTCGTGGTTTATCGACCGGTGAAGGAACTGATCGACGGAACCCACCGGGTAGCGGGCGGTGAATTGGATTATCGTCTCCCCGTCCGCTCGGAGGACGAATTGGGCGATCTCGCCCGTTCGTTCAACAAAATGACTTCCGAAGTGCAGGGCGTCCACGCCGAGATCGAAGAGCGCGTCCGGCGCAAGACCGCGGAACTCGAACGGGTCCACAAAACCCTCCTCAACTCGGAAAAAATGGCTTCGATTGGGAAACTTGCGGCCACCGTGGCGCACGAGATCAACAATCCCCTGTTCGGCATCCTGACCTATGCCAGGCTGGTGCTGCGGGGAATCATGAAGCTTGAGTTCCCTGCCCGGGACGAAATGGCCGAGCAGCTGCAAACCATTGAGCGCGAGAGCAAACGCTGCGGCGATCTCTGCAAGAACCTGCTGACGTTTTCGCGCCAGGCGCCGAGCAACCGCGAGCCCAACGATTTGAATGTCGTCGTGCGGCGCGCCGCCCTGCTCGTGAAGCATAAGCTGGCCATGCAGGACATCGAACTCGTGGAGAACCTGGCGCCCGACCTGCCCCAGGTGCAATGCGATGCCAACCAGATCCAGCAGGTGGTTCTGGTGCTCATGGTGAATGCCGGCGAAGCCATGCCGAAAGGCGGACACCTGGAGGTGTCTACCGGCTTCGACCCGGGCACGGAGCAATGCGTAGTGCGGGTCAAGGACAACGGTTGCGGCATCCCGCCGGACGTCCTTTCCCGCATCTTCGACCCGTTTTTCACCACCAAGGAAGATCAGAACCGAACCGGCCTCGGGCTAGCCGTGGCCGCCAGCATCATCGAACAGCACGCGGGAGAGATCACCGTCGATTCGACGCCTGGATCAGGCACCGAGTTCAAAGTGGCGCTACCAGCCACGGCCGCGGTGGCAGCCGCGTTGAAACATTGAGGAGGACCCGATGGCAACACTAGTGGAACCACCAGCCGTAAACCGGACGAAAGGCAGGATCCTGATCGTGGACGACGAATTGGTCGTCCGCGATTCGCTGGGGAAGTGGTTCACCAGCGAAGGCTACACGGCCAAACCGGCAAACGGCGCCCGTGAAGCCCTGGAGGTCGTCCAGCAGAGTGAGTTCGATATCGCTCTGATCGATATCAAAATGCCCGGTATGGACGGTATGGAACTTCAAGCCCGCCTGCGGGAAGCCGATCCCGAACTCACCGTCATCATCATGACCGGCTACGCGAGCGTGGACACGGCGGTCCAGGCGCTCAAGCGCGGCGCCTACGACTACATCACCAAACCGGTGGACCCCGACGAACTCTCTCACCTGGTGGCCACCGCCCTGGAACACAAGCGCGTCCGCCGCGAGGTGGTGCTGCTGCGCGAGAATCTGCAGGACCTCACGCCCGGCTCTGAATTGATCGGCAAGAGCCCGGCGATGAAGAAGGTCAACGAGCTGGTGGAAATGGTGGCGCCCACGGAAGCCACCGTGCTGATCACAGGCGAGAGCGGCACCGGCAAGGAAGTAGTGGCACGCTCCATTCACGCCTGCGGACCGCGGCGCTTCATGCCGATGGTCACCATTCATTGCGGCGCCCTCACGGAAACGCTGCTCGAAAGCGAATTGTTCGGCCACGAAAAAGGCGCGTTCACCGGCGCCCAATATCGCAAAAAAGGAAAATTCGAAGTCGCCGACGGTGGCACGGTCTTCCTGGATGAGATTAGCGATATCAGCCTGAAGACGCAGACCGATCTGTTGCGGGTTCTGCAGGAGAAGGAGATCGTACGCGTTGGCGGCAATCAGCAGATCAAAGTGGATTTCCGCTGCGTGGCAGCCACCAACAAGAACCTCGAGGCCCTGGTGAAGGCCGGAACCTTCCGGCCCGATCTGTATTACCGCCTCCACGTTTTCTGTATCGATCTGCCTCCGCTGCGTGATCGCCGCGAAGACATTCCGCTGCTGGTCCATCATTTCCTGAATAAGTTCTGTCTGGCGACCAGCCGGGTGGTCCCGCAGCTTTCCGCAGAGGCGCTGGAAGTACTCATGCGCCACGACTGGCCCGGCAATGTGCGCGAACTGGAGAACGCGCTGGAGCGCGCGCTCGTAGTCGGCCGCGGCCCCGAGATCCGGCCCCAGGATTTCTCGTTCCAATTCCAGTCCGACGAAGCCCGCGGCGGACGCACCCTCGACGATGTCGAGCGGGCGCACATCGAGCGCGTGCTGCGCGAGACCCAGCACAATCTCTCCCGCGCGGCGCGCATCCTGGACATCGATCGCACCACGCTTTATAACAAACTACGCCGCTACGGTTTGAGATAAGGACGGCCGTGCATTGATCCCAATTCACCTGATCCCGCTCGGGAATGGAAGCGGACCTCCGGCGCCGGACCTGGCCGTGCTGGAGCACCTGGCCGCAACCCTGGCCAGGACGTTTCACGCGCCCTGCCGGATTCGGCCCGAGCCGTTCGACCTCACGTTTGCGCGCGACGAAATGCGCGGGCAGTACCATTCGACCGCCATTCTACAGCGGCTCGACCGCTCGACGGAGGCGGGCGTACGGATTCTGGGTGTCGCCACCTGCGATCTATACGTCCCGGTGCTGACGTTCGTTTTCGGCGAGGCGCAGTTGGACGGCAACTGCGCCGTGGTTTCGACGGCTCGACTGCATGACGAGTTCTACGGCCTTCCGCCGCGTCCCGACTTGCTTATCGAGCGGCTGGTCAAGGAAGCAGCTCACGAGATCGGCCATACTTTCGGACTGCGGCACTGTGTGGACTGGCGTTGCGTGATGGCCAGCAGCCATGCGGTGGAACGATTAGACATCAAGGGCGCGGACTTTTGTCCAAGCTGCCGCAGGCCCCTGAACATCAACGGCTTCTTCTGAAATCGCAGGGCCCTGCGTGTGTTCGGTAGCGCATGCGTCCAGCTTGCCGGCCAGCCGCAGGTTGGCTTAGTCTTGTCGGTGGTGTAGGCCTCCAGGCCTACAAAAGGCGAGCGGAGCTCGCCCCTGGAGTTTGGCCAGAGGCACGCCTTACAGGAACGCACAGTCCCCCCATCCAGTAAGGCGGGCTTCCAGCCTGCCAAGTCGAGCGCCAGTTCGACTTTCAAAGGTTCAGGAGGGGCGAAGTTTTCCGGCTTTGCTTCAGGCCCTCGGCGTATAGAGACACAGCAAGAAAGGTTGGTTGGAGCACTTGCGTTGCTGTAGCACGAGGAAAATGGCCAAGCCTGCGTTACCGAATACCAACGCATCGCAGTCGCTGTACGATGGGCCTCCGGCTTCTCGGTCGAGCGCAAGCTCGACGTTCGAAAGTTCAGAAGCGGCGAATTTCTCCGGCTTTGGTTAACGCAGCGCTTCGGCCACCGTCGTTTGCGCCGTGTCGCCGGCCAACAACTCCTGCTCGATCGGCTCGATTTCGACATCGACCACGCACCCGGCAATCTCTTCATCGGTCGCACCTTCGTAGCAGAGTTCGCAAATGCCCATCGCATCTCCTCCGGACCGCACGGCGGGCCCAAACAAGCGGCAGGTCACCGGTCGCGACGCGTACAAATCGCAGGTACCGGTTGCCGGGTCGAGCACCGGGCAAGGTTCATCACCCTCGTCCGTATCTTCATAACGCCCCACACGCTCCCGGACGGAGGCCGCGCGGATCGGATCGGTGCGCTCGAGTTCGACGAGGCCCGAGCGCAGCCGCGCGGCGTCCAGCCGGGTGATCGGAAAAGAACCCAGGCAGCACTGCATGCACCCAGGCTTGCACGCGATCCAGGTGCCGCTCTTCCGAACGGCCTCCGCCATCGCTGCATCGACGATCTGGATCAGGTCACAATCCCCAGCCACACCTTGAGCCTATCAGTTGAGGATGAAGCGCACGCTGATCGGCGCCTGCACCTCCACCGGTTGGCCGTTGAGAATCGTCGGTCGATAGACCCACTGCATAACCGCATCCACCGCGGACTTCACCAGCAGCGGATGTCCGCTGAGCACTTTGATTTCGTGGATGCGGCCGTCGGTGCCGAGCACACCCATCAACTCCACGGTGCCGGATACGTGAGCGGTGCGAGCGAGCGACGGATAAACCGGTGTGACTCGCTGAATGGGTTCGGCCATCTGCAGGACGGTGATCCGCGGCGGTCTGGGCGGTTCGGGCGGGGGTGTCTTCACGGGCGGTGGCGCGACGCGCTCGACCGCATGAGAGTTCGCACTTGGATTGGCGACCGAGTTCATGATCCCATTCAAGACTCCGTTCGGCACACCGGCACCGGAAATTCCCGGAACGCTGCCGTAGACCGAGGGAGCCGCCGCCAAAGCCCGGTCAAGATCGTCCACCACCTCCACTTTCGGCGGCACTTTGGGTGGTGCGGTGAATACATCGATGAATCGATGCGTGGCGGCAACATGCGTCCTCGGTACGATCTGCGTTTCCAATTGCGGAGGCGGTGGCGGCGGTGCCGGCGGAGCCAGCGTCATCGCCTTCCACACAACTCCAGGCAACGCCTGCGGCGAAATTAAGGGCGCCAGCACCAGACCAGTCATCAACAACGCCTGCCCCGCGAAGCCGAGGAAGGTCGTCCACACCCGTTTGGTCTGTGGACCCGTGGAAAGTACTGCTGTCTCGAACATCTTCGTTCTCCTTTCTTCCGCCGCTCGGACACACTTATGGCGCAGCGCGTGCCCGCCGCAGTTGCTCGGACACACGACGAGTCACATCGTGTCTTTTGCTTGGCGCCCTCGCGGCCACCCCGTGCGGCCGCCGGCCAGTGAGGCCGTTACACCCAAATAGACACCAGACCAAATCCAGAAGTTCCGCGCGCTCTCGCTACCATGGAAGAGTGCAGATGCCCGTATCGGTGCGGAGACAAATCGAACTGCGCGCGGACGCGTCGGGTTTTCCTGCCCTCAAGCGCGCCGCCGCCGCGCTCTCGGAAGCCTATCGAGAAGGCAAGCCCACACGTGTCACGTCCGACGATCAGGTCAACGCCTACCTCGTGACCCGGATGCCCGCGACCTACGCTGCGGCGCACGCCGCACTGGAGCAATTGCCGGATCTTCCCATTAACAGTGTGCTCGACATCGGCGCGGGCAGCGGAGCCGCTACACTGGCCGCATTGAAGCGCTTCCCCGGCGCACGCGAGTTCAGTCTGATCGAGCGCGACCCGTCGCTGGCCGATGCTGCCCGCGAATTCCTGCCGGACGCGACCGTGCTCTGTTCCGATGCGACTTCCATGCGCGACTTCCCGGAACACGATCTGGTGATCGCCGCCTATTCGCTCGGTGAAATGCAGGCCGGCCTCGCGGCGCGTTTATGGGCTGCGGCACGTGTCGCGCTGCTGGTGATCGAACCGGGTACGCCGCGTGGAGCGGCCCAAATCACCCAGGTTCGTGAAGAACTCCTCGCACTCGGAGCCCATATGGCGGCTCCCTGCCCTGCTGCCATGCGCTGTCCCTTAAGTGGGGACGATTGGTGCCACTTTGCCGCGCGGGTCGAACGAACCAGCCTCCACCGCCGCCTGAAGGATGGAGACCTCGGGTACGAGGACGAGAAATTCAGCTATGTGGCGGTTACTCGGGAACCGGTCGAATTGAACGGGTCACGCGTGCTGCGCCATCCGAAGCATCATGCGGGATGGATCGAATTGGAGTTGTGTACGGCATCCGGAACCCGCCACGAACGCGCCACGAAACGCGATCGGGAGCGCTTCCGCCAAGCCCGCCGAGCCGAATGGGGCTCGCGATTACCGTAGGAGTCGTTGGAGCAGGCTTCACCCGAAAACGAATCGGTGATAAGGTGTGCGTCCGGCCTGCCGCCTTTTTTGAAGCCTGTGTCTGTAGAGGCCGAGGGCCTGAGCAAAGCCGGAGAAATTCGCCCCTCCTGAACTTTCGAAACTCGATTTGGGGACTGTGCGTTCCTGTGGTTGACCGCCCGCTGAACGACAGCGACAGCCGTCGGGTACTGGTCGCTCCTGTTGAATCGCGCGAATAGGGGCAGTCGCTACCAGACCTTCAAAGCCGGCTCTTCGTGTAACCCACTCTCGGTCACGCTGCCGATCTTCAACTCGACAATCCGGTTGGCCGGGCGCGGGACAGCCAGTTCGACCTTGAGGTAATTCTCCGTCAGGGCGACTCCGTTTTCGTCGAGCGTTACCGCGGACAGCGTACGTCCCACCATGCTCTCGCGGAACGCCCGATTCTTCGCCGCGGCAAGATCGCGCAGCACTCGATTGCGCTCTTTGCGCACCTTGACCGGCACGGGACCGGCCGCGTCCGCCGCTGGCGTGCCCGGACGCTCCGAGTAGGTGAACACGTGCAAATAGGTGAACGGCATCTCTTCGATGAAGCGCCGGCTCTCCTCAAACTCGGCGTCCGTCTCGCCGGGGAATCCGACCATCACGTCGGCGCCGATCGCGGCTGACGGCATCAGCGCGCGAGCTTTGGCGACGCGATCCGCATAGTGTCGAGGCCGGTATTTGCGATGCATGCGGCGCAATACGCGGTCGCTCCCGCTCTGCAACGGCGCGTGCACGTGGCCCGCCATGCGCCCCGACGACGCCATCAGACCCAAAAGGTCATCGGAGAAATCCATCGGCTCGACAGAACTCAATCGCAGCCGCTCCACTTCCGTTTCCGCCAGTAGCCGGCGCACCAGATCGGCGAGCCGCATTTTGCTGCCCGGTTCCCTGCCCCAGCGCCCCAAATTGATCCCGCTCAGCACTACTTCGCGATACCGGGCGGAGAGCGACCGGACCTGCTCGATCACCTGCTCCGCCGGCGCACTCCGGCTGCGGCCGCGCACGAACGGAATAATGCAGAAGGAACACCGGTTGTTACAGCCGTCCTGAATTTTCAGATTGGGACGTGTCCGGTCGCCGGCCGCGTCCTCCACCGGAGCAGAGAGAAAATCGTGTTGCAGGAATATGTCGCCGACCAGGATGTTGCCGTGGTACGGAGCCGCGGTAACCAGCTCCGCGATCTGGGTCTTGTGGGAGTTGCCGACCACCCATTCCACTCCCGCCATGGCGGCCAGCTCGTCCGGCGCACGCTGCGCATAACAGCCCGTCACCAGGATCCGCGCGTCGGGATTTTCACGGTGCACGCGGCGGATGGTCTGGCGCACATCATCGTCGGCAGCTGAGGTCACGGTGCAGGTGTTGAGCACTACCAGGTCCGCCGAGGCGCGCTCGCCGCTGGCTTCCAGGCCCTTTCCCGAAAGCAGCGATTCCAACGCGGCCCCGTCCGCCTGCGTGGCACGGCACCCAAAATTTTGAACGAAGAACTTCCCCACTCTCTTCAGGATAGCAGCGGGTGTTACTGGATCTGAAAATCCATGGATTGGGCCGCGAACCGGTACTTGTCCCCGGCCAACTTGTCAGTGACGATGACTTGCAGCACATACTCCCCGGGAGAGATCTTGCCGAGTTGAAGGCGGCCGCCGCCAACCATGCGCTTCGGGTCGGGCTGAGGGGGCGTCTCCATGGCCGTAGGCTTGCCGGTGTAGACCGCCTGCCCATCGCGGAAAAGACGCGTCTGGACTTCGAGTTGCGGCTTTTTGTCCTCACCGGCCTGCGCATTCAGAATCTGGTAGGCGTAGGCGATGGCCGCGCCCGACTTGAAGATGCGGACTGCCGCGGTTCCGTTCGGGTCCTGATCGGCCACCTCGCCTTCGGCCTGCGCAACACCGTCGGCCGGCTTGGGTTGGAGCAGCTTGTTGTCGGCAGTCAGCACGATACCGGAGAGGGTAAGCCGGCCCTTGCTTACGTCGGGCACCTCGATGAACTGATTGGCAGTGCCCACCGCTTCGCTGGCTTCATCGCGCAAGACCACCCGCATCTGGTAGGCCCCCGGCTTTTTGACCGCCACATGCAGCGAATACACGATTCCATTCTTCTTCGCGTCTTCAAACGTCTTTCCACGAAACCGAATGGTCCAGATCTTGTCGGCGACGTCTACCTGCCGTCCATCGGCGCCGAACGTGATGGCGACCGTGTCCACAACCGCCTTGTGCCAGTCTTCGGCTTCGTCGGTGAACTTCAGTTCGCTGGGGTCGAAGTGCAGCAGCGCGTTGATGAAGGGACCGCTTTGCGCGGTTTGGGAGTACACGGTAGTCAATCGCAAGTGCAGCGCACTGGTCGAGAACGGAGAAAACAACGCGTGCGAAATCTGCGCCTGCCGCGTATGCGCCACCGGAGCGATCTGCCGGTCGCTGGTGCCGATGAACCCTTTGCGCGATCGCACATGCAGTCCTGCGCGCTTTACGCGCACCTGCGTATTGTGGAATTTCGGGCGGCCGGTCTTCTCGTCGAAAGTGGAAGCGTCGGGATGATAGCCGATCAGGTAATAGCCTTCTCCATCCTCCACGACCTTGCGCAGCGCGCCGTCTATGTCGTTATTGTCCTGCACGAAGAAACCGCCGGTATTCCGCGCGAGCAGCACCATGCCGGATTGCGAGTCGAACATCTGCTGCGAGCGCTGGGTGCTCACCTGCGAGATCTGCCGGGGAGTTCTGCCGCTGGTGTTGTCCGCGGCGGTGAGCCCGGTGTACACCAAACCTCGCGGGTCGATGCTGTAGATCACCACCGAACTGCGATTGGCGGCATCGGTCAGGCGTTGCAACTCGTCCTGTACCTGATTACTTGGGCCATCGCTGAAAAGCAGGCGCAGGTTCTCGCTGAATAGCACCAGACTCTTGCGTCCCGGCACTTCCCGAAGACCCTCCACCACGTATCGAATCGCGCCCATGCTGCCGACGCTGAACGCCCGCTCGCGCTCTTCGTCCATTGTTGTGGTATCGATCTGATAGTCCGGATCCACCGCTTCCAGCGGGGCGAAGCTCGAAACCCCGACGCGTCCCAGCGAGTTGAACCGAACCCGTTCGATCGCGTTGTAGAGAATGCGCTTGTCGGCCGTGAATTGCTGGAGCGCGCCCATTCCGGCACTGGTGCGGATCACCGCCACCAGATCGCCCTGCTGCATCGCGTTGTCCACCCATTTCTTGAGCGCTTGCCGGACCCGGGAAATACTCTCGAACGAAAGGCCGAGATCGTCAACCACCAGCGCGACGGTGCGCTTCACCTGGCCGGGCTTGAGCGCTCCGGAAGGTGGAAGCGGAGCCAGCGGCACCGGCGGGATGCCTTTAGGCTGCGCGGCGGGCTTGGCGGCCGCCACTCGTGCAGTGCTGTCCTCTGTGGTGGAGACGTAAGAGAAGTTCGTGATCACTTGCGGCTTGCCGTCCTGCAAAACCACGAAGTCATCTTTCTTTAAGTCGGTTACGGGCCGACCTTTAGAATCGGTCACGACCGCGTCGGTCTGTACCAAATTGACGTTGATGCGAATTACCGTATCGGGCGCCGGAGCCTGCTGCGTCTGCGCCCCGGCGAAGGCCAGGGTAAGTAGGAGAGCAGTCCACCGCGGAATCGCCATAGTTCCTTCCCATTCTAACGATCTGGCCCGCACGCCATCCGCGGCAAGGACCCGTGGCAAGGTTCGCGTCAGAGCGCGCGAGAAAGGATCTCATTCAGGTCGGCTACGGACAGTCGTACGGGATTCCCTTTCATGCTGCTGGCTTGGGAGGCTTTCTCGACCAACACCGGCAGATCTGCCTCGCTCAAACCACACGTACGGAGCGCTGGGACTTCCAATTTGCGGCACAACCCCGCGACCCAGTTCACGCCATCCTCTGCTGTCGCCTGCCCATTTCCGGTGACCAGGCGCGCCAACTCATCGAAACGGCGTCGATCCGTGGCCGCACGCAGGTTGATCGCGAGCACGTGTGGCAACAGCGCCGCGCACACGGCGCCATGTGGAGCCGGGAACATCCCTCCGATGGGAGCCGCGAATCCGTGGACCGCGCCGAGCGCGGCATTGGCCAGCGCCATCCCACCCAAAAGGCTGGCGAAACTCATCGCACTCCGCATTTCGCGATCCCCGGGCCGCTCCCACAACGCCTCCAGGGCGCGTGCGGCGTACGGGATGCCCTGCACGCAGAGCGCATCGGTCATGGGGTTCGCCCGGACGCTCAGGTAAGGTTCGATCAATTGCGTAAGTGCATCGAGCCCGGTGGAAACGGTGATCGCCCGCGGCAGTTGGAGCGTCAACTCGGGATCCACCACGGCAAGCCGCGGCAGCATCGAAGCGGAGCGCATGCTGGCCTTCACCCGGTGTTCGGGGGAGCCCAAGACGCTATTCCGGGTAACTTCGCTGCCCGTACCGGCGGTGGTCGGGATGGCAATACAGGGAGCGGCTGTGACGGTCAGTGGTTGCGCGCGGCCGATCACCTCCAGGTAGTCCATCGGGTCGCCGGGATTGGTGAGAAGGGCGGCCACGGCTTTCCCCGCGTCGAGCACACTGCCGCCGCCGATCGCGATCACCAGATCGGAACTCCGCGGAGCCGAGCGAATCACCTCGACGGTGGGCTCTCCGGATACGATGAACTCCTCGCACCGGACGCCGGCTGCTTCCACCGATGAGCGCAGCGGCGCTGCCCGGTCCGGCGAGGATCCTCGGACCAGGATCGCGCGCGATCCAAACGCGCGCGCGGCCGCCGGCACATCGCGCACCGCCCCTTCTCCGAAGACAATCCGCTGCGCCGTAGCAAATTCGAATCGCATTTCTCCTGAATAACACGCGGCGAGAGAACGCTCGAAATCTCAAAGCCAAGAAAGCAGTATAAAGAAACAGTGAACCTGCTCATACCGAACCTCGGCTCAACTTCGCTGAAGTATCAAATTTTGGAAATGCCGTCGGAGACGGCGATCGCCAAGGGACGCGTGGAACGCGTCAGCGATTACCGCGAAGCCATCGCGCAGATCTCTACCGCGGGCGCAGCCATCGATGCCATCGCGCTCAAAGCCGTGCACGCCGGGCCCGATTATCGGGGCACGTTCGTGGTGGACCCGCCGGTCGTGGCGGCGCTGCGCCAGTTTCTTCCGGCCGCTCCCGCCCACAATGCCATATACCTGACCGCCATCGAAGCCTTTCAGGCGGCGATGCCGGGGATTCCGATCGTATGCGCCTTCGAGCCCGAGTTTCACCGGACCATGCCGGAGTACGCCCGCCAGTACGGTGTCCCGTGCTCCTGGTTCGACGAAGGGGTAGCGAAATACGGCTTCCACGGCGCTTCGCACCAATACATCGCCGAAACCGTGACTGCGATGCTGGGCCGGGCGGTGAAACTGGTGAGTTGTCACCTGGGCGGGAGCTCTTCCATGTGCGCCATCGACCATGGCCAGTCCGTGGATACGACCATGGGATTCTCGCCGCAATCCGGCCTGGAGAACGCCACACGGCACGGCGACCTGGATGTCTTCGCGGTGCTTTATATGATGGAGCGCCACGGCTGGAGCATCGAGGAAGTCCGCAAACAACTGGCCAGGACCGGAGGGCTGGCAGGACTTTCGGGTGTAGACGGCGGCGATGTACGGGATATCGAGACGGCGGCCGGCGGGGGCAGCAGCAAAGCCGCGCTCGCGCTGGACGTGTTCGTCTACCAGGTGAAAAAGACCATCGGAGCCTACGCGGCAGCGATGGGCGGACTGGATGCGATCGCATTCACCGGCGGCATCGGCGAAAACTCGGCCCGCCTGCGCGAAAAGTGCTGCGACGGTCTCGGCTTCCTCGGCGTGGCGATCGATCCCGCGGCAAACGCGTCGAGCGCGGGCGACCGGGTGGTGTCCTCGCCCGATTCGCGGGTCACCGTGCTGGCTCTGTCCACGAACGAAGAGGTGGTCGTCGCTCGGCGCGCGTACCGCTGCCTGAAGAACGGGAACTGAAAAGCATCGATTAATCAGTCCCTTTCCCGAATTTCAAGAGTCCGGGACGTAGTACCGCTGGAGATGAAGGGGCTGGCTCCGCAAGAAAGCCAAGCGTGGATTCCGCGGCTACCCCATCGCCACTGTGGCATTCTATGGACCCACCGGCGACTTGGCAACGAAGGTGGT
>Ga0308175_100002626_pt1 | contig 12323 bp, 14 predicted proteins | sample PhyCR1_3_FD_203893 | JGI IMG/M metagenome (GOLD analysis project Ga0308175, IMG submission 203893) | Soil microbial communities from UC Gill Tract Community Farm, Albany, California, United States - DLSLS.C.R1 | ecosystem: Environmental > Terrestrial > Soil > Agricultural land | place: USA... | reverse complement strand
AGCAACGTCGACGAAGGAGTTTGGCCCCTATCCCCCGAAAGGGTGACAGCGCCACGCTCCGGGACGCTGCTCATGACTCCCCTTCCTGACGCACATACCCCCACCTCGGACGCTCTCGCAGAGCGGATTGCGGCCGCCGCGGCCCTCCCGGCGGCGAAGGCGCAGGTCGCCGAGCTCGTTCAGTCCGCGCGGCGCGTCGACCCCTCGTTCTGCACCCACGCGACGAGCGTGCTCTCCCTCAGCGCCCGGATCGGCATCGTCCTCGGCCTGCGCAAGCGTGAGCTGCGCTCGCTCGAGGTGGCCGCTGCGCTGCACGACATCGGGAAGGTGACCGTGCCGCCCGAGGTCCTCGCGAAGGAGGGCCCGCTCGACGAGAGCGAATGGGCGTACGTCCGCGCGCACCCGGTCGAGGGTGAGCGCCTGCTCGCTCCGTACATCACCTCGCCGTCCGTGCTCCAGATCGTGCGCAGCCACCACGAGCGGTGGGACGCGACCGGCTATCCGGATCGTCTCGCCGGGCCGAGCATCCCACTCGGTGCGCGCATCGTCGCGGTGGCCGACGCCTACGTGGCGATGCTCGAGCAGCGTCCGTATCGGGCGCCGCTGAGCAACGGCACCGCGCGGGCCGAGTTGATGCGCGAGCGCGGCAGGCAGTTCGACTCCGATTGCGTGCGGGCTGCGCTGCTCGTGACGCGTACCGATCGGCGTCCGGAAGCTGCAGCCGTTCCGGCCTGAGCTCGTCACTTGCCCGCTTGTCCGGGCGGCCCCGTGTGCGTGTGGTTCTTGTCGCCGTAGCCGTTCCCGGGCCGCGTCGGGAGGTCTCCCGTCGGCGGCGGAGGGGTCGGGGTCGTCGGCGGGACCGGCGTCGGAGGCTGCGGCGTCGACACGGGCGGTGTCGAGACCGGCGGCGTCGACACAGGAGGTGTCGAGACGGGCGGTGTCGACGGGGGCGGTCCGACGGCCGGCGGCGTCTGGGCGGGCGGCGTCTGGGCGGGCGGCGTGTGAACGGGCGGTGTCGACACAGGCGGCGTCGAGACGGGCGGTGTCGAGACGGGCGGTGTCGACACAGGAGGTGTTGAGACGGGAGGCGTCGAGACCGGCGGCGAGACGGGCGGGGTGGGCGGTGTCGAGGGAGGCGTGGGCTTCCCGGGCGACTTGGGCGGCTTCGGCCCCGGCCCCGGGCCGGGTGCGGGCGTCGTCGGCGGCGTCGCGGCCGGGGCGGCGGGGGCGGCCGGGGCGGCGGGTGTCGCCGGCTGCCGGATTGCCGGCGCGCTCGAGCTCCGTGCGCTCGGTGCTCCCGCGGCGCTGATCCGCACGGCGTGGTGCACCGTCGCGCCGCTGTGACCGCGCCCCGGGCGGACGGCGCGCGTGTGGGTGCGCGCGGGCGGCAGCGGATAGGTCGGGACCGGCTTGAGGCGCACGATCCCGGCGGGCCCCTGCCCCGAGAGATCGCCCGGGAACAGCCGCGGCGGTGGCTGAACGGGCGTGGGGAAGAGGATCGTCGGCGACGGGTTGAGGGCGGACGACCACAACTCGCCGGTCACGACGAAGCAACCCGTGGCGAGGGCAACGGCGAGCAACCGCACGAGGCGCACGCCGACATCTTCATCGGGCCGCAGGACGGACACCTCGAGGACGCGGTGTGCGGGATGGGCGATCGTGGATTCGAACCACGCTTGCATTCGTCCTACCCTGAGCGGCGCGACACTACGCGAGGACACTGCATGGTGTCTCAAGCCTTTTGCGTCGCGTGAGCAACGCGACTGTGCCCCACTCGGTGACGGCCGAACGGCGGTCACAGAGTGGTCAGACGGTCTGGCGACTTCGCCTCGAACGCCCGCCCGCTGCCTCCTCGCTCGGTGCGAGATCCGCAGTTGCGAGTCGCCGTGCTGGATCTCGCGCGGGACGCTAACGCCGACTGGTTACGGCCTCATCCGTGTGGGTGTTTGGCCTCCGGCTGGCCGCATCGGGTCGCGTACGGGGCTTCGTAGGCCGGATACCGGCTGACCACGAGCTTGATCACACGTGTAGGAACCGCGGTTGTATCAATCCGGCTCATCTCGAACCGGTGACACACAAGAAAACGTTCGTCGCGCTGTGCGCGCACGGCGGCGGCGGTCTGATCCACGCGGAGAGGAGGTGCCGGCAGAGGTACGCGAAGCGACTTCCCACACGAGAGCAACCGGCTCTTGAAGGCACTGCGGAAGGGGAGTTTCCGGGCGACGAAGTAGACGCGGAGCGTCGGCAGAGGGAGCACTTCGCAGAAACGCGAGGTAGGCGCCGCTTTGCCAAATCCAAGCGGGGTGGTGAGAGCTAGGGAGGCCGTGTGGGCGATCGGCGCGTCCTCCGCGGTGTTACGCCGGGACGTTGACCGTCCCCGAGAGCAGGCAATCCGACGGCGCCTGCTTATCCAGGCACCGTTCGCCCGCATGTACCCGCGCCGGTGGCGAATCCGGGTCAGCACCAGCTGGTCGGCTGACCCCTCGCGACGCCGTCCACGGAGACGGCGCCGCGTGAGCATCGGCGCCGCCCCGTGGCCGTTGGTACGAAGGTCAGAAGGCGAGTTGTCCGCGCCGCCTGCGACGGAGCTGGTGTCCCGTCGCCGCGAGCAGGATTAGCCCGCACGCGACGAGCCCGCCGATCCCCGCGTCGGCCCAGCTGAAGTCGTTGCCGGCCGGGATTGAGACGATGCCACTGGCGCCGCCACCTGGGGCGAGCGTGTCGGTGACGAAGTGCGAACTGCTCGCGTGCGTCCCGCCCGGCGCGAGCGTGTCGCTGATAAAGGGCGGCGTCGCAGAAGCGGCCGGGACGATCAGCGCCGCAGCCGCCGTGGCCACGGCGGCCAGCTGCACGAGCCTGATGTGCATTGTGGCGAACATCGATTCCTCCCTAATGAGTCAGTTGAGGGTCGGGACGGAAGCCCGAGCAGATGAGGTCAAGAGCGGCGATTCGGTCGCCGTCGAGCGCGCACAGCAAGTGCTGCTCGAGGAGCTTCCAGACGTCGCCCGGTTTTCTCACGCGGAGCCTGTAGTAGACGTGCAGGCGATCGGCGATCGCTTCGCTACCTGAACTGACGAGTTCGAGATCTTCCACGTCGCCGAACCAGCCCGAGAACTTCGCCGACGTTGCCTCGCGACCGGAGATCTCGACGGGGCCAGGCGGGATCAGGGCTCGCATCCGCACGTTCGGAGCGAGGTTTGTCGCGAGGCGGGAGTAGTCGCGCTCCGCAAGTGCTGCGACGAACCTTTCCCCGCGGTCAGTAGCTGAAGACCGTCGCATCGTCGTCTCCGATCCATTCCCAGAGTGGTGTCGCGCCGGCGAGTCGGGCGTTCGCGACGAGGCCCCCTTCGTCGAGCTTGCGAGCGTTGAAGCAGACGGGGCAGACGAGAAAGCTTCCGCCGCCGTCCTCCGCGTACTGCTGGAAGAGTCGGGCGAGCGGTGGGCACCCCTCACAGGCGACCGCATCAGCGTAGCCGGGAAGCGCGAGGCGAACCGCTTCCTTCGTCAGGAACATCGTCACCTGTTTGCCCCGCTCGGCGGCCGCAGCGCCCACGAGGAAAGCGACGGTTACCCGTTCCGCGTCCTCGAGTCCTGTAGCGAGATTGATCACGACCTTGTCCGACATCTGACCTCCTTGCTCACGTTGCGCGGAGGCTAGGTCGGGCGGTGCGGATCGACTTCGCGAGATCGAGCCAACTGACGGCGGCTCGGCGAAATGGCTAGATCGTGCTATGCGAGGCCGTGGCGTCCGGCGAGCGACGCCGCTGCCGCGCGCGTGGGCATGCCCAGCTTGCGAAGGATGTTGGCGACATGGCGGTTGACCGTGTGCTCGCTGAGGACGAGTCGGCGTGCGATCTCGTGATTCGTCAGGCCTTCGGCGACCAGGCCGAGCACCTCGAGCTCGCGCTTGCTGAGCCCCTCGAGCGGCGTGTTCGCCATGTCTGCTTTCTTGCCGTGCTTCGAGAGCATGGTCTCGGCCCGAACGAGCTCCGTGTGCGCTCCCAGCGCGCGGAAGTCGGCGACCGCCGACTCGATCTCACGCATCGCCCGATCGTGATGTCCGATTGCGCTCAACGAGGAAGCGAGGTCGAGTCGCACGCGAGCTGCCTCGAAGCGAGCATCGCTCGCGGTCAGCAGGTCGAGCGCGTCTTCGAAGGACCGGCGCGCAGCCTCGTTGTCGCCGCGAACCGCCGCCAGAGTGCCTTCCGATGATCGCAATGCCGCCAATAGCGGTCGCGTCCTGGCACGCGTCGCGATCTCGCGCAGCTGCCGCAGCGAATCCTCGGCGCGTTCGTGCTCGCCCAACCGTGCGAGCGCCGCGACCGAGACTTCGAGGCCTGCCCCGCGCTCGACCCTGCTCGGATCCGGGAATCGCCGGAGGTAGCGATCGGCAAGCTCTGCCGCCTCTGACGGTTGGCCCCGGTCGAGGGCGAGAGCTGCTCGCCCGAGCAGCGTGATCGAATGCGTCTCGCTCCGCGCGAAGAGCTCCTCCGCGTCGGCCGACCGGCCCTGGCGCCGGCGTAGCTCGCCAAGCCGTGCGAGGGCGTCGCCGGCCATCGGCGGTCGGGCGGCCTGTAATCCATCGACAGCAGCACTGAGCTGGGTCTCGGCCTCGTCCCACCGTCCCTGCCAGCTGAGCACACTCGCGTAATGCGCTCGGCAGATATTCAGCAGGAAAATGTCGTGCTGCCCGCAGAATTCGCCGACGCGCGCGCACCATTGAGCCGCTCGCTCGTAATCCCGCACCCGCTCGCAGGCCGAGATCAGATAGCAGCACGCCCACGCGACGCAGTACAAGAGGCTCGCCTCACCTTGGAGCGCAACCGTTGTCGCCTCGTCCAGGCGGCGCATGCCCTCCTCCAGCTCGCCTTCGCTGACAAGAGCGCGCCCCTCGAGCCCGAGCCCGAGCATCTCCAGCTCCGGAGCGCCGAACGCCCGACCAAGCTCAACGGCGCGCGTGGCGAGCTGGCGGGCTTTCGCGGTGTCTTCGTCCATCGCAATCGCCATGTGGCCCTCGTGGATCGCGAGCCACCCGTGATCGACTCCCGGCTCAAGGCCGTCGATGAGGCTATGCGCACGCTGGAGCCACCCACTTGCGATTGCCGGCTCCCCCCGAAACATGAGGCGGTCAGCGGCGAGCCACGCCGCGATCCGCGCCGCCGAAGCCTTGTCGCCGCGCTGGAGAAAGAGGCGGTAGGCCCGCTCGCGCGCGTCGAACGTCAGGGTGTCTTCGTTGAGCATCTGCGCAGCCACGCCGATCCCCTCAAGTGCCTCTGGCGTCTCGCCTTCTTGGGCCAGCGACTGCTCAAATGCGAGTCTGGCGTCCTTCCACTCGCCGCCGCGCAAGGCCGCCCAGCCGGCATCGAGCGACGCCGTATTGATCGCGTCGGTCACATAGGCAAGTATGAATCAGCCGGGTTTCTCAACAAAGGAAGGGAGTGGCGTGGCAGTCGATGTAGACGTCGACGTCGAGCTTCTCAAGAGCGAGATCAAGAAGACATACGCGTCCGTCTCGGACGAGGCGGGGCGCGACTTCGTCTTCCCCACCGGACGAGCGTGGGCTGAGGATCTCGGCTATCCGGAAGAGCTCAAGAACGTGCCCGAAGGAGCAGTCGAGTCGTTCGCGGGTGTGGCCAATCCATGGGAGCTCGGTCGGCTCGAGCCGGGCGAGCGCGTGCTCGACCTCGGCTCCGGCGCTGGTACCGATTCGCTTATTGCCGCACAAATGGTCGGCCCGGATGGTCATGTGACCGGGATCGACATGACCCCGCAGATGCTTGCGAAAGCGCGAGCGGCGGCCGTGCAGATGGGTGCGGCGAATGTCGAGTTCATCGAGGCCGAAGCGGAACGGCTCCCGTTCGCAGATGCGAGTTTCACCGTGGTCGTGTCGAACGGCGTGATCGACCTGATCCCGGACAAGGACGCAGTCTTCTCGGAGTTGCATCGCGTCCTCGCGCCCGGTGGCCGCATCCAGATCGCCGACGTGACAATCCAGAACCCAGTCAGCGCGGAGGGACGGCGCAACATCGACCTCTGGACCGGCTGAATTGCCGGGGCGCTGCTGGAAGCAGCGTACGCGAGGCTCCTAGAACGGCACGGCTTCGAGCGAATCGAGACCGGACAGCTCGTCGACACGTATGCGCGCTCGAAGTTCGAGGATACGCGGCAGAAGGCGAAAAGATTCGGCGCGCGGGGGACGACGCTCAAGGCGTACAAGCAAGCCGCCTGATCGCCGCGCGGTGTCCGGGTTCAACGGGATGCCAGTGCTCATGAGCTGACAGTGCGTGTCCAGCTGCACGACGCGTGTTACAGCTACCCGCCGGGTGGGGGAACGCGCCCTCAAAGACCCGCTACACCGAGGTGAACAACGCCGAGTAGTCGAAGTTAGGCTCTGCTCTTCGTACCGCTCTTGCCGCAAAACAAGGCGAGGAATTGAGCACGCCAGGGCCGGGGGAGGCGATCCGAACGCCCGGCGCTGACGCGTCCCGCCCAGGGGACTATGACGCCGGCAACGTCGGCGTCGAGACCGCGCGGAACGACGAGAGGACGCTGCTGCTTTACCTCGGCTACTCGCAGCTCGCCAAGGACTTTCGGCTGTCTCGGCTCAAGCCCATTTAGTTTCGCGCTTCGGTCGGCCAGTCTCTGGACCACGCGGCGCGAATCGGCGACCGCCCGCGTGAGGTACGCGAGTCGAACATGACCTCGTCGCCGCGCGACCACAACAAGAGTCGGCGGATCAAGATGATTCCCCTTTCGCCGAGGAAGGCTCGGATGTTCGAAGAAGCAATCGTCGATCGTGGGTGACAGCAGGGTTGTGTTTCCGACGGCGGCGGGAGCGGTGTACACGAAGAGCGGCTTCCGGTCGGTGTGGGTGCCGGCTCTCGCCGCCGCTGGCCTCTGGCACGAGGACTCAGATCCTTGCGGGCGGCCCCGCCTCGTTGCCGGCTTCGAGTTCCACTGGTTACGCCACACCGCGATCGCCCTCATGCGCCGCTACCGCCACTTGTTCCCGAACGAGGTCCGAAATGCCGTGGCCCTCCTGGACCGGTTCGTCGAGGTGCTGGTGGTCAGTAAGCGGTCACGCTCTCACGCCAGTACGGGCAAGGCCAGCAATAGGACTGGCGGAGAGACGATGGGCGATCGTGGATTCGAACCACGGACCTCCGCCTTATCAGAGCGGCGCTCTAACCAACTGAGCTAATCGCCCGCCGGGAGCGCCAGTGTAGCGGGGCGCTTCAGCTAGTGGAAGCGCGTGGTCCGGACGAGAAAGTCCTCGACGGCCAACAGAAAATCAGCGTCCTGGGCGAGCTCTGCGAGCTGTCCCTTCGTCTCGTCGTCGAGGTCGGCGTCGCGGGCGATCTCGTCGATGAAGCCCGGCAGCCGGCCCGCCTGCGAGAGCGCGGCCATGCGGAGGAAGATCCTCCGCGCATCGTCGTCCTGCGAGATCGCCACGAACGACTCCAGGTCTTCCCACCGCCCGTCCACGTCGTTCAAACGGGTGACCGATGGGCGCGGATACGGGCGAGGTTTGCCGCCGACACCCTGAGCTATATTCGGCAAGAGGTCAGCGCTTGCACGAAATGCACATCTACGGGGTCAGCTTCGACCTGGTTGGCAAGCAGCCGATCGTGCTCCTCAAGACCGCGGAGGGGAACAAGTTCCTCCCGATCTGGATCGGGCATCCCGAGGCGGCGGCGATTCTCATGAAGTTGCAGAGCCAGGCGCCGCCGCGGCCGATGACGCACGACCTGATGAGCGAGCTGCTCGAGCAGCTCGAGGCGCACGTCGTCCGCATCACGGTCACCGAGCTTCGCGAGAACACGTTCTACGCGCAGATCACGGTGCAGCAGGACGGACGCGAGATCGAGATCGACTCGCGCCCGTCGGACGCGATCGCACTGGCGATCCGCGCCGACGCGCCGATCTTCGCGGCCGACCGCGTGATCGAGGAGTCCGCGATCGAGTTCGAGGGCGACGACGTCGACCAGGAAGTGCTCGAGGCAGAGGTTGCGAAGTTCAAGAGCTTCCTCGACGAGGTGACGCCGGAGGACTTCGCCGCGGCAGAGTCCGAGGACGACGAGACCGACTCCTAGCTCAGGACGGAGGCCGCGATCGCGGCGCCGTTGAACAGGGCGTGCACGATCATCCCGGGGACGACGCTGTTCGTGCGCTCACGGAGATAGGCGAGCAGCCAGCCGAACGGGACGAGGATGAGCAGGGCGACCAGCAGCCCGTGCCACGCGCCGAAGGCGACCCCGACCACGAGGATCGCCGGCGCCGCACCGAGCGGGCGGAGGAGCGAGTAGCCGACACCGCGAAAGAGCAGCTCCTCGACGAACGGTGCGAGCAGGCAGAAGACCGCGACGTTCGCCGCGAACGCGCCGGCGTGTGAGGGCTCCCAGTGCGTCGGCGTCAGCCCCTGCTCCTTGCCGGGATCCTCGATCGGAAGCTTCGTGACGACGTACTCGAGGACGAGGATCGACACGATCGCGCCGACCGCGATCCCGACGGCGCGGCCGGCACCGCTCGGGAGTCGCAACGCGAACAGATCCCAGCGGTCGAGCGCGATCAGCAGCGTGACGCCGAAGATGATCCCGTAGAAGACGACCTCGCCGACGACGGTGCTCCACTTGTAGATGTCGTCGCTGTGGCCGCTCGTCTTGCCGTACGCCGCGTAGTTCAGTGCACCGACGCCGAGGACGACGAGGAGCCAGAAGAAGAGACGGGTCCGGCTCACGCGAGGATTCTCTGTGCGGCCTCGGCGAGCGGTGCCGCCTCGAAGCGGAGCCCGGCCGCTCGCGCGCCCGCCTCGTCCGCCGAGTCGTCGCCGACATGGACGGCACGCGCGGGATCCGCGACGCCGAGCCGCTGCAGCGCCAGCGCGAACACGGCCGGATCCGGCTTGGCCGCGCCGGCCTCGGCCGAGGTGACGACCGGCAGGTCGAGACCGAGCCGCTGCAGATGCTCCGACAGGCCGATGTCCCAGTTGGACACAACGCACAGCCGCAACCCCGCTCGTGACAAGTCGTCACATGCAGCTCGTCCACCGGGGACGAGCTCGAACGCGAGCGACGCGACGAACGGGAACTCGTCCACGTCGAGCGCGTCCGCGCCGGCCGCGTCGAGGAAGACCTGCGTGCACGCGCGCCGCAACGCCGCGAGCGTCGCCGCGTCGCGGCCTTCGTGCGACCGCGGGACGTAGTACGCGACCTCGGCTGCGAACGCTCCGCGGACGGCGTCGTCCGTCGTCTCGTGGCCGCGTGCGGTGAGTGCGGCGCGCAGTGCGGGCACCGGGTCGCGCAGCGACACGAGCGTCCCGTAGGCATCGATCGTGACCGCGTCCACATCCACGGCTGCATAGGGTTGCAGTCGTGCGCCACTTCACTCCCGAGGAGGCGAACGCCGCGCTCCGGCAGGTCCGGCCGCTGGTCGAGCGCATGGTCGAGCAACGCCGCGAGCATCTCGATGCGCTCGAGCGGCAAGAGGGGCTCGAGCAGCGGATCCGCGGCAACGGCGGCGGCATCCCGCCAGCGACGCTCGCGGACACCGCGGCCGAGGTCGACCGGATTGCGCGGTCGCTGGCGCAGACGGTCGACGAGATCAACACGCACGGCGCGGAGGTGAAGGACCTCGACGAGGGCCTCATCGACTTTCCGGCGCTCCGGCACGGCGAGACCGTTCTCCTCTGTTGGAAGCTCGGCGAGGACGAGATCCGCTACTGGCATCGCATCGAGGACGGTTTCGCGGGACGGCAGGAGCTGCCGCTGGAGTAGTCGAAGAACGGCCGTATGCCGTTCTGGCACCGCCTCGCGATCGCAGGCGCGGTCTTCCTTGCCGTCAGCCTCGTCGCCCGCTTCGTCGACTGGCGCCTCGCGCGCCGGACGCTCGCGCCCGAGATGGTCACGCGCTATCGCGTGCTTCGGCGCAGCGTCACCGCGGTCATCCTCGTCGTCGGCTTCTTCTCGGCGCTGCTCGTCGTCCCGCAGGTGCGTGCCATCGCCGGCGGGCTGCTCGCGTCCTCAGCGGTGCTCGGGATCATCGTCGGCTTTGCCTCCCAGAGCACGCTCGGGAACTTCGTCGCGGGGCTGCTGATCGCGATCACCCAACCGGTCCGGCTCGGCGACCGCGTCGCCTACGCCGGTGAGACCGGCGTGATCGAGGACATCGGCCTCACGTACACGTTCATCCGCACCGGGGACGGCGCCCGGCTCGTCGTCCCGAACCAGAAACTCGCCTCCGATACCATCCGCAACTCCACGATCCGCAGCAGGGAGTCGTTCGCAGAGGTCACCGTGCAGGTCCCCCTTTCCACAGATCTCGGCGCGGCGGTCGACGGGCTCAGAGACGAGGTCGCGCAGGAGCGCGACGGTGCCGTCTACGTGAGCGCGCTCGACGGCACGGCGACGCTCACCGTCCGGGCCGGCGCGTCCGACGAGGACGCAGCGCAACAGCTCGAGCGCGATCTCCGTGTCCGCGTCCAGCGGCGGCTGCTCGCGTTGGGCGCCTGGAAATGAGCCGCGCGCGGCGCCCGCCCGATCCCTCGATCGCCAACCGCCGCCGCCGGCGGCGGCGCGAGCGGACGCGGAAGCAGCGGCGCCGGCGGACGATCGTCGTCGCGCTCCTGATCGGCGTCCCGCTCGTGCTCATCGCCGCCGCCGCGGTCGGGGGCACCGTCGCCTTCGGCGCGCGCTGCGACCTCCAGTCGCTCACGCCGGTCGCGGTCGGCCAGAACTCGTTCGTCTACGCAGCGGACGGCTCCGAGCTGGGCGTCATCCCGGCGGAGCGCAACCGGACGCCGGTCTCGCGTGCGCAGATGAGCCCGTGGATGCCGAAGGCCACCGTCGCGATCGAGGACCGACGGTTCTACCGGCACGGGGGTGTGGACCCGGTCGGGATCCTGCGGGCGGTCGTCGCCGACGTGCGTGCAGGCAAGGTCGTGCAGGGCGGCTCGACGATCACGCAGGAGCTCGTCCGCAACCTCTATCTCTCGCGCGAGCGCACGCTCAAGCGCAAGCTCGTCGAGGCGTGTCTGGCGATCAAGCTCTCGCACAGCTGGTCGAAGGACCGGATCCTGACCGCGTACCTCAACCAGGTCTTCTACGGCAACCACTCGTACGGGATCGAGGCGGCCGCCGAGACGTACTTCTCGGCGCAGGCGCGCGACCTCACGCTCGATCAGTCGGCCATGCTCGCCGGCCTTCCGCAGGCTCCGTCGATCTACGACCCCTTCCGCAACCCGGCGGCCGCCCTGGCGCGCCGCAACGAGGTGCTGCACGCCATGCTCGTCAACGGGGACATCACGTCGGCCGACTATCAGCGGGCGAAGGCCGACACGTCGCTACACCTCCGCCCCGGCCATCGCTTCGAGCACATCAAGGAGCCGTTCTTCTTCGGGTACGTCGAGCAGTTGCTGCAGGACGAGTACGGGTCGAACACGGTGCGCGAGGGCGGGTTGAAGGTCTACACCACCATCAACCCCGGGCTGCAGCGTGCGGCGACCGCCTCGATTCGCCGCACGCTCACGGAGCGCACGGATCCTGCCTCCGCGATCGTCTCGATCGATCCGCGCACGGGCGCGATCAAGGCGATGACGGCCGTCTCTCCGGGCAATGCGAAGAACCAGTTCAACTTCGTGACGAGCGCACGACGTCAGCCGGGCTCGACCTTCAAGATGATCACGCTCGCCACCGCCGTTGCGCGGGGGCTCGATCCGTTTCGTGTGGCGTACCTCTCGGCGCCGCTGCACTACCAGCCGGACTCGACCTGCAACCCGAACGATCCGAACTGTGCGTGGAACGTCGAGACCTACGAGCACACGTATTCGGGCGTCGAGTCGGTCGCGAACGCGACGCTGCAGTCGGACAACACCGTGTACGCGCGTCTCGCGCTCGACGTCGGCCCGCTGAACATCGTGCACATGGCGCAGCGCCTCGGCGTGCGCAGCTCACTCGATCCGGCGAAGGACGCGGTGCCGTCGATCACGCTCGGCTCGATCGCCGTCACGCCGCTCGAGATGGCGTCGGCGTACGCGACCATCGCCGCCGGCGGTATCTACTCGAAGCCCATGGCGATCACGAAAGTCGTCTTGCCGAACGGCAAGGTCGACACGGACGCGGGCTGGGGGCAGCCGAAACGGGAGCGCGTTATCCCGGACTGGGTCGCGTCGACCGTCACGCAGGTGCTCGAGCAGAACATGCTGTACGGCACGGGGCGCGCCGCCCACATCGCGAACCACACCGACGCCGGCAAGACCGGCACGACCGACAACTACGCCGACGCCTGGTTCTGCGGGTTCACGCCTCGGCTCGAGGCGACGGTGTGGA
>Ga0308175_100002625_pt1 | contig 12328 bp, 10 predicted proteins | sample PhyCR1_3_FD_203893 | JGI IMG/M metagenome (GOLD analysis project Ga0308175, IMG submission 203893) | Soil microbial communities from UC Gill Tract Community Farm, Albany, California, United States - DLSLS.C.R1 | ecosystem: Environmental > Terrestrial > Soil > Agricultural land | place: USA... | reverse complement strand
GACCTCGGGCCCGGACGTCCCGATCATCGAGGGCGCCCCGGTGTGCCCCAGCACCGCCAGCGCGTCCTCGTACCCGGAGCGCACCGCGAGCGCGGTCGGGCTGTCGGCGCGGGCGACGAGCAGCGGGGTGCCGTGGCCCAGGCCGACCAGATGGCGCACGGCGAGGAGGACCCCGTGCCGGTGGTCGGAGCAGACCCGGTCCAGGCCGTCGAGGGGCGAGCCGGGCGCGGGCGTGCGCTCCAGGAGCACGGCGGGCACCGGCAGCCCTGCCATCCAGTCCCCGTACGCCGCCTGGTCCTCGGCGCCCCGCCAGGCCGGGGCGATCAGCAGCCCGTCCGCCCCGGAGGCGAGCAGCCCCTCGGCGCGCGCCCGGTCCTCCTCGGGGCGGTAGTCGGAGATCCGCAGGACCAGGCGGGCGCCGGCGCGGGCCGCGGCCTCGTGGGCACCGCGGATGACCTCGGCGAAGTAGTACGTCGCCGACGGCGCGATCAGCCCGATCACCGGGCCGCCGGCCGGGTCGGCGGCGGCGGGGGCGGGGGCGGCGGCGTCCCGGGGCCAGGAGACCGAACCGTGGACCCGGTCGAGCAGCCCGCGCTCGGACAGCGCCTCGACGTCGCGGCGCACGGTGACGGGGGAGACCCCCAGCCGGCCGGCCAGGTCCGAGACGCGGGCCGAGCCGCGCTCCCGTACCAGGGCCAGAAGTCGGTCGTGACGTTCAGCAGCACTCTCGCGCACGGCGGCGGTCCCCTTGCAAATCGCGATGTGGTGGCTCGGCCGGCCAGACCCTGACCCGCACGGGAAGACCCTAATGCAGTGTGATCGATTGACGGAAGTTTCGATCATTCGTTACTTCGCCATTGACGTTCGATCAATCCGCGGTTCAGGATTCCCGGCGACGCCGAAGTCCGCCTTCAGGGGAGCATCATGCCCACGACGAATCCGTACACGGGCCGCACCCGTGCCGATTGGGAGCGGGCGGCCGACCGACTGCTCCTCGCGGTACGCCCCTACGCCTCGCCCCGGCACGCCCGCATCGACCTCCCCGGCCCCCGGCCGAGCTGGTCCGGACCCCTCTCCGACGGCCTCGAAGGCTATGCCCGCACCTGGCTGCTCGCCGCCTTCAGGGCCGCCGGAGCGGGCGGCGAGGACCCGCACGGATTCCTCGGCCGCTACGCCGAAGGACTCGCCGCCGGTACGTCGCACCCGGCCGTCAGCCCCGACGCCTGGCCCCTGATGGCCGACACCCCCCAGGCCGTCGTCGAGTCCGCCTCCGTCGCCCTCGGCCTGCGCCTCACCCGCCCCTGGCTCTGGGACACCCTCGACGACCGCACGCGCCAACGCGCCGTCGACTGGTTGCTCCCCGCCCTCGGCCCGTCCCCGGTGAACAACAACTGGTGGCTCTTCGGGCTCACCGTCGCCGGCTTCCTCCAGGACGCGGGCATCGAGACCGACCGCGCCCGGCGCACGATCGACCGCGCGCTGGAGCACGTCGAGGACTGGTACCTGGGCGACGGCTGGTACAGCGACGGCCCGAACCGCTCCTTCGACCACTACAACGCCTGGGCGATGCACTTCTACCCCGTCCTGCACGCCCACCTCGCGGGCGACCGGGACCTCCTGGACCGCTACGGCCCCCGCCTGCACCGTCAGCTCGACGACTACAGCCGCATGTTCGGCGCGGACGGCGCCCCCCTGCCGTTCGGCCGCTCCCTCACCTACCGCTTCGCCGCCGCGGCCGCCCCCTGGCTCGGCGCCATGACCGGCCACACCCCGCTCACCCCGGGCGCCACCCGCCGCCTGGCCTCCGGCACCCTCGGCTACTTCCTCGACCGCGGCGCCACCGACCGGGACGGCCTCCTCACCCTCGGCTGGCACGGCCCGTACGCGCCCATGCTCCAGGCGTACTCCGGACCCGCCTCCCCGTACTGGGCGTCCAAGGGCTTCCTCGGGTTGCTGATGCCCCCGGGCCACCCCGTCTGGACGGACGACGAGGAGCCGCTGCCCGCCGAGACGAAGGACGCCGTGACCGTCCTCGGGCCGACCGGCATGCTCCTCCAGTCCACCGCCGCGGACGGCCTGGTCCGGCTCCACAACCACGGCTCGAACCACGTGGGCGACGACGAGGACCCCGGTTACGCCCGCTTCGCGTACTCCACCCGCACCGGCCCCACGCACGGCGACGCCGAGCGCGACAACCACTTCGCGCTGATCCCCGACGGCGAGCCCACGGCCCGCCTCACCGCCGACCCCCTCGGCCCGGCCGCCTCCGCGCACACCCCGTATCCGGCCACCCCCGGCGTCCGCGTCCTCTCCGCCACCCTCGCCCACGGCCGGGCGGAGGTCCGCGCGCATCTGGTGACCGGCGCCCCCGACGGCACGCCCGTCCGCCAGACGGGCTGGGCTCGCTGCGACCGGACGCTCACCGCCCAGCTCCACCCGGTCCACGGCTACGGCGACGAGGTCCGCGAACTGCCCGGCGGGGAGACCATGTTCGGCGCGACCTCCGAACTCCTCGCCGTCGACGGCGTCACCACCGGACCCCGGTCCCTCTTCGTCGCCCTCGCCTCCCTCACCGGCGAGGCCGACCCGGCGCCCGTCGCCGGCCTCGCGGACATCCGCGTCCACAGCCCCCACGAGATCCATGTGACCTGGCACGACGGCACCACCGCCGTACTCCACATCCCGGAGGAATCAGAGGAATCATGAGCAGCCGACGCACCCTTCTCGCGACCGCGGCCCTCACCGCCCTCGCAGCCACCGCACTGGCCACCCCCGCCCAGGCCGCCCACCACCGGCCGGGAACCTTCTACGTCGACTGCGCGGCCACCGCCCCCGGCGACGGCACCCGCCACCACCCCTGGACCACCCTCGACGACGCCAACGCCCACACCTTCGGCCCCGGCGACCGCCTCCTCTTCCACCGCGGCTCCACCTGCACGGGCACGCTGACGCCGCACGGAGCGGGATCGGCGAAGGCCCCCGTCACCATCTCCGACTACGGCAGCCGCCACGCCTCCCGCGCCGTGCTCGACGGGGCCGGCGCGCACGACGTGATCCTGCTCGCGGACACCGAGCACTACCGCGTCTCGAACCTGGAGATCACCAACGCCGCCGCCCCCGGCACCGAGCGCAACGGCATCCGGCTGCGCCTCACCGACTACGGCACCGCCCGCGGCTTCGAGCTCGACCACCTCTACATCCACGACGTGCGCGGCGGCGACTACAAGACCCTCACCGGCTCCAGCGCCATCCAGATCGCCGTCGAGGGCAAGACCCGCGCCAGCAGCTACGACGGCCTGGACATCCACCACAACCTCATCCAGGACGTCGACCGCGAGGGCGTCTACTTCAAGTCGACGTACTCCAAGCGCGACCTGGTCGGCAACCAGCAGGACCCCCAGGCGTACCCGGGCGACTGGACGCCCTCCACGCACGTCCGGATCTCGTACAACACGCTGAGGTCCATCGGCGGCGACGGCATGAAACTCGACACCACCGCCGGCGCGCGCGTCGACCACAACCGGATCGACGGTTTCCAGCTGCGCTCACCCTCCGCCAACGCGGGCATCTGGACCTTCAACACCGATGACACCACCATCGAGTACAACGAGGTCTCGGGCGGCGGCAACACCCACGACGGCATGTCCTTCGACGCCGACGGGGCCTCACGGCACACGGTCTTCCAGTACAACTACAGCCACGACAACAAGGGCGGCTTCCTGCTCGTCTGCCCGTACAGCGGCGCCAAGACCGTCGACACGGTCGCCCGCTACAACGTGAGCCGCAACGACGGCGAGCGGCTGCTGCAGAACTGCTGGGGACCCATCCTCAACACGCAGGTCTACAACAACACCTTCGTGAACTCGAAGGACACCGTGCCGAAGTACCTGGTCCAGGACGACAACAGCAGCCCGGCCACCACCGTGCACGAGCAGCACATCACCAACAACCTGTTCGTGAGCGAGGGCACCGGCGGGTACGGGTTCACCAATCCGACCCCCGGCCTGGCCCTCGACCACAACGCCTTTCACGGCGTCACCATGAACCGCCCGAACCCGGGCGGCATCACCGCCGACCCGCTGCTGCGGGACGACTTCGAGCTCGGCGCGGGCTCACCGGCCCTCGCCGCCGGGGCGGTCGTCGCGGACAACGGCGGCAGGGACTACTTCGGCAACCGCCTGAAGCCCGGCGCCCCCAACATCGGCGCCTACGCGGGGCACGGGGTGAAGTAGCCCTCCCCTCCTACTGCGGCCCGTACTTGCGGCCTGTTCGCGAGGTCAGCCCTCCGAGCAGGCCGCGAGGCGCCAGCTTCACCGCTCCCATCAGCGCCTTGTAGCGCGGGTCCGGGATCGACACCGACTTCCCGCGCGCCAGGTCCGTGAGCGCGGCGCTCACCAGCTTGTCCGCGTCGAGCCACATCCAGCCCGGGATGTTGCCCGTGCCCATTCCGGCCCGCTGGTGGAACTCCGTACGTACGAACCCGGGGCACAGCGCCATCAGCCGCACCCCGGACCCGGCCAGGTCCTTCGCCGCGCCCTGGCTGAACTGCACGACCCACGCCTTGGACGCCCCGTACGTACCGCGCGGCACGAACGCGGCGACCGAGGCCACGTTCACGATGCCGCCCCGGCCGCGCTCCTTCATCCCGGCCGCCGCCGCCGAGGTCAGCCGCAGCACCGCCTCGCAGTGCACCTTCAGCATCGCCAGCTCGTCGGCCATCGGGACTTCCAGGTAGCGGCCCTTGTTCCCGAAGCCGGCGTTGTTCACCAGGAGGTCGACCGGCCGCCGGGCGTCCCCGAGGCGTTCCTCGACCGCGCGGATCCCCTTGTCGTCGGACAGGTCGGCCCTCAGCACCTCGGCCTCGATGCCGTGCCGGTCGTGCAGCTCGGTCGCCTGCTCGCGCAGCCGCTCCGTGTCCCGGGCCACCAGGACCAGGTCGTACCCGTCGGCGGCGAGCCGCCGGGCGAAGGCGGCACCGATGCCCGCCGTCGCGCCCGTGATCAGTGCAGTCGTCATACGCGGCACGTTAGTGCCTTTCGTTTGGGTCAGGCCGGGCTCGCGGGGCCTGGCACGCACTCCCCCTAGTTCTCGGCTTCGCTCGAGCAGGGAGGGGCCCCCTCCGACGTTGTCGTCAATCACCAACGCTCCGCGCCTCAATCCTCCGCCTTGCAGTTGCACGCACCAGGCCCCGCTCCCTGATCCGGCCTGACCCAGAGGAAAGGCCCTAGTGCCACGCCCCGGGGCCCGGACGGCCCGCCCCCAAAGCCCGTACGAGGGAACTCGCCTCTGCTCCAAGCGTTGCTTATGCTGGAAGGGTGATCGAAGCCCGCCACCTCCGCGTCCTGCGCGCCGTGTCCGCCACCGGCTCCTTCTCCGCCGCCGCCCGCGAACTGGGCTGCACCCAGCCCGCGGTCAGCCAGCAGATGAAGGCCCTGGAGTCCTCCGCGGGGACCACGCTGCTGATCCGTACCGGCCGCGAGATGCGGCTGACCCAGGCGGGCGAGGCACTCGTACGGCACGCGTCCGGCATCCTCGCCGGGCTGACCGCCGCCGAGGAGGAGGTCGCCGCGATCGCCGGGCTGCGGGCGGGCCGGGTCCGCCTCGTCTCGTTCCCCAGCGGCAGCTCGTCCCTGGTCCCCGGCGCACTCGCCGCGCTGCGCGCCGCACACCCCGGGACGCGGGTGTCCCTCGTGGAGGCCGAGCCGCCCCGGTCCGTGGAGATGCTGCGCGACGGCGACTGCGACATCGCGCTCGCCTTCCGGTACGGCGACCCGGGCGCCGAGTGGGACGACCTCGTGGTGCGCCCCCTGCTCACCGACCGGCTGACCGGCCTCGTCCCCGAGGGGCACGCGCTGGCGGACCGGGACGCGGTGGGCATCGCGGAACTCGCCGGGGAGTCCTGGATCGCCGGGTGCCCCCGGTGCCGCAGGCAGCTCGTGGAGGTGTGCGAGGAGTCCGGCTTCACCCCGCGCATCGACTTCGCCACCGACGACTACCCGGCGGTGATCGGCCTGGTCGGCGCGGGCCTGGGCGTGGCCGTGCTGCCGGCGCTGGCCATCGAGTCGGTACGCCCGCGGGGCGCCAGGACCGTCACGGTGGAGCCGGCCATCGAGCGCGAGATCGTCGCGCTGACCCTGCCCGACCTGGCGCGCGTCCCGGCGGTGGCGGCCACCCTGGACGAACTGGCCCGGGCAGCCTCCCGCTGAACTCGGCCCGGTCGCCGTCCCACGCGCTTCCGGCCCCGCCGGCGTTCGAGGCGCGGGGTCCGGGGTAGAGCCCCGGTTTCGGGAAGGGGCGGGGTGGGGTGACGAAAAAACGTTTCTTCCCTGTCGTGCGAAAGCCGGATGGTCAGCCGTGTCCCGGCGGCGACGCCGGTGCCGCCGCCGTGATCAGCCGATTGCGCGCGCGCCCCATGAGTTCCTCGCGCTCGTCCTCGGTCAGACCGCCCCAGACGCCGTAGGGCTCGCGGACGGCCAGCGCGTGGGCCGCGCACTCGGCGCGTACGGGGCAGCGCATGCACACCTCCTTCGCGGAGGTCTCGCGGGCGCTCCGGGCGGCGCCCCGTTCCCCCTCGGGATGGAAGAAGAGCGAACTGTCGACCCCGCGGCAGGCTGCCAGCAGCTGCCAGTCCCACAGATCGGCGTTGGGTCCGGGAAGGCGGGAGAAATCGGCCATTGCTTGTCCCCTCGAAACCGTGCTGAGTCGGAAACGTCGTCGTCGTTCGTCGTGGACCGTGTTCGTCGTGACCGTGTGCGTCGTGGGTGGGTGCTCGTCGATGACCGCGTACAAAACCGTACATCTACGGTGTTAGTAGATGTAAATATGACTGATTGCGAATCTAGCCACAGACACCAGCAAAAGGGAAGAAATCCCGCTGAATGGGGCACGGGTGCACCAAAAGTTTCGGTTGACGACTGGACGACCCGTGGCGCTCTCCTCCGTGAGCGCGCCCTCACGTAGAGTGCCGAACTCGGTCTTCCAACCCGTAACTCTTTCGAGTGACCATCGTTGAGAGTGCGGAGGCGGTTGGCAGAAAGAGCGATCGGGCAGATGTCCGAGAGCGTCAACCGCACAGGTGACGACTTGTAACAGCCTGGAGGCTCAAGGTGACGCGCATCAGCTGCGGAGGGCGGTCATGACATCCGTCCTCGTCTGCGACGACTCCCCGCTTGCCCGAGAAGCGCTCCGTCGCGCGGTCGCGACCGTGCCCGGCGTCGAGCGTGTGACGACGGCCGCCAACGGCGAGGAAGTCCTCCGCCGCTGGGGTGCCGACCGTTCGGATCTGATTCTCATGGACGTACGCATGCCCGGTCTCGGGGGGGTGGAGACAGTCCGGCGGCTGCTTTCCGCCGACCCGGGGGCCCGGATCATCATGCTGACCGTCGCCGAGGACCTGGACGGCGTCGCGCTCGCGGTCGCCGCCGGCGCCCGCGGCTATCTGCACAAGGACGCCTCCCGGGCCGAGCTCCGGGCGACCGTCACCCAGGCCCTGGCCGACCCGACGTGGCGGCTCGCCCCGCGTCGGCTGCGGTCGGCCGAGATGGGTGCGGCGCCCACGCTCACGGCGCGCGAGATCCAGGTGCTCGAAGGGATGAGCCACGGCCGCTCCAACGCGGAGATCGGCCGCGAGCTGTTCCTCTCCGAGGACACGGTGAAGACGCACGCGCGGCGGCTGTTCAAGAAGCTCGGTGCGTCGGACCGGGCGCACGCGGTGGCCCTCGGCTTCCGGTGGGGCCTGGTCCGCTGACAGCGGGCCCGGGCCGGCGGCCCGGGCGGGGGGTGCGGCGCGAGCCGTACCCCGCCGACGGAGGCCGCCGCTCCGGCGGTATGTGACGCTTCCGGGCCGATGCCGCATCCTTGAGACGTGGAGTTCCTCGGGAACGATTCGGTCGAGCGGAAGGGGAGGGCGCAGGACATGACTTCCGGCGCACCCGCTCATAACGCTTCGGTGCACAACTACGGACGCGGTGCCGCGGATGAAGCGGGGCCGGGGCACCATGGTTCGATGCGCGACGACGGAACGACGGTGATCGGTGCCCTGGTGCACCGAGCCGTCGAGGGCGACGCGCAGGCCACCCACGATCTGCTGGCCCACGTCCACCCCCTGGCCCTGCGCTACTGCAGGTCCCGGCTGAACCGGCTGCCCGGTGACGCCCGCCACTTCGTCGAGGACCTGGCGCAGGAGGTCTGCGTCGCGGTGCTCATGGCGCTGCCGCGCTACAAGGACACCGGCAGACCCTTCGAAGCCTTCGTCTTCGCCATCGCCGGTCACAAGGTGGCCGATCTCCAGCGCGCCGCGATGCGGCACCCGGGGTCGACCGCCGTGCCCTCCGACGAGATGCCGGAGCGGCCCGACGACTCGCTCGGACCCGAGGAGCGCGCGCTGCTCAGCAGCGATGCCGCCTGGGCCAAGAAGCTCCTGGCCAACCTGCCGGAGAACCAGCGCGAACTGCTCGTGCTGCGCGTCGCCGTCGGGCTGACCGCCGAGGAGACCGGGCAGATGCTGGGCATGTCGCCGGGCGCCGTCCGGGTCGCCCAGCACCGGGCGCTGAGCCGGCTGCGGGCCCTCGCCGAGCAGTGAGCCGAGCAGCGCGTCGAGCGGTGGGTCGAGCAGTGGGCCCGGCGCCCCGGAGACGTACGCCACTGCCGTAGGAAGCTACAGAACCTGCGGGTGATCTTGCTCGTGGAATGAGACGCCTTCCGGGGCCGTTAGCATGGACATCCGCACCGATCAAGGCCATTTGGGGAAGGTGTCATGACTGCATACGTCGACGGAGTGCCCGAGAAATTCGCGACGCTCGGGCTGACATACGACGACGTGCTGCTGCTGCCGGGCGCATCCGAAGTGCTGCCCAACGCGGTCGACACCTCGACGCTCATCTCGCGCAACGTACGCGTCAACATCCCGCTGCTGTCCGCCGCCATGGACAAGGTGACCGAGGCCCGCATGGCCATCGCCATGGCCCGGCAGGGCGGCGTCGGCGTGCTGCACCGCAACCTCTCGGTCGAGGACCAGGTCAACCAGGTCGACCTCGTGAAGCGGTCCGAGTCCGGCATGGTCAGCGACCCGATCACGGTCGGCCCGGACGCCACGCTCGGCGAGGCCGACGCGCTCTGCGCCAAGTTCCGCATCAGCGGCGTCCCGGTCACCGACCGGGCGGGCAAGCTGCTCGGCATCGTCACCAACCGCGACATGGCCTTCGAGTCGGACCGGTCGCGCCAGGTGCGCGAGGTCATGACGCCGATGCCGCTGGTCACGGGCAAGGTCGGCATCTCCGGCGTGGACGCCATGGAGCTGCTGCGCCGCCACAAGATCGAGAAGCTTCCGCTGGTCGACGAGGCGGGCATCCTCAAGGGCCTCATCACGGTCAAGGACTTCAAGAAGGCCGAGCAGTACCCGAACGCGGCCAAGGACGCCGACGGCCGGCTGCTCGTCGGCGCCGCCGTGGGCGCGAGCCCCGAGGCGCTCGACCGCGCCCAGGCGCTGGCCGAGGCGGGCGTGGACTTCCTGATCGTCGACACCTCGCACGGCCACAACAGCAACGCGCTCAACTGGATGGCCAAGATCAAGTCGGCCGTCTCCGTGGACGTCATCGGCGGCAACGTCGCGACCCGCGACGGCGCCCAGGCCCTGATCGACGCAGGCGTGGACGGCGTCAAGGTCGGCGTCGGCCCCGGCTCCATCTGCACGACCCGCGTCGTCGCCGGCATCGGCGTCCCGCAGGTCACCGCGATCTACGAGGCCGCCCTGGCCGCCCGCGCGGCGGGCGTCCCGGTCATCGGCGACGGCGGCCTGCAGTACTCGGGCGACATCGGCAAGGCGCTCGCCGCCGGCGCCGACAGCGTGATGCTGGGCTCGCTCCTCGCGGGCTGCGAGGAGTCGCCGGGCGAGCTCCTCTTCATCAACGGCAAGCAGTTCAAGTCGTACCGGGGCATGGGCTCGCTGGGCGCGATGCAGTCGCGCGGCCAGGGCCGCTCCTACTCCAAGGACCGGTACTTCCAGGCCGAGGTGGCCTCGGACGACAAGCTCGTCCCCGAGGGCATCGAGGGCCAGGTCCCCTACCGCGGCCCCCTCGCCAACGTGCTGCACCAGCTCGTCGGCGGCCTCCGCCAGACGATGGGCTACGTGGGCGCCGCGTCGGTGGACGAGATGGAGAGCAAGGGCCGCTTCGTGCGGATCACCTCGGCGGGCCTCAAGGAGAGCCACCCGCACGACATCCAGATGACGGTCGAAGCACCGAACTACAGCAGGAAGTAACGCGACAGCGCAGGTGAGGGGCGGTCCCGGGTTCCCGGAGCCGCCCCTCCTTGGTGTGTCGGGGATACTGGACAGCGCAGACGCAGAGGGAAAGGCCACATCATCGTGACTGAGATCGAGATCGGGCGCGGCAAGCGCGGCCGCCGGGCATACGCATTCGACGACATCGCCGTCGTCCCGAGCCGCCGCACGCGTGACCCGAAGGAGGTCTCGATCGCCTGGCAGATCGACGCCTACCGCTTCGAGCTGCCGTTCCTGGCCGCCCCCATGGACTCCGTCGTGTCCCCGCAGCACGCCATCCGCATCGGCGAGCTCGGCGGCCTCGGCGTCCTCAACCTGGAAGGGCTGTGGACCCGGCACGCCGACCCGCAGCCGCTGCTCGACGAGATCGCCGAGATGCCCGTCGAGACCGCGACGCGCCGGCTCCAGGAGATCTACTCCGCCCCCATCCAGGAGGAGCTGATCGGGCAGCGCATCAAGGAGGTCCGCGACTCCGGCGTCGTCACCGCCGCCGCGCTCTCCCCGCAGCGCACCGCCCAGTTCTCCAAGGCGGTCGTCGACGCGGGCGTCGACATCTTCGTCATCCGCGGCACGACGGTCTCCGCCGAGCACGTCTCGGGCGCGGCCGAGCCGCTGAACCTGAAGCAGTTCATCTACGAGCTGGACGTCCCGGTGATCGTCGGCGGCTGCGCCACGTACACCGCGGCCCTGCACCTGATGCGCACGGGCGCGGCCGGTGTCCTCGTCGGCTTCGGCGGCGGCGCCGCGCACACCACGCGCAACGTGTTCGGCATCCAGGTCCCGATGGCGACCGCCGTCGCCGACGTGGCCGGTGCCCGCCGCGACTACATGGACGAGTCCGGCGGCCGCTACGTGCACGTCATCGCGGACGGCGGCGTCGGCTGGTCCGGCGACCTGCCGAAGGCCATCGCCTGCGGCGCGGACGCCGTGATGATGGGCTCCCCGCTGGCCCGCGCGACGGACGCCCCCGGCCGCGGCCGCCACTGGGGCATGGAGGCCGTCCACGAGGACGTGCCGCGCGGCAAGCTGGTGGACCTCGGCTCGGTCGGGACGACGGAGGAGGTCCTCACGGGCCCCTCGCACACCCCGGACGGCTCGATGAACATCTTCGGCGCGCTGCGCCGGGCGATGGCCACCACGGGCTACAGCGACCTCAAGGAGTTCCAGCGCGTCGAGGTGACGGTGGCGGACTCGCAGCACCGCCGCTGAGTTCGTTCGTACGTACGCCGGAGGGCCCGGACCGCGATGCGGTCCGGGCCCTCCGGCGTGTTCCGGGACTAGTCGGACGTCTTGCGGGCCGTGGAGAACGCCACCACGGCGGCGACCGCGAAGAAGACGAAGCTCAGGAAGTCGGAGTCTTCCTTCCACACCGTGTTCAGGTCGCTGAAGTGGTCGAAGAATATGTCCGTGACCGAGAGCGGGACCTGCTTGCTGATGATGATCGCTTCGCCCAGCAGCTGGCCGAGGTAGACACCGAGCAGCGCGAAGATGCCGCTGATGACCGGCAGGGCGGGGTTGCGGCCGCCGAGCTTGCCGGCCGCGAAGCCGACGATGGCACCGACGCCCACGGCGGCGTAGCCGATCTCGTGCTTCGTGGCGCCGATGATCGCGCCGTAGATCCCGGCCGCGACGAGGGCCGCGACGAGTGCGACGACAACGCCGAGCGCGACGTTGTTCCGCGCCGGCGGGGCGGGGACGAACGGCGCGGGGGCGCCGAACGGCGCCCCCGGCTGCTGGCCGGCGAACGGGTTGCCGCCCTGGGGCTGGGCGTCGTAAGGCTGGTTCGGCGGTGGTACGGGCTGGCTCATGCTGGGTTCTCCCCCTGGGGACGTCTACGCAACTTTGTGCGAGGAGTGACGCCGCAGGCTAGCAGCCGGTTCCGACATCGGCCCACCAAAATCCTTGGGGGAACTGGGCTGAGGGCCCGTCATCAGAGCCGGTGCGCCGCTCCGGCGGGGGTCGCGCCACGGGTGTCGAGGAGGAGTTGCGCCTTCACGGCGAGGCCCTGGAGGTCGTACGTGCGGTGGTGCTGGAGCAGCACCGTGAGGT
>Ga0308175_100002624_pt1 | contig 12331 bp, 12 predicted proteins | sample PhyCR1_3_FD_203893 | JGI IMG/M metagenome (GOLD analysis project Ga0308175, IMG submission 203893) | Soil microbial communities from UC Gill Tract Community Farm, Albany, California, United States - DLSLS.C.R1 | ecosystem: Environmental > Terrestrial > Soil > Agricultural land | place: USA... | reverse complement strand
TGGGCATGGCCCACTCCAGCTTCGTCCAGCCGCTGCCGTCCAACCTCATGGCCGGGATGTCGTCGGGCTACCTCAGCGCCTCGGACGGCAAGGCGCAGCCCTACGAGCTCGTGGGCCCCGGCCCGGCCGGCAGCCTGGCCGCCACCGGCGACGACATGTCCCGCTTCATGATCGCCCACCTCGCCAACGGCCAGTTCGGCCAGGCGCGCATCCTGCAGGACGCCACCGCCAAGCTGATGCACGCGCCGCAGAAGCAGTACGTCCCGCCGCTGAACGGCATGGCGCTGGGCTTCTACCACGAGGACCGCAACGGCCACGTGATCGTGGGCCACGGCGGCGACACCGTCGCCTTCCACTCCGACCTGCACCTGCTGCTCAACGACAACGTCGGCATCTTCATGTCGATGAACAGCCGCGGGAAGAACGGCCTCGTCGAAAACGTCCGCCAGGCCCTGCTGCAGGGCTTCATGGACCGCTATTACCCGGCGCCCGAAACGGTCGCGCCCACCGCCGCGACGGCCAAGGCGCACGCCGCGCTCGTGCAGGGCCGCTACTGGTCCAGCCGCCGCGTGGACTCCGGCTTCCTGCGGCTCCTGAACCTGCTGGGCCAGATGGAGGTCGCGGCCAAGCCCGACGGAACGATCACCGCTTCGGCCCTGCGCAACGACGCGGGCGCGCCGATCACCTGGCATGAAGTCGCGCCCTTCGTCTGGAAGGACTTCAGCGGCAAGCACACGCTGGCCGCCGTCGTGGACGGCGGCAAGGTCAGGAGCCTCGCCGAGGACGATCTGGGCGCGATCATGGTCTTCCAGCCCACGCCGCTCTCCGCCAACGCCGGCTGGAACCTGCCGCTGCTCGGCGCCATGTGCGCCATCCTGGCGCTGATGCTGGTGCTGTGGCCGGTCCAGGCGCTGACCCGCCGCTACTATGGCAGGACGTTCCAGCTCGCCGGCCGCGACGCGATGCTCTACCGGGCCGTCCGCCTCGCGGCGATCTGCGACCTGGTGGCGCTGGGCGGCTACGTGGTCATCGCCCAGGCGGCCAGCGTCAAGCTGGCGCTGTTCGACGACGCGCTGGACCCATGGCTGCGCGTGCTGCAGGTCATCTGCCTGCTGGGCGTCGTCGGCGCGGCGCTGGGCGTCTGGAACGCCGCGCGCGTCTGGGGCGACAAGGCCCGCAGCTGGTGGGCCAAGACGTCGGTCACGGCCACCGCGCTGGCGCTGCTCGCCTTCGTCTGGTTCGTGATCACCCTGCAGTTCGTGACGCCCAGCCTGAACTACTAGGCGCCGTCCCACGTCACCGCGACGACGGCGCGCGAGCGCGCCGCGCGGGTTCGCCGGCCCGGCGGGCCGCGCCCGCGCCAGCGTCCTCGCTGACGGACGACGCCAGGTACTTTGGCGGGCGCCGGGCGTGGGTGGCCTGCTCGAAGGCGTAGCCATAGGCCAGCAGCCTGGCGTCGCTCCAGGCGGGGCCGATGAACGACAGACCGACCGGCAGGCCGTCCACCAGGCCCATGGGCACGGTGAGGTGCGGATAGCCGGCGACCGCCGCGTCCTGGCCGGCGCCGCCGCCCACGAACTGGTCCTTCAGCACGGGGTCGATCAGCCACGCCGGACCGATCGTGGGCGCGACCAGGACAGCGACGTTGTTGTCGTGCAGCAGCTTGTCGATGCCCTCCGGCCCGGCCATGCGGTGCGCGTCGGCCTCGGCTTTCAGGTATTCGGGGTCGCTGAGGCCCTTCGTCTTCTCGGCGGTCTCGAACTCCTCCTGCCCGAAGAGCGGCATCTCCTTGTCGGCGTGCGCCTTGTCGAAGGCGATCAGGTCCGCCAGCGAGCGGCTCGCCACCTGCTCGGGCCGGGTCGACCCCAAGTAAGTTCCGAGATCGACCTTCAGCTCGGTCATGAGGACCACCTGCTCGAGCTTCCCGAGGTTCGGCGCGCTTGGCCGCTTCTCGATCTCCACAAGCGTCGCGCCGGCGGCGCTGAGCGCCTTCAGCGATCGGTCGAACGCCGCGTCGGTCTCGGGATGGAAGCCGGCCGCGAACCGCATCACGCCGACGCGCACGCCCTTCAGCGCATCGGGCTTCAGGCCCGTGAGAAAGTCGTGACCCGCCAGGTCCGCCTTGGCGGTCGCCGGATCGGCCGGGTCGGGGCCCGCCATCACCTGGGCGAGCAGCGCGGCGTCGCGGACGCTGCGGGTCATGGGGCCGGCGGTGTCCTGGCTGTGGCTGGTCAGGCCGGCGGCGACGATTTCCAGCGGCGGATCGATGTCGCCGTCCAGCACGTCGACGCCGTACATCAGCTTGTCGAAGCCGACCGCCCGGGCGCCCGCCAGTTGCGCATCCGACTCGGCGGAGATGAAGGACACCAAAGGCTCGAAAGCCATCGCCTCCCCCAAGGCTGGCCCATCAGCGTCATCGCCGTCGAAGCAGGTCTTCAGCCCATTGGCGAAGTACGCGCAGGAGTTGATTGTTCAACGCCGATACTGAACTCGAACCGGGATCCTCTTCACATCGCGCCGCAACGAGGCCACGCAGTCGCCTGCGCGGACGTTCGAGGTCTATCTTTTGCCTAGGGCGAAATCAATCTGATGCGAACGCGGTTGCGGCCGCGGGCACGGGCGCCCAATCGCGTGGCGATCGGGCGAAGCGACGCTGGTGGGCCCGGCAGGACTCGAACCTGCAACCAGACCGTTATGAGCGGCCGGCTCTAACCATTGAGCTACAGGCCCCAGCAGCGAAGCAGCCGGTCTCGCGGTAGCATGGGCGTGGGAAGGCCGGAAGCTTGGGAGCGCGGCTAGCGCGGCTCGACACCGGACGACTTGAAGGCGTCTTCCAGGCGCTCGGCCATCATCCGCCCCGGGAGCGCGCGCTGGCCCTCCATCAGGGCGGCGTAGGTCAGCGCCTTGCCGGGGATCGGCCCGGACGCCCAGCTGATGCCCTTCGAGGGATCGTTGGGCCAGGTGCAGCTGCTCATCCGCGGCTGGTCGTCGGCGACGGTGGCTTTGAGCAGGTCCTGCACCGTCTGACGCGCCGCGCCGCCGGCGCACGCGGGCAGCAGCCGACCGCAGACGATGTGGTTGTTGAACTGGTAGACGACCTTGCCCGACGGGCGCTCGGCGATCAGCACGCAGGTCGCCGGGTCGCCGATGGCGCCGCCCACCGCGTCGTCCAGCTTGTCCTTGCTGACGCCGGCCGGCGCGCTCGGCGCACAGCCCGCCAGCAAGCCCGTGGCGGCCAGGAGCGGAAGGAGGGCGGCGCGCATGACCTCGCAATACGCGCCCGCCCGTCCCGGTTCAACGCTCAGCCGCCGCATGGGCCTTCAGGAAGGCGGTCATCTCGTCGAGCACCGGCGCGGCGCTTCGGAAGGGCCGCGACAGCGCCAGCACCAGGCGCACGTGGTCAAGGCCGTCGTAGTGGCGCTCCTCCACCGCCGCCCCAGCGGCGCGCAGGGCCTTGGCCAGGCGCTTGGTGTTGCGCGGCCAGACCATCGCGTCCTTGGAGCCGTGGGCCAGGAACGCCGGCGGCGCGTGCGGGCCGGCGAAGGCCGTGGGCTGGGTGCCCGGCAGGTCGGCGGCCTCGCCGAAGATCCGGATCGCGATGGGATCGGTGAGCGGCAGGAAGTCGTAGGGGCCGGCAAGCCCGGCCATCGCCCGCACGCGCTCGGGCGCCACACCGGCGGCCTCCAGGTAGCGGCGGTCCAGCGCGATCATCGCGGCGTTGTAGGCGCCCGCGGAATGGCCCACCAGCACGATGCGCTCGGGGTCCCCGCCCAGCTCGGCCGCGTGGTCCTGCGCCCAGCGTACGGCCAGGGCGCTGTCGTGCAGGAAGTCCGGATAGCGCACCCCCGGATAAAGGCCGTAGTCCGGCAACACCGCCAGGAAGCCCCGGGACGCCAGCGCGCGGCCCACCCAGTTGTAATCCGCACGCCGCCCGGTGTCCCACGAGCCGCCGTAGTAGAAGACCGCCACGGGCGCAGGCGCGCCACGGCGGTGCGTGGGGCCATAGACGTCCAACCGATGGCGCAGGACCGGCCCGAATGGCGCGTCATGGGCCAGCCGCCGCGCCGGGTCCTTCGGCGCCAAGGCGGCGAACAGGCGCAAGGGATCCAGCGCTTGCGCGGCCCTCGCCGTCAGTCCTGCCCGCGCCTCGCTCATCGGCTTCCTTGTGCCATCGCTTCCCTTAACCGCAACCAACCGGCCACCCTCCGGTTCTACGGGCAGGGCCACGGGCGGGACGCGCAAGCAAGCAAGGAGCCGGCGATGAGCGAACAGCATCCGCAGCACTCGGGCGAAGCGATCACCATCTTCAAGGTCGAGCCGATCTCCCGGGCCGGCGTGTCGGTCACCTGCCCCTCGCAGCATGTCGACGGCAAGCTCGACGACCGCCACTCGGCCTACTTCGACAACATCTCCCCGCCGCTCATCTGGACCCAGGTCCCGGACGTCCGCGCCTGGGCGGTGATCGTCGAGGACCCCGACGCGCCGCAGGACGAGCCCTTCATCCACTGGATGATCTGGAACATCCCCGGCGAGGTGGTCCGGCTGCCCGAAGGCCTGGCGAACGCCCCCTTCGTCGAACGTCCGGTCTCGATCCAGGGCCGCAACGGCCATCACGGCTACGGCTGGTTCGGGCCGCGCCCGCCGGCGGGCCATGGCCTTCACCACTACTACTTCCAGGTCTTCGCCCTGAACGACCTGATCGAGATGGGGCCGGACACGGAGCTGAAGGAGCTCCTGAACGCGCTCAAGGCCACGACCATCGCCAGCGGCGACATGGCCGCCACCTACGAGGCGCCGACGTCGCAGTAGCGGGCGGCTGCGCTTGACGCCCCTTGCGGAACCGGGGCGCAATGGCTCCTGAACGGCGATAACCGCCGGCCAGGGAGTAGACGCGCATGGACGGCGATCAGGCGAGCGGCGGGTTCGTGGCGGCGGGGCTGAGCGAGATCGCGCCGGCCCTGCAGAACATCGTGGACGCCGGCGACCTGGCGGGCGCCGTCACCCTGATCTGGCGCAGGGGCGAGGTCGTGCAGGTCAACGCGGTCGGTTTCCGCGACCGCGAAGCCAAGGCGCCGATGCAGCGCGACACACTCTTCCGCATCGCATCCATGACCAAGCCGGTGACAAGCGTCGCGGCGATGATGCTGCTTGAGGAGGGCAAGCTCGCCCTCAGCGATCCGATCACCAAGTGGCTGCCCGAGTTCTCCGGCATGCGGGTGCTGAAGGACGCCGCGGGCCCGCTCGGCGACACCACGCCGGCGGCGCGAGACATCACGGTCGAGGACCTGATGACCCACCGGGCCGGGCTGGCCTACGCCTTCACCTCGGTCGGGCCGATCGCCCAGGCGCACGAGGATGCCCTGGGCTCGCCCCTCGGCACGCCGCTGACGCCCGACCAGTGGCTGAAGGGCCTGGGCGGCTTGCCCCTCTCGTATCCGCCGGGCCAGCAGTTCCACTACAGCCACGCCACCGAGGTCCTGGGCTTCCTGGTCGCCCGCGTCGAAGGCAAGCCGCTGGGCGAGGTCCTGAAGGCGCGGATCTTCGGCCCCTTGGGCATGGTCGACACCGACTTCTGGTGCCCGCCGGAGAAGCGCGGCCGCATGGCCAAGCTCTACAAGATGGGCGACGAGCCGGGCGTGCTGGAGGACGTCTCCCTGCCCCACGTCGACGCCCAGCCGGTGTTCGAAGCCGGCGGCGGCCGACGACTACCTGAAATTCGCTCGCATGCTGCTGGGCGACGGCGAGGTTGACGGCGTGCGGCTGCTGAAAGCCGGGACGGTCGCCGACATGCGCACCAACCGGCTCACCGACGCCCAGCGACAGATCCCGTTCATGGGCCTGCCCTTCTGGCTGAGCCAGGGCTTCGGCCTTGGCCTGTCGGTGATCATGGACCCCGCGGCGCACCAGTGGCTGGGCGCGGGGTCCAAGGGCGCGTTCGGCTGGCCGGGCGCGTTCGGCACCTGGTGGCAAGCGGACCCGGCGCAGGACCTCATCGCCATCTACCTGATCCAGGACTCGATGCCGCTGGGACCCGAGGCGGTGGCGAACATGAGCGCGCGGCGGGGCCTGGGCGCCCGCGCCGCCTTGCCGTTGTTCCAAAAGCAGGTCTACGCCGCGCTCGGCCAGTAACGGGCGCCGCCTACGGGTTCAGCGCGTTGCGCGCGGCCACGCACATCGGCTGGCCGTTGAACGTGGCGCCCACCAGGCTGCCGTTCTTGACCGCGGCCCGGCGCGCGCGCTCATAGGCCGCGCTTTCGGCCGGCTCGCGCACGCCGCTGGGGCAGACCGGAGCCTCGACCCGCTCCGCGCCCGCTGGGCACAGGCAGATGTCCTCGTGACTCTCGATGCGGCTGGCCTCGCCCATCTTGCAGTGGGCAGGCAGGTTCTTGCCGGCCGGATCGAGGCAGACGGTCCGGGTCCGGCCGGCGTTGTCGGCCAGCGACTGGGCCGGGATCGCAGCGGCCAACGCCAGCGCGGCGGCAGCCATGGGGACTGCAAGTCTCATCACACGATCTCCTATCGTCCCTCTTGATACCCATTGGGGCGCGATAGGTTTCGTCGGTCAATCGCCGCGCGTCACGGAAAACGGCCGCAAAGGTTGCGCTGCGTTCACCACGCCTGCTGGGGATGGCTTAACTGTGGATGGGCCATCCTGCCGGCGTCATGGACCCGATCTCCACCGCCCGCTACGGCATGATGGCTGCGACCCAGCAGCTGACCGCCTCGGCAAACCGCGTCGCCCAGATGGGCGGCGACAGTTCGGTCGACTACGCGACCGAGGCCGTGAACCAGATCGAGGCCAAGCAGGCCTTCACCGCCAACGCCCGCGTCATCCACGTGGCCGACGAGATGTGGCAGGCCCTGCTCGACATCCAGTCGAACTGAGCCCCGGCCCTTCGAGAGGCGGCCGTCCCCGTCTTCGAGCGGCGCTACTGGAACGCGATCCAGCGGCCCGCCGCCGCGCCCAGCACCCACACGAGGATCGCGCTGTAGGCCACCAGCTTGGTCAGCGGCCCGCCTTCCTCGCCGCGGTTCCTGAACAGGGTGATCAGGCCCGTACCGACGATCCAGACGCCGTAGAGGGCGGTGTAGACCTTGTTCACGGGGTTCAGGTGGTCGTAGTCGTCGGGCTTGATGACGATGTGAGTGTGGACGAACTGCGCCGCGATCAGCGCGACCATCCCCGCCAGGTAGGCCCAGCGCAGGCGCCCGCGCGTCACCGGGATCAGGATCAGCGCGGCCGCCGTCAGCACGTGGTAGACGCCGACGTCGATCAGGTCGGTCGTCGTGAAGATCCATAGCGCGGCCAGGAAGATCGCTCCGCCGAGCGCGAACCAGAGCTTGGGCATGAGCGCCACCGCGCCGTTGGCGGCGGCGACCGGACGGCTGACGCCATAAGTCAGGATGATGCCGGAGAGCAGCGCCATCATCTTCACGACGAAGGCGCTCGAGTCGTACAGCTTGACCGCGTTCGCGGTGCCGATCAGCACGCCGGTGACGACGATCCCGATCACGCCCACGTTCTGCCAGAACCGAAGGTTCCGGTAGATCTCGCTCGGCTTCTCGTCGGTCACGCCCACGCCCAGCAGGCGCAGGTTCATCAGGATCGAGGTCCCGCCGATCATCACCAGCGAGATGATGTGGCCGACCTCCCAGGAGGCGTAGCCGAACTTCGGGCCCTTGACCCAGGAGCCCGGCGGCTCAGCATCCAGCCCTTCCACCCATGTATGGATCTGCGGCAGGAGCTGTTGAAACGTCGGACCCGCGCTCATAGGTGCTGCCCCGCCAGGTTCATGCCCCCAAGCTCAGAGGTCCTGCACTCCTCCACCCAGTTGATGAAGTCGGGCTGGGGCTTGCCGCATTCGTACCAGTTGTAGGGGATGAAGCGGCCGCAGGTGATCACCAAGAGCCACAGAAGCAGCGACAGGCCGGCCGACGTCCGGGCCGCCCTGGGCGGCAGTTCGTCGGCGTCCCATCCACCCTGCGTCGCCTGCACCCGGCCGTGGAAGACCAGGATGTTGATCAGCGCGAGGGCCAGGAAGACCATCTTCGCCCGGAACCAGACGTCGTGATAATAAAACAAGGGCTTGGCGAACAGCAGGCCGAGGCCCGACAGCACAGAGAAGCCGAAGCCGAACACCGTCAGCGGCAGCACGCGGTCGCTGATCACCGACACGCGCGACTTCCGAAAGATCAGGCCCAGCAGGCGCAGGTCCACGACGACGATCGTGCCCGCGAACAGCATTAGGCCGATCAGGTGAGTGCCTTCGAGGAGGTTCCAGAAGTTCAGCGAGCCCAGGAGCGCCTCGCTCCAGGACTGGGCGTCCGGCGCCGGGCCCTTGCCCAGCACGTGCTGAAACCAGTTGAGGATGGAGTCTAGCATCGGCCGCACCCGATCGGCGGCGAAGGTCCATTCACGCTCTTGATCCTCCCAATCCCCCGACCTGCGGCGCGGAGGTCCCACCCTCCGCTGCGCTGGGACACAGACGCCGCGAGCGTCCCCAAAGGCAAGCAGCTTACGGTTCCGCCGCCGTTACAGGGCGGTTACAGCCCCGAAGTAACCCCGCGGCGGCACGCCGCACCCTGGCGACACACATAGAAAAGGGAGCCGCGAGGCTCCCCTTCCAGCTGAGCTCGAAAGGCCAGCGACTACTTCTCGGTCGGGTCGGACCCGTCCTTCGGCGCGCCGGTGCCCGACGAGCCCATGAAGATCTTGCGGCCGTCGGGGAAGGTCACATCGCGGCCGTTGGCCTTGCAGATCGGCGTGCAGGCCTTGTCCTTCGACTGGTAGCCGCGCACCACGATCTCGGTGCCGGGCTTCAGCGAGTTGCGGTCGATGCCGGCGCGCAGCAGCGTGTTGGGCGTGCCGCCCTCCACCATCCACTCGACTTGCGCGAAATCGGGGTTGGTGTTCATCACGTGCACCCAGGCGTGCGGGTTGATCCATTCAACCTTCACGACCTTGCCGCGGAGCAGCACCGGGGCCTTGCCGTCGAATTCGGCGGCGAACGCGTGGTGGGCCGAGGCCTGGGTCACGCCCAGGATGGCGGCGGCGGCGAGACCGGCGGTAATCGCCGCGGGAACGATGAAACGACGGTAGTCCATATGGGCGCCTCCAAACGGCGAGTGCTGTGATCTTCTTCTCTTCACCAGCCCCGCAAATTCGCTGAGCGTTTTGACAGGGCGGTGTTGCTACGTTGTGTCAGATTCTAATCCAAAACCAGCTGCGCCGCGAGAGGGCGGGAGACCCCGCCGTCCTCGCAGACCAGCTGACTACGGCAGCGGGTTCTTCCGCAGGTGGCCGTACATCAGCTCTTCGACGAACTCGACACACTTGAACTGCATCAGGCGCGCGTCTTCGCCGACGTGCTTGTAGAGGTTCATGCTCATCTTCCAGGGCCGGCTGAAGACCTCCGGATCGGTGATCTCCGCCTCGTAGCGCATCACGCCCGGACCCGTGGGCGTCCAGCGCTCGACGACTTTCATGTCGGCGGTGTGGAAGTTGCCCGCCCGGTCGAACCAGGTCGAGTCGTTCATGCCGGTGACGGTGACGACCAGGGTGTCGCCTTCCCACTTGGCCACCGATTGGCCCATCCAGCTGTCGACCGGGGCCGGGCCCGGGTCCTTGAACAGCAGGTTGCGCACAGCGCCCGCGTATTCGTAGGCGATCAGCATCGCGCTCTCAGACTGGAAGATCTGGAACGGCAGGGTCATGTAGTTCGCCCGCGGCACGCCGGGCAGATAGCACTTGATCTCAGGATCCTTGTGGATCCAGTCGGCTTTGTTGGCGTCGCGCTGCTTCAGCGCTTCGGGCTTGTAGGGGATCGTGCCCCCTTCCACGACGCCGAGGCCCGCGGGAACAGACCCTACCGCGCCCAGCGCGACCACTTCTTTGGCCGGCACCGGCACCACCGGGCCCGGGCGCATCTGCAGCGCCGCCGAGCTCGCGTGCGGCTCGATGTTCCAGCCGGCGGTGTTCATCACCTGCCAGACGCCGTTGAGGTCGGGATGGACGCCGTCGGGGCCGCGCGGCGCGCGGTACGCGACCGACTTGCCCTTGGCCGGCGCCTTCGCCGCCGCCGGTTTGGCCGCCGCCGGAGCCTTCGCCTCCGCCGCCAGAGCCTGGCCGCCCATCATCGCGCCAGCCACGGCCAGCGCCACCACAGTCCTGATCATGCGTTTCCCGCTCCCCGTACCCCCCGCCCCGTCTCGGCGGAGTCGTGTTTCTCAAATGTCTAACGGACGTTTGGTCGAAGCGCCAGACGTCCAAGTTCTTTGACAGCCGTGCCTCGGAAGCCTACGCGCGCCAAAATGGCGCTCCGACCCCTCTTCGCGACTCCGATCTATGAAGCGTCGCTTAGCACGGACCCGAACTTCGAAAATTTCAGGGCCGAATTGGAGGCCGCGTGCCGGATGCTGGCCGCGGAGGACGCGGCGGGGCAAACCTGGTGCAAGGCCCATGGCTATGGGGGGTACACGTCCTATGCGTCGCTGAGCGACCTGCCGGCGCGGGCCAGCGTCTTCGGCGACCTGAAGCGGCGGCTGGACCGGCATGCGCGGGCGTTCGCCAAGGGGCTCGCCTTCGATCTCGGCGGCGGCCGGCTGAAGCTCGACAGCCTGTGGGTCAACGTCCTCAAGCCCGGCGCGGCGCACTCCGGCCACATCCATCCGCACAGCGTCATCTCGGGCACGGTCTATGTCGCCACGCCGAAAGGATCGAGCGCGCTGAAGCTCGAGGACCCGCGCCTGCCCCTGATGATGGCCGCCCCGCCCCGGCGGGTCGGTGCGCCGGACGACCTGCGGCCGTTCGTCTACCTGCAGCCGCAGCCGGGGACCGTGCTGATGTGGGAGAGCTGGCTGCGCCACGAGGTCCCGGCCAACCGGGCGCGCGGCGAGCGCATCTCGATCAGCTTCAACTACGGCTGGGGCTAGGGCGGCGACGGAGTCCATCGCCCGCCAGACTAGCGCGCGGCGCCGACGCGCCCATGACCCACGATGACAAAGACCTGACCGCGGGTTGCAGCCGCGGACAACCCCGCCTGGGGGAGGATCAGCTGTCCAGGAAGCTGCGCAGTTTCCGCGAGCGGCTGGGGTGCTTCAGCTTGCGCAGCGCCTTGGCCTCGATCTGGCGGATGCGCTCGCGGGTCACGCTGAACTGCTGGCCCACCTCTTCGAGGGTGTGGTCGGTGTTCATGCCGATGCCGAAGCGCATGCGCAGCACGCGCTCTTCGCGGGGCGTGAGCGAGGCCAGGACCCGCGTCGTCGTCTCCCGCAGGTTGGACTGGATCGCCGCGTCGATCGGCAGGACCGCGTTCTTGTCCTCGATGAAGTCGCCGAGGTGCGAATCCTCCTCGTCGCCGATCGGCGTCTCGAGGCTGATCGGCTCCTTGGCGATCTTCAGGACCTTGCGCACCTTTTCCAGCGGCATGGCCAGCTTCTCGGCCAGCTCCTCCGGCGTCGGCTCGCGGCCGATCTCGTGCAGCATCTGGCGGCTGGTGCGCACGATCTTGTTGATCGTCTCGATCATGTGCACCGGGATGCGGATGGTGCGCGCCTGGTCGGCGATCGAACGGGTGATCGCCTGGCGGATCCACCACGTCGCGTAGGTGGAGAACTTGTAGCCGCGGCGGTACTCGAACTTATCGACCGCCTTCATCAGGCCGATGTTGCCCTCCTGGATCAGGTCCAGGAACTGCAGGCCGCGGTTGGTGTACTTCTTGGCGATGGAGATCACGAGGCGCAGGTTGGCCTCGACCATCTCCTTCTTCGCCTGGCGCGCCTCGCGCTCGCCCTTCTGCACGGTCTGGACGATGCGGCGGTAGTCGTCGATCGGCACGCCGGTCTCGGTGGCCAGCGCGGCGATCTCGGAGCGGATGTCGCCGATCTGGCCGTTGTCGTTCTCGGCGAACTTGGTCCAGCGCACGCCAAGGCTCTTCACCTGGTCGGGCCAGTCGGGGCGCATCTCCGAGCCCAGGTAGGCCTTCAGGAACTCGGCGCGGCTGATGCCGTAGCTGTCGGCCAGGCGCAGCAGGCGGCCTTCGAGGCCCACCAGCCGCTTGTTGATCGCGTAGAGCTGCTCGACCAGCGCCTCGATCCGATTATTGTTCAACTTGAGAGTCTTGAGGTGCTGGACGATCGCCCCGGTGGCGCCGGCGTAGGCGTCGCGGTCCTTGGCCGACAGGTCCGCGCCCTTCAGCCGCTGGGCGACCAGCTTCTCCTGCAGCAGGCGGAAGCGCTCGAACTCGCCGGCGATGGCGTCCAGGGTCAGCATGACCCCATCGCGCAGCTCGGCTTCCATGGCGCTGATCGTGGGGCCGGCGCCGTCGTCGAA
>Ga0308175_100002623_pt1 | contig 12332 bp, 8 predicted proteins | sample PhyCR1_3_FD_203893 | JGI IMG/M metagenome (GOLD analysis project Ga0308175, IMG submission 203893) | Soil microbial communities from UC Gill Tract Community Farm, Albany, California, United States - DLSLS.C.R1 | ecosystem: Environmental > Terrestrial > Soil > Agricultural land | place: USA... | reverse complement strand
CAACGAGCACTTTCGTCCTTTCGCACCTTGATAGTTCCCGGAGATGCCGCAGAACGTCTCCGCCTTGCAGCTTCGGCAAATTGATGTCAAGCAGAACCAGTGCGGGACAGGGTGCATCCGCAGTGTGTTCCGCCTTATCCAGGAATCGAACGGCCTGTTCTCCGTCTTTAGCCAGGTGGACCGACAGAACCATGTCGGTGGCGGCCAGCGCCTCCCGGATCAAAAAGATGTCAGAGTCGTTGTCCTCGACCACCAGGACGTGACTCACCTCGGGGACTGCTGTCTCCTGCTGGCAGCGTCCACCGGAATGTGGATCCTTTTCCGGGCTCGGACTCGACCCAGATCCTCCCACCATACCGATCCACAATTCGTCGACATATGGCCAACCCAATCCCGGTACCGGAGTACTGATCGGTCGTGTGCAGACGCTTGAAAAGCCCAAAAACGTTCTCCTTATACTGCTCGTCGATTCCAATTCCGTTGTCACTGACCGCGAACGTCCAGAATCCGTTTTGCTTGTGAGCAGATACATGCACGGCCGGCACCCGATCCGGGCTGCGGTATTTAACGGCGTTGCCGATGGTGTTTTGAAAGAGTTGCTGGAGGTGGAGAGCATGCGCCTGGACGGTCGGCAGCGGCTCGGCCGTTACGGTTGCGCCTGTTTCCTCGATAGCACCGCATAGATTTGCGAGAGCGGCCTTCAATGCGTCATCGGCATCAACTGTCTCATCGCTCTGTTCGAACTGTTCAACCGCAGATGCCCGTGTATAAGCCAGCAGGTCACGTACGAGCTGTTCCATGCGTGTTGCCCCATCCTGGAGAAAGGTCAGGAACTCCTTTGCTTCCCCGTTGATCAGATCTGCGTGCCGCCTCGAAAGTAGCTCACTGTAGATCTTGATGCTCCGCAACGGCTCCTGCAAATCATGGCTCGCGCTAAAGGCAAACTGTTCCAGGTCGTAATTGGCCCTGCGGAGATCGTCCTGAACATGCTTCTGTTCGTCGATGTCGGTACAGGAACCGAACCACTTCAAAGCGCCGCGTTCCGATTCACGAGCTGGGACGGCGCGCGCGACGAACCAGCGCCAACGGATCTGTCTCCGGTCAAATAGCCGGTACTCCACGTTGTAAGCCTCACCCGTAGTCACGGAATGATTCCACGCTTCGCGCCAGTGTCCGAGATCGTCCGGGTGCATGAGTGCTTCCCAGCTTGCCTCACTGCCCGTTTCCTTCTCAAACCCCGTGAACTCATACCAGCGGCTGTTGTAGTAATCAACCGAACCATCCGCACGGGCAGTCCACACGATCTGCGGCATGGCGTCCGCAAGCTGCCTAAAACGAGCTTCGCTCGCAACCAGAATGCGCTCTAACCGTTTGTTGTCCGTGATGTCACGGGCAATCTTCGAAGCGCCGATAATTCTGCCCGACGGATCTCTTACTGGCGAGATCGTCAGGGAGATATCCAGCAGGGTTCCATCTTTCCGCCGCCGCTTGGTCTCGAAGTGATGAACATGTTCGCCTCGTCGTAGCCGGGCAAGGATGTTTGGCTCTTCGTTCTGACGATCGGCCGGTATCAGGAGCGTAGCGACCAGCTGTCCGATCGCCTCGGCCGCTGTGTATCCGAACATGCGTTCCGCACTCCGATTCCAGCTCGTAATAACCCCATTGAGGTCCTTACTGATAATCGCGTCATCCGACGAATTGATTATGGCGCTCAGCAGCAAGCTGGCCCCATCGGAACGCTGTCTGGCGACGCCAATGTCGCGAGTGATGGAAAGCTGAGCCGTGGTCCCGTCCGATTGCCTGAAAGGTGCCCCGTAGGTTTCCATCAAAGCGCGGCTGCCGTTCAGGCGCAGGAGTTCAAATTCCACCCACCCCTTTTCTCCACCGCAGATCTTCGCATTGAACTCCCTGAATCGCCCCCGCTCTTCCGGTGAGACGAAGTCGGCAATGTCACGTCCGATCACTTGTTCCTGAGACGAAGCGCCCAGGACCGCGAGTCCCGGGGTATTGATAAACAATACTTTTCCGTCAGGAGAGAGAACCTGGATGCATTCCGGCGTGGTCTCGACGATCGTGCGGAAGTATTCGCTCCACTCTCGTTCGGGTCTTTTGTGTTCGGTCCGATCGACAAGCAGGTTGAGTGCCCCTGTGATCTGGCCTGCGGCATTGCGCATGATCGCGGGATAAGCCGCGAACCAGAAGCGGGTGCCGTCAGGGCGTTCGGCCAGATACTCCGCGCCAGCCGGCGCTTCTCCGCTTTTCAACGCCACGGCCAGCGAAGATGCTTCGTGAGGCAAGGGTTGCCCCTCCGGCGTGTACAGCCGGCAGGCGACGCACCATTGGTCCGTATAAAGACTGGGCACACGGCCGGAGAGTTTTACGGCCGCCGGGTTGAACCAGGTTAGCCGTCCTTCGGCGTCTGTTGCGTAGGCGGCTACGGGAAAGGCCTCGAGCATCGAGCGAAGACCTTCGGCCTCACCGTTCCCAGCTAGAGCGCTAAGGCCTGTCGCGCGGTTGAGGTCACCTGCGATCACAGCGTGTCCTCATGGCCGTGATAGCGGCGCACGACGTTCTGGAGAGCCCGGTATTGCCGGAAATTGAGATGGACCGGCGCCAGACGGATGATTGACTGGGAGCTAAAAGACAATCGGAACATCTCCTGATCCATTGGCCGAATACTCCGGAGGGAGCACGATTTCCGAATCCTCTCAATGGCTTTCGAGAACTGTACGGCCATAAGCGTCAGCTTTCGACCCACTCTTCGCCTTCACAACCGAAGCACACGGCGCCGGGTAGAAACCTCTTGTCTGCGTTTTGCCCCTATCGATAATCTGAGTTGCGCTACCACTCATGATAGCTGTTTCCGGAGAACTGGTCCCGGGGCTGAAGTAGCCCGTACGCTGTACCGCCCGAGGCGCCGGCCGCATCAAAGGAATAAGGCACGTAAGTGCTTGTTGCAGCTAAACTAGAAGTAAAGTACCCAAACTATGCTCGAAGGCGCGCTCGCCAAGGTTTTTGGCACCAAACATGACCGGGAGATCAAGGCGATACGTCCCATCGTTGCAGCTATCAACGATCTGGAGCCTCAGCTACAAAAGCTTTCGGACGCGGATCTTGCTGCAAAGACAGTCGATTTCAAGGCACGGGTGGCCAAGGGCGCGAGCCTGGACGACATCCTGATTGAGGCGTTCGCGGTGGCTCGGGAGGCCGGCCGTCGTGTTCTCAACATGCGCCACTTCGACGTTCAGTTGATTGGCGGCATCGTTCTGCACAAGGGCCGGATCGCCGAAATGAAGACTGGCGAAGGTAAGACGCTGGTTGCTACGCTGCCGAGCTACCTCAACGCCCTCGAAGGCAAGGGCGTTCACATCGTCACCGTGAACGATTATCTGGCACGCCGTGACTCGGAGTGGATGGGCCGGATGCACCGGTTTCTGGGTCTGACCGTCGGCAACATCGTGCACGATCTGGACGAGGAGCAGCGCCGGACAGCCTACAACGCCGATATCACGTACGGCACCAACAACGAATTCGGCTTCGATTATCTGCGCGACAACATGAAATTCCGCCTGGAAGACTACGTCCAGAGGGATTTCAACTTCGCCATTGTGGACGAAGTGGACTCCATCCTGATCGACGAAGCCCGAACGCCGCTGATCATTGCGGGCCCGAGCGAAGAGTCGACGGACAAATACTACCGGGTGAATCAGATTATTCCGTACCTCGAGCGCGGCGAAGTGATCGAAGGCAAGGAACCCGGGCAGTCCCGCACCACGGGCGATTTCACCGTCGACGAAAAGCATCGCAGCGTCGCATTGACCGAAGAGGGCGTCATCAAGGTAGAGAAATTGCTGAACACGGGCAACCTCTACGATCCCGCCAACATCGAGATGAACCATCACGTGCAGCAGGCGCTGCGCGCGCACATTCTGTATCAACGTGACCGCGACTACGTGATCCAGGACGGGCAAGTCATCATTGTCGATGAGTTCACCGGCCGTCTGATGCCGGGCCGCCGCTGGAGCGATGGCCTGCACCAGGCGGTTGAAGCGAAGGAAAACGTTAAGATCGAGCGCGAGACGCAAACTCTCGCCAGTGTCACTTTCCAGAACTTCTTCCGTATGTATAAGAAGCTGGCCGGAATGACCGGTACGGCGGATACGGAAGCCGCTGAGTTCGGCAAGATCTATAACCTGGACGTCACGGTGATCCCGACGAACCGCCCGATGGTTCGCATCGAAAATCCCGATGTTGTGTACCGGACGGAAGACGAGAAGTTCCGGAACGCGGCGAAAGAGATCAAAACCCTCCATGAAAAAGGCCAGCCGGTTCTCGTCGGAACGATCTCCGTCGAGAAGTCGGAGCGTCTCTCGAACGTTCTTCGCAAGATGGGCGTCAGGCACGAAGTCCTGAACGCTAAGAATCACGAGCGCGAAGCTCACATCGTGGCGCAAGCCGGACGCAAGGGCGCCGTTACCGTGTCGACCAATATGGCCGGCCGCGGTACTGATATTCTTCTCGGCGGAAATCCGGAAGTCCTGCTCGAAGACCGTCTGAAGAAGTACGGCAAGACGGAGGACATGCTCTCGCCGGAGGAATTGGGACGGCTGAGAGAGCAGATCCAGGCCGAGATCAAGGAAGAACACGATGAAGTCGTGAATCTCGGAGGACTCCACATCCTCGGTACCGAGCGGCACGAGTCCCGCCGTATCGACAACCAGTTGCGTGGCCGTGCGGGCAGGCAGGGCGACCCGGGCAGTTCACGTTTTTACCTCTCGCTTCAGGACGATCTTCTTCGCATTTTCGGAGGCGAGCGCATGCAGAATCTCATGCTCCGCCTCGGCATGGAAGAAGATGTGCCGATCGAGTCACGCCTGATTACAAAGCGCATTGCTGCCGCCCAAAAGGCAGTGGAAGCGCAGCATTTTGCGTCCCGCAAACACGTCCTCGAGTATGACGACGTGATGAACAAACAGCGCCAGGCGGTGTACTCGATGCGCCGTCAGTTGCTGGATGGGCACGCCGACCAGCGGGAGCGCATCGTCGAAATCATCAACGGGATTATCGCGAGCTTCGTGGATCAGTTCTGTTCCGAAGGCTCGCGCGTGGACCAGTTCGATCTGCCCGGCTTGCAGACGGCGATCCTGAACCAGTTCGGCGCCAAGATCGATCTGGATGAGTACAGCGGCCTCGAGCGCCGCGACATTGAACCAAAGCTCCAGGATTTCGTCATGGAGCGATACACCGAGAAGGAGCGTTTGATCGGTCCGGAAAACCTCCGTCAGGCGGAGCGGATCATCATGCTCAACGTCGTTGACAACCAGTGGAAAGACCACCTCCTCTCGATGGATCACCTGAAAGAGGGAATCGGTCTCCGCGGGTATGGCCAGAAGGATCCTCTCATCGAGTACAAGAAGGAATCCTTCACCATGTTCCAGGACATGATGGACCGGATTGAGGACGAGACCATCCGGTACCTCTTCTTCATGCGGATCGAGACCGGCAATACGTCCGAGATCCCGTTGCCTTATCCCGAAATCGAAGAAGAGGACGAGGACGATGAGGATAACTCCGGAGGCACCGACGGCAGCGAACCGGCGCTAGTCGCCGCAAATGTGCAGAGTCAGAAAGAATTGCAGGCCCAAAAGGAAGCCCAGCAGTCGGTTCTGGATCTGACGCGTAACATTCAACGCAAGAAGGACCGCGAACTGGCCCAGCTTCAGACGCTCGGCGCTAACGTGGACGGCGGAACACAACGGGCGCAGACCGCGTCCAAAACAGCAAAGGTCGGCCGGAACGAACTTTGCCCCTGCGGAAGTGGAAAGAAATACAAGCGATGTTGTGGTGCTCTCGCCTAGTCTCCCTATCTTTATTTACATCCGTAGGATTACTGGCCGCGACTGACGCGGATATCTGGAAAGAATACGGTCTGGTTCGCAACGAAACCGCACATCGCGGAAACCAGACCGTGACCACTTACCAGCTGAAAGACCTGACGGGCGCGATTGCAGCGTTCGAGTGGCAGCGGTCCCCGAATGCGAAGACGTGCACGTTGGCAACGTTCTGTTCTCAGGATGCTGCGAAAACCACGATCTCCGATGCAAATTACGTCGTCACATTCGAAGGCCGGGCTCCCACACAAGCTGAAGTGGGCGAGACCCTAAAGGGCCTTCCCGACAAGCACGCCACGAGCCTTCCCGCGATCCTTTCTTTCCTCCCGAAAGAGGGGCGGGTGCCCAACTCAGCCCGCTATATTCTCGGTCCGTCATCGTTGAATGCATTTGCGCCTGAGCTGTCCTCGGCGAACCCGGGATTCGCGGAAGGCGCCGAAGCGCAAATTGCGGCGTACCAGATCAAGGGTGGAAATCCTGTCCGCTTAGCTCTTTTCTACTATCCGACTCCGGAGATGGCGCGGATGCATACCATTGCATTCCGGCAGGCGGCCGGAATGCATGTGAAGCGCTCGGCGGTTCTGGTGGCCGCCGTGTTCGGGAACGCTTCCGACGAACAAGCGGATACTCTGTTGAGCCGTGTGCAGTACGAAGCCAAGATTACCTGGAACGAAGTGCCGCCTCCGAGCCCCATCAAGCCGCTGTACCAACTGCTGATGAACATCATCTACATCAGCATCTTGTTGTCCGTGCTATGTCTCGCCGCTGGTTTGGTTTACGCCGGCATCAGGGTGTATCGCCGCCGCTACGGAACGCTCGACTCCGAGGAGGCGATGACCACTCTGAACCTGACTGGTACGGGTCAATAGCGCCGTTAAGTGATTGAGCAGAAAAGAGTTGATCGGTTCTCGCGCTCGTGGCGCGAAGCGCGTTTCCGCCCTTCCGCCTTCCAGCGCACGGAGCGCTCTTTTTTAAATGGTTTATACGCTACTACTTACAAGGCGTTTCCGTTTCGCGGGGAAAAATGCCCTTGACTTCACTTCACGCTGGCCCTAAACTCCAATCACAAACAGGTTTTGATGGCTGCGAGGCCGTCGGATCTGATTCTCCCATTAAACGTAAATCCTGGTCAGCCAGGGTAAGAACTATGCTCATTCGCGAGAATGAGCATTTTCTTTTGCCGGGTACGTCGGCTGGCCAGGCGGCCGAGTGAGACCGCCCCCTCCCAAATCCACGGAAGTTCCTCAGACTTGGCGTGAGCGCTTCCAGGCGCTTCGGAACGTTCCGCCGCTGCTGAAAATGGTGTGGCAGACGAGCCCGGCCCTCAGCCTCTCCACGATCATCCTGCGCTGCGTCTCGGCGATTTTCCCGCTCGCAACACTCTGGATTTCGAAGCTGATTATTGACTTGGTCGTGCGAGCTATCAGCCATCATCCGGTGGACCGATCGGCCATCTGGAAGCTGCTTGCGCTGGAACTTCTGGTAGCGATCGCATCCGACACCGCTGGCCGCTTTATTTCGCTCGTCGACAGTCTGCTCGGCGACCGCTTCACGAATTACATCAGCATTCGTCTGATGGAGCACGCTAACTCGTTAGATCTATTGGCGTTTGAAGATCCGGTTTTCTACGACAAGATGGAGCGGGCACGGCGGCAGACCACAGCGCGGCTCGGTATGCTCGGCGGTTTAGCCGGAATGGCGCAGCAACTGTTGACTCTCCTATCCCTGTTGTCTGCCGTGATTCTGTTCTCTCCGTGGCTGCTCGTGTTGCTCGTTGCGGCGACGATTCCCGTGTTCTTCGGTGAGACCCGGTTCGCGATGCTGAACTACTCCATGCTCTTCCGGTACACGCCCGAGCGTCGTGAACTGGATTACCTCCGGTACTTGGGAGCCAGTAATCAGAGCGCCAAAGAGGTCAAGATCTTCGGGCTAGGCGAATACCTTTCCGACCGATCGCGAGCCCTCTTCGAGCGTTTTTACGCCGAGAACAAGCATCTGGCGACGAAGCGGGCAGTTCACGGCACACTTCTGAATCTGATCCCGACTGGTGCTTACTACTCCGCGTACGCCTTGATCATTGTTCGGGCGCTCTCAGGAGTGTTGACTGTAGGAGATCTTACGTTGTTGGTGGGTGCATTTTCGCGATCACGAAACATTATGGAGGGGCTTGTGTCCGGGCTCGTGGGGATTTCGGAACAAGCTCTGTTCATCAAAGACCTCTTCGAATTTTTCGATACGAAGCCAACCATCGTTTCGGTCCCGAACGCTCTACCTGCTCCCCGCCCGATCCGGGAAGGCTTCGCATTTGAGAACGTCTCCTTCAGCTACCCGGATTCGGAGCGGAAAGTCCTGGATGCGGTGAGCTTCCGGTTTGGCCGCGGCGAGCGGATCGCGCTGGTGGGCGAGAACGGGGCAGGGAAGACGACCCTCGTCAAACTGCTGGCGCGTCTGTACGATCCGACCGAAGGCCGGATCCTGCTCGATGGCATTGATGTACGGGAATACAACGCCGACGATCTGCGCCACGAGATCGGCGTTATCTTTCAGGACTACATGAGATATGACATGTTAGCTTCTGAAAACATTGGTTTTGGACGCGTTGAACAGGTGGGTGATGAGCCGCGGATCGAGCGTTCCGCCGATAAGAGTCTGGCCGCCGGTGTGATCACCGCACTCCCCGCGGGTTACCGCCAAATGCTCGGGCGACGGTTCGAGGGAGGCGTGGATTTGTCCACCGGACAATGGCAGAAAATCGCCCTGGCAAGGGCCTACATGCGTGACGCTCAGATCCTGATTCTCGACGAGCCGACTGCAAGCCTGGATGCGAGGGCAGAGTTTGAGGTCTACCAACGCTTTGTCGATCTCACGGCCGGCAAGATGGCGGTCCTGATCTCCCACCGGTTTTCGACCGTGCGGATGGCGGACCGGATCCTGGTGCTCGAGTCCGGCAAGATCGCCGAGCAAGGATCGCACGCAGAACTGGTCAGCTTAGGACGTAAGTACGCGGAACTATTCGAGCTGCAGGCCGCGGGCTACCGCTAAAGCTCCTTTCCCTGTCCCTTTGTTAAGGTTTGATTCCTTGCGATACACAACGCGCGCCTCCCTGCTCTTTGTCACCGTTGCTCTCTTGGCGCATGCGGCGGCGCCGGGCGACACGACTCTGCCCCTGATGCCAATGCCTGCGTCGGTTACTTCGGGGACAGGAACCAGAGTCGTCATGGACGCGAACTTCAGCGTTTCACTCTCTGGCGCGGGGGCCAGTGATCCCCGGTTACGGGACCTCGCAGCACGGGCGACTGCACGGGTTTCGAGGCAGACCGGAATCCCGATGATCCCTCGGTTGGTCCAGGCTCCGAATGCCACGCTGAACGTTGTCGTTGAAGGGCGGGATCACAAGGGCCCGCAGCGATTGGGTGACAACGAGCGCTATTCGCTGCAAGCCGCAGACAACAAAATCCGCCTGTCTGCGGACGCGCCGCTTGGGGTGCTCCGCGGGTTGGAGACGTTTTTACAACTCATTGCCCCGAACCCGCCCGGGTCGGTCGGGTGGTCTGTGCCCCCCGTGTCCATCCGTGACGAACCCCGATTCCCCTGGCGCGGCCTTTCGCTCGACGTCTCCAGGCACTTCATCCCACTCGATAGTGTTAAGCGGACCATTGACGGAATGGCGGCAGTGAAGCTCAATGTCTTCCACTGGCACTTGTCCGATGACCAGGGCTTTCGGATCGAGAGCAGGAAGTACCCGCGGCTCCAGCAGTTGGGGTCGGACGGACAGTTCTACACACAAGCGGAGGTGAAGGACGTCATCGATTACGCCCGCAATCGAGGAATCAGGGTGGTGCCTGAGTTCGATATTCCGGGTCACGCGACCAGCTGGCTCGTTGCGTATCCGGCGCTCGCGAGCGGCAAAGGACCGTACGAAATTGTGCACTCGCGCGGCACTGTGACCGCCCTCATCGATCCGACCAAGGAATCGACATACAAGTTCATGGACGGGTTCGTCGGTGAGATGGCGAAGCTGTTCCCGGATGAGTATTTCCATATCGGGGGCGATGAGGTGAACACGAGAGAGTGGCGCCAGAGTCGCAGAATCCAGAGCTTCATGAGGAAGCGGCACATCCCGAACGAGAAGGCATTACAGGTCTACTTCAATGCGCGGTTACTGAAGATTGTTACTAAACACGGCAAGCACATGGAGGGATGGGACGAAATCCTGCAACCCAATCTCCCCAAGAGCATTGTCATCCAATCCTGGCGGGGGCAGGAGTCCCTGTGGGAGGCCGCGCGAGAGGGGTTCCAGGGCATTCTGTCGGCCGGGTATTACCTTGACCTGATGCAGCCTGCATCGCAACACTATGCCATTGACCCTCTGGTTCTGCCTGTGGAAAGGAGAGAGCGGCTGCTGAAAGAGAACAAGCCGATCCCGCCGGATCTTTCCGCCGGGGATGCAAAGAAAATTCTCGGTGGCGAAGCCGCTATGTGGCAGGAGTTAGCGACAGCGGAGAATTTGGATGCAAAGCTCTGGCCACGACTGGCAGCGATAGCGGAACGGTTGTGGTCGCCGCGATCGACTACAGATGTGGATTCGATGTATCGGCGGCTGGATTCCACGAATCACTGGCTTCAGTGGCTCGGGCTCACGCAAGTTTCAAACCTGGAATTGATGCGGGAGCGTATTGCCGGTACGGTTCCCCATGCGGCGCTCGACAAGTTCGCCGAGATTCTGGAGCCTGTGAAAGGATACTCGCGCCACCCGCAAAACTATTCGAGCTTCACGCCGCTGAACAGGCTGGTGGATTCTATTCCGCCCGAGAGCAATGCGGCCCGGGAATTCAATGAAGCCGTGGAGCGGTATCTCTCGGGAGCAGATCCGAACCCCGAAACGCTGACGAAAAGATTGTCCGACTGGCATGACAATGCCGAGCGCATCCTTCCGACACTTCGGGAGAACTCGCTCCTCGAAGAGAACATTCCAGCCGCCGAAGCAGTGGTCGTACTCTGCCAGATCGGGAGGGATGCAATTGCTGCCCGTTTGCAAAATCGCGCGGACGCGATGAAACCAGATACTTCCGCCAAATTAGCTTCTGCGGTGGAGCGAAAAGGCGACATCCTGATTCAGATCGCGCCCGGTGTTCGAAAGCTGGTGGACGCCCTGGCGCCTAGACCGGGAGCAAACTGAGAGCTGCCTCGAGCTCCGATCGGGTGTGTCCGTCGCCCTTGCGGGTTGTCACTTCAATGCCCTTCTCGTACATGCGACGCGCTTCTTCAATATGACCCAACTTCTCGTGTGCCTGACCGCCGTGATAGTAAGCCGCGGCGTAGCTGTCGTCCTGGGCCAGGAGATGATCGAATTCCGTGATCGCGGCAGGGAAATCACCGCTTTTGACGAGCTCCATCGCTAATCCGTAACGGGCGAACGTATTGGTTGGATTTTCGCTGAGCATTTGCTTCAGCATGTCGAGGCGATTCGTGGCCATTCGTTCGCATTGTCCCACTTCGGGCGGAATCCGCGTCTACCTCGGCATGGGTGATTCAACAGTAATGAAGGTCGAATCCGAGCATTCGCCGGTCGGAAAACTGGGGCAGAGATATCTCGCTTCCGGTAAGTCGATCTCGATGCGACTGTGGGAGGAAGCGGGCAGCTCCCAGAAGGAACAGAACGTTGCTCGCGACTACGAAGTGGTCGGGTTTGTGCTGGAAGGAAACGCCACACTTGAACTTGAAGGTCAGACAATCAAGCTGAAGCCAGGGGATAGCTGGGTTGTGCCGAAAGGCGCGAAGCATACCTACCACATTGAAGGCCCATTCAAGGCTGTTGAAGCAACGCATCCTCCTGCCCAGGTGCATAGCCGCGATGAGTAACTCAGCACGCTACGGGATCATTCGTAGCGCCACATCTTCATGCTTCTAAAGTCGAACCCATAGACGCCGGTCGACAGGATGGCGAGGCCGACCGCGCCGTCGAATTGTGTGCCCTGCCTCGCAAACAGGTCGTCAGCTCGCACGATGGGAGCAGCGGTTGCAACCGGTTTACCGTTCAGGTATACCGGTGCGGTCTCCACCATTGAAAGACGGCTTATCCGGTATGCGCCGGGGGCGGGACCGCTTTCTCCAATCGGCAAACCTTTCACGCTGCGAAGCATGACCACTGCCCCGGGATAGAGCGTGTCCAGTCTTGCCTTAAGCGGTGCGTTCCCCACGGTGAAACCATCGCTGGTCAGCGTAACGTCGCCCGCAGGACCCTGCGCCCCCGTGTCGTGGAGTTGGCTGCAACGAGCGGGGCAAACGGGTCGCCTCAAGGGCTGTTCGGATACCTCGATGTACTTGCCCGGGATGTTCAATACCAGAAGGTGCTCCCCGAAAGCGCTGTAGGCCAACGTACCGTCGACGGCAGAAGTCAGCTTGTCGATTCCATCCGGAAAAGCGCCATCCAGGGTATCA
>Ga0308175_100002622_pt1 | contig 12332 bp, 10 predicted proteins | sample PhyCR1_3_FD_203893 | JGI IMG/M metagenome (GOLD analysis project Ga0308175, IMG submission 203893) | Soil microbial communities from UC Gill Tract Community Farm, Albany, California, United States - DLSLS.C.R1 | ecosystem: Environmental > Terrestrial > Soil > Agricultural land | place: USA... | reverse complement strand
TACCAAGTTCATCTTCGTCACCGGCGGCGTCGTCTCGTCGCTCGGCAAGGGGATCGCCGCCGCTTCGTTAGGCAGGCTCCTCGTCGAGCGCGGGCTGCGCGTGACGATGATGAAGTTCGACCCCTATCTCAACGTCGACCCGGGGACGATGTCGCCGTTCCAGCACGGCGAGGTGTTCGTCACCGACGACGGCGCCGAGACCGACCTCGACCTCGGTCACTACGAGCGCTTCCTCGACCGCGCGCTCTCCCAGGCGAACAACGTCACGACCGGACGGATCTACCTCAACGTCATCACGAAGGAGCGCCGCGGCGAATATCTCGGGTCGACGGTCCAGGTCATCCCGCACATCACCGACGAGATCAAGGCGGCGATGAAGCGCATCGCCCCTGACAACGACGTCGTCATCGTCGAGATCGGCGGGACGGTCGGCGACATCGAGTCGCTGCCGTTCCTCGAGGCCATTCGCCAGTTCCGCCAGGAGATCGGGCGCGAGAACGCGGTCTTCATCCACCTGACCCTCGTTCCCTTCATCGCCGCGGCTGGCGAGGTGAAGACGAAGCCGACCCAGCACTCCGTCCGCGAGTTGATGGAGATCGGAATCCAGCCCGACATCCTGATCTGCCGTACCGAGCGCCCGCTCACCGAAGACGTCAAGCGCAAGATCGCGCTCTTCTGCAACGTCGACTTCGGCGCAGTGATCGAGAGCCGCGACGTGCCGACGATCTACGAGATTCCGCTCTCCTTCGCCGACCAGGGGCTCGACAAGTGGGTCGTCGAGCGGCTCGGCCTCGGCGGCAAGCCGGCCGACATCACGCATTGGAAGTCGATGGTCCAGCGCATCGTCGAGCCGCGCGACCGCGTCCGCATCGCCATCGTCGGCAAGTACACCGACTACGCTGACAGCTACAAGAGCGTGCAGGAGGCGCTGATCCACGGCGGCATCGCCAACGACGTCGGCGTCGACATCTCGTGGGTGTCGAGCGACCTGTTCACCAGCGACGCCCGCGCCGACGAGATCCTCTCCCAGTACAACGGCCTGCTCGTGCCGGGCGGCTTCGGCGTGCGCGGAGTCGAAGGAATGGTCGAAGCGATCCGCTCAGCACGCGAGCGCGGCATCCCGTTCTTCGGGATCTGCCTCGGGATGCAGGTCGCGATCATCGAGTTCGCGCGCAACGTCCTCGGCATCGCCGACAGCAATTCCTCGGAATTTGCCCCGGAGTGCGGCAACGCGGTGATCTCGCTGATGGAGACGCAGCAGCACGTCACCGACATGGGCGGCACGATGCGCCTCGGCGCGTATGCCTGCCGGCTCGCCCGCGGATCGAAGGCAGCCGAGATGTACGGCGTGCCCGAGATCAGCGAGCGGCACCGTCACCGCTACGAGGTTTCTAACAGCTTTCGCGAGCGCTTCGTCGCCAACGGGATGAAGCTGAGCGGCCTCTCTCCCGACGGATCGCTCGTCGAGATCGTCGAGCTGGCGCAGCATCCATGGTTCATCGGCTGCCAGTTCCACCCGGAGCTCAAGTCCCGGCCGACGCGTCCGCATCCGCTGTTCGCCGGCTTCGTCGCCGCCGCGGCGAAGGCGAAGCGCACGCGCATCGACGATCGCCGGCCGATGGTCGCCGAGGCGGCTCGCTGACGATGGCGCGCATGAGTCCCTCGCTCGCCCCCGACGCCGTCGCGGCCTTCCCGCGCGACGCGTTCTTCATGATCGCCGGTCCCTGCCAGCTCGAGGACGACGCGCTCAATCTGCGCGTCGCCGAGCACCTCGCGCGCCTCTCCGAGCGCGTCCCCGGCGGCATCGTCTTCAAGGCGAGCTTCGACAAGGCCAACCGGTCAAACCCCGGCGCGACCCGCGGCCCCGGGCTCGACGCGGGGCTCGGTGCCCTGCAGCGCGTGAAGGCCGCGACCGGAATGCGCGTCCTCACCGACGTGCATCTCCCCGAGCAGTGCGCGCCTGCAGCCGAAGTCGTCGACGTGCTGCAGATTCCCGCCTTCCTCTGCCGCCAGACCGACCTTCTCGAGGCTGCAGGCGCGACCGGCAAGCCGGTGAACGTGAAGAAGGGGCAGTGGATGCATCCCGAGGGAATGCGCGGTGCAGTCCGCAAGGTTCGCGGCGCCGCCGGAGGCGAGATCGAAGTTGCCGTCACAGAGCGCGGAAGCTTCTTCGGCTATGGTGACCTGGTGGTCGACATGCGCGGGTTCACGCGCATGCGCGCCGCCTGCGACTCGGCGGTGATCTTCGACGGCACCCACAGCGTGCAGCAGCCCGGGCGCGGTGAAGGCGGCGCGAGCGGAGGTGCCCGAGAGTTCATTCCGCCGCTGACGCTCGCCGCGATCGCCGCCGGTGCCGACGGCATCTTCCTCGAGACTCACCCCGATCCCGCGCATGCGCCGAGCGACGGCCCGAACATGATCCCGCTCGACCAATTGAACAATCTCGTCGATCGCGCGATCGACCTCTGGAACCTCGTCCGGACCGGCGCGAGATGATCGACGTCGCGCTCGCACGTCGCATCAAGCTGGTCGGTCTCGACGTCGACGGCGTGCTCACCGACGGCGGCATCTATCTCGGCGACTCCGATGGCGACCGCGTCGAGTTCAAGCGTTATGACATCCAGGACGGGCTCGGAATCAAGTTTCTCCGCGATGCGGGGATCAAGGTCGTCATCATCACGGGTCGGGTCTCGGAGAGCGTAAGGCATCGCGCCCAGGAGCTCGAGGTCGACGCCGTCGTCCAGGATGCGACCGCGCAGAAGCTCCCCGCGTTTCGCACCATCCTCGACAGTCACGGGCTGACCGGAGCGGATGCCGCCTTCGTCGGCGACGACTTTCCCGATGTCAGCGTCCTCCGCGAGGTCGCGCTTCCAGTCGCCGTCGGCAATGCGGTGCCGGAGATTCGCGGCATTTGCAAGGTGCACCTCACGAAGCACGGGGGCCGTGGCGCAGTACGCGAATTTGCCGAGCTGCTGCTCAAGGCCCGCGGCCAGTGGGACGAGATCACCCAGCGCTATGTCCGGGAGCGCATGCTTCCACCCGCGAAGGCGCGCGCATGAGTCGCACCGACATCGCCGAGCGCGGGCGTCGCGTCGTCCGCATGGAACGTGAGGCACTCACCGAGATCGAGCAGCGCATCGGCCCGTCGTTCGTGAAGGCGGTCGAGCTGATCGCCGGCTCGCGCGGGCGGGTCATCGTCACCGGGGTCGGGAAGTCCGGGCTGATCGGACGGAAGATCGCCGCGACGCTGACCTCGACCGGCACGCCGGCGACCTTCCTTCATCCCGTCGAGAGCGTGCACGGTGATCTCGGAATCGTCGGCCGCGACGACGTCGCGATCCTCATTTCGAAGAGCGGTGAGTCCGACGAGATGCTGCCCCTCGTCGAGCACCTGAAGCGCTTCGGCGTCGGGACGATCGCGATCACCGGCAACGATTCGTCGTCGCTCGCCCGAGCCTGCGACGTCTCACTGGACGCCTGGGTGAAGGAAGAAGCCTGTCCGCACGACCTCGCGCCGACGACGAGCACGACCGCCGCGCTCGCACTCGGCGATGCGCTCGCCGTCGCGCTGCTCGAGGAGAAAGGCTTCCGCCGCGAGGATTTCGCCCGTCTGCATCCGGGCGGCTCGCTTGGCCGCCAGCTGACGACCCCGATCACCGAGGTCATGATCGGTGACGACCTCCCACTGCTCTCGGCGCGGGACACGATGCGCGAGGCGGTCGTGCTCCTCGCCGAGAAGCGCGGCATCGCGGTCGTCGTCGACGACGCGCGCCGCGTGCTCGGCGTCGTCACCGCCGGCGACCTGACACGACTGATGGAGCGGGAGCAGGACGTCTTCGCGGTGCTCGCCGCCGAAGTGATGACGAGGACGCCGAAGGTCGCGCACAGCGACGAGCTCGCGAGCGCGGTCGTTTATCGAATGGAGACTCACGGAATCATGGCCATGCCGGTGGTCGACGAGGGCGAGCGGATCGTTGGCGTCGCGCACCTGCATGACCTCATGCGGGCGAGGGTGGCATGACGCCGCGTCGCTTCCTGCTTCCTGCCGCGTTCGCGGTGATCGCGCTGGCCTCCGCCTGCCGGCGCGACAAGGAGCCTGCCGCTGCGGTGTCGTCCGTCATGGCCGACAGCGCGGACCAGGTCATGTTCGGCTCCCGCGCTATTCTCACCGACAAGGGGCTGATGCGCGCCGAGCTGTTCGGCGATACGGCCTACTTCTTCGATGACAACACGCGCATCGAGTTGCGCACGGTGAAGACCAACTTCTTCACCACCGAGGGTGCGCAGAGCGCGGTGCTGACGTCGAAGGAGGGCACGTACCGGACGCAGGGTAGCATGGAGGCGCGCGGCGACGTCGTCGTCGTCTCGACCGACGGCCGGCGGCTGACGACGCCGCAGCTGCGCTTCGACCAGGTGCGCAACGAGATCTCGAGCGACAGCGCCTTCGTGCTCACCGAGCCCGGTCGCCGCGTCGCCGGGATCGGCTTCGTCTCCGATCCGAACATGAACAACGTGCGGATCCTGAAGACCACCAGCGGCTCGACCGGTCGCGTCACCATCCCCGGCCAGTGACTCGCCGCGTTCCTCGCGCGTTAGGCCTGACGCTGGCCGCGCTCGCTGCCTTCGCGCCGTTCGCGGCACGCGGGCAGGGGGCCGAGCCGCAGCGGTGCGTGCTCCAGTTCGAGTCGTCGTCCGGTGCCCGCTCGACGTTGAACAAGCTGCCGAGCGGCCAGTACAACGCCTATCAGGGCGGCGGCGTGACCTATTCGTGCGTCGGGCAGAACAACGCCCTCCGTGCCGACAGCGCCGAGTACTACGGCGACCTCGGCGTGCTCTACCTCATCGGCAACGTCCACTACACCGAGCCGCGCGTCAAGGTCGACTCGCGGCGGATGACGTACTGGAAGAACGAGGAGCGACTGCTCGCCGAGGGTGATGTCGTGTCCACGCTGCCGAGCGGAACGACGCTGCGTGGTCCGCGCGCCGAGTACTATCGCGCGATCCCGAACGTGCGCCCGAACACGAAGCTGATCGCCAACGGCCGGCCGACGATCAGTCTCGTGCAGGTCGACTCGACCGGAAAGAAGCAGCCGCCGGTCGACATCAAGGCGGACCGTGTCACCGTCGACGCCGACAGCCTGGTGTATGCCGGCGGCAGCGTCGACATCACGCGCCCCGACCTGCACGCGGTTGGCGACTCCGCATTCATGGACAAGGGCGCCGACCTCGCGCGCCTGATGCGCGGCCCGGTCATCGAGGGGAAAGCTGAACGGCCCTTCAAGCTCAGTGGAACCACGGTCGACGTCTACTCGCGCGAGCGGCAGCTCGAGCGCGTCATCTCCCTTGGCAACGCGAACGCGGTCAGCGAGGACCTCGACCTCCGCGCCGATACGATCGACCTGCGGGTGACTGCCAACAAGCTGGAACGCGCGTATGCGTGGGGCACCAGCGGTGCCCGCGCGATCTCACCGACGCAGCTCATCACCGCCGACTCGCTCGACGTCAGGCTTCCGCAGCAGCGCATCCGCCAGGTGTTCGCCATCCGGCACGCCTTCGCGCAGAGCGATCCGGACTCGACGAAGATCAGGGTGAAGGAACGCGACTGGCTGCGCGGCGACACGATCACCGCCTACTTCGACTCGGTGTTCGCGCCCGGCGACACCTCGTCCAAGCCGCAGCTCGTGCAGCTCGTCGCGCGCGGCAGCGCGCAGTCGTTCTACCACATCGCGGTTGCCGGCGCGCCACTCGACAAGCCGGCGATCAACTACGTGCGGGGAAGGGCGATCACCGTCGCTCTCGCCAATCGGCAGGTGCAGCGCGTCACCGTCACCGAGAAGGCGTCGGGGGTCTACGTCGAGCCGGTGGTCGCTCGCGCCCCCGCGGCGGCGAGCGGTGACAGCACGACCGTGAGGAAACAGCAACCATGAGCAACGGCAAGCTTCCCGAGCGCGTGCAGGCGCTCCTCGACCAGTACGCCTCGGCGGACCGGTCGCTCGTGCTCGCGCTGCATGCACTCTTCGGCACGGCGCGCGAGGACGGCACCACGGACCTCGACAGCCTGACGCTCAAGTATCGCGACGATCATCTCGCCGCGATGCGCGAGGAAGGGCGCGACGCCGAACGCGAGGCGGGCCGCCTGTCGCTCGACGAAGTGCGTCACCATCTCGTGTCGTCGGTGCTCCCGCGCCTCCTCAGCGACGGCGTCATCAAGCTGCCGGGCGAAGGCCTCGTCCAGCCGGGCGCCCGCATCGCCGTCGCCCCCGCGCTCTGGGCGCAGCTCGCACCGCAGCGCAGCACCGTGTCGGAGATGATCCGCCAGACGGGCGAGCACCACACGCCGCTCCGCGGCATGCCCGTTGTGACCCCGAGCGCACAAACCAGTGTCCTCGAGGCACAGGGGCTCGTCAAGATGTACAGACGGCGCCGCGTCGTGAACGACGTGGCCTTGCGATTGCAACAGGGGGAGATCGTCGGCCTCCTCGGCCCCAACGGCGCCGGGAAGACGACGACCTTCTACATGATCGTCGGACTGATTCAGCCGCTGACGGGGCGCATCCTCCTCGACGGCGAGGACGTCACGACGATGCCGATGTACCAGCGCGCGCGACGGGGCGTGGGCTATCTGTCGCAAGAGCCCTCGATCTTTCGCAAGCTGTCGGTCGAGGACAACATCCTCTCGATCCTCGAGACCCTTCCGCTTTCGGCGGAGGAGCGCAAGCAGCGGCTCGAGTCACTTCTCGACGAATTGAGCATCAAGCACCTGCGCCACAGCAAGGCCTACGCGCTGTCGGGCGGCGAACGCCGTCGCCTGGAAATCACCCGCGCGCTGGTAACGCAGCCGAAATTCATGATGCTCGACGAGCCCTTCGCTGGCGTCGACCCGATCGCCGTCCATGACATCCAGACCATCGTCGCCGGACTGCGGCACCGCGGCATCGGCGTGTTGATCAGCGATCATAACGTGGAGCAGACCCTGGACATCGTCGACCGCGCGTACATCATGTTCGACGGGCAGGTGAAGGTTTCCGGCACCGTGCGCGAGCTCGTCTTCGACGACACGGTTGCCGACATCTACCTCGGACCGACGCTCGCCGCACGACTTCGCGCGAGGTTCGCCGAAGAACCCGACGCGGGCCCGGACGCCGCGTCTGGAGGTGCCGCATGAGACCCGGACTCGGCCAGCATACGCAGCTCAAGCAGGAGCTGAAGATCAATCCACGCCTCTACCAGGCGATGGATCTGCTCTACATGCCCCTGCTCGACCTGCAGCAGCACCTGAAGCAGGAGCTCCTCAACAACCCCTTCCTCGAGATGGTCGAGGACGAAGAGGAGGAGGAGACCGACGAAGCCCCCGCCGAGGAGACGCCGGCAGAAGCGGAGAAGAAGGACAAGGAGGAGATCGACTGGGAGGAGATTCTCCTCGACGGCTTCGATACCGCGGGGCGGCGCGAGGAGCACGAGGAGCGCGAGTACTACGAGCCGGTCACCGTCAGCGCCCGTGATCTCGGCGATCACCTGCGCGATCAGGTGTCGCTCCTCGAGCTCAGCCCGCGCCAGAGCATGCTCGCCGATGAGTTCATCGGCAACGTGCAGGACGACGGCTATCTCGCGTGCCCGCTCGAGGAGATCCTCACCGGCGTCAACGACGTCATCCAGAAGGCGGCCGAAGAGTCCGACCGCGACATGGACGACATCCCGCTCTACACGATGGCCGAGGCAGAGGAGATGCTCGGCGTCATCCAGAGCCTCGATCCGCCCGGCGTCGGCGCCCGCGACCTGCGCGAATGCCTCATGCTCCAGCTGCGCGAAGCAGGTCTCGAGCAGTCGGTGCCCTTCCGGCTCGTCCGCGACTGCTACGATGAGCTGATCAACCACCGCTGGAGCGAGATCTCGAAGCGGTTCGGCATCAGCCCGTCCGACGTGCAGCGCGCCGCTGACGAGATCGCGAAGCTCGACCCGAAGCCGGGGCTCATCTACACCGAGCGCAGCGACAACTACATCATCCCCGACCTCATCGTCGACAAGATCGACGGGAAGTATCACATCTTCCTGAACGACGTGAACTTCCCGCGGCTCAAGCTGAGCCGCACGTATCAGGAGATCGCCCGCGACAAGAAGAAGTTCGACGGCGAGAACAAGGAGTTCATCTCGAACAAGCTCAACTCGGCCAACTGGATGATCCAGGCGATCGAGCAGCGGCGGCAGACGATGCTGAAGGTCATGAACTACATCGTCGAGCGGCAGCGAGAGTTCTTCGAGAAGGGCGTGCAGTACCTCAAGCCGCTCACCCTGCGCGAAGTCGCGGAAGTGATCAGCATGCACGAGTCCACGGTGAGTCGCGTGACGAACGAGAAGTTCGTCCAGACGCCGCGTGGAGTCCTGCCGTTGAAGTTCTTCTTCTCCTCGGGACTGTCGACGACCGATGGCGAGGACGTCTCCGCGCGCGGCATCAAGGCGCAGATCGAGAAGCTCGTCGCCGACGAAGATCCGAAGCACCCGCTCACCGACCAGGCGATCGTCAACATCCTCAAGGAAACGGGGGTCCAGATCGCGCGTCGCACCGTCGCCAAGTACCGCGACCAGCTTGGTGTCTTGTCCGCCCGGATGCGGAAGCGCGTGTGAGCAGTTCGACTCCCGCCTCGGTTTCGCCGGCGCCGATCGCTGCGCCGGCTCGCCGCGACGCGCTCCGGCCAGGCGAATCCATCGACGTGAGCGTTCTGGTCCCGGCAAAGGACGAGGCTGAAAACCTGCCGCTGTTCATGGAGCAGGCGGCCGCAGCGTTCGCCGGCTCGGCGACGAGCTTCGAAGTCATCGTCATCGACGACGGCTCGGAGGACGACACCGCGGCGGTGCTCGCGCGCCTCGAGCAGCGTTATGACTTCCTCCGCGTCGAGCGGCATCGCGTGCGGCGCGGGATCGCCGATGCGCTCCGCACCGGCTACCTCGCGTCGCGCGGCCGGGTGCTCGTCTTCTATCCCGCGGACCTGCAGTTCAAGCCCGAGGACATTCCGCGCCTCACGGCGCCGATCCTCGCCGGCGAATCGGACATGGTCACCGGCTTCAAGGAAGGGAAGTACGAGAAGGCCTTCGTCTCGAAGATCTACAATGGCCTGAGCCGGACGCTCTTCCACGTCCCCGTCCGCGACCTCAACTCGGTGAAGGCCTACCGCCGCGAGATCATGGAGGGCCTGCCGATCCGCCCCGACTGGCACCGCTACATGATCGTGCTCGCCGCGGCGGACGGCTACACGGTCACCGAGATCCCCGTCCCGCTCTACCCGCGGAATGCCGGGCGCTCGAAGTTCGGGCTGTCGCGGATCCCGGTCGGCGTCATCGACATGCTCGCCGTCTGGTTCGAGCTCCGCTTCGGCCGCAAGCCACTGCTCCTCTTCGGCATGCTCGGCGCCGGCCTCTTCGCGTTAGGCACGCTCGCCGGGCTCGGCGCCCTGGCGACCTTCCTCATCGCCGGCAAGGGCGTCCGTGCGGTCTGGACGCTCATTCAGACCTGCCTCATCCTCGGCAGCATCTTCTTCGTCGGTGGGCTCGTCGGCGAGATGATCGCTGTTCAGCGCGCCGAGCTCCGCGAGCTGCGGCGGCGGCTCGATGAGGAACAGCGGGGCGCAACCCGCGGTTGACGCGGGGCGCCAGCGTAAACGAGGGGTGGCCATCGCGGCCACCCCTTCGTTCTTTACCGGTTCGCGTCCACCGCCTCGCGATATACGGCTGCCCAGCGATCGGCGATGGCGTCCCACGAGAATTCGTCGCGAACGCGCGCGACCCCGCCAGCAGCCAGGCGCGCGCGGAGCTCCGGATCGGCGTGCAGCCGCTGCAGGGCGGCGGCGAGCGCCGCGACGTCACCAGGGGGCACGAGCGTCCCGCTCTCGCCGTCGACGACGACGTCGGTGATCCCTCCAGCCGCCGACGCGAGCACCGGGACGTGCGACGCCATCGCCTCGAGCAGGACGACGCCAAGCCCCTCGGTGTCGCCGTGAGCGTCGAGCACTGCGGGGAGCACGAACAGGTCGGCCGTCGAGTAGACCGCCGCGAGGTCGCTGTCGCTGACGCGGCCGCGGAAATCGACGGTGCCCTCGATCCCGAGCGCGGCTGCGCGCGCCTCGAGCGCAGCCCGATCGGGCCCGCCGCCGACGATCACCAGCCGAGCGTTAGGCAGCGCCGCCCTCGCCCAGGCATCGAGCAGTACCGGAATCCCCTTGCGCTCGACCAGCCGGCCGACGAAGAGGACGGTGAACTCTCGCGCGTCCCGCGTTGTCGAACGGGCATGTGGAGTGAATGCAGTCGAGTAGGGAATCACCGCGGCATCGACCCCCGTCAGCCGCGCGAGGTCGGTCGCGGTATGGCGCGAGATGGCCACGTTGCGCGCCGACGCTCTCGCACCCGCACGCAGCAGCCGCGTGAACAGCGACGATCGGGCGGCGAGTCGGAGCTCCGCACCGTAGTACGTCGTCACCATCGGCGCGCCCGACACTCGCCGCGCCGCCATCCCGAAGATCGCGTGCGGGACGGGCCAGTGAACGTGGATCACGTCATACGTCTCGCGCCGCATGAGTCGCCTGATCGCGCGCCGTCCGGCCGCGATGTAGGCGACAGACACCAGTGCGAACAGCGGCGAGCGCCCGGCGCGGTCGGCGGCGTTCTCCTCGTGCGTCAGTCGCTCCCAGCGCGCCGGCATGTAGCGGAAGCGGTGCACCGCCACGCCGCCGTACTCCCGATTGCCGCCCCCGCGATACGCCGATGTGAATACTTCGGCTTCCACGCCGCGCGAGCGTAGATGTCGGATCAGCTCCGTCAGCCAGGGAACGATCGGATCGCCCGGATACCGCGGATAGGCCGTGACGACGTGCAGCACTCGCATGGTGCGCGTAACATAACGGCCCAGCAGTGGCGCCGCTCGCAGTGCACGGGCGACGGCATTAGCTTGACAGCTCACTCCCGCCGCGGGTCAATCGCTCTGTCCAGTCCCGAAGCTCCTCCCGCCGCGCGCCGCGCGCACGCAGGCTGGCAACTCGTCGTGCAGGTGATCGTCATCGGTGCCGCGCTCGTGTATCTCTGGCGCACCGCGATGAAGCACCGCGATGCGTTCGCGAACACGCGGATCGAGTTCCTCCTGCTCCCGGTGCTCGTCGCCTCGGTGATCACGATCGCGACCTACGCGTACATGGTCTGGACGTGGACGCGCACCATGGGCTGGTGGGGTGCACGGCTCGGCTTCCGCGAAGCATGGAGGATCTGGGCGCTGTCGAACCTGGCGCGGTTCATCCCCGGGGGAGTCTGGCAGTTTGCCGGCATCGCTGGCCTCGCAGCCCGGGCGGGGACGTCCCCGATCGCCGCAACCGGCGGGGTGGTGCTTCAGCAGCTGATCGTGCTCGCATCCGGGATCGCCGTCGCTGCGGCATTTCTTCCCTCGCTCGCACTCCGGCGTTTCCCCCTGAGCTATGGCGCTGCTGTCGCAATCGCCCTCGCCGGACTCGCGATCATCTCGCTGCTCCTCCCCCACGGGGCAGCACTCATGCAGCGACTGACCAGCCGCTTCTTCTCACGCACCGTGTTGTTCCCGACGATGCGCGCCGCGTCCGTCGCACGGTACGCCGTTGCGCTCATTGTCCCGTGGCTGGCCTACGGCATAGCTTTCTGGCTGTTCGCGCGGGGGATCGTCGGTAGCCGTGCGCCCGGACTTCCACTCTCGATCGCCAGCTTTACCGCGGCATACGTGTGGGGGATCATCTGGGTCCCGGTTCCGGCTGGACTCGGAGTCCGCGAAGCGGCGCTCGTCGCGCTGCTGTCCTCCCAGACCGGTGCTGATGTCGCGGTCATCCTCGCCATCGGGTCGCGTGTCTGGCTCACGGCCGTGGAGATCGTCGGCGCGTTAGTCGCCATCGGATTTGCGTCCCTCGCTCCGCACTCGCCGCGGGGCACTCAACACACTGCTCCTGAATGAACGCCATCGCCAAGCGATACCCGACCATCGTCGCGGCTCTCATCTACGCACTGCTCATCGCCGTGATCTTCTGGCCCTTCTGGCAGGGGAACCTGCTGATGTCAGCGGTCAGCGACCAGGTGGATGGATATTCCTTCCGGGCATTTGCGGCGGAGCATTACAAGACCGTCGGCGGCTTTTCGCTCTGGAATCCCTACATCTTCGGGGGAATGCCATTCCTCCAGAACACGACGAACGGCGACACGTTCTATCCAACCGCGTTCCTCCGGCTCATGATGCCGGTCGGCACCGCGATGGCGCTCGGCTTCCTCGTTCACCTCGTGCTCGCTGGCGCATTCACCTTCAAGTTTCTGCGCGCGCTCGGCCTCCGCATCGA
>Ga0308175_100002621_pt1 | contig 12333 bp, 12 predicted proteins | sample PhyCR1_3_FD_203893 | JGI IMG/M metagenome (GOLD analysis project Ga0308175, IMG submission 203893) | Soil microbial communities from UC Gill Tract Community Farm, Albany, California, United States - DLSLS.C.R1 | ecosystem: Environmental > Terrestrial > Soil > Agricultural land | place: USA... | reverse complement strand
GTGCACAGGCGGGTGTTGCCGTCGACGTGGTTGGTGCCGATGCCGCCGTGCGCGATCAGGCCGAGGGTGTAGTAGTCCTCGATGAACAGCTGGCCGGTCGTGTAGAAGCCGATCGAGCTCGGCCCCTGCTCGGCCAGCAGCTCCTGCACCTTCCCGACGACGGCGTCCATGGCCGTGTCCCAGTCCGTCTCGACCAGCGCACCGTCCCGCCGGACCAGCGGGCGGGTCAGCCGGTCGGGGGAGTGGTTGGCCTGCCAGCCGAAGAGGTCCTTGGGGCCCAGCCGGCCGCGGTTGACCCGGTCGGACTCCCGGCCGCGGACGCCGACGATCCGGCCGTCCTTGACCGCGATGTCCATCCCGTCGCCGTTCGAATGCAGGATCGAGGCGGTCTGCACCCAGCGGTCGACGTCGGCCTCGGTCACCCCGTCGGCCAGGTAGGAGTCCACGCGGACCGGCCAGTCCTCGCCGGGCCCGTACGGCGTGCGCGTTCCCCACGGCTCTGCGATCCGGTCGACCCCTGGCATCTCGCGCCCTCCCCGACCCGACTGTTGCCATGCAACAACTACCGGGCAGTCTGCGCCGCTGACGATCCCGACGCAGGTCGGACGCCGACGCCGGAGGCTGGACAGCGCCTCACTGACATGTAACATTTCAGTTGTGTCCACTCCACCGGTCCCCGTCGGCCGCACGCTGCTGCGGGACGAGGCGCTCGGTCGGGTCCGGGCGGCGATCGTCGACGGTGAGCTGACGCCGGGCAGCGTCGTGAAGGACGCCGAGCTCGCCGCGCGGCTGGGGCTGACGCTCGCCCCGGTCCGGGCCGCACTGGCTCGCCTCGTCGACGAGGGCCTGATCGAGGCGAAGCCGCAGAGCCACACACGGGTCACCCCGCTGCGGTCGTCCCAGGTGCGGGAGGCCGCCGTCGTCGTCCGCGCGATGCACGAGGTCGCCGCGCGCGAGGCCGCCGCCCGGACGACCGGCGCCGACATCGCCACGATGCGCGCCGCCAACGAGCGGTTCGCCGCCGCTGTGCGGGCGGGGGACCTTCCCGCGGCCCTGGCCGCCGACGACGACCTGCACGGGGTGCTGCTCGACCGGTGCGGGAACGCGGCCGTGCGGGCGACCGTCGACCGGTTCACCCCGGCGGTCCGGCGGCTGGAGCGCCAGCGCTTCGGCGCGCCCGGCCATCCGTCGGTCGAGCTGCACGGCCGGCTCATCGCCGCCTGCGCCGCCGGCGACGTCGATTCCGCCGTCGCCACCACCACCGAGATCTGGGCGGCGCTGCTGTCCGAGCTGGAGGAGACCACCGATGGGGCTGTCTGACTTCGCCCGCTACCCGCTGCTCTTCGGGCCCTCGCCGGTCCACCGCCTCGACCGGCTGACCGACCACCTCGGCGGCGCCGCGATCTGGGCCAAGCGCGAGGACGTGAACTCCGGCATCGCGTTCGGCGGCAACAAGACCCGCAAGCTGGAGTACCTGGTCGCCGACGCGCTGGCCCAGGGCTGCGACACCCTCGTCTCGATCGGCGGGGTGCAGAGCAACCACACGCGGCAGGTGGCCGCCGTCGCCGCGCGGGTGGGTCTGCGCTGCGTGCTGGTCCAGGAGAGCTGGGTGGACTGGCCCGACGCGGTTTACGACAAGGTCGGCAACATCCTGATCAGCCGGCTGGCCGGCGCCGACGTCCGGCTGGTGAAGGCCGGGTTCGGCATCGGGTTCAAGGAGAGCTGGGAGACCGCGCTCGCCGAGATCGAGGAGCGCGGCGGCAAGCCCTACGCCATCCCGGCCGGCGCGTCGGACCATCCGCTCGGCGGCCACGGCTTCGCCAACTGGGCGCACGAGCTGGCCGCCCAGGAGGCCGAGCTGGGCGTCTTCTTCGACACCGTCGTCGTCTGCTCGGTGACCGGGTCCACCCAGGCCGGGATGGTGGCCGGCTTCGCGCAGCTGGAGGAGCAGGGCGCCCGCCCGCGCCGGGTGCTCGGCGTCGACGCCTCGGCCAAGCCCGCGGAGACCCGGGCCCAGGTGCTGCGGATCGCCCAGCGGACCGCCGCCGCCATCGGGGTGGCGCGGCAGCTCACCGCCGACGACGTCGAGCTCGACGAGCGCTACCACGCCGGCGTCTACGGCATCCCCGACGAGGCGACCCTCGACGCCATGAGGCTGGCCGCCCGCACCGAGGGGATGGTCACCGACCCCGTGTACGAGGGGAAGTCGATGGCCGCGACGATCGACCTGGTCGGCCGCAAGGAGATCGACCCGTCGTCCACCGTGCTGTACGCCCACCTCGGCGGGCAGCCGGCGATCAACGGCTACAGCGCGCTGTTCTCCTGAGCGTCGCGGGTCAGCCCGGCCGCCGGGTGATCCCGCGCCGGGCGAGGACGGCGGTCATCGCCGTCCAGGCGCGCGTGGGCACCAGCCGGGCGGCCTTCATCGTCAGCATCATCGGGAACGGGAAGACGACCTCCGCCTTGTCCTTCCCGATGCCGTCGGCGATCGCCGTGGCCGCCGCCTCCGCGGAGATGAGGAACGGCATCGGGAAGGTGTTGCGGTCGGTCATCGGCGTCGTCACGAAGCCCGGCGACAGGGTCTGGACGACGATCCCGCGCGGCGCGAGCGACCCGCGCAGCGCCTCGAACAGGTTCAGCAGCGCCGCCTTGGTCGCCCCGTAGGCCTCCGAGCCGGGCATCCCGCGGTAGCCGGCGACCGACGCCGTGCCCACGATCCGCCCCCGCCCCTCGGCCAGCATCGTCGGGACGACGGCCTCGAGCGCGTGGACCGTGCCCATCAGGTTGGTCTGCAGATGGTCGGCGAAGGCCTGGCTGTCCCACTGCTCCACGTGAAACCGCGACCAGGTGCCCGCGTTCAGCACCGCGACGTCCAGACCACCCAGGGCCTCCCGGACGGCGGCACCGGCCGCGACGGTGGCCGCCCGGTCGGTGACGTCGACCGGTACGACGTGCATCCGGTCCCCCGCCACCGCACGCAGCTTCTCCTCGCTCCGCGCGCTGATCGCGACCGACGCGCCCCGGTCGGCGAGCTCGCGGGCGAGTGCCGCCCCGATCCCGCTCGAGGCGCCGGTGATCCAGACGCGGGCGCCGCGCAGCTCCATCAGGACCCCTCGAACGGGGAGCGCGCCAGGCCGAGCTGGCTCACCCCCAGGTAGCCCACGCGGAACCCGGCCTCGCAGTACGCCAGGTAGAACTCCCACATCCGGCGGAAGGTGTCGTCGAAGGAGCCCTCGAGCCGGCCCCAGTTGGCGAGGAAGTTCTGCCGCCACAGCGCCAGCGTGTGCGCGTAGTGCGGCCCCAGGTCGCGCCGCTCCACGATCGACAGCCTCGTGTGCGCCGCCAGGTTCTCCGAGATCGCCCGGATCGAGGGGATGATCCCGCCGGGGAACACGTACTTGTGGATCCACGTGTAGCTGCGGCGGGTGGCCAGCAGCCGGTCGTGCCCGATCGTGATCGCCTGCAGGCCGACCCGGCCGCCGGGCGCGAGCAGCGAGTCGAGCTGGGTGAAGTACGTGGGCCAGTAGGCCTCGCCGACCGCCTCGATCATCTCGACCGACACGATCGCGTCGTACTGCCCGCGCGCCTCGCGGTAGTCCTGCAGCCGCACGTCGACCAGGTGCCCCACGCCGGCGTCGTCCGCCCGTTGCCGGGCCAGGGCCTGCTGCTCGTGCGAGAGGGTCAGCGTGGTCACGTGGGCGCCGCGCTCGCGGGCCGCGCGGATCGCCAGCGCGCCCCAGCCCGAGCCGATCTCCAGCACGCGCATCCCCTGGCGCACGCGGGCGAGGTCCAGGACGCCGTCCATCTTGCGGCGCTGGGCGTCGGCGAGGCCGTCGCCGGGCTCGAACCAGCCCGAGGAGTAGGTCATCGTCTCGTCCAGGAACTGCTCGAACAGCTCGTTGGACAGGTCGTAGTGCCGGGAGATGTTGGTCCGGCTGTTCTCCGGGCTGTTCTCCTCGTCGACCGGCTGGGTCCGCTCGACCACGTGCCGTAGCCGCTGCAGCAGCGGGTGCACCAGCCGCGACATGCGGGCGGCGAACGGCGCCAGCAGGTCGGCGAGATCGGTGCCCGGACCCGTCGTCCAGTCGCCGGTCATGTAGGCCTCGCCGAAGCCGATCTTGGCGTCGGCCCCCAGCCGGGCGAAGAAGTTCGCCGGCCGGACCAGGCGCATGACCGGGGCGTCCTTGCCCCCGGAGCCCAGCACCCGGCCGTCCGGGAGGACGACGCGGACCGGGATCGGCGCCACGGCGCGGCGGAAGATCGCCTCGGCGATCCGGGCGTGCACCGGCGCGCGCGGGGGCGTCGCCAGCCCGGGCCAGTGCGCCTCGTCGGGGCGCGGGACGGGGAAGCGCGTACTCGCGCGTTCGGGTCGCTGCACGGTCGTCATGCGCAGGTCCTGCTCTCGTTCGCCGATGCCGTCGCGGGGGTGGAGGGCGCGACCACCCCTGCGGGTGGATCGTGGGCTGTCCGGGTGATCACGGGCAAGCGGCGCAGCCACAGTTTCACTCCCTGAGCTCGGATCAGGGCGCTGAACCGGAGCGAGATCATCGGTTGCCGCAGGGTCGCGCCCAGCACGCTGTGCCGGGTCGCCGGTCGCGCGGTGCCCCGCAGGACGGCCGTGAACGGGGTGCTCCCGCCCTGCTGCAGCGCCATGGTGATCGACAGTCGCTGCCCGGGCGCCGAGAACCGCATCCGGTACCGGCCGCTGACCTCGAAGAACGGCGACACGTAGAACTCCTTGGCCGCATCGGCGCGCCCGGCGTCGTCGGGGCGCAGCAGGTAGGCGTGCCGCTCGCCGTAGGTGTTGTGCACCTCGGCGACCAGGCACGCCAGCGAGCCGTCGGCGCGGTAGCACCAGTGCGCCGACAGCGGGTTGAACACGTAGGACAGCCGCGCGGGCCCGGTGCGGGCGGAGGCGAGCATGAGCACGCGGGTGACGTCGTCGACCCCGTGCAGCCGGGCGAACGCGACCACGTTCTCCTTGATCGACCGCGTGGGGTCGCCGAGGTGGTCGGCCGCCTCGAAGCGGGCCTGCCCGAGCAGCCACCGGGGCAGCGGCCGGCCCTGGACGAGCCGGCCGGCGGCGACGTCGTCGAGGTCGACCAGCCACAGGTGGCCGCCGTACTCGAAGGCGTTGGCCACCGGGGCGCTGCGGGTGTGGCCGATGCGCACGTCGTAGAGCGCCGGCGTCGCCACCGGCGTCCACCGGCCGTCGGCGGTGCGGACCCCGGCGGCCGTGCGGACGGCGGCCTGCTCCTCGGTCGCGGTCACCAGCCGGCCCCGAAGCTCTCGGCGGCCCGCACGCCCGACGCGCACCCGTCCTCGTGGAAGCCCCAGCCCTGGTAGGCCCCGGCGAACGCCGTCCGCCCGGTGTTCAGGCCCGGCAGCCGGCGCTGGGCCGCCACCGACGTCGCCGTGTAGATCGGGTGCTCGTAGACCATCCGGCGCAGCACCGAGGCGGCGTCCACGCGGTCGGCGGCGTTGAGCGTGACCAGGTAGTCGACCGGCTCATCGAGATCGTGCAGCTTGTTCATCCAGTAGCTGACCTGCACCGGCGCGTCGGAGCGGGCGCACCCGGTCATCCGGTAGTTCCAGGAGGCCCGCGCGCGCCGGGCCGCGGGCAGCACGCGCGCATCGGTGTGCAGCAGGGTCTCGTTGCGGGAGTACTCGAAGGCGCCGAGCACGGCGCGCTCGTCGTCCGTCGGGTCGCCGAGCAGCGCGAGCGCCTGGTCGGGGTGGGTGGCCACGACGACGACGTCCGCGGCGTGCCGCTCGCCGTCGGCGTCGATCAGCTCCACGCCGTCGACGTGCCGGGTGAGCGAGCGGATGCCCGCGCCCGTCTGCACCGCCCGCAGCCCCTTCGCCGCCCGCTCCACGTAGGTACGCGAGCCGCCGGTGACGGTCCGCCACTCGGGCGAGCCGGTGACCGAGAGCATCCCGTGGTTGTCGAGGAACCGGAACAGGTAGGCGGCGGGGTACTGCAGCGACACCGCGGCGCCGGCGGACCACACGCACGAGACGACCGGGATCATGAAGTGCTGCACGAAGTAGTCGGAGTAGCCGCCGATCGCCAGGAACGTGCCGAGGGTCAGGCCGTCGACGTCGGAGCCCGGGGCCGTGTCGGAGTGGTCGAGCAGGCGCCGCGCCTGGGCGTGGAAGCGCTTGACCTCGCCGAGCATGCGCAGGTAGGCGGCGTTGCCGGCCCGGCGCGGCTGCGCGAACAGGCCGGACAGGCCGCGCGCTCCCGCGTACTCGAGCCCGCAGCCCTCGCAGGTGATCGACATGCTCATCTCGGTGGGCTGGGTGGCGACGCCCAGCTCGCGGAACAGCCGCAGCAGGCTCGGGTAGGTGCGCTCGTTGTGCACGATGAAGCCGGTGTCGATCGGCACGACGCGCTCGTCGGGCGTGACCACGTCGTGCGTGTGCGCGTGCCCGCCGAGGCGGCTGTCGGTCTCGAACAGGGTGACGTCGTGGGTGCGCTGCAGCAGGTGGGCGGCGGTCAGGCCGGCGACGCCGGCGCCGACCACGGCCGCGGTCGGCCGCTGCAGGTGTGCGGCGGTCACCGGCCGGTCCAGCGCAGCGACAGCGCGTTCAGCGCCGCGTAGCCGACCGCGGCGCCCGCGGCCTTGCCCTTGCGGGCGGCGTCGGGGGCGTTGATCCCGAACGCGAGGGCGTCGGTGAGGTCCGAGACGATCCGGAAGAGGGTGGCCGCCCGCAGCGCCGGGCCGGCCGGAGCGAGCAGCAGAGCGAGCCCGCTGGTGATGTCCCGGGCGCCCAGCGTGTGGTGCCAGGTCCGCATCGCGGGTGAGGGCCCGACCAGGCCGGCCGGCTTCGCCCACACATCGGGCTTGGCGAACTCGAGCACGCCGAACGAGAGCGTGGCGGCGCCGAGTGCTCTGGACAGGAACGGCACGGGAGGATCTCCTCTGCGTCGGCCCGGGCAACGGCACCCGGGGGCGGGCCCGGCCCGGAGGAGGCCCTACAGCGCGGCGGCGATCCCCTCCGGAACGGGAAGCTGCAAGGCATTCGCGATGTCGGGTCGCATCGGTTCGATCCCGGTCGCGCCGAGCACCGTGTCCCGCGCGAACGCGTGCCAGCGCATGGTGCCGCGGAGCATCGAGTGGCCGCCCGGCGCGGTGAACCGGGCGACGCGGACGCCGCTCTCGCGGGCCCGCAGCGCGAAGTCGGCGGACAGCTTCGCCGGCACCCACCGGTCGGCGCGGCCGTGCAGGATCGTCACGGTCCGCCCCCGCAGGTGCGCGACCGGCTCACCCGGCGGCGTCCAGGGTGCGAGGGCGCACACGGCCGCGACCTGTGGGTCGCCACCGGCGCGCAGCGCCGCCCGGCCGCCCATCGAGTGCCCCACGAGGACGACCGGCACCTCGGCGCCGTGCTCGGCGCGGATCTGCTCGATGGTCCAGGCCACGTCGGCGTGGGCGTCGGCGGCGGGCCCGTTCCAGCCGGCCACCCGGTACCGGACCAGGTACGTGCCGACCCCCCGGCTGCCGGCGGAGTGCCGCACGAACTGCTCGAACGCCCGCATCCGCACCAGGGAGAGGGCGTAGTCGCGCGGCGGCTGGACGCTGGTGGCGGTGCCGCCGTGGCAGAAGACGGCGACGGCGCGCAGCGGCCCGTGCGCGGCGTGGATCTCGAGGGCGGGTTCGGGCATGCGGCGCGGCGCTCGTCTCTCGTGGGGGCAGGTGGTGCTCAGGACGTTCGGCCGCGACCGTCCGTCCGGTTCACCCCGGTCACGCCGGGTCGGGCCCGAGGCGCACCACCATCTTCCCGGTGTTCCCGCCGCGGAGGAGGTCGAGGAACGCCGGCACCGCGTTCTCCAGCCCCTCGCGCACGGTCTCGCGGACGACGAGCTCGCCCGACCGCAGCCACCCCGACACGGCCTCCTGGAACTCCGGCCGCAGATCGGAGTGGTCGCTGACGATGAACCCGCGCAGGCTCAGCTTCTTCGTCACGAGCATGAACATGTTGCGGGGACCGGGCTGCGGCTCGACCGCGTTGTAGCCCGAGATCGCTCCGCACAGGGCGGCCCGCCCGAACTCGTTGAAGGCCCCGATGGCCGCCTCCAGGTGCTCGCCGCCGACGTTGTCGAAGAAGACGTCGATGCCGTCGGGTGCCGCGGCCGCGAGCTGCTCGGCCACCGGGCCGTCGTGGTAGTCGAAGCCCGCCGAGAAACCGAGCTCCGAGGTCAGCCAGCGCACCTTGTCCGGGGTGCCCGCGCTGCCCACCACTCGCGAGGCCCCGCGCAGCCGCGCGAACTGCCCGACCAGGCTGCCGACCGCCCCCGCGGCGCCGGACACGAAGACGGCGTCCCCCGGCCGGAAGTCGGCGAGACGGAACAGTCCCACCCAGGCGGTGAGCCCCGGCATACCGAGCACGCCGAGGTAGTAGCTGGGCGGGATGCCCGGCACGTCCGGCAGGACGGCGACCTCGTTCGCGTTCAGGACGGCGACGTCGCGCCACCCCGCGTCGGCGAGCACGAGCGCGCCCTCGGGAACCGTGGGCGAACGCGAGTCGATCACCCGGCCGACCGCGCCGCCCTTCATCGTCTCGCCGACCTCCCAGGCCGCCGCGTACGACTTCCCTGCGTTCATCCGGCCGCGCATGTACGGGTCGACCGACATCGCGATCATCCGGACGACGATCTGCCCTTCGGTGGGGTCGGGGCGTTCGGCCTCGACCAGCCGGAAGTCGTCGGGGGTCGGCTCCCCGTGCGGTCGGGCGGCCAGCTGCCATTCACGCGTCGTCAGGGACATGGGCCGATCCTGCCCGCCCGTGCCGGTGGCCGCCGGGGCGGGTCGGTGGCGCACGACCGGGTTGCCCTGCGGGCCTAGGCTCGGGGCATGTTGTTCTCCCGGTTCAAGACCCAGCCGGTGACGGCCGAGGACGCGTTGCCCGGCCGCCCCACCCCCCTCCCGAACATCCCCGAGGTGCACGCCGTCAACGGCAACCGCATCCAGCCGCCGTTCCCCGAGGGGATGCGCACCGCCGTCTTCGGTGCCGGCTGCTTCTGGGGCGTGGAGAAGGTCTTCTGGGAGACGCCGGGGGTGTACTCCACCGCGGCGGGCTACGCCGGCGGCTACACCCCGAACCCGACGTACGAGGAGGTCTGCTCGGCACGCACCGGGCACACCGAGGTCGTGCTCGTCGTCTACGACCCGGCGGTCATCTCCTACGAGCGGCTGCTCAAGGAGTTCTGGGAGGAGCACGACCCCACCCAGGGCATGCGCCAGGGCAACGACGTCGGCACCCAGTACCGCTCGGCGATCTACGTCGGCTCGCCCGAGGAGGAGGCCGCCGCGCTGGCCAGCCGCCAGGCGTTCCAGGCCCGGCTCACCGAGGCCGGCTACGGCGACATCACCACCGAGATCGCACCGCTGGGCGAGTTCTTCTACGCCGAGGACTACCACCAGCAGTACCTCTACAAGGTGCCCAACGGCTACTGCCCGGTGAACTCGACCGGGGTCTCCTGCCCGGTGGGCCTGCCCGGCGTCTGACCCGTCACCGCGCTTTTTCCCACAAAGGCACCGCGCTTTTTCCCACGAAACCACCGCGCTTTCGTGGGAAAAAGCGCGGGTCACCGGGTGGTCGCCGCCCCTGACGGGGGGCACTGGGACAGTGGTCCCGTGTCCGGGACCGCGCTCTTCGACCAGCTCCGCCGCGACCCCGACGTCGAGGCGCCGGACCTGGTCGCCGTCGACGCGACCGACCGCCTGCTGCTCGACGAGGCCGCCGCCCCGCTCGCCCTGTGCGGGCCGGGTGAGGTCGTCGTCGTCGATGACTCCTACGGGGCCCTGACCCTGGGCGCCGTGGCGCTGCACGGCGCCACCGACGTCCGGGTCGTCCAGGACCTGCTGGTGGGCGAGCTCGCACTGGCGCGCAACGCGGAGCGGACCGGACTGACCGGCACGTTCCGCCACGTCCCGCTCGCCGCCGGCGCGGCCGCCGGTGCCCGGGTGGTGCTGGTCCAGGCACCGAAGGCGCTCGAGGCGCTGCGGGAGATCGCCGAGACGGTCGCCGCCGACGCCGCCCCCGACGTCACCGTGCTGGTCGGCGGCCGGGTCAAGCACATGACGCATGCGATGAACGACGTCCTGCGCGACTCCTTCACCGACGTCTCGGCGACGCTGGCCCGGCAGAAGTCGCGGGTGCTGGTGGCCCGCGGGCCACGTCCCGGCCCGTCGTCCTTCCCGCACCGCCAGGACCACCCCGACCTGGGGCTCACGGTCTGCGCGCACGGCGCGGCCTTCGCCGGCACCCGGATCGACATCGGCACCCGCGCGCTGCTGGCCTGCCTGGAGCGCATGAACCCGGCGGCGACGACGGCGCTCGATCTCGGCTGCGGCACCGGCGTGCTCGCGGCGGCGCTCGCCCAGCAGCGACCGGAGCTCCGCGTGCTGGCCGTCGACCAGTCCGCGGCCGCCGTGGCCTCGGCGACCGCGACCGCGGCGGCCAACGGCCTGGCCGACCGGATGACCGTCGTCCGGGACGACGCGGCCGCGTCGCTCCCCGACGGCAGCGTCGACCTCGTCGTCTGCAATCCGCCGTTCCACCTCGGCGCGGCGGTCGTGACCACTGCCGCCGACCGCCTGTTCGCCGCGGCCGCGCGGGTGCTGCGGCCGGGCGGTGAGCTCTGGACGGTCTACAACTCCGCGCTGCGGCACAAGCCGGCGCTCGGCCGCCTCGTCGGCCCCACGACGGTGGTCGACCGGACGCCGAAGTTCACGGTGACCCTCAGCAGCCGCCGCTGAACGATGTCCGGCGTCCGGAACCCTCCCCAGGCGCTCTGGTGAGTGCCAGGCTGCCGGCCATGCGAACGCCCGTACCCAGGCCGCGGCTGGCGCTCCGTCGAGAGCGCTCGGCCACGCACCGCCGGTTGCTCATCGCGCTGCTGTGCTGGGTCGGGTTCCAGGCGGTGCTCGCCGTCGCCGGCCGGGTGGCGGCGCGGCGGCTCGACGAGGGCGACGAGACGTCGCGGTCGATCCGGCGGGTGCAGACGCTCGGCAGCGTCGTGCTGCGACCCATGCACCCGGAACTGGCGCGGATCCGGCTCGACCTGGGCCTGGCCGGCGGCGAGCTCGACCTGACGGGGGTGGGCGAGACCACGGCCGGCGTCGACCTCACCGTCCGCGCGCTGATGGGCGGGCTGGCCGTGCGCGTGCCCGCGGGCTGGCGGGTCTGGTGGTCCTTCCGCGGCGTGGGTGGCGTCGGCACCGACCACGCGGTGGCGCGCACCCACGACGAGCGCGCGGCCGACCTGCGGGTGCACGCCCACGCGCTCTTCGGGGGCATCGGCATCGAGGCCGCGGAGGCGCCGGCGCAGGTGTGAGCCCGCCTCAGCAGAAGCCGGGCGTGCCCAGCCAGGCGATCTCCGCCGGCGCGGCGTCGTCGCGCAGCACGGTGCCCTCGATCAGCCCGTACGGCCGGTCGTCGGCGTGGTAGACGACCGCGCCGGGCCCGTCGAGGGTGTTGTCCAGCCCGAACGCCGAGAGGTCCTGCAGGAAGTGGTGGCGGTTCGGCATCGACAGGCGGATCTCGGCGACGGCGTCGTCCCGCGCCAGCACCGCCTCGCCCATCGCGAACAGTGACTGCTGCAGGGCGAGGGAGTGGGTGCTCGCGAAGGTCTCGAGCAGCGCCGTCCGGACGCCGTCGAAGCAGGAGTCGAAGTCGAGGTCGCCCGAGGTGTAGCGCCAGCGCGCGGTGACCGCCGTGGCCAGGATCCGGTCCCGGGTGTCGGCCAGGGTCGTGTAGCGGTCGCGCGGGAAGCCCCAGAACTCCGATCCGGTCGTCTTGAGGACGACGAGATCGGTGAGCCCGGCCACCACGTGCGCCTCGTCGCCGTCGACGGTGACCACCGCGGTGCGGACGTCGCCGCCGGCGCGGCTGAAGGCGTGGTCGTGCGGCCGGCCGTCGACGGCGATGCGGTTCCAGCCGTAGGACTCGACCGCCACCCGCGCGCCGCTGATCCAGTCGTAGGAGCCCGCGAAGTGCCGGGCCAGCCGCAGCCCGAACTCCTCGGGGGTGCCGATGCCGTCGCGGGCGAAGGCGAAGACGGTGTTCTTCTGCGCATCCGTCGTCAGCACGTGGGCGTTGTCGCCGACGGTGTGCGCGGCGGTGAAGTCCCCGCGCAGGCTCGAGCTGACATTGAGGTCGACCAGTGAGTGCCGCGGACCGCTCCGGTCGACCGCGACGACGCGGACCTCCGCTTTTCCGTACTGATTGGGCCCGAGCACGATCGCCATGGCGCACTGTTGCACGTGGAACGTCGCGGAGTGGATTCGTGCGCGTAACCCGCACGAATCCACACCGGCAGCAGCC
>Ga0308175_100002620_pt1 | contig 12335 bp, 12 predicted proteins | sample PhyCR1_3_FD_203893 | JGI IMG/M metagenome (GOLD analysis project Ga0308175, IMG submission 203893) | Soil microbial communities from UC Gill Tract Community Farm, Albany, California, United States - DLSLS.C.R1 | ecosystem: Environmental > Terrestrial > Soil > Agricultural land | place: USA... | reverse complement strand
GACCGTGGCGTGGCGCAAGTCGGGGGACATGCGCACTTCGGTGATGCTGACGAGGTGCGAATGGAGCACGTCATCATGCACGTCGCCGCGCTGAAGTAGCTCGCTCAGGATGTGCCGCACCTGCTCCCCGACGCGAAGCAGGCGGACCGAGCGGCCTTCGGGTGTTTCGGTGCGGCGCATGACTTCACTCGTCCGGTAGAACGTCGTCCACGGAAACACGTAGGGCATCGGCCAAGCGGCGCCACTGCGCGGGTCTGCCTTGGCGAGTACGGCGCTCCATGTCCGAAATCTGAGTGAGGCTTACGGCGGATGCCTTGCTCAGTTCTTTGAGTGTCAGTCCGCGGAACTGGCGCCAGACTCGCAATGGACTCTCGCCAGCGAGAATCCGGTTCACGACCTCTGCAGGAACATATTCCTCACCGTTGCGGCGGCGCTCCTCGGCCCGTTCAGCAGCCAGAATATCCGCTTTGTCCTCTGCGAGGTTGACCAGCCGCTCGTAGTCGGCGACGGGCAACATCGCGATCTTCTCACCACCAACTTCAACAATCTGCACGCCCATGGCTGCCTCCTCAGTAAACCGACCCGCGAGCGCCGATCTCATCGATGTGAAGAACGCCGCCTTCAATTCGAAAGATCACTCGCCAGTCCTGAACACGCAATCGCGATTCTGGTCGGCCTTGAAGCTTCTTTACATTGGGCGCTATCGACTGAGGATCAGCGGCCAATTGCTCGATCTTCCGTGCGATCAACTCTCGCTTGTCTGAACGCCGCAAGGAACGCAGCGCCGACATTGAGTAGCGGATCTCCACGCGTGATTTCTACACAATGCGAAACGCAACAGCAAGGATTATTTCGCGTATTGCGGCCAACTATAGCGTCCGAGCCCGCTCCTCGACCTCGAACACCTCGAGCATGTCGCCCGCCTTGATGTCGTTGGTGTCGGCCAGCATCACGCCGCATTCCAAACCGGCGCGCACTTCGGCGACGTCGTCCTTGAAGCGCCGCAACGAGCTGATGGTCGTCTTGGAGACGATGACGTCCTCGCGCGTGAGGCGGGCGTTGAGGCCCTTGCGGATGACGCCCTCGGTGACGAGCAGGCCGGCGGCCTTGTCCTTCTTGCCCGCGGGGAAGACCTCGCGGACTTCGGCGCGACCGACGACCGTTTCGATGATCTCCGGGCCGAGCTCGCCGGACATCGCCGACTTCACCCAGTCGGTGAGGTGGTAGATAACGTCGTAATAGCGGAACTCGACCTTGTTGCGCTCGGCGACTTCGCGCGCCTTGGCGTTGGGGCGGACGTTGAAGCCGATGATCGGCGCGCCGCTCGCGCTCGCCAGCGTGACGTCGCTCTCGGTGATCGCGCCGACTCCCGAGTGAAGGATGCGAACGCGTACCTCGTCGGTCGACAGGCGATTGAGCGCATGGACGATCGCTTCGATCGAGCCATGCACGTCGGCCTTGATGACCAAGGGCACTTCCTTGGTCGTCGAGGCGTGGGTCGCGAACATGTTCTCGAGGCTCATTGGCGCCGAGGTCGTGCGCTTGCGGTCGATGACGCCCTGGCGATAGGCCGCGACTTCACGCGCGCGGCCTTCATTCTCGACGACGGTGAACGGATCGCCCGCCGCCGGAACAGCCGAGAGGCCGAGCACCTCGACCGGTACCGACGGTCCGGCTTCCTTCACCTGGCGGCCCTTGTCGTCGATCATCGCGCGGACCTTGCCGCTCGATGCACCCGCGACGAATACGTCGCCGACGCGCAGAGTGCCGCGCTGGACGAGCACGGTCGCAAGCGGACCGCGGCCCTTGTCGAGCTTCGCCTCGACAACGGTCCCTTCGGCGGCGCGGTCGGGATTGGCCTTCAGCTCGAGAATTTCGGCCTGGAGCTGGATGGCGTCGAGCAGCTTGTCGAGGTTGGTCTTCTTGGTCGCCGACACTTCGACGTCCTGGACGTCGCCGCCCATGTCCTCGACGATCACCTCGTGCTGCAGAAGCTCCTCGCGGACTTTCTGCGGCTTGGCGTCGGGCTTGTCGATCTTGTTGATTGCAACGATCATCGGCACTCCGGCGGCCTTGGTGTGGTTGATCGCCTCGATCGTCTGCGGGCGCAGTCCGTCGTCGGCGGCAACCACCAGGATGACGATATCGGTGACGTTGGCGCCGCGGGCGCGCATCTCGGTGAAGGCCTCGTGGCCCGGCGTGTCGAGAAAGGTGACCTTCGACCTATCGGGCAGCTGCACCTGATAGGCGCCGATATGCTGCGTGATTCCGCCCGCTTCGTGCGCGACCACGTCGGCGCCGCGGATCGCGTCGAGCAGCGAAGTCTTGCCGTGATCGACGTGTCCCATGATCGTGACCACCGGGGGCCGCGGCTCCAGCGATTCATCGGTATCGATGTCGGCCGATGTGTCGATGTCGACATCGGCTTCACTGACCCGCTTGATGCGGTGGCCGAACTCGGTGACGAGCAGCTCGGCCGTATCCTGGTCGATGGTCTGCGTCAGAGTGACGGGCGAGCCCATCTTGAAGAGGGCCTTGACCAGATCGGCACCGCGCTCGGCCATACGGTTGGCGAGCTCCTGCACCGTGATTGCCTCAGGCACGACGACGTCGCGAACCTGCTTGGTCGCAGGGCCGGTCTCCATGTGATGCCGCTTTTCCTTCTCGCGGGCGCGGCGAAGCGCGGCGAGCGAGCGGGCGCGGCTGTCGTCCTCGTCGGAGAGGGCGCGGGTGACGGTCAGTTTGCCAGCGTGGCGACGGTCCTCACGGCCGCGCGACGGACGCGCAGGCTCGGGCCGCTTCGGCGCGGACGCATGGCCCGCACGACGGAAGGTCCGCTCCTCGGCCTCTTCGCGCGCCGGCGGAGCCACCTCCGCTTGCTGTTCTTCGGCCGGCGGGGCAGTGGCGGCAAGCGCCTCTTCCTGAGCGCGCCGGGCGGTTTCTTCGGCCGCTGCCTCCTCGGCACGGCGGTTCTCTTCGGCGCGGCGGCGTTCTTCCTCATTGGCCGAGCTCTTGGCATGCTCCTCGCGACGGCGCGCGTCCTCGAGCGCGGTCATGCGCGCTTCCTCCGCTTCGCGCAGAAGCTTGGTCTGCATCTCCTTGCGGGCGGCGATCTCTTCGGACTGCGATATGCGGCGGGGCTGCGGAGCCGCCGGAGCGGCAGGCTTCGGTTGCGGCGCGGGCACCGGAGTCTCGGCGACGGGCGTGGGAGCCTCGGGTGCGGCTTCGCCCGGCCGGCCAAGGATGCGGCGCTTCTTGACCTCTACGACGACAGTGTTCGAGCGGCCGTGGCTGAAGCTCTGCTTGACCTTGCCGGTCTCGACCGTGCGCTTGAGGCCCAGCGGGGGCCGGGTGCCAAGCTTCGGTTTTTCGGTCTGGTCTGCCATTCTATTCCTTCGTCAAATTGTCTTCAGCCGAAACGGGTCCAGAGGCGGGTTCTCCACCTTCAAGACCTCGATCGGGGCCAGTGAAAGCCCGCCACCTGGCAAGCGCGTGTCGGACACGCGAAGCCGCAGCGGGATCGATCAGGGCGGCATGTACCACATTTTCGCGGCCCAAAGCCAATGACAAGATAGTGCGTCCCTCGGGGAATATCACCCCCTTCGGTTCGCCTCCGCCGACCCTCCAGGCCTGGTCAAGGCTGCGGTTCCCGTCCTTGCCGGCATCAGCGGCGTGGATGAGGAGATGCACCTTGCCGGAGCGGGCGGCGGTCTCGATCCGGTCGAAGCCGTTGATGAGGTTGCCGGCGCGCGCTTCCATGCCGAGGCGATCGAGAGCGGTCTGACGCAGCGCCTGCTCGATACGCTCACCCAGGTCCGCGGGGGCATTGACGTCGTTCGCCTTGAACGCCCGCTGGAGTGCGGCCCTGAGCTTGCCTTTCGCGTTGGCCGTGTCGAGCTCGGCGCGATCGACGCCGATCCACGCGCCACGGCCCGGCGCGCGGGCGCGCACGTCCGGCGCGACCTGGCCCTCCGGGCCCAGCCCGAGCCGGATGAGCTCATCCTTGGTGCCCTTGCGCCGCGTGAGGACGCAGGTGCGTTCGGGCGGATGTCGATCGCTATCTTCGTTCGTCCTGAGCGAAGTCGAAGGGCGCGCGCTCGGCTCCTGTGCCAGGCGCCCTTCGACTTCGGCCTTCGGCCTCCGCTCAGGACGAACGGAGCTGTTGGAGCCTAAAAGGTCATTGCGGGGATTCCGCATCGGCGGCCTCCTCGCTTTGCGGCGCGTCTTCGCCCTCGAACCAGTGGGCACGGGCGGCCATAATGATCTCGTTGCCCTGCTCGTCGCTAAGACCATATTCGGCAAGGATACCGCCCTTGTCCTCGGGCCGGTTGCTCGGCTCGCGCTGGCGGCGCTGCTCGGGACGCTTCTTCTGGATGAGCTCGTCGGTCGCGAGGTCGGCGAGGTCGTCGAGCGTCTTGATGCCCGCCTTGCCGAGCGTGACCAGCATCGCTTCGCTGAGATGCGGAAGCTCGGCGAGCGCATCCTCGACGCCAAGCCCGCGGCGCTCTTCGCGTGACGCGGCTTCGCGGCGCTCGAGCGCCTCCGTCGCGCGGCTCTGAAGCTCGGTGGCGATATCCTCGTCGAGGCCCTCGATCTGCGCGATCTCGTCGACCGGCACGTAGGCGACTTCCTCGAGGCTGGTGAAGCCCTCTGCGACGAGCAGCTGCGACAGAGTCTCGTCGACGTCGAGCTCGTTCTGGAACAGGCCCGAACGCTCGACGAACTCGCGCTGACGCTTCTCGCTCGCGTCGGCTTCGGTGAGGATGTCGATCTGGGAGGCGGTCAGCTGGCTGGCGAGGCGCACGTTCTGACCGCGGCGGCCGATCGCGAGACTGAGCTGATCGTCGGGGACCACGACTTCGATGCGGCTCTCTTCCTCGTCGATCACGACGCGGCTGACGGTCGCCGGCTGAAGTCCGTTGACGACGAACGTCGCGAGGTCTTGCGACCACGGGATGATGTCGATCTTTTCGCCCTGGAGCTCCTGGACGACCGCCTGGACGCGGCTGCCCTTCATGCCGACGCAAGCGCCGACCGGGTCGATCGAGCTGTCGTGGCTGATGACGCCGATCTTGGCGCGGCTGCCCGGGTCGCGCGCCGCCGCCTTGATCTCGATGATGCCGTCGTAGATCTCGGGGACTTCCTGCGCGAACAGCTTCTTCATGAAGTCTGGGTGCGCGCGACTGAGGAAGATCTGCGGGCCGCGGGCTTCGCGGCGGACCGACATGATGAGCGAGCGGATGCGGTCGCCGACGCGGACCATCTCGCGCGGGATCTGCTGGTCGCGGCGGATGACGCCCTCGGCGCGGCCGAGGTCGACGACGACGTGGCCGAACTCGACTCGCTTGACGACACCGGTGATGATCTCGCCGGCGCGTTCCTTGAACTCCTCATATTGGCGCTCGCGCTCGGCATCGCGAACCTTCTGGAAGATCACCTGCTTGGCCGCCTGTGCGGCGATGCGGCCGAACTCGATCGGCGGCAGCGGGTCGACGATGAAGTCGCCGACGGCGGCGCCCTTCTGGAGCTTCTGAGCGCCCTTTTCGTCGATCTGCTTGAAGTGATCCTCGGGCTCCTCGACGACTTCGAGTACGCGCCACAAGCGCAGATCGCCGGTTTCGGCGTCGAGCTTGGCGCGGATGTCGTTCTCGGCGCCATAGCGGGCGCGGGCGGCACGCTGGATCGCGTCCTCCATCGCCTCGATGACAATGCCCTTGTCGATCAGCTTCTCGCGTGCGACCGCGTCGGCGATCGCGATGAGCTCTGCCCTGTTGGCGCTGACGGCAGCGGGTGCGGTGGCCATTCCTGTTATTCCTCTACGGTTTCGATTTTGTCGGCGCCTTCGGTGCTGAGCGGCGCGGTGGCGTTGATGAGCTTGTCGGTCAAGAGCAGCTTGGCCGACGAGATGTCGGAGAACAGAAAGGCGTGCGCCTGGCCGCTCTTGTCCGTCAGGGCCACATGGTCGTCTTCGATTCCCGCAAGCGTGCCCGAATATTGCTTCCGGCCCTCGCTCGGCTCGCGCAGCGTGATGCGAGCCTCGTAACCCGTCCAGTCGCTGTAATCCTTGAGACGGGTGAGCGGGCGGTCGATGCCGGGCGAGCTGACCTCGAGCCGGTAGCTGCCCTCGATCGGGTCGGACAGGTCGAGGACGTCGGACAGGCGGCGCGAGATGCGCTCGCAATCGGTGAGGTCGAGCTGGCGCGTGTCCGGCCGCTCGGCCATGACCTGAAGCGTCGGGTCCGAGCTTCCGCCGATCATCGTCACGCGCACGAGGTCGTAGCCGAGGCTCTCCACCTCGGGCTCGATCATCTTCGCCAGTCCGGCGATGTCGGTCATGCGCGCTCCAGATTCAATGCAAACGACTCTCGGACCGGCCCCGTTAGGGACCAGCCTCGGGCATCTAACGATGTCGAGGAGAGAACGGCGATATAGGCCGACATGATGGCCCGGGCAAGCCTTGCCAATCGCGGAGCAGGCTTGCCCCTCAGGCGGTCTTGAACACCCAATACCGGTTGAGAAGGAAGCTGACCCAGGGCGTGACGACCATCATCAACGGGACGGGCGCGAGTGGCGGCAGGTGCAGGTTCTTGACGAGCAGCCAAACCCAGGCCGTATTGATGGCGAAAGCCAACGAGGATGCGAGCAGGAACCGCCCAACCTGGAAAACTTCATTGCCGTTTGGCCCTGTTGCGAAGCTCCAGCGGCTGTGGACGAGATATCCAACGCACAATCCGCAGCCGTTGCTCAGGACGTTTGCGAGCAACGGCTCGACCTTCAGGAAGAGAACCAGCACTGAATAGACCAGCGCGGCGAACTGAGTGACGCAGAAGCCCGCAAAGACGTAACGAACCAGTTGGCGTGTCGCCGGCGCGGCCAGCAAACGGCCGAGCTTTGGCGATCGTTTCTCGACCACAGCGCGGACCCCGTTGTAGAGAGTCATGCCGCGCGCGGTCGTTTCAGCGGTTCGGCGACGGTCATATTCGACATCGGCGAAATGCTCGGCAGCCGCCCTTCATGTGCAACGAAAATCTTCGATTTCCCAATCCCCCAGCGGCACAACCGGTACATGATTGCGGTTCGAAGGACTCCGAGCCCATAGACGCAGCTGCGGCGGAAGTTGATGCTGGACGCCTCGGCGAAATACTTGGTTGGGCAGGAGATCTCGCCGACGCGGTAGCCCGCGAACATGGCCTGAGCGATCATTTCATTGTCGAATACGAAATCGTCGGAACAGGCGGCGAGCGGGAGATCCTCGAGGACCTTGCGGCTCCACGCGCGATAGCCGGTGTGATATTCACTAAGCTTGCCGCCCATCAGCAAGTTCTGGACCGCGGTAAGCAGACGATTGGAGACATATTTGTATCGCGGCATTCCGCCCGCCAAGGCGCCACCGCCCAGTATGCGGGAGGCAAGCACTGCATCGTAGTGACCCGAGGAAATCATGCCGGCCATCGCAGTCAGCAACCGCGGCGTATATTGGTAGTCGGGGTGGAGCATGACGACGATGTCCGCTCCTCGGGCGAGCGCATTGGCATAGCATGTCTTCTGGTTGGCGCCGTATCCGGCGTTGCGAGAATGAATCACGGTATGGATGCCGAGACGGCGCGCCACCTGTGCTGTCTCATCGGGGCTCGCATCATCGACGAGAATCACGTCGTCGACGATGTCCATCGGGATTTCCGCAAACGTCCGTTCGAGAGTTTGACTGGCGTTGTACGCCGGCAAAACGACTGCGATCTTCAGCCCGTCGATCATCGGTAAGCGCCCCCTATGCTACCGTTCCGATTGGGGAATTTCCGAAGGTAAGCGATTTGTAAACAGCGAACAAGTGACTTAGGTCGTCTTGTCGCCGTTTGAGACAATCCTGCGTGGCGAGGCACGCACGATCTGTTCCCCAAGCGGGACGTCTTGCCCGGCGCGGCAGCCCTCGCAGGCATCGCCATGATGGCAGGGGTCGCGTTTGCGTCGCCCTTCGGGATCGCGGCGCTGGTCATGTTCGCCATGGCCGGCCGGCACTCCGGCTGCTGGCAGGTGCGAAACCTACGATGTCTGCATATATTCCCGCTCGTTCAGCGCGACACGGCTGTCCGAGGCTGACGACGAGGCACGAATGACCCGCTCTGTCCGCTCATTGAGGTGCTGGAGCGTGCAGCGCGCCGTTTTCTTCCCTGATGCGGATGGCGAGCACCGCGGCGTTTAGAAGGAAGAAGATAAGGGCGACTCGCCATAGGCCAAACGTCAGCGGCAAGGCGGCGATTTCGCCGATCACGATCAGGTAATTGGGATGCTCGACCCAGCGGTATGGGCCGGCGCGGACGAGCGGGGCTCCGGGCAGGACGATAATGCGGGTGGTCCATCTTCGGCCGAGTGTGGCGAGCACCCACATGCGGGCGAGCTGGAGCAGAATGAACACTGCCAGCCAGAAGCCCTCGATCGGCCGCGACGGCGCCAGCCACCATAGAGTGGCCAGCCAGAGCGCGTGCACGGCGACGATCAGCGGGTAGTGGCTCGCGCCGATCTCATGCGCGCCGCATGCGAGGAGGCGCCTGGTGTTGCGGTTCGATAGCCATAGCTCGCCGATGCGCTGGAGCGTCACCAGCGTCAGAATGACCAGATTGAAAGTCACGCGGCTTCGAGCAACAGCCCGGCGCAGGTGAAGCCGGGGCCGAAGGCGGTCATCATCACGCGGTCGGGCATGCCCTGCTTCAGCAACCGGTCGAGGACGAACAGCACCGTGGGCGCGCTCATGTTGCCATAATCGTTCAGCACCTCGCGCTCGAGATTGAGCTCACCCTGATTGAGGTCGAGCGCGCTTTCGATCGCATCGATCACCTTCACGCCGCCGGGATGGCAGCAGAGGCGATCGATGTCGCCGCGTTTGATGCCAAGGCTGTCGCACATCGCGTCGACGGTGGACGCCAGATGCTGTTCGATGAAGGGCGGGATCGCGCGGTCGAACACGACCGACAGTCCCGGGTCCTCGACGTCCCATCCCATGATCCGCTGGGTGTCGGGGAAAAGCTTCTCCGCCGAGCCGGTGATTCGCGCGAGGCTGTGTTCGCCGGCGGTCACCACCGCCGCTGCAGCGCCGTCGCCGAACAGAGCGGTCGCGACCACGGCAGCGGGGTCGTCGCTGTCGAGCCTGATCGAGATGGAGCAGGTCTCCACCGTGACAAACAGCCAGTTGGTCCCCGGTTCCGCTGCAGCGAAGCGCGACGCGATGGACAGCCCGTTGACACCGCCTGCACAGCCGAGGCCGAATACGGGAACTCGGCGGACATCGCCTCGCAAGCCCATGCGTGGCCCGACCCGCGCTTCGAGGCTCGGGGTGGCAATGCCGGTCGTCGAGACGGTCACCACGCCGTCGATCTGCTCGGGCATGAGGCCGGCCTTTTCGATGGCCGCGCTGCCCGCCTCGACGAACATGCTCTCCGCCGCTTCCAGATAGATGGCGTTGCGGTCATGCCAGCCGTGGTCTGCCATGTACCAATCCAGGGGAGCGACGATGTGGCGCCGGGCGATCCCCGCATTGTCGAACACGCCCGACAAGCGGTCGAACAGGGCCTTCTTGCCGCCGAACGCCTCGCGCGCCCGCGCCTTGGCTTCCTGTTGTTCGACAACCTGCGGGGGAACCGCAGTGGCCAGTGAGAGTAAGCTGCAGGGTCGCATGACGGGTCAATCTTAGTGTGCAACGGCGGAACCGGGGTTCACGTTACGGGAATGGAAGCATCTCGATGACATTACGCGCGATACAGGTAGCATGTTTCCTGGTCCTCGCCGCCTGCGGCTCTGCGCCCTCGGCAAATGCCGGCCAGGCGGCGGGCGAGCCGCCTTTCAAAATTTCACCGGTCGCGACCTTCGATTCCCCTTGGGCAATGGCCTTCCTGCCCGGGAGCAGTAGCGCGCTGGTGACCGAGAAGCCCGGGCGTGTCTGGTTGATCGACGTCGCAACGGGCGCGAAGCAGCCGGTCAGCGGCGCTCCCAAGGTCGTGCTTTCGGATCAGGGCGGATTGCTCGATGTCGTCGTGTCTCCGCGTTTCGCGGCGGACCGGCAGCTCTATCTGACTTATGCCGAGCCTTCGAAGAACGGCGGCAGCGGCCTCGCGCTGGCCCGCGCCACCCTCACGCGTGCGCGCGGTGCGGCGCGGCTCGAGAATTTGAAGGTGCTATGGCGCGACCCAGCGGGCGGCGAGGGCGGCCAGTTCGGGGCGATCGTCGCATTCGCGCCGGACGGGCGGTCGCTGTTCCTTACCTCGGGCGAACGACAGCGGTTCACGCCGGCACAAGACCCGAACCAGCCGCTGGGCAAGATCCTGCACCTGACGCTCGACGGGAAGCCCGCGCCGGGCAACCCTTCGGCCGGACAGACCGGCTCTGCGACGGTGACGATCACCGATCCTCCTCGCGACACGCAGGCGGCAAAGGACGCGGCGGGCCGGAAGTTCACCTGGCCGGGTCCGAACCTGACGCCGGCCGAGACCTGGGCCACCGGCCTTCGCAATCCGTATGGCCTCGCGTTCGACGCGAGCGGCCGGTTGTGGGAAACCGAAATGGGCCCGCGCGGCGGCGATGAGCTGAACCTCATCGAGCGAGGCAAGAATTACGGCTGGCCGCTCGTCTCCGAGGGCGAGAATTACAACGGCAATCCGATCCCGGAGCATTCGAGCCAGGGCAATTTCGAGCCGCCGAAGCTGTCGTGGGTGCCCTCGATCTCGCCGACGAGCCTGCTCATCTACAGTGGCGATCTGTTCCCGCAGTGGAAGGGCAACGGCTTCATCGGCGCCCTATCGGGCAAGGTGCTGATCCGTGTCATCTTCAATGGCGAAAGCGCGAAGAAGGCCGACCAGTGGGACATGGGTTCACGCATCCGCTTTGTTGGGCAGGGCCCGGATGGCGCGATTTATTTGCTGGAGGATGGCGACGGCGCGCGGCTGTTGATGCTCACGCCGGCGCGCTAGCGCCTCCGGTGGCGCAGGTAATAGGGCCTGCGTCCCTCGCGCCGCGACTTGGCGCCGTATCGTGTTTCGATCCAGCCGCCCGAGGGTTCGAGAAAGTCCCTGGGCCGTTCGGCGAGCCAGTCGAACTGGTGCGCGTGGCGCTGCATGACCATCAGTGACCAGGTGAGATAGGTCGGGTCGTCTGTTGCCAGGCGGAACTCGCCGCCCACCTTCAGCTTGGCCGCGAACAGGTCGACGGGCCGGTCGTTGACCATTCGGCGCTTGGCGTGCCGCGCCTTGGGCCAGGGATCCGGATGGAGCAGATAGAGGAAGCTGAGGACGCCGTCAGGCACCCGCTGCAGCACTTCGAGGGCATCGCCGCGCCACAGGCGGACATTCGCCAGCTGCTTGTCGCGGATGTACGTCAGCGCCGCAGCGACGCCGTTGATGAACGGCTCCGCGCCTATGAAGCCGTGGTCCGGCAGCATGTCAGCGCGGGCGGCGAGATGCTCGCCCGAGCCGAAGCCGATCTCAAAGTGCAGCGGCCGGTCATCGCCGAACAAAGTGCGCGCGGTGATCTCCCCCTCGGCGGGGACCCCGATTTGCGGCAGCAAGCGCTCGATTAGTTCTTGCTGCGCCTTGCGCAATTTGTGCCCGCTCGCCCTGCCGTAGAGGCGGTTCAGAGTCAGCGGGTCGCCGGGCTTGTGGGCGGTCATCGGCGGCGGCCTAATGGGGCCGCGGGCCCATCGCAACAAACCCTTTTTGGGAACCTCTGGCACCCTTGCGGCGTCCAATGGACCGGACAGGAGGAGAGTCCTCATGGCGACAATCAACGAACGCGGGCACGCGGACCATCCACACAGCACAGCCAAGATCGGCGGGCATCCTATTCACCCGATGCTCATCCCGTTCCCGATCGTGTGCTTCATCGGCGCACTGGTCACCGACATCGTGTTCCTCAACAATCAGGATCCGGGTTGGGCGACGGCCTCGCGCTGGCTGCTCGGGATCGGCATCGTGATGGCCGCGCTCGCCGCGGTCGCCGGCCTGACGGACTTCATGGGCGACGAGCGGATCCGCCGCACCAGCGACGCGCTCAAGCACATGCTTGCCAACGTCACCGCCGTGGTGCTGGAGATCGTCAACTTCTTCGTGCGGCTGCACAACGACTCCGCCATCGGCGGTCTCGGGATCATCCTTTCCGCGATCGTCGTGCTGATCCTGCTCTACAGCGGCTGGAAGGGCGGTGACCTCGTCTATCGCCACGGCATCGGCGTGGAGGACGACCTGAACCGCTGACGCCGCTCAGGCCGCGACAGCGGCCTTGAGGTCGTCGACCAGATCCACCCGCTCCCATGGGAAGGAATCGCCTTCCGCCTTGCGGCCGAAGTGGCCGTA
>Ga0308175_100002619_pt1 | contig 12338 bp, 10 predicted proteins | sample PhyCR1_3_FD_203893 | JGI IMG/M metagenome (GOLD analysis project Ga0308175, IMG submission 203893) | Soil microbial communities from UC Gill Tract Community Farm, Albany, California, United States - DLSLS.C.R1 | ecosystem: Environmental > Terrestrial > Soil > Agricultural land | place: USA... | reverse complement strand
ACGCGTGGGTGTTGATGGCGACGACGGGCTCGCCGACTTGCCTGGTTTCGGCCCAGGCGTGCCGGTAGAGATCGACGAACGGCTTGAAGCGGGCTGTCTGGCCGCCGATGATCGCGAGTGCCAGCGGTAGGCCGCGGCTTGCCGCCCGCACCACGGACTCGGGGCTGCCGCCGACGGCTACCCAGATGGGAAGCTGGTCTTGTACGGGCCGCGGCCAGACGACCGCGTCCGCGAGAGGCGCGCGGTGCTCGCCCCGCCAGGTGACCCGCTCGTTGTCCCGGATCGCGAGGAGCAGATCGAGCTTCTCGGTGAACAGCTCGTCGTAGTCGCGCAAGTCGTAACCGAACAGGGGGAACGACTCGATGAACGAGCCACGCCCCGCCATGATCTCCGCTCGACCGCCCGAGATCAGGTCGACGTGCGCGAACTGCTCGAAGACCCGGACCGGGTCGTCGGAGGAGAGCACACTCACGGCGCTCGAGAGCCGGATCTGCTTCGTGGCGGCGGCGATCGCGGCCAGAGCAGTCGTCGGCGACGAGACGAGGTAGTCGGGGCGGTGATGCTCTCCGACGGCGAAGACCTTCAAGCCGAGCTCGTCCGCGAGCGTGGCCTCCTCCAGCAGGTCGCGCATGCGCTCCGCGGGACTGATACCGGCGTGGAGGTCGGCGAAGGTGACTAGTCCGAGGTCCATGAGCACTCAAACGAAGATTGCGTGCACAAGTATTCCCGGAGCCTAGTCGGCGACGCCGCTACGAGTCGCGTTGAGCTTGTGGATCCCGGCTATCGCGTCGTCGAGGTCGGCTTGCGGCACGAGGTCCGGTGAGCGGACGGCAACCGCGATCACCTCGGCGTGAGTGGCGAGCCGGCGCTGGGTCTCCTCGAGCTGCTCGTGGCGCCGGACCAGCGCCCGAAGCTCGCGCTTGAGTCGCTTCTTTCGCATGGAGGCTGGGTACCCGCCCTCGTCAGCCGGCAAGCCCCGAGATCCCGTTGCGCAGGAGGGACACGGCCAGCAGCAGGATGATCACGGAGGCGATCAGGCGCAGATGCCCCTCGAGCCAGGTGCGCGAGGCGCCGAGGAACCGCTCGGCCCAGCCCGGCGAGACGAGCAGGAGCACGATCGCGACGCCGAGCGGCAGCAGGGAAACGAGCGTGAAGACGAGCCAGGCCGCCGCGTAGCCGGCCGTCGTCAGGTTGATCTCGGAGATCGCCTTCAGCGCAAGCGGGATGAAGCCGCCGGGGTTCGCGAGCGTCGCGCCCGCGGCGAACACGGCGACCCACGACGAGGAGGCGACGGAGCTCATCTTCTCGACCATCCCCTTGGTCGTCTTCTCCGAGATCGGCACCCGCCAGGTGCGGGAGACGTAGACGACCAGGACAGCGCCCGCTACGAGATCGAAGACCGAGACCCAGCTCTTCCGCTCTCCGTTGGCGGAAGGTGCGGCGACGTCGCCGAGGACGAACGCGGCGAGGATGCCGATCAGGATCGTGACCGCGAAAGCACCGAGATAGAACCAGAGGCCCGTGCGCAGAGGCCGCTTCGCGAGCACGAGGGCGAGCACCGAGAAGGTCAGCGTCGTCGGAGAGAGCATCGCCGCGAGCGAGACAAGTGCCAGCTCGAGATAGACCCAGCTCACGGCCCGGCATCCTCCGGCGTCAGCGCCCTCGCGGCATCGTCCCCATGGGACGAGGTCACGCGATCAGCGCTTGCGATTCACCCCCTCCGGATGAGGGCGCAAGGCCCGGGCGAATCTACTTTCCCCTTTGTACACCGACCTTGTTGGGAGGAGGAATCGGATGACCCCGACGGCAGTAGCCGCCGCATCCGCGCGGACGACCGCTGTGGAGCAGGCGAAGGGCGACGTGCTCGTCGTGTTCGGGATCACGGGCGATCTCGCGAAGGTGATGACCTTCCGGTCGCTGTACCGGCTCGAGGCGCGTGGGCTGCTCGACTGCCCGGTCGTCGGTGTCGCGGTCGACGACTGGACGGTCGAGGACCTCAAGGAACGGGCCCGGACCTCGATCGAAGGCACCGGCGAGAAGCTCGACCAGGACGTCTTCGACCGCTTCGCCGAGCGCCTCTCGTACGTCTCGGGAGACTTCACCGACCCGCCGACCTACGAACGCGTCGCCGCGGCAATCGAAGGCATGACGAGCCCGGTCTTCTACCTCGAGATCCCGCCGTTCCTGTTCGGGCGCGTGGTGGAGCAACTCTCCGACGCCGGCCTGACTCAGGGCGCGCGCATCGTGGTCGAGAAGCCGTTCGGCAACGACCTCGAATCGGCGACCGCGCTCGCTGCCGAGCTGCACCAGTACATCGACGAGTCGCAGCTGTTCCGGATCGACCACTACCTCGGGAAGATGGGATTGGACGAGATCCTCCACCTCCGCTTCCAGAACTCGATCCTCGAGCCGATCTGGAACCGGAACTACGTGGAGGCGGTCGAGATCACGATGGCCGAGTCGTTCGGCGTCGAGGACCGTGGCCACTTCTACGACCCGGTTGGAGCGTTGCGCGATGTCGTCGTCAACCACCTGATGCAGGTGGTCGCGGCGTCGGCGATGGAGGTGCCGTCGCGGCCCGACGCGGACACGCGCAAGAACTCGGTTGCCGGGCTCTTCCATTCGATCGAGCCGGCGAGCCCGGAGCACTACGTACGCGGCCAGTACGACGGCTACCGCTCCATCGACGGCGTCGCTCCCGACTCGGTCACGGAGACGTACGCGGCGCTGAGGCTCCAGATCGAGAACTGGCGCTGGTCCGGCGTGCCGTTCTTCATCCGCACCGGCAAGCAGCTCCCCGTCACGCAGACCGAGCTGCGCCTCGTCTTCAAGCGCCCGCCGCGGCTCGGCATGACCGGCGGACGGGTGGCGGAGGCGAACCAGCTCGTCGTCAAGCTCGACCCGTCCACCGGCGTCCGGCTCATCGTCGATGCGCACCGGGCCGACGCGTCGGGGCCGGCGCCGATCACGCTCGATGTCGAGTTCGCCGAGGAAGGTGGGGAGGGGCCGACGCCATACGAGGTGCTCCTGCACGCCGCGCTCGTCGGCGACAGCAAGCGCTTCACCAGGCAGGACGGGATCGAGGAGGCCTGGCGGGTCATGCAGCCGCTGCTCGACGCGCCGCCTCCGGTGCGTGCGTACGAGCCGGGCTCGTGGGGCCCGGCGGAGGCAGAGCGGCTCGTCTCGGGCTACGGCCGCTGGCACGGGCCCTGGATCGAGAGCTAGTGCACCGAGAAAGGAGTCGCCGATGACCGTCGTCCCGACGAAGGAGCCCGATAGCGCTTCGCAGAGCGCCGCCGCGCCCTCGCCGTTCCCGCCGATTGCGGACTACGCGTTCCTGTCCGACTGCCATACCGGCGCGCTCGTTGCCCCGGACGGCGCGATCGACTGGCTGTGCATCCCGAGCTTCGATGCGCCGAGCGTCTTCGGCAGCCTCCTCGACCGCCAAGCCGGGTTCTTTCGATTTGGCCCGTTCGGCATTGCGCACCCCACCGCTCGGGCTTACGTGCCGGGGACGAACGTCTTCGAAACGACCTGGAAGACGCCGACCGGCTGGGTGGTCGTGCGAGACGCGCTGACGCTCGGCCCGAGAGAGCACCCGGACGCAGTGACGCCCCACACGCGGCCGCCGGCCGACGACGACGGCGACCACATGCTCGTCCGCACGGTCGAGTGCCTCGACGGGCGCGTCGAGATCGACCTGGTCTGCGAGCCCGCGTTCGACTATGGCCGCACGCCGGCGACCTGGACGAACGTCGATGGAGCGGGGCATGCCGCCGACGCGTCGGGAGCCGGTGTGACCTTCAGGCTCGTGTCCGACCTCCCGATCGGCATCGAGGGTGAATCGGTCCGCGGACGCCATGAGCTCGAGGCCGGCGACAGTGCGTACTGCGCACTGTCGTGGGCCGAGGAGCTCGCAGCGCCGCAGAGCGTCGACGAGGCGGCCGCGCGCATCGACGCGACGACGCGCTTCTGGCGGAGGTGGCTCAGCAAGGCGCGAATCCCGGATCACCGCCTGCGCGACCCGGTTCAGCGGTCGGCGCTGACGATCAAGGGTCTGACCTACATGCCGACTGGCGCGACCGTGGCGGCGCTCACGACCTCGCTCCCCGAGACGCCCGGCGGAGAGCGGAACTGGGACTACCGCTACACGTGGATCCGGGACACGACGTTCACCCTCCAGGCGCTCCACTTCCTCAGCCTCGACTGGGAGGCGGGTGAGTTCATGGAGTTCGTCGGCGACCTCGAGCCGACGGAGGACGGCTCGCTCCAGATCATGTACGGGATCGACGGGCGGCGCGACCTGCGCGAGACGACCCGCGACGACCTGACCGGGTACTCGGGCGCCTCGCCCGTGCGGATCGGAAACGGCGCGTTCGACCAGCGGCAGAACGACGTCTTCGGCGCGGTGCTCGACTCGATCCTCCTGCACTCGCGCCACAGCGAGCGGCTGCCGCGGCGCCTCTGGCCGATCGTGCAGGCGCAGGCGGAATGCGCGACGCAGGTCTGGCAGAACACGGACCAGGGGATCTGGGAGGCACGCGGCAAGCCGCAGCACTACGTCTCGTCGAAGCTGATGTGCTGGGTCGCGCTCGACCGCGCGGCCAAGCTGGCGGAGATCCGGGGCGACCCCAAGCTGCAGGAGAAGTGGGCCGCGGTCGCCGACGAGATCCGCGCGAACATCCTCGAGCACGGCGTCCGCGACGGCGTGCTGCGCCAGCATTACGAGACGGACTCGCTCGACGCGTCGACGCTGCTCGCCGCGATCTTCGACTTCCTGCCCGGGGGCGACGAGACCCTGCGCAAGTCGGTGCTCGCGATCGCGAACGACCTCACCGAGGACGGTTTCGTCCTGCGCTACCGGACCGGCGAGACCGACGACGGCCTGTCGGGCAAGGAGGGCACCTTCCTGATCTGCTCGTTCTGGCTCGTCTCGGCGCTCGGGGTCATCGGCGAGCGCCAGGCCGCGACCGACCTGATGGAACGCCTGCTGCGCGTCGCCTCGCCGCTCGGCCTCTACGCCGAGGAGTTCGACGTGGCGACCGCCCGGCACCTCGGCAACTTCCCCCAGGCGTTCTCACACCTCGCGCTGATCGAGGCGGCTGCGCGAATCATCCTTCCGGAGATGCTCGGGGAGTACTGAGCAGCCCGGTATCGCATCGAGGGCCGAACGGGCCAGGGAGCACGCGCCGCCGCCACAACTGTCAGAGGAGGACACGATGGACTTCTACGACGTGATCATCATCGGTACCGGAGCAGGCGGCGGCACGCTTGCCCGCAGCCTCGCCCCGTCCGGCAAGCGGATCCTCCTGCTCGAGCGAGGCGACTGGCTGCCGCGCGAGCCGGCGAACTGGCTCGCGCAGGACGTGTTCGTCGACAACAAGTACGTGTCGCCCGACACGTGGTACGACGAGAAAGGCACGGCCTTCCAGCCTCAGGTGCACTACTTCGTCGGCGGCGCGACGAAGCTGTACGGCGCAGCGCTGTACCGCTTGCGGCCCCAGGATTTCGAGGAGCTTCGCCACCACGACGGGATCTCGCCCGCCTGGCCGATCAGCTACGACGATCTCGAGCCCTACTACACGCGGGCCGAGCAGGCGTACGAAGTGCACGGGGTGCGCGGCGAGGATCCGACCGAGGGGCCGGCCAGCGCGCCGTATCCGTTCCCGGCCGTCTCCCACGAGCCCCGGATCCAGCAGCTCGCCGACGATCTCGAGGCCGCCGGCTACTGCCCGTTCCACGCGCCGTGCGGGATCAGGCTCAACGAGCCGAACATGCCGTACAGCGTCTGCGTGCGCTGCCAGAACTGCGACGGCTTTCCCTGCGCGGTGCACGGGAAGTCGGACGCCGAGGTGCTCGGGGTCCGGCCGGCGCTCGAGCACTCGAACGTCACGCTGCTGACCAACGCGAAGGCGGTCCGCCTGCAGACGAACGACGCCGGAACGGCGGTCACCGGTGTGACCGTCGAGCGGGAGGGCGAGACCGAGCAGTTCGCGGGTGCGATCGTCGTGCTCGCGTGCGGCGCAGCGAACACCGCCGCCCTGCTCCTCTCGTCTGCGAGCGACAAGCACCCGAACGGGCTCGCGAACGGCTCCGACCAGGTCGGCCGCAACTACATGTTCCACGCGAGCCAGGCGGTGCTGGCGCTCTCGCGCGAGGAGAACCCGACCGTCTTCCAGAAGACGCTCGGCCTGAACGACTTCTACTTCGGCAGCGACGGCCACGACTACCCGCTCGGGAACATCCAGATGGTCGGGAAGTCGCAGGCGCCGATGTTCCACGGCGAGAAGCCGACCCAGACGAAGCTCGCTCCCGGATGGACGCTCGAGAAGATCGCGAAGCATGCGATCGACTTCTGGCTCTCGACCGAAGATCTGCCGCTGCCCGAGAACCGCGTCACCGTCGATGGCGAAGGCCGGCTCACCCTCGCGTACAGGTCGTCGAACGACGTTCCCAAGGCGGAGCTGTACAAGAAGCTGAAGTCGATCATCGGAGAGCTGCGCATGGAGGGAGACCACCTGTTCGGCCGCTTCGCCTACATGAAGAACGACATCCCGGTGGCCGGCTGCGCACACCAGGCCGGGACGTGCCGCTTCGGGACGGATCCGGCAACCTCGGTCCTCGACGCCGACTGCAAGGCACACGAGGTCGACAACCTCTACGTCGTCGACACGAGCGTCTTCCCCAGCATCGGGGCAGTCAACCCGGCGCTGACGGCGATGGCGAACTCGTTGCGGGTGGGCGACCATCTGCTCGAACGTCTGGGAGCGGCCGTGCCGGTCGAGGCGGAGGCGGTTGCGTGAGCGACGCCGGCGTGGCTACCGAGCTCGGTCAGATTGAGATCGCTCGCGGGGAGCAGCGCGTGGGCGTCGTCGCTCTCGGCGGCGGGCTCCGCTCGTATGATGCCGGCGGCCGCGAGCTTCTCAACGGCTTTCAGCCGGGCGAGCGCCCGGCTTCTGGCCGTGGCCAGGTGCTCGCCCCGTGGCCGAACCGGATCGAGGACGGAAGCTACGAGTTCGAAGGCAAGCGGCTGCAGCTCCCGCTCAGCGAGCCGGAGAACGGGAACGCGATCCACGGGCTAGTCCGCGGCGTGGCGTGGAACCTCGTCGACCACGAGTCCGACCGGGTGGTGCTGGACTACACGCTCGAGCCGCAGCCCGGCTACCCGTTCGCGCTCGGTCTCAGCATCGAGTACGTCCTCTTGGATGCCGGCCTCACCGTGACGACGACAGCCTGGAACCTCAGCAGCGAGAACTGCCCGTACGGGGCCGGACAGCATCCGTATCTCACCCTCGGGACACCGACGATCGACACGCTGCGCCTGCAGGTTCCGGGTCGGGTCGTCGCGTTCTCCGACGAGCGCGGCCTTCCGGTGCGGTCCGCCCCTGTCGAGGGGACCGAGTACGACTTCCGCGCCGGCCGGGAGATCGGCGGCACCGTGCTCGACCACGCCTTCACCGAGCTCGAGCGCGACGACGACGGCCAGGCCCGTGTCCTGCTCGACGACGTCGCGGGCGGTGCCGGCCTCACGCTCTGGGTGGACGAGAGCTACCGCTATCTCATGCTGTACACGGGGGACTCGCGTCCTGACGTCGCCAGGCGCGGCCTGGCCGTGGAGCCGATGACGTGTCCGCCGAACGCGTTCCGCACGGGCGACTCGGTGATCCGTCTCGAGCCGGGGGAGTCCATCGCGAGCAGCTGGGGGATCGAGCCGCGGCTCGCGGCAGAGGGAGGTCCAGATGACAGGTAACGGACGTCCGCGCGTTCTGATCCTCGGCGGCGGGTTCGCCGGGGTCGGCGCGGCACAGAAGCTCGAGCACGCCGACGCCGAGGTCGTGCTCGTCGACCGGCACGACTACCACACCTTCCAGCCGCTCCTCTACCAGCTTGCGACCGGCCTGCTCGAGACGACGGCCGTCGGACACTCGCTGCGCGACCTGCTCTCACGCCACGAGAACACCGTGCTCCACAAGGCAGGCGTGACCGCGATCGATCTCGAGCAGCGAACGGTCGAGTTCGACGAGATCGCGCCGATCTCCTACGACTATCTCGTCTTCGCCCTCGGGGCCGAGGTCAACTTCTTCGGCACGGCCGGTGCTCCCGACCACGCGTTCCCGATGTACACGCTGCCGCACGCGGTCCACCTCAAGGACCACCTCCTCGAGCGCTGGGAGGCGGCTGACCGGGACCCGAGCCTGCTCGCGGACGGTGCCCTCAACGTCGTGGTCGTCGGCGGCGGGCCGACCGGCGTCGAGACCGTCGGCGCGTTGGCCGAGCTCTATCGAAGCGACTTTGCGAAGGACTACCCTGGGGTGGATCCCGAGGACGCCCGGGTGACCCTCGTCGAGGCCGGGCCGGAGCTCTTCGGGATGTTCAAGCCGAAGCTGCGCGACTACGCCGAGAAGGCGCTCACGAAGCGGGGCGTGGAGGTGAAGACGGGCGAAGTCGTCGCGTCGGTGACACCGACCACCGTCACGCTGAAGTCGGGTGAGACGCTCAAGGCGCACACGCTCGTCTGGGGCGCGGGCCTGCAGGGGAACCCGCTCGTCCAGTCGCTCGAGCTCGAGCTCCAGCGTGGTAATCGGATCGGGGTCGGGCCGGATCTCGCGCTTCCCGGTCACTCGGAAGTCTTCGTCGTCGGCGACGTCGCGGCGATCACGGACTCGAAGACCGAGCAGGTGCTGCCCCAGCTCGGCTCGGTGGCGCTGCAATCCGGAGAGCACGCGGGCGAGACGATCGCCGACAGAGTCGCCGGCAAGGAACCGAAGCCGTTCAAGTACAAGGACAAGGGGACGATGGCGACGATCGGTCGTGGCGCTGCGGTCATGCAGACGCTCCGCGGCCGAACGATGACCGGCCGCAAAGCGCAACTCGCCTGGGGCGCCGTCCATCTCGCGCTGCTGCCGACGAACGAGGATCGCGCCAAGGCCGTCGTCGACTGGGCCGGTGCGGCGACGACCCACCAGCGCGCCGGTCGGATCACGGTGGAACGCTCCTAGCGATCGATGCTGACTCTCGCGTCAAACCTCGGCGCGGCGCGGAGCCAGATGGCGTTCACGCTGGGGTTCCACATCATCCTGGCGTCGCTGGGCGTGGCGCTCCCCGCGATGATGCTGATCGCGAACTACCGGGGCCTGCGCCATGACGACCCGGACGCGTTACGGCTTGCACGACGCTGGTCGAAGGCGGTGGCCGTGACGTTCGCGGTCGGCGCGGTGACCGGGACAGTGCTCTCGTTCGAGTTCGGGCTCCTCTGGCCGGGGTTCACCGGCCGGTTCGGGTCGGTGTTCGGGGTGCTCTTCGCGATCGAGGGCATCTTCTTCTTTCTCGAGGCGATCTTCATCGCCGTCTACATCTTCGGCTGGAAGTACCTGTCGCCGTGGGCGCACTTCTGGGCGGGGGTCCCGGTCGTCATCACAGGCCTGGGCGGGGCGTTCTCGGTCGTCGCCGTCAACTCATGGATGAACCAGCCGCAGGGGTTCTCGCCGACCTCCGGCACGGTCACCTCGGTGGATCCGTGGAAGGTGATCTTCAATCCGGCGGTCCCGTACGAGGTGCCGCACATGATCCTCGCGGCGTACCTGGTGACGGGCTTCCTGCTCGCCGGGATCTACGCGACGGGGATGCTGCGGGGCCGGCGCGACCGTGTGCACCGGCTCGGCCTGCTGATTCCGCTGACCGTCGCGTGCATCGCCACCCCGATCCAGTTCGCGGTCGGCGACACGGCCGCCCGGGCGATCGCCCACGACCAGCCCGTCAAGTTCGCCGGCATGGAGTGCGTGCAGGAGACCTCGACGCACGTCACCGAGTACATCTACGGACGCTGCACGTCGAGCGGGGTGAAGGGCGGGATCGGGATTCCCGGCTTCGACTCGTTCCTCGTCGGTTGGAGCACGAGCACGCAGGTGACCGGACTCGACTCCGTTCCGCCCGACGACCGTCCGCCCGCCAACACGATGCTGCACTGGGCGTTCGACACGATGGTCGGCATCTGCTCGGTGCTGATCCTGCTCGCGCTCTGGCTGGGAATCGGCTGGTGGCGCAAGCGCGACTTCCCGCAATCGCGCTGGTTCCTGCGCGCGACCGCCGTGTCGGGCGTTGCGGCGGTGGTCGCCCTCGAGTGTGGCTGGATCGTGACGGAGGTCGGCCGCCAGCCGTGGATCGTCTACAACGTGATGCACACCTCGGACGCGGTCACACACGCGCACGGAATCTGGATCACGTTCGGGTTGATCGTCGGGCTCTATGTCGCGCTCGGCGCGACCCTGATCATCTCGCTCCGCGCGATGTCACGGCGCTGGCGGCAAGACGACCGGGAGCCGGACGACGTGCCGTACGGGCCCGAGCCAGGGCCGATTCCCGGGGCGGCGGGGACGCCGACATGAGCGAGGCCGACGCCGTCGCCGGCGTCCTACTGGTCGGCGCGACGATGTACGCCGTCTTCGGGGGCGCGGACTTCGGCGCAGGGCTGTGGAGCCTGCTCGCGGGTGGGGGCGACAGCGGCCGGCGGCCTCGCGCCTTGATCGACTGGGCGATCGGACCGGTCTGGGAGGCCAACCACGTGTGGCTGATCTTCACGCTGGTCGTGCTCTGGACCGGGTTCCCCACGGCATTCGAGTCGATCTTCTCCACGCTCTTCATCCCGCTCAGCCTCGCGGCGCTCGGGATCGTGCTGCGTGGTTCCGGGTTCGCGTTCCAGCACACTGCGCGCCGGGCCCGTGGGCGCGCGTTGTCCGTGCGGTTCTTCGGGCTCGCCTCGGTGCTGACGCCGTTCTTCATGGGCACCGTGGTCGGGGCGATCGCGGGTGAGCGCGTGCCGGTGGGCAACGAAGCCGGCGACCTGGTGACGAGCTGGGTCAATCCGCTGTCGCTCGTGCTCGGCGCGCTCTTCGTCGCCACCGGGGCGTACCTGTCTGCGGTCTTCCTGGTCAGCGAGGCCCGGCGCGCCGGGACGCCCGACCTCGAGCGGTACTTCGTCAGGCGCGAGCTCGGCGGCGCGCTCGCGGCCGGTGCTCTCGCGGTCGCCGGGCTGATCTTGCTGCACCGGGATGCTCGGTTCGTCTTCGACGGCCTCAAAGGCGACGCGCTCCCGCTCGTGATCGCGTCGTTCGCCTGCGGTATAGGGGTGCTGGTCCTGCTCCAGCGCGGCGGCCGGCGCGGGGCGCGCCCGCTCGCCGTGGGTGCCGTCGTCGCCGTGATCTGGGCGTGGGGTGTCGCACAGCACCCGTATCTGCTCCCGCAGGTTCTGACGATCGACGCGGCGGCGGCGCCGGGCACGACCCTCACGACGGTGCTGATCGTCTTCGGGGTCGCGGTCCTCCTCGTGCTCCCGTCCCTGGGGCTTCTGTTCACGCTCGTCCAGCGCAACTTCGTCGAAGAGACGGAGCGGCCGGCCCAGGTCTAGCCGGACGGCGCGAAGAACTGGGCGAGTGCCCCGTTACGGAACGGCGCTGTGCCAACCGAGAGATCACCGGAGAACGGGTAGGTCAGGTCGAGGAGGACGACGAGCGACAGGCCCAGGACGATCGCAACCGCGCCGGCGCCGATTGCGTGGAACCAGAAGCTTCGCGACCCGACGAGCACCGTGTAGCCCACGATGATGATCGAGCCGACGAGGAGTAGGACTCCGATCACCCAGGGCAGGCCGCCGCCGGCATCGTCGAGGCGGTTGCGGCGAGCGTCGAGCACGGTGCTCAGCTGCTGCACCGCGTCGTCATAGAACGCCACGGCGCGTGCCGACTTCGGGTCCACTCCCTGAATCGCCCTGTACATGCCGGCAACAGCTGCAGCTGCCTGTGCGCTGTCTTTGCCCTGGTGCATCCGCGGCCACTCGTCGGTCACGACGGCACGCACGTACACACCGACCGCAGTGCGCACGCGAGCACCGCCCGGCTGTCGGAATGCGTTGCTGTCGCGCACGATCGCCGCGAGCGCGTCGGCCTCGTTGCTGACGTTGCTCTGCGTGTCGCCGTAGTTCTGGTACGCGATCACGACGATGAAGGCGAGGAGCAGCCCGAACAGCGCGGCGACGACGCCGAGGAGCTGCGAGGAGACCTCGGCGTCGAACCCTTCCCGGACCGGAGGGACGAGCCTTCTGATCAGCCAGACGAGCCCGAGGACGAGCCCGACGATCGCGCCGACGACGAGGATCAGGAGCAGCCAGATCGGAACGTCGTTGATCAGCCCGCGCAGCACGTGCCGATCAAACGCCCATCTCGGCCGTGACGCGGCCGGAGGCCACCGCCTCTTGCAGGGCGCTGTAGTCCCGTTCGTTCTGGTCCGCGTACGTCTCGGCGAACGCCGTCATGGCGTTGTCGAAGGCGGCGCCGGTCCCGAGA
>Ga0308175_100002618_pt1 | contig 12340 bp, 6 predicted proteins | sample PhyCR1_3_FD_203893 | JGI IMG/M metagenome (GOLD analysis project Ga0308175, IMG submission 203893) | Soil microbial communities from UC Gill Tract Community Farm, Albany, California, United States - DLSLS.C.R1 | ecosystem: Environmental > Terrestrial > Soil > Agricultural land | place: USA... | reverse complement strand
CGGATGTTGTCAATTCCCAGCTGCCCTACTACAGCATCACCAGTCAACCTGAGATTCGCGGCATTCAAGATCCGAAACTCAGCGACATTGGCCAGAAGACCAGTAAGCGCCGGGGCCGACCCCACAGCTGTCAAATCGGCTTGGTCCAGTGAGAATACCGCGTGGTGCCATTGTCCATCGGCCGGGAGATTGAAGGCCGTGGCGCTCGTGTAACCGGGAGATCCTTGTGCTGTCGCGCTCTTTAATCCAACGCGAATGGAGAGTGGAGTGGATCCAAAATCCTTCAGGTCCATCTCGATTCCAGTTACCGCCGAGGTCAAGAAATTACCAGTCCATTGATCACGGTTGAAGACGGTCAGCCGTCCGTCCGAGCCTGACCCATCCGAAGTAAGTTGCAGGAAGCTGTCTCCCGCGCCCCCCGGCCCTCCGCTAGAGATCAGGGCAGGCTGTGTGGGTCCGCGCGTGCCCGTGTCCCAGCCCAGCATTGAGCTTGAAAATGTGTCGATTTGGCCGACGATCGGGTTTGCATAGAGACAAGCGGAAAAGAAAAAGACTCCAGCATTAAGTCCTAGATGGGACGTGAAGCGCATGTACCCTCCGAGGCCGGGAGGCTTGGCCGTTCCGGCGTAAATGACCAGTTAGCGTTTAAGCTCAAGACGATTTAGAGATTAAGCCCGGCTGTGAGCGATTGTCGTGATTGAATTGTGAATTAGATGTAAAAGCGCAGACGAACAAGTTCGAGCGAATCCCTCCTTAGAATCTGGGAATCTGAGTGGAGGCTAATATACCGGAGCCGGATGCAGTAAACATGGGAACCGCTTTGTACGATCGTGCTATGAATCTCAGTCTGGCAACCACGCCGGAGGAATTCCACGGGCTTGCGCTGGCAGCCATCGACCTGATCGCGCATTATTACCGTAACTTGTCCGACATGCCCGTGATGCCAGCGACGACGGCCGTAGAAGTTAGGCAGTCGCTTTATGAGGCGTTGCCAGAAGAGGCCGGGATACCATCTGAAATCCTTAAGACCGTCCAGGATGTTATCTATCCGCTTTGCCGGCACAACGGGCACCCCCGGTTTTTCGGATATATCAGCTCCCCGGGAAGTGCTGCAACGGCCGTTGGTGAGCTGTTGGCGGCTGCCTTAAATGCAAATGTGACGTCCTGGCGATCCGCTCCAGCGGCAGCCGAGTTGGAACACCTGGTTCTCGATTGGCTGAAGGGAATGATCGGGTACGATCTCGAATCAGGCGGATTGCTGGTCAGCGGCGGATCAATGGCCAACTTTGCGGCGTTGGCCACGGCGCGCACATATGTGGAGGAAACTTTAGCTCCAAAGCTCTCACCGGACAAGCGCCCAGCACTCAGGATTTACGTCTCCGAAGAAGGCCATTTCTCGATCAAAAAGGCCGCTCATCTGCTTGGGATCGGCACTGCGAATATTCAGTGGATTCCGACTGATGCTGCGCTGCGGGTTAATGTCGTTGAGATGGAGCGCCGGGTGAAAGCCGACCGCGAGGCCGGTCTCACGCCAATGTGCATCGTTGCGAATGGAGGCACAACCAGCACGGGGGCTTTCGATCCTATACAGGAGCTCGCGGACATAGCCGAGCGATACGGGTTGTGGCTCCATGTCGATGCCGCTTATGGCGGCTTTGCGGCGCTTGCCCCTTCGGCTAAACACATGTTCTCAGGGATCGAGCGGGCGGCTTCGGTGTCGCTTGATCCGCACAAATGGCTCTATGCATCTGTCGGGTGTGGATGCGTTCTCTATAGAGACGCGCAAGTCGCAGCTCGAACTTTCGCAGAGGAGATTGACTACACTCGCCCCATCGGCCTGCGGGGAGACGAGGCATTCGCCTTTTGGGAATTCGGGCCCGAGCTATCCCGACCCTTCCGCGCCTTGCCACTGTGGCTACAGCTGAAGCTTTATGGTGCACGCAGCCTGTCGGCAGCGATAGAGAACAACATCACCTGTGCACGGTATTTCGGACAGCTGGTTGAGGACTCCGCGGATCTAGAGTTACTTGCTCCTGTGGGGCTCTCTGTTTTCTGCTTCCGTTTCCGACCCGTCGATTACAGAGGCGATCTCGACGCGCTGAACGAACGCATCCTGATTATCTTGCAGCGTGCGGGTAGCAGTTATTTGTCGAATACGCGTGTTCGCTGCAAGTTCGGATTGCGGGGTTGCGTCTTGAATTATCGAACAACTACGCAAGACATGGAACGCCTCCTGGACGACGTCCGCGATGCTGCCCGAGCCGCGCTCGAGGCCGAGTCGTATAGCGAATAGGACGCGGTCGCTGACGCCTCTCAGGCTCGAGATGGTGCATAGTCCCGTATCTGCAGTGTGGAGCACCGCCATACATCGCAGCATGATCCTCTGGAACGGGTCTCCTGGCGCACGATGATGTCAAAGTTGAAGAGCAAAGCACTTTGGAGAATCTCACTGGCGATATTCTCTGAGAATGCCTCTCCGAAGGACAGTTTGGCTTTTCGTACTCGCAGCATCTTCGTTTGGTGCTACTTTGCGACTCGGGATCATCGGCACCGATACGTCGCACTCGACCGCATTCGCACGAGTGCTCAATGACGAGAGCGATCGGAACCATGTGCCCGGGGCTCGTATCACGGCGGCCTGGAAGGGCGGGAGCCCCGATATCGAGGAAAGCGCGAAGCGGGTCGATAAATTTTCAGCCGAATTAAAGGACAAGTGGAGCGTCAAATTCGTCGATTCGATCGCACAGCTTTGCCAGGAGTCGGACGGCTTGCTGCTCGAGAGTATCGACGGGCGCTTGCACCTGGATCAATTTCGTCAGGCAACTCAATGCGGTAAACCGATCTTCGTGGATAAGCCGCTTGCGTCGACCCTGGCCGATGCGCGTGAGATCGCGCACTTGGCACGCTCGAAAAATATTCCGTGGTTTAGCGCTTCATCACTGCGGTTCAGCCCGATCACCGGGCTTCGTAGTGCGGATGCAACCAGCGCGATCGTGTGGGCGCCAGGACCGCTCGAGAAACACCATGCCCTGGACCTTTCCTGGTACGGGATTCACGGGGTGGAGATGCTGTACACGGTGCTCGGCACGGGCTGTGCGGAGGTCTCGAGGGTTTCGACGGCAAACTCGGATGTTGTCACAGGCAAGTGGCGCGATGGCCGTATGGGTACGGTCCACCTGCAACGTCCGTACGGCAAGTATGGCGGAATCGTGTATCTGAAAGATCAGAAATTGAACGCAATGCCGGATATTGCGTTCAATTACGCGGATCTTGTGCGCGAGATCGTCAAGTTCATGGAAACGAAGACGCCGCCGGTGGCAAACGACGAAACACTCGAGATGTTCGCTTTCATGGATGCGGCACAGCGGAGCCTGGCGCAAAATGGCGCTCTGGTGAAGGTGGAGGTTGAATAGCCATCGCTCACTCGGGATTCTCGGGCCAGGCATGTTTCGGGTAGCGGCGGCCCAGTTCCCGCCGCAATTGCGGATACAGGTTCTTCCAGAAGCTTGGCAGGTCAGTCGTCACTTGCACTGGACGATGATTCGGTGCGAGTAACTTCATCACCACAGGCACGCTTCCACGTGCCACCGAGAACTGCTGATTGAAGCCAAAAAAGTCCTGCAAACGCGACGAAATGGAAGGGGGGAGCCCTTGTTCGTATTCCACTCTTACCCGACGTCCTCGCGGAAGCTGGATATGCGAAGGTGCAAGTTCGTCGAGAAGTCCCAGATCGATTTGTGATCGCACGGCAGAAAGGAACCCGCCGTTCGAGGCGGCTGCGCGAAGCTCCGCAAAGCTGGTCAAACCAGTTGCCAATTGCTCGAACGCGCGCCGGACCAGCGTTCCTTCGCTTGGGAATCCCTCCGCATGCTCGGACGCAAAACGCACACGGGCAAACACGCGTTCCAGTTCCTCGTCTTGAGCGAACCGACGCCATCCCGCTTCGGCCGCTTTGTCAACCAGAACGCGGGAAGCCTCCATTACGTCGGTCGGTTGAGACCGGCTCTCGTCAAGAGTCAGCTCTCCGTACTGAAGCGAGTTCAGTTGCTCCACGCGCTCGCTTTCCCGGTTCCATCGAACAGTCTCCTGCGCGCTGACTCTCTCCGGGAATAGGTCAAGGATCCAGTCCGGCTTAAATCGGCTGGCCAGTCGCACAAGCGGAACGGACCGATCGCTTCGCTCATCGATGTCCAATGCGACAACAAACTCACTGTGACCGCAGCTATCGCGGTCGAGCTGAGCGGAACCGCCGGACGCGAGCAGGAGCACGTCACCCCGCCGCTTTCCCAGCCTGTCGGAATAGGCCGCAACCAAAGCCTTTTCGAGTGCCTCCCCATCTTCCCTCGCGGTAGGCGGTTTGAACCCACGACACGCCTGGACCAATTGCGCCTTCGTTCGCCGAGCATCAAACGACGCTTCGACCGAGAGGATTGCGTCCAGGTCCGAGCTGAAACGAGCACGGTCACGACCCTCGAGCCGAAACCGGCTATCGCCCAATTTCGCCGCTAGGTCGCAAGCCTCGACCGCCACCCCGGCTCGGCAGCCTTCAAGCGCAAGCCGGGCCAAACGAGGGTGAACAGGCACTGCGGCCATGCGTCGGCCGTCTGGTGTAATCCGGCCACTGCCGTCGAATGCGCCAAGCCGGATGAGGAGTTCTCGCGCGGGTTGGAGGTGAGCAGGAGGCGGCGGATCGATCCAATCATCCGGTGTGAGCGCCTGGTCGGCGGCGGCGATTTGCAGCAGCAAAGATGACAGCTCCGAGCGCAGGATCTCGGGAGGGGCGTTCTCCTGACGCCGTACGAAGTCAGCTTCGCTGAACAGCCGAAGGGCAGTGCCCGGTCCGGTTCGGCCTGCGCGTCCGGCCCGCTGAATCGCCGAGGAGCGGCTGATCTTTTCCAGTTGCAGCCGCGAGAATCCGCTCCAGGGCGAATGGTGGACAACACGCGCCAGCCCGCTGTCAACAACCGCTCCGACGCGATTGATGGTGACCGAGCTTTCGGCCACATTGGTCGAACAGATGATCTTGCGAACATCGCAATCGAGGACCGCCGCGTCCTGCTCGTCGGCGCTCAGTTCACCATGGAGGGGAAGCAATCGAGCGCCGAGTGACCGGGCCACAGGCTCACAGCTTCGCATGGCGCTCCTGATCTCGGCCGATCCTGGAAGAAACACGAGGATATGGTTCGCGGTTCTTTCCGACACTCGCGCCACGGCGCCCGCAACTTGTTCTTCGAGCGGCTCCGAAGATGCAGGGCTGTAGAGTACATCGACCGCAAAGCTCCGGCCCGGGACATTCATTACCGGCGCGCCACCGAGCTTCCTCGAGAGGTCCTCGGTATCAAGAGTTGCGGACATGATCACGATCCGCAGGTCAGGCCGGGCGCGCACGAGGCATCGCAACAGCGCAAGGGCGAGGTCGGTTTCGAGGTGACGCTCGTGGAACTCATCCAGAATCACGACCGCTCGGGGCGGCAGCGACTCTCGGGTGAGCAGGCGATTCGTCAGAACGCCTTCTGTCAAATACCAGAGGCGGGTTGATGCACCCCCGATCCTTTCCCAGCGCACCTGGTACCCGACAACTTCGCCCAGTTTCGATTGCAATTCTTCCGCTACGCGCCGGGCCGCAAGTCGTGCCGCCAGCCGACGCGGTTCCAGCACGAACACTTTTCGCGCGCCGCGATCGAGCAGTGCGGGAGGAAGCCGGGTAGTCTTCCCCGCCCCGGGATCGGCGCGCACAATGCTGATCGTGTTAACCTCAATGCATTGAACAATTTCCGGCAGTAATGTATCGATTGGAAGCGGCTGCAACATCTCCATTTTCGATCACCCGCCCCGGTCGCGGAGTTCCAACGACGTGTGTGGAATAGCGGGCTTTACCCATATCGACAATCCCCGTCCGCCGCGCGCGTTGCAGCACGCGATTGAAAGTATCCGCCACCGCGGGCCAAACCAGCAGGGAGTATTCGAAACCGAGTCAGTCTCGCTCGGCGCGGTGCGCCTGAAGATCATCGACCTGGAAGGCGGAGACCAGCCGATCCTTGCAAATGGCGGAGATCTGGTTATCGTTTTCAATGGTGAGATCTACAATCATGTGGCCCTCAGGCGCGAACTCGAAGAGTTAGGCCACACCTTCGCGAGCCACTGCGATACCGAAGTTGTTCTCAAAGCGTTCGCACAATGGGACACGGATTGCTTTGCCAAGCTTCGCGGCATGTTTGCAGTCGCGTTTTGGCAGGAGTCTCAGAAGCGCCTCGTTCTGGGACGGGACCGGCTTGGCATAAAGCCGCTGTACTATACGGTCCGCAACGGTGACCTGCACTTCGGGTCGGAATTAAAGGCTATCTTTGCCCATCCCGATGTGCCGCGGCGGCTCTGCGACACGGGCCTCGCTTACTTCCTCTCGCTGAATTACGTTCCGACGCCCTACACACTCGCCGAGGGCATCACGAAGGTTCTTCCGGGTTCGTGGCTGGAATACAAACGCGGAAGAATCGTGACCGGGCGCTACTGGACCAATCACTTCCGGCCGGAGAAGTGGCGTCTCGAGGATGCGACGGCACGACTGGACGAGTTACTTTCCTCATCAATCACCGAACACCTGATCTCGGACGTTCCGCTCGGCGTCTGGGCGAGCGGCGGTCTGGATTCCTCCGCCATCCTGCATTACGCAGCCCAAGCTTCATCAGGCCCGCTGAATACTTTCTCGATTTCGTTCGCAGGCAGACGCTTCGACGAAAGCGAATACTTCCGGCTTCTCGCAAAGACGTACAACACGTCGCACCACGAATTCGATGTCAGCGGGGATCTCGACCTGACCGCTGCGATTCACGAGCTTGGGTACTACTCGGACGAGCCAAGCGCGGACGCAGGCGCCCTTCCGGTGTGGTTTTTGTCTCGGATGACGGCACGCCATGTGACGGTAGCTTTAAGCGGCGAAGGGGCAGACGAGATCTTCGGCGGTTACCAGACTTACCTGGCCGACCGTTATGCGCGTCGAGCCCGGACAGTACCGAAGTTTCTCCTGGCTTCAGCCCTGAAAGCTGTCAATCGGCTGCCGGTATCGGATGACAAGATTGCGCTCGAATACAAGCTGAAGCGCTTCCTGGCCGGCGCTCTCCTCACCCAGGATGACGCTCATTTCTTCTGGAACGGAACCTTCACGCCAGCCGAACAGAAAACTCTGGGTGTCGCCGGTGAATTGTCACCTGCGAGCCTGGTATCGGCTCTGAAGGACGTGCCGGCCCGGAATGACGTAATCAACCGATACCTGTTCGTCGATCAGCACTACTATCTGCCGGACGACATCCTTTACAAGTGTGACCGGATGAGTATGGCGCATTCGCTTGAAGTACGCCCTCCATTCCTCGACCATAGGATCGTCGAATTCGCCGGCACTCTGCCGGAGCATTTCAAGGTGAATGGAAACACGACAAAGTTCGTGATGCGTGAACTCTTGAAGCGTAAACTACCGGCTGCCATTCTGAGCCGGCGCAAAGAAGGTCTCGATATCCCGGCGCATGACTGGCTCCGAGGTCCGCTCCGTCCACTCCTCGAACAGGAACTCAGTGTTGAGTCTGTGAAGAAGGCAGGAATCTTCTCGCCTTCCGGCATCCGCAATCTCGTCGATCGCCATCTCCGGCGCGAAGCTAACCTGGGCTATCATCTCTGGGGTTTGCTTACGCTCCACCTCTGGGTGAAACGCTGGAACATCTCGGCCGTGCCCGCAGCAGAACACGCTTTGCAGCCAGCGGACGTGTATTCGGCGGCTCTGTAGCGCTTCGTGTATTCACTTAAACTGCGCTGCCGACCCGATGAAGCTGAGGCGGTTTCCTTTCAGCTCTGGGACGCAGGCACCGTTGCGATCTCAGAGTCAGATGAAGAACACGCTTGCGTCCTGACGGCCGGCTTCGAAAATAAAGGGTCGCGCGTTTCGCTGCTGCGGCAGTTTGCCGCGTACGAGCCTGAATGGCGTGAAGACCGAACAGACTGGGAGGCTGTTGCACGACAGTCCTGGCCGGGTCGGGCCGTGGGCAAACGCCTGTATCTTGCGCCGCCATGGTCGGAGCAACCGACGCCCGAGGGGCGCTTGCGCCTTGTGCAGAATCCCGGTCAGGCATCGGGCACAGGAGAGCATCCGTGCACGCAGCTTGCGTTAGAAGCACTCGAAAAAGGAATAGCCGGCCGATGCAGGGTACTGGATGTCGGTACCGGTTCGGGAGTACTGGCTATTGCTGCACTGAAGCTCGGGGCAGCGACTGCGGTGGGCATTGACCCGGACGAATCCGCGCTGCAAACGGCGCGCGAGAACTTCGCGCTCAACGAACTGCCTTCATTGGTCGCTGCGGGCACCGTCGACTGTATCGCCGGCGGATGGTCGGAGGTCACCGTCGCCAATATCAGCGCAACTGTTTTACTATCAATCGCGGACGATCTGCTGCGTGTCACCGCCACGGGTGGCATGCTGATTCTGACGGGCTTTCCACCGGCCGAGGCAGGTGCGATCGCCAACTTTCTGCCGGACGCGGAGATCAGTTACCTCGGCGATTGGGCCTGCTTGGCGGCTAGGCTTTCTTAGCCCGCTTCTTCGGTGCAGGCTTAGCTGCGCTTTTCACCGCGACTTTCTCTTCGACCGGCTTTTCTCTTTCGAGAGACTGCAGTCGCGCCAGTGCGTCCTCAATTCGTTGCCCTCCCTCGAGGACAGGCGCGAAAAGATCCCCGACCTTTTCGAAGCGTTCGATTGCGTTATCGATTCGGAAGTCAGTCGGCTTAATCCCGGGTTTCACTTCCTTCCAATCGAGCGGGCTTGCCACCGGTGCACCATCATACGCCCGGAGAACGTATGGAGCCGCGATTGTTTTGCCGGTTCCGATTTGCAGGTAATCGAAGTAAACGCGATCTTTCTTCCGCTTACCCACGCTCCTCGGAGTCGTAAACAGATCCGGTTCACGTCCGACCGCCAGATGAGTCACTAGCTCGGCAAAGCTGCGGACCTGTTCGTAAGAATAAACCGGCTCAAGCGGAACATAGACGTGCATTCCATCACCGCCAGTTGTCTTCGGGTAACCCCGTAACCCAAGCTGTGCGAGCAGTTCCTTAACCAGAAGCGCCGCCTCGACAATCCGATCGAAAGAAGTGTCGACAGGATCCAGATCGAGCAGCATCCAATCCGGGTTCTCGAGCGAACCGACCCGGCTCATCCAGGGATTATGATCGACACAGCCCAAGTTGACTAAGTACAGAAGCGATGCGCGATCCTGCGCAATAGGATAATGATTTGTTTTTTGGCCCTCTTCAATCGGTTCGCAGTGCATCCAATCCGGGAAGTGACTGCTCGCGTTCTTCTGAAAGAAGAACTCGTCGTGAATGCCATTTGGATACCGCTTGAGTGAAAGAGGGCGGTCGTGCAGGTGCGGCAGAAGCCAGGTTGACACGCGGTCGTAGAATTCGAGCAGATCACGCTTATTCCAACCCTCCTTGGGATAGAACACCTTCTCGAGATTCGAAAACTTCAGCGTGTGTCCATCAATATCCACCACGGCATCACGCCCCGACAGATCCAGGTGGGCCGAAGCCGGTTCGTCGGCGGTTGATTCCGAGTCATCGGGCGCCTTGATTTCTTGTTCGATTTGGGGTTCTGCTTCTGCGACCTCACGCACCACCTGCGATGGATCTTTATCGTCGCGCAGACCAACGAACACCGGAGCACGAAGAATACCGTCCACCGTCCATTCGAGGAATCGCACCTCACATACGGTCTTGGGCTCTACCCAGGTGACATCTTTGATTCTTGGCTTTGCGGGGAAGGGATTTGTTTTTGTGACGAGCGGTTTGATCCGGTCGTAGATCTCACGCATTTGTTTGGCGTCGAATCCCGTGCCCACCTGGCCCGTATGGCGGAGTTTTCCGTCGTCATACACGCCGAGCACGAGAGCCCCAAAGTATTCACGTTCCCCCTTAGTGAATCCGGCAATCAGAAATTCCTGTTCGTTCAGGACCTTCAACTTTTGCCACTTTGTCGACCTGCCAGCTTCGTACTTGCTGCGTCGATCTTTCGCGACGACCCCCTCAAGGCCCATCTTGCGTGCAGCCTCAAACATCTGTTCCCCATCGGTCTCATACGCGTCGGAAATCCGGATATTGCCTGAAGGCTTCACGAGCGACTCAAGCACCTTGCGCCGATCTCCGAGCGAACAGCCGCGGAAGTCGTAGCCGTTCGCATAGAGGACATCGAACAAGAACAGCAGGGCTGGATGCGTCTCGGTCAACCGCGGGACTGCACTTGGATTGGCATTGATTCGGTGCTGAATCAGGCCGAAGCTCGAGCGGCCCTCTTCGTTCAAAACACAGATCTCGCCGTCCAGCCAAGCTTCCTTCGCGTCCACGTGCTCAGGCAGCGTTCGAAGCTCCGGATACTGCTTTTCGCAGCGGTTTCCACGCCGGGAAAAGATGGTGAGTTCACCATCCCGAATGCGGCATAGAGCACGAACGCCGTCCCACTTGATTTCATAAATCCATTGGTTGCCGGCGGGCGGTTTCGTGACAGCCGTGGCCAGCATCGGATCCAGGCTCTCCGGCATTGCGGCCTTGCGCGCGCCCGGGATCTCGTCGTGATTCAGCCAGGTGGCGCCGCCCTTCTCTTCAGCGATTTCATCTTGGCTGCGTCGCGACTTAACGCTGTAGGAATACTGATTGATGTCGTAGTTCGGAACAGCATGTTCGTCCTTTTTCTTGATGAGCAGCCACTCGTTCCCCTTCCCTGCATGCTTCATGTGCACGATAGCGAAGGAGCCGTTCAGCTTTTGGCCATGCAACTCGAATTTGAAATCTCCGCGCTCGAGTTGTTTCTCCGCAGGAAGGTCACCGAGAACGTCATAGGTACCCGTGTCCCACAACATCACGCTGCCGGCGCCGTAGTTTCCTTCCGGGATGTTGCCCTCGAATGTGCCGTAGTCGAACGGGTGATCCTCGACTTTCATCGCCAGAGCTTTACGGGAAGGATCGAGACTGGGACCTTTCGGAACTGCCCAGCTCACTAATACTCCGTTGACCTCGAGGCGAAAGTCGTAGTGCAACCGGGTCGCATCGTGCCGTTGCACGCAAAAGAACCCGCCCTGCGAACGTGCCTCACGACCGGAGTCAATCGGACCGGGCTCAGGCGTCTTGTCGAAGTGCCGCTTCCGGGCGTATTCCTTCAGACCCATAACTGCCGACATTATGGCAAGGTGTCGCGGCCGCCGTCGCGCCCTGATTGGTAATCTCGGTTAAAGCGACATCTATGACCTTTTCCGAGCAGCTGAAGAGCCAGCTCAATATCGTCGATGTGGTCGGTCATTATGTCCGGCTGAAGCGTCAGGGAGCGGGGCCCAGATACGTGGGACTGTGCCCGTTCCACTCCGAGAAGACGCCCTCTTTCGGTGTGCACAGCGCGCTTCAAATCTATAAGTGCTTCGGGTGCGACGCGGGCGGTGACGTGTTTAAGTTCGTCATGGAGCACGACCACCTCACGTTTCCCGAAGCCATCAAGACCCTGGCGGAACGCTACGGCATCCCGATGCCCGAGCGGCAGCGCTTCGATGACCCTGAGGCGCAAAAACGGGCCGCGATCTTAGACATGCACGAGATCGCGGCGCAGGTCTTTCAGGACAATCTCCGCTCCGCAACAGGCAAAGAGGCGCGTGCCTACCTGGAATCCCGAGGCATCAGCCCGGATGCGGCAGACGAATTCCGGTTAGGGCTGTCGGATGCATCCGGACAGCAACTTGCGTCACGGTTGCAAAAGTTTGGGTCCACACTTCTCGCCGAATCAGGCCTGGTACTTCAGCGCCAGGGGGGAAACGGTTTCTTTGACGGTTTTCGCGGGCGCTTGATGTTCCCGATCCACAGTGAGGATGGCAAGGTGATCGCGTTTGGCGGGCGTGCGCTGCGGCAGGGCGACGAGCCCAAGTACCGCAACTCGCCGGAAACCCCCATCTACAAAAAATCAGCGGTTCTCTACAACATGCACCGCGCCAAGATCGATGCGCGAAAGCAAAACCGCATGGTGCTTGTCGAGGGCTACATGGATGTGATCGGAGTCTACTCGGCCGGGATCCGTGAAGTCGTCGCAAGCAGCGGCACCGCCCTGTCAGGCGACCAGGTTCGCGCAATCAAGCGGCAGGTCTCGCAGGGTCAGGCAGGCAGAGGACAGATCATCCTGAACTTCGATCCCGATACTGCGGGCGCCCGGTCGACGGAGAAGTACATTGGCGCTGTGCTGTCTGAAGGGCTTCGCGTAAAGGTGTTGCGAATTCCGGGTGAACTCGATCCCGACGAATACATCAAAGAGTTCGGCCGGGAAGCC
>Ga0308175_100002616_pt1 | contig 12345 bp, 9 predicted proteins | sample PhyCR1_3_FD_203893 | JGI IMG/M metagenome (GOLD analysis project Ga0308175, IMG submission 203893) | Soil microbial communities from UC Gill Tract Community Farm, Albany, California, United States - DLSLS.C.R1 | ecosystem: Environmental > Terrestrial > Soil > Agricultural land | place: USA... | reverse complement strand
CAATCATCCCGGCGACCGTCGTCGCACGCTCGGCGTGGCGGCTCAGGAGCTGGGATCGATTCATGATCCCCCGGCCATTCGCGCGCATCGTGATCTCCTACGGGGCAGCGGCGCACGTCAGCGCCGGTGACGCGCGCGCTGCATCGAGCGAGGCGCCGCGCTTTCAGCAGTTGATGGAGGACGCCGAGCGTGCCGCCGCGACCGCCTGACGGCAGCGGGGAAGAGCGCGACTCGACGAACGTCGTCGATCGCATCTGGCACGGGACCGACCCGCTGTCCCGGCTGGCGCGGCTCGCGCTGGCGCCTGCGGCAGGATTGTATCGCGGCATCGTCGCTGCGCGCGGTGCGCTGTACGACCTGGGCGTCTTCCCTGCACGGCGAACGGCGCTGCCGGCGTTGAGCGTTGGCAACCTGAGCGTCGGCGGGACGGGAAAGACCCCCGTCTCCGCGTACATCGCCGCGCGTCTCCGCGACAAGGGCGGACGACCGGCGATCGTGCTTCGAGGTTACGGCGGTGACGAGCCGCTCGTGCACGCGACGCTCAACCCTGACATTCCGGTCGTGGTCTCCGCCAATCGCGTTGCGGGGGTGGCCAAGGCGCGAGTGCTCGGCGCCGATGTCGCGGTGCTCGACGATGCGTTCCAGCATCGGCGCGCCGACCGTTGGGGCGACGTCGTGCTCGTGAGCGCGGACAGCTGGAGCGCGAAGCAGCGGCTTCTTCCCGCGGGCCCGTGGCGCGAGCCAGTGCGAGGGTTGCGTCGCGCCGCGTTGACGATAGTCACCCGCAAGGCAGCGAGCAGGGAGGATGCGGGCGACGTCGTCGCCGCGCTCGAGGCAACCGTACCAGCGCTGGCGACGGCGATCGTCTGGCTGGCGCCGGGCCAGCTGCGCGACGCGCGCGGGCCCGAGGCGCGACCGCTCGCCGAGATCGACGGCAAGCGGGTGCACGTGATCGCAGCGATCGGCGATCCGGCGGCCTTCGTTCGCCAGCTCGAAATGGCCGGGGCGACTGCTGTCACGACGAGCATCTTCCCCGACCATTACGACTTCACCGCCAACGACGCCGCTCGCATCGCACTCGAGACGTCGGGGGCCGAGCTCGTCGTCTGCACGCTGAAGGATGCAGTGAAGCTGGCCCCCCATTGGCCTGCCGAGGCGGCGCGGTTATGGTATGTTTCTCAGCACGTAAACGTTGAGCAGGGCCTCGATACCCTCGACGTGCTGCTCGAGGGATTGCTCGCAGCACGCTCGACTTTCTGAGCTCACGCCGGCCCGGCCGGCCATTCGATCAAACCATGGCATCCGACCTTCGCCTTCCTACCGACAAGATCGTCCGTCCGGACAAGGACCGCTTTCTCAACGAGGAAAATCCTTTCGAGTCCATGATGTCGCGGTTCGACCGGGCAGCCGAGCTGCTCGACCTCGAGCCGGGGCTCTACAAGGTGCTCCGTCACGCTGAGAAGGAGATCACTGTTTCCGTCCCGGTGCTGATGGACAACGGCGAGATCGACGTCTTCGTCGGCTACCGGGTGCTGCACAACACGTCGCGCGGCCCTGCCAAGGGCGGCATCCGCTTCGACATGAACGTCAACCTGGACGAGGTGAAGGCGCTCGCCGCCTGGATGACCTGGAAGTGCGCCGCGGTGAACATCCCGTTCGGCGGTGCGAAGGGCGGCGTGATCTGCGACCCGCTCAAGATGAGCGTCTCCGAGCTCGAGCGGCTGACGCGCCGCTACACTGCCGGGATCATCAACACCCTCGGACCCGACTCGGATGTTCCCGCGCCTGACGTCAACACCAACGAGCGTGTGATGGCGTGGGTGATGGACACCTACTCGATGCACGTGCGGCATACCGTCACGGCAGTCGTCACGGGCAAGCCGGTGGAGATGGGTGGATCGCTCGGCCGCCGCGAGGCGACGGGACGTGGCGTGATGCTGGTGACGCGCGAAGCGCTCCGCCACCTCGGGGTCGCGATGCAGGGCGCGACCGTCGCCGTGCAGGGCTTTGGCAACGTCGGCTCGATCGCGGCTGAGCTGCTCGCCAAGCAGGGATGCAAGATCGTCGCGATCAGTGACCGGACTGGCGGCTATCACAACAAGGGCGGGATCGACATCCTGAAGGCCGTCGAGCACGCGAAGCAGCACCGCTCGCTCGAGGGCTTCAAGGGCGGCGATCCGATCTCGAACGACGACCTGCTCACCCTCCCCGTGGATGTGCTGGTGCCGGCCGCGCTCGAGAACGTGATCACGTCGAAGAACGCCGGAAAGGTCCAGGCGAAGATCATCGCCGAGGGCGCGAACGGGCCGACGACCGCGGGCGCCGATTCGATCCTCGAGGAGAAGGGCATCTTCGTGATTCCGGACATTCTCGCGAACGCCGGTGGCGTGACGGTCTCGTATTTCGAGTGGGTGCAGGATCGCGGCGGGTATTTCTGGAGCGAGGATACGGTGAACAGCCGGCTCGAGGAGATCATGTGCCGCAGCTTCGCCGACGTGTTGAGCCTCTCGAAGCAGCACAAGGTCAACATGCGGACCGCGGCCTACATGCTTTCGATCAGCCGCGTCGCAACGGTGCACCGTCTCCGCGGCATCTACGCCTGATCGAGCGTCATCGAGAGCGGCGTGCGCGTCCTGGTGATCGTGGTGGGAAAGCCCCGCGAGCCAGGACTCGCCGCGGCGATCGAGGAATTCGAAACGCGAGCGGCCCGGTACTGGCCGCTCGACGTGCAGGAGGTCCGCGAGGAACCGGCACGAGGCGCCTCGGCGGACCTCGTGCGCGAGCGGGAGGGAGAACGGTTGTTGGGGAAAGTCCCTGCCGGTGCCGACGTCGTCGCCTGCGACGTCGACGGCGCCGCGATGAGCTCCGACGCATTCGCCCAGTGGTTGCAGCGAACACGCGAGTCGGCGCGGAGCGTCGCCCTGCTGGTCGGGGGAGCATACGGACTCTCCGACGCCGTGCGCACGCGGGCGAAGACGCGACTGTCCCTCGCGCCGTGGACGCTGCCGCACGAGCTGGCGAGGCTGGTGCTCGCCGAGCAGCTGTACCGGGCGGGAACGATCGTCCGTGGCGAGCCCTATCACAAATGACCGCCGGCACTTCGTGACCGACACTGCACGACCGCAGATCATCACCGAGCCGTTAGGCGGGTCGAGCCTTGCGCAGCTCGCCCTCGCCCGCCGCGCGCCGGCGGGGTGGTTCGAGCCGCCGCCCGACAACATGGCTGAATGGTGGGGGCGTGTCGTGCGCATCGGCGCCGCGGGCGCGGCCGACCGCGCGCTCGCCGCGTTAGGCGGGGCGATTCGCGCGACCGGCCCAGCCGCCGAGAACCTCGAGCGCGTTCGGCGCGAGAATGGCGTCTTCGTCACGACGGGCCAGCAGCCCGGACTCTTCGGCGGCCCGGTCTACACCTGGTCGAAAGCGCTCTCCGCGCTCACCCTCGCCGCGGAGATCGAGCAGTCGACGGGGGTTCCGGCGGCCGCGATCTTCTGGGCGGCGACCGACGATGCCGACGCCGCCGAGGCGAGCACCACGGTCATCGCCCTGCCCGGGGGCGCCGAGCGGCTGACGGCGAGCGTGGCCGCGCCGGCGGGGACGCCGATGTACGATGCGCCGTTAGGCGACGTCTCGGCGCTCCTCGCCCGGCTCGGCGCTGCCGCCGGAGCCGGCGCCTACGCCACCGCGCTCGAGATCACGCGCGCCGCCTACGCCCCGACGGCGACGGTCGGCGGTGCCTTCGTCGAGCTGCTTGCCGGCTTGATGAATCCGTTGGGCATTGCCGTGCTCGACGCAGGCGATGAGCGGGTCCGCGCCGCCGCGGCGAGCGTCACCCTCACCGCGGTCGACCGGGCGAGTGACATCGCGCGCGCACTCACCGAGCGCGGGACGGCGATTCGCGCCGCGGGGTACACTCCCCAGGTCTCCGAGATCGACGACCTCGCGCTCGTCTTCGAGCGGCGCGACGGAGTGAAGTCGCGGCTTCGCGCCGATACGCTGCACCGTCCGGATCCATCGACGCTCTCGCCTAACGTTCTCCTCCGCCCGATCGTCGAGCGCGCGATCCTGCCGACGGTCGCCTACATGGCGGGGCCCGGCGAGCTCGCCTACTTCGCCCAGGTCAGCGCTGTCGCCGCGGCGCTCGGCGCCGAGCAGCCGCTCGCGCTGCCGCGATGGTCGTGCACCATCCTCGAGCCGCGAGTCGTGCGGGTCCTCGAGCGGCTCGGCCTCGAGCGCAGCGAGCTCGCCGACTCCGCGGCGCCGGAAAGGCGCATCGCCGAGCAGGCCCTCCCGCCGGCCGCGCACGACGTCATTGCCCTGGCAAAAGCTCAGGCGGACACGCTCGGCAAATCGCTTTCGTCGCTGGCGGCGGGCCAGGGGCTGATCGACTCGCGCATTGCCGAGGGGCACGCGCGTCGGGCATCGTGGCTTGCCGAGCGCCTCGAGCGGCGCATCCTCGCCGCGGTGAAGCGGCGCGAGACGGACGCCATGTTCGCGCTCGGGACAGCACGCGCGTCGCTCTACCCGTTCGGAACTCGCCAGGAGCGCGCGCTGAATCTCATTCCGCTCCTCGCGCGCTACGGTCCAGCGCTGCTCGACGAGATGCGCACCGCTGCCGCGGAACACGCCCGCCAGCTGATCGGTTGATGACCGAAACCGCTGGCGCGCCGCGCGAACCCGCGTCGTCGCCCATCCCCGCGCCCGACCACGGCGGCCGGCATGCCTTCCTCGTCGGCGCCGGCATCTTCGCCAGCCGCATCGCGGGGCTCGTCAGGCAGACGGTCTTCGCGCACTTCTTCGGGCTGACCGGGCCGGCCGACGCCTTCAATGCCGCGTTCCGCATCCCGAACTTCCTGCAGAACGTGTTCGGAGAGGGGGTGCTCTCGGCCTCGTTCATCCCGGTCTACGCCCGCCTCGTCGGTCGCGGCGACGACGAGGAGGCGGGGCGAGTCGCAGGAGCGGTCGGCGCGACGCTCGTGCTGCTCATCTCGATCATCGTTCTGCTCGGCGTCCTCGCTGCACCGGTCATCACCGGCGCGCTCGCCGGGGGGTTCGTCGGCGAGAAGCGCGCGCTCACCGTGAGGATCGTCCGCATACTCTTCCCCGGCGCGGGCATCCTCGCGCTCTCGGCCTGGTGTCTGGGGATCCTGAACAGCCACCGGCGCTTCCTGCTCTCGTACAGCGCGGGGGTCATCTGGAACATCGCGATGATCGTCGCTCTGCTCTGGCGCGGACCGACGACGCCGGCCAACTCGCTCGACTCGCTCGCGATCGACCTCGCCTGGGCGTCGGTGGTCGGCAGCGCGCTGCTCTTCCTGGTTCAGCTCGGACCGGTGCTCCGACTGGTGAAGCAGCTCCGCTTCCGCCTCGACGCCCGGTCGCAGGGCGTGCGCGAGGTCGGCCGCTCCTTCGGGCCGATCTTCATAGGTCGCGGCGTCGTCCAGATCAGCGCGTACGTGGACGCATTCATCGCGAGCTATCTACCGACCGGAGCAGTCACCGCGATCACCAACGCGCAAACGCTCTACCTCCTGCCGGTGAGCCTGTTCGGGATGGCGGTTTCGGCTGCCGAGCTCCCGGCGATGTCGTCGATGGGTGGCGATGACGAGACGGTCGCCGCCGCGCTGCGAGTGCGCATCGCGGCAGGGCTCCGACGCCTGACGTTCTTCGTCGTCCCCTCCGGAGTCGCCTTCCTTGCGCTCGGTGGCGTACTTGCCGGGATCATCTTCCGCTCGGGACGGTTCACGCAGGCGGACGCGAATTATGTGTGGGGGATTCTCGCGGGGTCGGCGGTCGGACTGCTGGCGGCGACGATGGGACGGCTCTACGCGTCGGTCTTCTATGCACGTCGCGATACGCGGACGCCGCTTCGCTATGCAGTCGTTCGCGTCGCGCTGACGATCGTCCTCGGCTACCTGGCTGCCATACATCTGCCGCGGCTCTTGGGCATCTCGCCGCGCTGGGGAGCGACCGGACTCACAGCGTCCGCGGGGATCGCGGCGTGGATCGAGTTCACGATGCTGCGCCGCGCGGCCGAGCGGCGGATCGGGCGCGTCGAGACCTCGACGCGCAACCTCGTGGCCGTCTACGGCGCAGCGCTCGTCGCCGCTGCCGCGGCATGGGGAGCGAGGCTCTACGTCTTCGCCGCGCTGCACCGGTTGCCGAACGGGCTGGCAACGATCGCGGTCTACGGCGTCGCCTACCTGGCGATGACGCGCATGCTTGGCGTGCCTGAGGCGTCGGTGCTACTCGGGCAGGTGGCACGCCGCGTGGCCCGCTGAGTAATATCGTGGAGGAGCCCTCCACGCCGATGTCCATCGATTCGATCGCCGCCAAAGTCCCGCTGCTCCCCGAGTCTCCCGGAGTTTACCTCTGGAAAGACGCGGAGGGTGTCGTGCTGTACGTCGGCAAGGCGAAGCGGCTCCGCTCGCGCGTCCGCAGCTACATCAACGGCGAACATCGGGAGAGCCCGAAGACGCGACTGCTGATGCACAACGCGGCTGACGTCGAGACGATCGTCGTGCCGACGGAAGCGCATGCGCTCGTGCTCGAAGCGACGCTGATCAAGGAGTACCACCCGCGCTTCAACATCGCGCTCCGCGACGACAAGTCCTACCCGTACATCAAGGTCACGCTGCAGGAGCCGTTTCCCCGGGTGTACGTGACGCGCCGTCTCGAGAGCGACGGCGCGCGCTATTTCGGGCCGTACACCGACGTCGGTGCGATGCGGCGCGCCCTCAACGTCGTGAAGCGGATCTTCACCGTGCGCTCATGCAACTACGACATGCCGAAGAGCATGCCGGAGCGCGCGTGCCTCGACTATCACATCGGCCGCTGCAAGGCGCCCTGCATCCTCATGCAGACGCAGGAAGACTACCGCGCGATGATCGACGAGGTCGTCCTCTTTCTCGAGGGGCGCACCGATGAAGTCGTGCGCCGGGTCGGCGAGCGGATGGGAGAGGCGGCGGAAAACCTCGACTTCGAGCGCGCCGCCGAGCTCCGCGACGTGCTGCACAAGCTCGAGACGATGGAAGAGCCGACCGTCGTTCTCCAGGTCGAAGGCGGAGATCGAGACGTCATCGGCTACGCACGTGATGGCAGCGACGCCGTCGTCGCGATCCTCCGCGTGCGCGACGGAAAGCTCCTCGCCCGCGAACACCACTTCCTCGACCACGTGGACGAGGAGCCGGATGCGACGGTGCTGTACGCATATCTCGCGCGCACCTACCTGACCCTCGAGGAGCGCGTCGCCGAGCTGCTCGTCCCGTTCGACTTCGACGACCGCGAGCTGTTCGCACAATCGATCGCACCGACGCGCGTGCACGTGCCGCAGCGCGGGCCTCGCCGCGAGATCGTCGAGCTCGCGCAGCAGAACGCCCGTCATCTGCTCGAGGAAGCGCGGATGGCGACCGAGGAGACCACCGACAGGGCGGGGGATCCCGTCTATGAGCTGCAGCGCGAGCTGAGCCTGCAGCGTGTCCCGCGCGCGATCGTCTGCTTCGACATCTCGCACGCGCAGGGAACGGACACCGTTGCCTCCTGCGTCTGGTTCCAGAACGGCCGGCCGCACCGCGCCGAGTACCGGAAGTTCAAGATCAAGACGGTGGAGGGGATCGACGACTTTGCGTCGATGAACGAGGTGGTCTCACGGTTCATCGGCCGCCGTGTCGAAGAGCGGAAGTCGCTCCCCGATCTCGTCGTGATCGACGGCGGCAAGGGGCAGCTCAACGCCGCCCGCGCCGCGCTCGAGGCACAGGGCATCGTGCTCCCGATCATCAGCCTCGCCAAGCGCGAGGAAGAGATCTTCGTTCCCGGGCGAACGGAATCGGTGCGGCTGTCTCGGCGGTCTCCCGCGCTGCGTTTGCTGCAGCAGGCGCGCGACGAAGCGCACCGCTTCGCCGTCACCTTCCAGCGCCAGCGGCGCGCCGCGCGCACCGTGACCTCGGAGCTGCTCTCGATCCCCGGCATCGGCCCGTCGAAGCGCGGCGCGCTGATCCGCGCGTTCGGCAGCGTGCAGGGCGTGCGCGGCGCCGGTGCCGAAGCAATTGCGCAGCTGCCAGGTTTCTCGCTCGCGTCCGCGCAGCGCATTCTTGCGTTGCTCGAGCAGAGCGACCCGACGAAATCCATCCAGCCCCCGGCGCCGGCGATCGCCGTCGGGGACCCGACCACCGATCCTGCAACGACCGAATGACTGCTCATTGGACGCTCTATTGCTCGGCGTGCGACTTCACCGCGCCCGGAGCGGAGCTCGCGTCGGTCTGCCCGCGCTGCGGCCAGCCCCTGCTCGTCCGCTACGGCGCGCTGCGCCCCGATCGTGCCGCACTTCACGGATGGGACATGTGGCGCTACCGCGCAGTGCTGCCGGTCGCGCAGGACGAAGCTCCCGTATCGTTAGGCGAGGGCGGCACACCACTGCTCGACGCACCACGGCTTGCCCGTGATCTCGGCGTCCGCCGGCTGCTGATCAAGGACGAAGCGCTGAATCCAACGGCGTCGTTCAAGGCGCGCGGGATGAGCGCGGCGGTCACCCGCGCCCTCGGCCACGGCGTCCCCGGGCTGGTCGTGCCGACGGCGGGGAATGCCGGCGCCGCGATGGCCGCCTACGCGGCGGCGGCCGGCATCCCGGCGCGCGTCTTCGCGCCGGAGACCACTCCGTCGAACATCCTCGACACGATCCGCGCGTTAGGCGCGACGCTCGTCACCGTCCCCGGGCACATCGGCGACGCCGGTCGGCAGGCACGGGCCTATGCCGCCGAGTCGGGCTACTTCGACGTCTCGACCCTGCGCGAGCCGTACCGCATCGAGGGAAAGAAGACGATGGGGCTCGAGCTCGCCGAACAGCTGGGATGGCGGCTGCCTGACGCGATCGTCTACCCGACCGGCGGCGGGACTGGGCTGATCGGGATGTGGAAGGTGTTCACCGAGATGGCGGAGTGGGGCTGGATCGATGCGGGAGCGCGACGCCCACGGATGATCGTCGCTCAGGCCGAGGGGTGCGCCCCGATGGTCCGCGCGTTCGCCGCGAAGGCCGATCGCGCGGTTCCCTGGGAGTCGCCGACCACGCATGCCGCAGGGCTGCGCGTGCCCGGACCGTTAGGCGACCGGCTGATCCTCCGCGCGCTCTACGAGAGCGACGGCGACGCCGGCGCGGTGTCAGAGGACGCGATCCGGCGCGATACCGCCGCCCTTGCCCACGCGACCGGGGTCGATGCCGCGCCGGAAGGCGGGTGTGCGCTGGCGGTCCTCCGCATGCTGGTCAGCAGCGGCCGGCTCGACGCGGACAGCGAGGTCGTCGTCTTCAACACCGGCAGCGGCGCGAGCTACCGCGTATGATCGACTCGCCCCGCACCTGACGCGAATGCCGATCGCGATCTTCGATCCATTCTCCGGAATCTCCGGCGACATGACGCTCGGGGCATTGCTCGACGTCGGCTTGTCTGCTGACTGGCTCCGCGCGCTCCCCGAGACCCTCGGTCTAAGCGACATCGGGGTTCGCATCCGCGACGTGCGCCGCGGCGACATCGCCTGCCGAAAGGTGGACTTCGACATCCCGCCGCAGCCCCACGGTCGCGGCATCCGCGAGATCCGCGCGCTGGTCGCGGCGGCGCCGGTGCCTGACGCCGTCAGGCAGCAGGCCGACAGCGCTTTCACTCTGATCGCGGGGTGTGAGGCAGAGATCCACGGGATGGAGCCGGAAGAGGTCCACCTCCACGAAGTGGGCGCAGTGGATGCGATTCTCGACGTCGTCGGCTCGACCTGGGGCTTTCATCTGCTTGGCGTGACTGACGCGTTCACCGGTCCCGTGTCGCTGGGCGATGGGACCGTGCGTGCCGCCCACGGCGTCCTGCCGGTGCCTGCGCCGGCGACGCTGAAGATTCTCGAAGGCATCGCGGTCAAGCCGGGGCCGGAGGGAGCGGGGGAGCTCGTCACCCCGACGGGTGCTGCGCTCCTGCGCATCATGACCGGAGGGAAGCCAGTGCCGCCTTACGTTCCAAGGCGCAGTGGCTTCGGTGCGGGAACCAAGGACTTCCCTGATCGCGCGAACGCGCTGCGACTCGTCCTCGCCGACCCGAGCGGACCGGATCCGACAGGGCGCGGGAGCGCTGAGCCGCTCGTCCTCCTCGCCGCGGACGTCGATGACATGTCGCCCGAATATCTCGCCGCGGCGGTGGATCGCCTGCGCGCGGCAGGCGCCCTCGACGTCACGTTGCATCCGGTGGTGATGAAGAAGGGACGGGCAGGCTCCCGCGTCGAGGTGCTCTGCAGCGCGGACACTGCCGACGCGCTCGAGGAGCTGATGCTGGTTGCAACGACAACCATCGGCGTACGGCGCACCGCGGCGACGCGGCGCGCGCTGCCTCGCCGCGCCGGGACGGTGGAGGTGAACGGCCATCAGGTGCGTGTGAAGTTCGTCACACGTCCCGGCGGAGTGGTGACCGCAAAGCCTGAGCACGACGACGTCGTCCGCGTCGCGGAGGCGACAGGGCGCCCCATTGCGCTTATATTTCGGGATGCCGAATTGGCGGCGGAACGCAGCCTGGGGCCCAGTGTATGACGCCCCTGCCGCTCCCGGAGCGACACCCGCGGGATCACCATCGAGGAGATTAATGACTCTGTATCGGAGCCTTTCCGTGCTCGGCGCCGCGGCCGCGCTGGCCGCGAGCACAGCGCAGGCGCAGCAGGCGAAGTCGTGTGACATCGAGGAGAGCAAGCCGAAGGAGATCGCCACGGCGAACTTCATGATTCAACAGGCGCGCGCGCTCCCCCCGCAGAAGAAGCTGGACGCGTTGAAGAAGGTCGTGAAGTCGCTCACGGAGAAGAACGACCCGTCGAATCCCGCAGGCCGCAACTACGAGCTGGGCAAGGTGTTCTTCACGATCGTCGAGGACAGCACCGCGCCTCGCATGATGACTCGTGGCGACCTCGGGTTCACCACGGACGTCGGCACGTCGGTCGACGTCGGCGCCCTCGCCGATTCGACGATGCGGATCGTCGAGACCGCGATGCCGGAGTGCAAGGCGACGACGGGCAGCTGGCGCCGTCAGGGCGCGTGGCTCCGCACCACCCAGGCCGCGAGCAATCTCTACAACGCCGGCAATTACGACTCGGCCGCGTTCTATGCCAAGCGTTCGATGATGCTCGACCCGAGCGCCCCGTACTCCTACAGCATCCTCGCTTCGCTGGCGCAGCGCAACAACGACATCCCCGCCGCGATCGATTACACTCGCAAGGCGGCCGACGCGGCCGCGCCGACCGGCACCGACACGACGTTCGCCGACCAGCGCCGGCTTTCGCTCTTCAACCTCGGCATCCTCGTTGGAAGCCAGGCGGAAGCAGCGACGGGCGCAGACCAGAAGAAGCTCGCCGGTGATGCGGCCGCGACCTTCCAGTCCTTCCTGAAGGAAGCGCCGAAGGACGAGAATGCGGCGACCGCACGCGCCTCGCTCGCGCGGATGCTGACGCTCAGCGGCGATACCGCAGCGGTGAAGCAGACCTACGCCGCAGTGCTCGCGAACCCGAGCGCGTACTCGGATGACGAGATCGTGACCGCGGGCGTCGTCGCGCTTCGCGCCGGCCGTGACAGCGATGCGGCGAACCTGTTCAAGGTCGTCGTCGGCAACAACCCCTACAGCCGCGATGGCCTTTACAACCTCGCCGCGGCGATGTCGAACATGGGACAACAGGGCGCGCTCCTGCCTTACGCGCGTTCCCTCGCCACGCTCGACCCGAACAACCCCGATGCCTGGCTGTTCATGGCGCGCGGGTATCAGGCGAACTCGAAGACCGAGAAGAGCGCCGCGACGAAGAAGGCGCTCACCGACTCGGTGATGACGGTCTTCGCGAAGTACGAGAAGATGCCGACCGTCGTGAACATTCGCAGCTTCACTCACAACGGTTCTGACCATTCGCTGAGCGGCACCATCGAGAACCGCGGCACCGCTCCAGCGAGCTACAGTCTCGCCGTCGAGTTCCTCGACAAGAAGGGCGCCGTCGTTGCATCGAAGACAGCGAGCGTTGGCCCGGTCGCCCCGAAAGCGCAGGGCTCGTTCAAGATCGAGGTGCAGGGTACGGGCATTGCCGGATTCCGCTACGCGCCCCTGAAGTAGCATCTGGCGGCAGCAGGACAAGCGCCCGGGCGATCGCTGCCCGGGCGCTTTTTCCTTGTCGGAACGGCTTCGAGTCGTGCCCGCGTGCAACAGCCGAAGTCGCTCGCATTGCTTGATTTCCGCCCCTGCATCTGCTAAATTGCCTCAGCTTGGGAGCAGCTGTGGCGATTGCCGCGAACACAGCGGGGAGATCATCGGTTCTGGTCTTCCCGCATTCATCTGTCGGGGTACATGGTTCGAG
>Ga0308175_100002613_pt1 | contig 12353 bp, 5 predicted proteins | sample PhyCR1_3_FD_203893 | JGI IMG/M metagenome (GOLD analysis project Ga0308175, IMG submission 203893) | Soil microbial communities from UC Gill Tract Community Farm, Albany, California, United States - DLSLS.C.R1 | ecosystem: Environmental > Terrestrial > Soil > Agricultural land | place: USA... | reverse complement strand
ATCCCGCAACCCTGTCTGCCGTGCTCCTCGACACCACCAAGACCCCGGCGGTGCCGATCCCCGGCGCCTTTCTGACGTTCCGCCTGGGCCAGCAGGCCTGCAAAGCTGCGACGGACGCCCAGGGGAGAGCATCCTGCAGCCTCACCCCCGCGATGGCGGCCGGCGATCAACCGCTGAAAGTGGAGTTTGCTGGCGACTTCGTCTATGCCGCGGCTCAAGCCTCCGCCACCTTCACGGTGGGGCACGAGCAGAGCCACCTCGCCATCACGTCGCCACCGGCCGGGCCTGACGTCCCGGCCTCTGTGCAGGCGGCTCTGCGGGAGGATGGCGCCGTGCCGATCGCCGGCCGGACGGTGCTGTTCCAGGCGGGTGCGGTCTCCGCCACGGCGACGACCGGCGCGGATGGCATGGCCACCGCGAAGCTGGCACTGCCCGCGGGCGACCAGCTCGTCACCGCCTCGTTCGCGGGAGACGACTTCTACGCCGCCACCTCGGCGACCCAGACGTTGCGCGTGCTGCCGCCGCAGGTCGCTTTCCTGCCGCAGGCGAACGCCGCGCCCGCGGGCTCTTCCCTGGCGGTCACGGCCCAGATCCTGAACGGCGGAGTCTCACTCGCCGGGGAACGCCTCGGCTTCGAGGTCCTGTCCGGACCCAACGTGGGGGTCACCGGCGTCTGCGATCCGCCGGGCTGCGTCAGCGACGGCTCCGGCCGGGCCACGTTCCGCTACACCGGTGGGCCCACGGGCGGCCGCGACACCGTCCGCGTCTGGCTCGACCTCAACCACAACGGCGTCTTCGATGCCGGCGAAGCGCAGGCGACCACCTCCTTGCATTGGACCGTGCGCCACCCGGCGGCGATCCACGCGGCCAGCCCGCAAGGGGGTGACTACCACGATCCCGTCCGGCTCTCCGCCACCCTGCTGGATACCGCTTCCGCTCCCGGCGTACCGGTCGCCGGCGCTCTCCTCTCCTTCGTCTCGCCGGCTGGCAGCTGCTCGGCACGGACCGACGCTTCGGGCACGGCCTCCTGCTTCATCACGCCGCAGACCGCTCCCGGGAGCTACGCCGTGGCCGTGACCTTCGCGGGCGATGGCCGCCACCTGGCCGCCCAGGCCGATGGAACGGTCGTCATCACCCCCGAGCAGACCACCCTCGCCATCACCTCCTCGCCGGCCCTCGAGGGCGGCAGCGGCGTCGCGCACGCCGTGCTCCGGGAGGACGGAAGCCTTCCGATAGCAGGGCGATCGATCACGTTTCGCGCCGGCGAGCAGACCTTCTCCGCCACCACGGATGACGCGGGCGTGGCCACCGTCACCCTCGGCCTGGCCGCGGGCGAATACAGCCTGGAGGCGAGCTTCGCGGGCGACGCCTTCTATGCGCCGGCCACCGACCGCATCGACCAACTGCTCGTCTATCAGAGGGGGCAGTTCGTGATCTGGGGCGGCAACGCGCCCGACCTGGCCGCGGCGCTCCCGCTGGGGGCCACCTACACCTTCTGGGGCGCGCACTGGGCCGACCAGGTGAGCGCCGGCGATTTCGCGGCCAATTCGAGCTTCAAGGGGTACGCGACCGAGGTTTCCACCACAAATGACACCTGGGAGAGCCGGCCAGGAAACTCCAGTCGCCCGCCCTCCTCGGTGCCCACCTATATGGGCGTGATCGTCTCGACCCATATCCAGAAGGATGGCAGTGTCATCAGCGGCAACATCGCCGGGATCGGTGTCCTGCGAGTGACCGATCCCTCGGCATACCGGCCCAATCCAGGACACGCCGGTACCGGGGTCCTTCTCGCCCTGTTCCCGGCGGATCCGGGCTCCTCGCCAGCCGGTGCTCCGCCTGGCGCTCCCACGGATGTGAGCGCCGCGGTGGGCGATGGTTTCGCCGAGGTCCGGTGGACGCCTCCCGCCGACCCGGGCTCCAGCCCGATCACCGGCTATATCGTCACGATGTCGCCGGGGGGGCTTCAATTCGCGGTGCCGGCGGGAGAGGCCTCGCGCGTCATCCCGGACCTTGCCTTCGGTGCTTCCTATCAATTTACGGTCGCGGCCGTGAGCCGCGCCGGCTCCGGTCCGGCCTCGCCGCCTTCGAGCGCGGTGACCCTGCTGTCAACGCCCTCGGCTCCTCAGGCCGTTTCGGCAGTGGCTGCGAACGCGGCCGCCACGGTCACCTGGAGCGCGCCCGCGGCCGATGGCGGCAGCCCAATCCTCGGCTATGTCGTGGAGCCTCTGCCCGATGGCGCACCGGTGAGCGTCGCGGCCCCGGCGACGACCGCCACCTTCACCGGCCTGGAAAATGGCACCTCCTACACGTTTGTGGTCCGCGCCCGCAATGCCGCGGGCGTGGGAGCGGAGTCCGCCCCCTCGGCCGCGGTCCTGCCGGCATCGGCGCCATCGGCGCCATCAGGCCTGGTGGCGAGCGCCGGCGACCGCGGAGCGACCCTCTACTGGACGGCCCCGGCGGCCGACGGTGGCAGCGCTCTCGTCGGCTATCGGATCGTGACCACGCCCGGCGGGCTTTCGGTCACGGTGCCGGGTGATCGGACGTTCGCCCAGATCGCCGGGCTCGACAACGCCGTGGCCTACCGGTTCACCCTCGTCGCCGCCAATGCGCAAGGCGATGGCCCGGCCTCCGCTCCTTCGGACGAGGTGATTCCGTTCGGGCTCCCGGGTGCGCCGGGGCCTGCTCATAGCACGCAAAGCAATGACACGGTCGTGGTGCAGTGGAGCGCACCGGCCTCGGACGGCGGGCGTCCGATCTTCGGGTACACGGTCACGGCCGAGCCCGGCGGCCTTACCGCCGCGGTGCCCGCCGGAGAGACGAGCCGGCTCCTCACGGGCCTGACCAACGGCACCGCCTATACCGTCCAGGTCACCGCGACCAACCTGGCCGGGGCCGGCCCAGCCTCGGCCGCGCCCGATCCGATCACCCTATTGACCTTCCCCGACGAGCCCACGGGCGTGCAGGCCACGGGAGGGAACACGACGGCCACGGTGACCTGGACGGCTCCGGCTTCGGACGGCGGCTCACCGATCCAGCAATATGTCGTCGTCTCCTATCCGGGCAACCAGCAGGTGGTCGTCGGCGGCAACGTGCTCCGGACCACGGTGAGCGGCCTCACCAACGGCACCTCCTACGTGTTCACCGTCCGGGCGGCCAATGCCCAAGGCAGTGGGCCGGAATCGATCCGCTCAAATTTCGTGATCCCGATCGGACCGCCGGCCGCGCCGGCCAACGTGCTGGCGGCGATCGGCGGAGCGGCGACGATTCGCGTGAGCTGGTCCGCCCCCGCCAACGGCGGGAGGACCATCACCGGCTATAACGTCATCGCGTCGCCAGGCGGCCTGGTCACTCCCGTGGCCGCGATTTCGACTTCGGCTCTGATCAGAAATCTCACCGTAGGTACGGCCTATACCTTCACCGTCACCGCCACCAACCAGATCGGTACCGGTCCGGCCTCGCTGCCGTCGAACAGCGTGGTGGCGGCAACCGTCCCAGGGGCTCCCACCAATGTAATCGCCGTCGAGACGAGCACAGGCATCAAGGTGAGCTGGACGCCTCCGGCCAGCGACGGCTTCAGCCCGATCACGCGATATCAGATTTTCATCAACCCGTTCGGACTGGACGCCGCGAGGCTCGTCGGTGGCAGCACCACGTCGCTGACCCTCGGAGGGTTCCCTCTCGGCCTCCAGCTAAGCTTTGTCGTCCAGGCCATCAATGCCATCGGGGCCGGCCCCAACTCCACCGTTTCGAATACGGTCGCGCAGGCCATTCCTCCCGGGGCTCCCGGCAACGTCACCGCAACGGCCAACCCCGATGCCACGGTTCAGGTGACATGGACGGCGCCGGCCTCCAACGGCGCCCCGATCACCAGCTATACCGTCCTCTCAGCGCCGGGCGGCATCACCGCCACCGTGGACGGCACCGTGAGCTCCGCCACCGTTTCTGGGCTGACGATCGGCACCACCTACACCTTCACGGTCACGGCGACGAACCGCAAGGGCCCTGGCCCCGCCTCGGCGCCTTCCAACCCCGTGAAGGTCACGGGGACTCCACCCACGGCGGAGATCCTGAGCCCGGTGGATGGGGCCGAGGTCACGGCGCCCACGCAGATCGTGGGCACGGCGACCGCGTCGGGCTTCCAGAGCTACGTCCTGGAGATCGCTCCAGCGGGCGAGAGCAACTTCACCAGGATCGGCTCGGGCACGGCGCCGGTCGCCGGCGGCGTGCTGGGCACCCTGGACCCGACGTTGCTGCTCAACGACCTCTACACCGTGCGCCTCACCGTCTTCACGACCTCGGGCGGCTCGGCGAGCGCCAGCATGTCGTATGCGGTCGGAGGCGGGATGAAGGTTGGAAACTTCACCCTCTCTTATCAGGATCTCACGATTCCGCTCTCGGGGCTGCCGATCACGGTTGTCCGCAACTACGACAGCCGCGATAAACACAGCGGCGATTTCGGCTATGGCTGGACGCTGGCGCTACACCAGGGCTCCTACCGGAACAACCGCAAGCCCGGCTTGGGTTGGGAGATCGATTCCGGCTTCCTGCCCTGCCAGCAGGTCCAGGAAAACCGATCCCACTCGACGGTGATCAGGATCTCGGACGCGGAGGTCTACCGGTTCCGAATCAACCTGACGGGCCCGGCGGCCACAATTGGAGGGTGCTTCGCCGATGCACGCTTCGACTTCGTGGATGGCCCCGTGCCCGGCGCGACGCTCACGATCCTCGGCAACACGGAGGTCTTCTTCGAGAACGGCACCGATGAGGTGGTGGACACCGATACGCTGGCGACCTTCGAGCCGCGCCAGGTGCGGCTGACCACGCGCGACGGCCGGACTTTCGATCTCGACCTCCAGAAGGGGGTCACCCGGATCCAGGACCTGAACGGCAATGACCTGGTGATCACATCGGCCGGCATCACCCACTCGAGCGGAAGCTCGGTGGCCTTCGATCGCGATGGGGCAGGGCGGATTACCGCCATTACCGATCCCAACGGAAAGAGCATGGTCTACAGCTACGACGCCGCAGGGAATCTGGTAACCGTTACGGACCGCGAGAATCAAACCTCTCACTACACCTACGACGGCAACCACCGCATCCTTTCCATCCAGGACCCGCGGGGAGTCACGCCGATCCGCAACGAATACGACGCGGATGGCCGCCTGATCCGGACGACCGACGCTTTCGACAGGGCGATCGAGTACACCCATGATCTGGCGGATAACCAGGAGATCGTCACAGATCGGCTGGGCCATTCGCACCTGATGGAGTACGACGACCGTGGCAACGTGGTGCGGGAGGTGGATGCGCTGGGCAAGGAGACGTTGCGGACCTATGATGCGCAGGACAACGTTCTCAGTGAAACCGATTCTCTGAGCCACACGACAAACTACACCTATGATGCGGCGAACAACCGGACGAGCATAACCGACCCAGTTGGAAATCGGACGAGCTCCACCTATGACGCTCATGGGCGGATCCTCACAGTCACGGATCCTCGTGGCAAGATCACGATCCATACCTACGACGCGAACGGTAACCTGCTCACTGCGACCAATCCGCCGGGAAACGTGACGTCCTATTCGTATAACTCCAGGGGAGAAGTAGCGACCGAGACGAATGCTGCGGGTGCCGTAACCACCTACGAGTATGATGGCTCTGGCAACGTCGTCAGGGAGGTAGATGCTCTCGGCCGGCAGACACTCTACACGTATGACGGTAACGGCCGGCGCCTGGCCCGCCAGCAGAGCCGCTCCACGTCGGCCGGGCCGGAGCTCCTCGTATGGACCTACACCTACGATGACTCCGGACGCGTCATCCAAATCATCGATCCGGACGGCTCCAAGACTTCCCAGGCCTACGACAGCCTTGGTCACGTGATCGAAAAAATCGACAAGCTGGGGCGAAAGACCAGCTTCACCTACGACGCCCTGGGTCGACTCACGGCCACGACCTATCCAGATGGGACCACGGAGCAGGCTGCCTATGACGACGAGGGACGGCGCGTGAGCTCCACGGACCGCGCTGGACGGATCACGAGGTATGAGTATGACGCCCTGGGGCGTCTAACCACCACCGTCCATCCTGATGGCTCGACGACCGTGAGCACCTATGACGCAGCCGGTCGGATCATCGCCACCACCGACGAACGGGGTACCGAGAGCCGGTACGAATACGACGCAGCCGGACGGCGTACCAAGATGATCGACTCCCTGGCTCATGAGCTGAGCTTCGGATATGACCAGGGGGGCAATCAAATTTCGACGACGGATTCCCGTGGAGAGACGACTCGCTTCAGCTATGACGACGCGGGCCGGCTAGTGGAGGTGCTCTTCTCCGACGGAACCGCGCGGTCAACGGAGTACGACGCCTTGGGGCGGAAGCTCTCGGAAACGGATCAGGCCGGCAAGACGACGCGGTTCGAGTATGACCTCCTCGGCCGACTCATCAAGGTCATCGATGCGCTCGGTCAGGAAACCCGGTATAGCTTTGACGAGGTGGGCAACCGCACCGGTCAGACCGACGCCAAGGGTCACACCACCCTGTTCGAGTATGACGCTTTGGGACGTATGACCCGGCGTACCTTGCCCTTGGGAGCGGCGGAGACCTCGTCGTACGATGCCATGGGCAACCTCAGGAGTCGGGCCGACTTCAATGGCGCGACCACGCAGTATGAATACGATCTCAACGACCGGTTGGTGGGCCGGCAGTACCCGGACGGTACATCGGTGACGTTCACGTATACCCCGACGGGTCAGAGAGCTACTAGCGATGACAGTCGGGGGAGGACCGTATACCAGTACGACCTTCGCGACCGACTCACCTCTCTAAGCTACCCGGGCGGCCGCAGGCTCACCTATGCCTATGACAGCGGGGGCAAGCGCACGTCGCTGACCGCCGCTCTCGGCGCGCTAACGCTCACCACCGACTACACCTACGATGTCTTGGGGAGGCTGGAGACTGTCACCGATCCAGCCGGTCGTATCTACCGCCAGTCGTATGATCCCAACGGCAACCGCGCTTCACTGGCCTATCCCAGTGGCGTTCAAACCAGCTACATCTATGACCGGCTGAACCGCCTGACCGATCTGACCGTGCGGGGCATTGACGGCAGCGTGCTCCAGTCTTTCTCCTACACCCTGGGAGCGGCGGGGAACCGCTTGCGAATCAACGAGCACGACGGGACCGTACGCTCGTTCGAGTACGACGACCTCTACCGGCTCACCAAGGAGACCGTCTCGGGTGCTGCTCCGTTCCAAGATCAGCTCACGTACGACCCCGTGGGCAATCGCCTCTCCCGAACGAGGGCAGACGGCACGGGGACGAGAACGGTCAACTACGACTATGACGATCGGGACCGGCTCTTGTCAGAAGACGGGGTCATTTATTCGTGGGACGCCAACGGGCAATTGATCACTCGGTCCTCGGCGGACGGCGCTACGTACACATGGGATTTCGACGGCCGACTTTCAAAGCTCGCCAAGCTCGACGGCACCGTGATCACGTATAGCTACGATGCGGACGGCAATCGTGTTCGCACCATAGTGACGCTGCCCACCGGACCTCAATCCACGACCGAGTCGTTGGTGGACCCCGCCGGCGAGCTGAGTCAGGTCGTGGCAGAAACCGACGGGCTGGGTAATCTCCAGGCGTATTACGTCCGCGGGGATGATCTCCTCGCGGTGCTGCGACCAGGCGCAACCCGGTTCATTCATGCCGACGGTCTCGGCTCCGTAAGGGCGCTCACCGACGAGTCCGGTACCATGACCGACACCTATTCATTCTCCGCCTTCGGCGAGCTGAGGGCCCATACCGGCACCGATCCGAACCTCTATCTTTTCGCGGGAGAGCCCGTAGATCCGAACAGTGGTTTCTACTACCTGCGAGCCCGATGGATGGATCCCCAGAGGGGACGCTTTATTTCGGCCGATACCTGGAGGCCGGACCCCTTCGAGCCCAAGACCCTCCATCGCTATGCCTACGCAGCGAACGACCCGGTCGATTTCGTGGACCCGTCCGGGATGGATTATCGGCCGATTGCCAAGGCGGCCGAGCAAGCGATCCAGGATGCCTACGCCGCGACTCACGCTGGAATAATCACCTACGGCGGCTGGGCTAGAACCGTGATTGGATTCGGATTGAAGCCGGATATTCTGAACCACACCGATCATACGTTCATGGAGATCAAGCCGTTCTCGATCTACGGCATCACCACGGGAGAGTTTCAGATCGAGCTGTACACGACTTCGTTTGCGTTCAGCACTCCACCTTACAACCCGGATGTGCTTTGGACGCCTGGAACTGTGACGGCCATGGGTCAGGAGCTCTTGGTCTTCAACTTCAAGGGAGTTCTTTTCTATACCGACCAGGACGCCCTGAGAAAGGAGCTGCAAGTGATCGCGGCCATCGCGACCTTCCGCGCACTGATTCCGTACCTGAACGAGCTCGCGACTGCCCGCAGTGTTTTCAATGAGCTGTCCATCGTCCGCTATGGCTTGGCGATGGCAATGCAGGCCAGGTCCGTTACCGTCGGCCTGGTCGGAGAGGAAGCTGCCCTGCAGCCGGCTTTCGCACCTTTCTAACGGGAGTGTCGCCTACGAGCCACCCGTGGAGCACACCGTCTCCTCCGGGTGGCTCGCCTGCTTTCCGGGCCGGCTCTGGGCGTCCACGAAGCAGGCGACGTCCCAGGCCCTCTTCCACCGTCAGGGCGACGCCGTTGCCGTAGGGCATGTTGGCGTGCACGAAGGCGGCGAGGTATTGCAGGTTCGAGCCCATGCCGGCCTGGATGTTGTACGAGTACGGACCCCAGAGCGCGGGCCGATAATAGGTGTGGCTCAGGTATCTCCCCTGTCCCTCGGCGCCGTGGCAGAAGGCGCACTTCTGCTGGAAGACCGAGCTCCCCCGGGCGGCGCTGGCCTTGCGCGAGGGGGTACGCTCCTTCCAGTCCTGCCACTGCTCGTCCAGCCACTTCAGATAGGTGGTCAGGGCCCGCATGGTGGGTCCTGATCGCAGGGCACGGTCGAGGAGCCCGCGGTGCTCCCGCCTTCCACGGTGCAGATGTCGCTGGGCGATCTGATAGCCCGTGGTGACGTCGTTCCAATGCTCCAGGTCCCATGGTGAGACGGGCTTGGCCGGCGGCCGGATGACGCGCTGCTTGCGCGGCACGCGGTCCGGCGGCGGGCTGGTGGGGTCCTGGTTCGGCACGGGAAAGGCGTCGTTCAGGGTGAAGGTGAAGTCGGCCGACACCCAATTCTTCATGCGGTCCGTGCCCGCCACGGCGTGGCAGCCCATGCAACTCGACGTTTCCTGGATATAGGTTTCCAGGGTCGTGTTGCCGAGCAGGCGCGGACGCACCTCGAAGACGGTGGAGGGCTGCGTCCCCTGTCCGGCGGGTTGGTAGGGCCATTGCGTGGAGATCAATCGTCGTCGGCGAGTTGGAACGTGTGGTCTCCAGACTCGTCGATGTAGAGCCGGTACAGCCGCTCCGTGTTGGATACTGAGACCATGCTCTACTCTACGAAGGCAGCGCCTGGGGCGATCTCACCGATGCGGATCATGTCGGCGCGATCATTACCATGGTGCCGAGGGGCAGACAAGGCCAAAATGAGGAAGAGAAGCTGTCCCGTATCCCCGAAGCCTCGGGCCGCGTATAAGGAGTCATGGATCCAAACGAAACCGGCCTCCAGGGCCGCGCCGAGGCCCGCTATATGGCCTTCCTGGAGACGATCGCCAACCTCCGTCCGAGCCTGCACCGGTACTGCTCCCGGATGACCGGGTCGATCTTCGACGGCGAAGACGTGGTGCAGGAGGCGCTGTTCCAGGCCTACCGGATGCTGGAGAGCTTCGACGACAGCCGCCCCTTGGCGCCCTGGCTGTTCCGCATCGCGCACAACCGGTGCATCGACTTCCTGCGCCGCCGCGGGGTGCGGGAGGAGGCGGAGACGGCCGCCCAGGAGCCGGATCGGGTGACGCCGGCCGAGCCGCCGGGGCCGGCGCTTGGGAAGGCTGTCGAGCACCTGGTGCTGGCCCTGCCGCCGAAGGAACGCGCCTGCGTGCTATTGAAGGATGTCTTCGACTACTCGCTGGAGGAGATCGCGGAGCTCGTCGATTCCACGGTGGGCGGCGTCAAGGCCGCGCTCCATCGCGGCCGCTCGAAATTGCCGGGATCGCCCGAGCGGGAGGCGGCGCGGCGCGAGAGGACCGCGGAGGAGGCCCGGCTCCTCCGTCTCTACGTCGACCGGTTCAATCAACACGACTGGGACGGCCTGCGGGAGCTCATCGCGGCCGACGCCCGCCTGCGTGTGATGGACCGCTTCGCCGGCCCCTTGGCCGAGGCCCCCTACGCCGCCAACTACAGCCGCTGGCCGATCCCCTGGCGGCTGGAGGTGGGGGAGGTGGACGGCGAGCCGGTGGTCATCATCCTGTTCAACCGGGACGGGAGTGGATGGAAACCCGAGTCGGCCGTGCGCCTCGAAATCATCGATCAGCGCGTGACGCGCATCGCGGACTACATCCACTGCCCCTGGATCCTCCAGACGGCCACCGCGGTCGCCGTCGGCGGGGCCGCCACGAATTGATCGCGTATCCCGGCGAGCTCGGCAGCCGTACTAGCACCAGAACCGCAGCTCGAACCAGAAAGGTGGGACCGATCATGACTACACAGACCCAGACCGCCACGGCAGGGATCATCGTATCGCCCGAGGAGTGGCTCCAGGCACGCAAACGGCTGCTCGCGAAGGAGAAGGAATTCACCCGGCTGCGCGACGAGCTGAGCCGGCAACGCCGCGAGCTCCCCTGGGAACGGATCGAGAAGGAGTATGTCTTCACGAGGCCGGACGGCAGGCAGGAGACCCTCGCGGACCTCTTCGACGGCCGGAGCCAGTTGCTCGTCTATCACTTCATGTTCGGCCCGGAGTGGCCGGAGGGGTGCCCCAGCTGCTCCATGGCGGCCGATCACTTCGACGGCAGCCTCGTCCATCTCGCGCAGCGGGACGTGACGCTGATCGCCGTCTCGCGGGCGCGCCCGGAGCAGATCGCGGCCTTCCAGAAGCGCATGGGCTGGCGCTTCCCCTGGGTGTCATCGTATGGAAATGATTTCAACCGCGACTATCGCGTCTCTTTCACGCCGGACGAGATGGCGCAGGGGAACGCGCCGTACAACTACGATCGGAAAGGGTTTCCCAGCGAGGAGGCTCCCGGCCTCAGCGTCTTCCTCAAGGACGAGAACGGGGAGATCTTCCACACCTACTCGACCTACGCGCGAGGGCTCGAGGAGCTTCTCGGGGTCTACACCTATCTCGATTTCACCCCGAAGGGGCGCGACGAGGCCGGCCTGCCCCATCCGATGGCCTGGGTCCGCCATCACGACCGGTACGAGCCCGCCGCTCGAGCCCACGCCTGCTGCTCGGGGGAGACGCACGCGTGAGCGCCCGCCGCTGCTGCGGGACGGCGGCCGGGACCGTGGCTCCGGCCGCGGTCCTGGTGCTCCTGCCCAAATGCCCGGCCTGCATCGCGGCCTGGCTGGCGGTGGGAGCGGGCCTCGGAGTTTCGATCCCGGCCGCGGCGACTCTGCGGATGCTGATCGTGGGGTCGTGCGTGGCCTGCCTGGCCTTCGTGGCGGTGCGGTGGGCGCTCAGGATCGCGAGGAAACCGGCGACATGAAGCCGGAGCGCCGGGGGCGGGGCCGCCCCCGGCGTCCTTCAGAAAGGTTTCAACGCTTCTTCTTCGAGCTCTTGGCCGCCTTCGCCGGGAGGGGCGACAGGCCGAATTTCGCCAGCATCAGGTCCGCGGTCTGGAGCGCTCCCTCGACCCACCCCTGCGCGTCCGAGTAGGCTTCGCCGCAGATGTGGAACGGGATCTTGTCGCCCAGCGGCTGCACGATCTTCTCCTTGACCTCCCAGCTCTTGGCGCCGATGTTCCAGTTGTTCCACCCGCCGCCGAACGGGTCGTCCCCCCAGTCCTTGAACGCGGCGTCGACCACCGACGGGACGAAGCCGAGGCCATGGATCTGCTGGAGCTGCCGCTCGACCTCGCGCACCATGCGGAGCGGCGCGTGATACCGCCGCCATTCGGGATCGATGTTCTCGCGGTCGGCCTCGCCGAGGAAGACCTCGAGCTCGGCGGCGTTCCTCGCCTCCGGGCGCCAGCCCTGGCCGCGCTTCGGCCGCAGCCCGTCCCAGAAGCTGATGTTGGAGCCGTCGTCGTAGCTTGCCATCAGCATCGCCCGCCCGGAGAGCGCCGGCTTGCCGTCGTTCAGCGGCCAATAGTAGGTCTGGCGCACGGGCAGGTCGGTGACGGTGCGGCCGGCCTGCACGCCGGCCGCCAGCCACCAGGGGCTGGTGTAGGTGGTGAAC